>Ga0157360_1000075_pt1 | contig 56360 bp, 42 predicted proteins | sample AttlaeALBM1_FD_111483 | JGI IMG/M metagenome (GOLD analysis project Ga0157360, IMG submission 111483) | Fungus gardens microbial communities from leaf cutter ant in Ribeirão Preto, State of São Paulo, Brazil - Atta laevigata ALBM1 | ecosystem: Host-associated > Fungi > Mycelium > Unclassified ...
CCGTTTTTAACCTTGGCGGTATAGGTGATTTTATAGGTTCCGGGAGCGGTTCCGGCGGGGAGGACAAATTTGAGGTTAGGGGCAGCGCTTGTATCGGCGGTGAAGGGGCCTTTATCGGCAATGCTGTCAAAGGCGAGGGAAGCGCCGAGTGTATCGTTCAGGTTGAGGGCGCGGGTAGTGGGCGCGCCGGTCACGGTGACAGTTGCGGTATAAGTTAGGGTATCGCCGGCCTGCACCGGGCTGCCCGGAGCGGGGGATACGGTTTTGGCGGTGGCGACCGTGCTCAGGGGGGTTGTGGTTGAGCAGGAAGAGCAATCGGTTCCGTCACTTGAAGTTACCGTATTGGTTAAGGCATCGGGAGCGGTATCGCTGACCTTGACGCGATAGGAAACGGTATAGGTTCCGGGAGCGGTGCCTTTGGGCAGGGTGAAGTTGAGCTTTGGCGGCGCAGCCGTGTCGGCGGTAAAGGCGCCGGCATTGGTCACGCTGTCAAAATCAAGGCCTGTTCCGAGTGTATCGGTGAGCAGGGTGTCTTTGGTGGTAGCGCCGCCGGTGACGGTGGTGGTGAGGGTATAGGTGATAAAGTCGCCTGTTTGCGCGCCTTTGCCGGCGGCAATATCCGAGGTTTTAACTGTGTTGACACGGGCAGCAGGCGTTTTCACTGTGCAGGCCGGGCATTGGCCGACATTGGACGTGACATTATTGGCCTGTTCGCCTGTGGCATCGGCTTTGATGGTGGCGCTGTAGCTGACCTGATAATCGCCCTCCGGCGTGCCTTTCGGCAGAGTAAACTGCAAAACCGGCGCTTTGGCGGTATTGGGAGTGAAATTGCCGGCCGAATCGACAGCCTGGAATTGCAGTCCGCTGCTTAAAGTGTCGGTCAGCACAACCGGGTTGGTGGTGGTGCCGCCGATGATATGGGTTGTCAGCGTATAGGTGATTTTGTCGCCTGGCTGCAAAGGGGTGCCGGGCGCCGGGTCTGATGTTTTTTCGGTAATAATGCTGACAACCGGGTTCTCTGTGGCGCAGTTTTGGCAAAGGCCGTCACTGGGCACGACATTATTGCCGGCGCTGCCGGCGGCATCGTTTTTCACCTGCGCGGTATAGGATATGGTATAGGTGCCGGGCGGGGTGCCTTTGGGCAGGGTGAAGTCAAGCTTTGGCTTTTGGCTGGTATCGCTGCGGAAGCGCCCGGCGCTGGTGACTTTCTGAAAATCCAGCCCTTCGCCCAAAGTGTCGGTGAAGACGGTATCGCGCAGGGTAAAGCCGTCTGCCACGGTAACGCTGATGGTATAAGTGATAATATCGCCGTTTTGCACCGGCTTGTCGGCGCCGACACTGGACGTTTTATTGACCCGCAGCGAGACAACCGGGTTGGTGGTGCTGCAGGGATCGCATTCGCCTGATGAGCTGGTAACCGTATTGGCAATGCGCTCTGTTGCTTCTGCCTTCACTCTGGCCTGATATTGGATTTCATAAAGGCCGGGAGCCGTGCCGGCGGGCAGAATAAATTGCGGATTGGCGGGATCATCGATATTTTGCTGGAAGCTGCCGGGATTGGTCACGGCGACAAATTCCAGATTATCGCTGAGCACATCACCCAGGATAATGTCTTTGGGGGAGTTGCCGCCGGTTATGGTAACGGCGAGCGTATAAGTGATAATATCGCCGGTGCCTACCGGATTGCCGTCTCCGCTGTCGGATTTTTTGACCGTAGAGATTTGCACCAGCGGGTTTTGGGTTTCACAGGCATCGCAATAGCCATTGTCTGAAACAAGCCTGTTGGTAATAGCCTCTACGGCATTATTTGTTATCCGGGCGCGGTAAGAAACCGTATAAGTGCCGGGAGGCGTGCCTTCCGGCAGGGTAAAGAGCATCGCGGACGGGTTGTCGGTATCGGCCTGGAAATCCCCCGCATCTTCTATAATAACAAATTCCAGCCCTTCGCCTAAGGTATCGGTGAGCACGGTCGGTTTGGTGGTGGGGCTGCCGACAACTTCCGTAGTCAGCGTATAGGTGATTTCATCACCTACCTGCATCGGCGTATTATTGCCGATATCGGACGTTTTGCTGCTGCGCGTGGTAACCAGCTGATTGGTAAAGGTGCAGGTGATTTCGGCATTATAATCGGTTGCCAGATCGTCCAGTATGATAGTAGATCCGTCTACCATATAAGATCCGCCTTCACCCAGCCCGTTACAGATAACGGATTCCGTTGTCCATTCAAAGACAGGGTCTTTCGTGCCTTGCGGCGGTGTTTCGGTTATGGTTGTGACGGTGCGCGGTTCGGCCAGCCTCTGTGTCTCGCCGGTTTTGGGTGTATTGGCCGCTTCTGTGGTGATAGTCTGGCTTTGCCAGCCGTTATCGCCGGTAAAGGGAAAGCTGTCGGTGCCGTCCAGGCTGATTTTGGTGACGGTTATCACCGGCCGCTTGGCATAGCTGATCTTGGTGGTGGCGATGTCGTTTTCGGTATTATAATCGCTGTCCAGCGGGTCACCGCCCGCATCGGGCAGCGAGCGGTTGAGAAAGGCCGGCACATCAAATTCCCCCACCTGGGCATTGTCATTGGCGGTAATGGGGAAGGTGAAGCTGACCTTGCCGCCTTCTTCGCCATATTCGGCGGCTTCCGCCAGACTTTCGGTGATGGCGCAACTGACATATTGGCCGGTAACAGTGCAGCCGGGCACCGGCTGGGCTGTCCAGCCGTCGGGGATATTGATATCGAGGCTGAAGCCGGCGCTGCCGCGCGCTTCGGTCGGCCCGTAATTGACACCGGAGACGGTAATGCTGTGCTGGTCGCCGACATCGGTAAAATATGCGTTTGAAACGCTGACGGAAACGCCGATATCCGGCCGGCCGGTCACCAGCAGATCGCAGGTTGCGTCCTGGTGGTTGGCCAGAGCAACGGTGGAAATACAGTCACTGGTGGCGGCGTAGCTGGCTTCGGGTATATCGCCCGGCCTATGGCTTAAAGTGGCGCCGTAGCCGGTGCCCGGCAGGACATAAAGCTCATAATCATACTGGAAGGTATTAGGGTCGTTATCGGTGCCCTCAAAGGTTGAATAAGGCCGTTTATCACGGCCGGAAACGGTGCTGTTTGCCTTGGTTACCGGGTCATAAATCGTTTGTTCCAGCAGCTTGCCGTTTTTGGTCAGGTCGGTCAGCCAGCCGTCCGGCCCCAGAGTTTTTTCCCAGGCAAAATTTTTGAAGGTAATGCGGGAGGAAAAGCGCGCCTGCCGCACGGTGGCGCAATAAATATTAAAGCCGTCCCAGCCTTCGCCGCCGGACTGGCGGTAAATGCCGTTAACCGCGCGATCTTCAGCCGGGGCGCAGATCCAGCCGCTCCATGTATGCTTCCATAAATTGGTTTCGGGGATACCGGCGCGGTAATTGGGGTTTGTTCCTATATCCTGAATGGCCACCCAGTCACCGGGCAAGACCTTAAGCTTGGCGCAGACAAAAGAAATATCAGAAGCCCAGGCCGGATATTGGGTGGTTGATTTGCGGGAATCCCCGGCCGTGCGGGTGACCACCTGATCGGCCGGGCAATAGGCGTTTTGCACGACACCGGGGCCGCGATAATTGCCGGAGCCGTCAACCGTCGGCGTGCCGTCCGGCGTGATCGGGTAAGCGCGGGCAATCTTGTCTTTATCGAGGGTGACAAGGTCGCAATAAATATCGATGCGGATCGTCATGCCGGCGGCAGACTGCATCGGCGGAAAAGGGTTTTGTTTGTCAGTATGGCGGTAGCCGCGAATAACGCCGCCATTGGGGCAGCGGAAGCCTGATACCGCGCCTTTATTGGAGCCGACTGTGCCGGTATAGGAGCCGTTATCGGTAAAGCCGACACCGATTTGCGCCCGGGCGGCCGTCAGGCCGCCGGTCAAGAACAGGCCGGCCAGCAGCAAGGCTTGTAAAAAAGCAGTAAATGTGCCGTATAAAGCGCCGGAAGCAGAATGTGACCGCTCTGCCCTGTTCCGGCCCGGCCTTACTGCAAAGTTACGCCCGGTTACAATACGCGCATGGAAAAACCTATACCAAACCATTACTTTTACTCTCCGCATTGGAGGTGATTTGGCGCGGTATAAAGAAATGTCTATACTATGATGAGGGCAGAAAAACCGTTAAATATTATTATGGTTAGCAAGTTATTAACAGGGCTTTTCCACAGGCGGGAAACATAAGGATAGGGTAAAAACAACAGCCGGCAAGCCGGCGGCGGGCGATAAGCGGCCGGCCGGGCCTTTACGCGGCCTGCTGCCGCTATAATCGGGGGCTTTATCGCTTTTGGGCTTTTTTGTGCCCTGGTATTCTGCTAGAAAGGGAGCTTGTCCGGCCGGTGAAAGCAGGGAGCGTCAACTGTTATAATGGAAGAGAATAAGCCATATTGCCCGTTTCACGGCGCAGAAGAGGCAAAAACCGGCTCTGCTCCGGCGGCCGAAAGAGATTCGCTTTCGGCAAAAGGCGGGAACAGGGCAAAAGACAGGCGCAAAACCCTGGTTTTAACCGGCGCCAGCCGCGGTATCGGCCATGCTGCCGTCAAGCGCTTTTCCAGTGAAGGCTGGCGGGTTATCACCTGTTCGCGGCACAGCTTTTCACCGCAGGCCTGCCCCTGGGCGGAAGGGGCGGACGATCATATCCGCGTTAATCTGGCCGATGCGGAAGATGTCGGCCGCGCTATTGCCGAGATCCGCCGCCGGCTGGAAGATAATGGCGGCTATTTGCATGCTCTGGTCAATAATGCCGGTATTTCCCCCAAAGGTGAGGGAGGCGCGCGGCTTAATTCGCTGGAAACCACTATGCAGATCTGGCGGGCCGTGTTTCAGGTTAATTTTTATGCGCCGATTATGCTGGCGCGCGGCCTGTTTGCCGAGTTAAAGGCCGGGCGCGGCGCTATTGTCAATGTTACTTCAATCGCCGGCAGCCGCGTGCACCCTTTTGCCGGCACCGCCTATGCCACGTCCAAGGCGGCGCTGGCGGCGCTGACGCGGGAAATGGCTTCCGATTTCGGCCCGCATAATATTCGCGTCAATGCTATTGCCCCGGGGGAAATTGCTACCGGCATTCTTTCTCCCGGCACGGAGAAAATGGCCGGGCATTTGCCCTTGCGCCGTCTTGGCCGGCCGGAAGAAGTGGCCGATACGATTTATTATTTATGCGGCGAGGAAGCCGCTTATGTGACCGGATCGGAAATTCATATTAACGGCGGCCAGCATGTCTGACGCCCGGCGGGGCGGCAGGCCTGTTGCCGGCATGGGCGGCGGGGTTTGCGCCAAAGGCGGTTTTGCTTTACAAAGGGGCGATAGCCGGGCGGCGATAATGGCCGCCGGCAGTAAACAGGGAAGCAGCTATGGCCGCGGAAACGGCAAAATACCGGAAAAATGATGAAAGCGGCGCTTTAAAAACCATCGCCGAATTATGGCCTTATATGTGGCCGCGAGAGCGGCCGGATCTCAAGCGCCGCGTCTTATGGGCGCTGTTTTATCTGGTGCTGTCCAAAGTCATTTTGATTCTGGTTCCTTATTTTTTTAAATATGCCACCGATGCCCTCGTTCCCGGCCGGGCAGCGCCCGATTGGCTGCCTTATCTGCTGGCAGCGCCGCTAATGCTGGTTTTCTGCTATAATGCGGCGCGCATTATCCAGGCCGGGCTAAACCAGTTGCGCGATGCCTTGTTTGCCTCGGTCGGCCAGCATGCCGTGCGCAAACTGGCTTATGAAACTTTTGTCCATATGCACCGGCTGTCTTTGCGCTTCCACCTGGAAAAGCGCACCGGCGGCCTGTCGCGCATTATTGAGCGCGGCACCAAGGGGATAGAAGCGATTGTCCGCTTTACTATTTTAAACAGTATCCCCACCGTGCTGGAATGCGCGATGACGGCTTTTGTTGTCTGGTATTCTTACGGCTGGCTGTATTTCTGTATTATTGTGGCAACAGTCGGCTGCTATGTCTGGTTTACGGTTATTGCCAGCAACTGGCGCATTACGATCCGCCGCGCCATGAATGCCGCCGATAATGAGGCCAATAGCCGGGCGGTGGATTCTCTGCTGAATTTTGAAACGGTTAAATATTTCGGCAATGAAGAGCTGGAAGCGCGCCGGTTTGACACATCAATGGCGCAATATGAAAGCGCCGCCACCAAAACCTGGGTGTCGCTGGGCTGGCTTAATTTTGGCCAGGTAATGATTTTTGGCCTCGGCATGCTGGTGCTCATGCTGATTTCCGCCTGGCAGGTGCGCGCCGGCCGGCAAAGCGTGGGCGATTTTGTCTTTATCAATGCTTTGCTTATTCAGCTTTCTTTTCCGCTTAATTTTATCGGCTCTATTTACCGTGATGTGCGGCAGGGGCTGACCGATATTGAGCAAATGTTCAATCTGTTGAATGTGCCGGAAGAAGTCGCCGACAGGCCGGGGGCGAAAGCGCTGGCCTTGTCGGCCGATAATGCCTCTATCCGCTTTGATAATGTGGTTTTCGGCTATGATAAGGATCGCACTATATTAAAGGGCATTTCCTTTACTGTGCCGAGCGGCAAAACGGTGGCTATTGTCGGCCCTTCCGGCGCGGGGAAATCAACCATATCGCGGCTTTTGTTCCGCTTTTATGATGTGCAGGCGGGCGCGGTGCTGGTGGGGGAGGAAGATGTGCGCGCTATAACGCAAAAAAGCCTGCGCCGGGCTATCGGCATGGTGCCGCAGGATACCGTGCTGTTTAATGACACAATCGGCTATAATATCCGCTATGGCCGCAGCGGCGCCAGTGATGAAGAGGTGCAAAAAGCGGCGCGGCTGGCGCAGATTGACAGTTTTATCAACAGCCTGCCGCACGGCTATGAAACCCAGGTGGGGGAGCGCGGGCTTAAGCTTTCCGGCGGGGAAAAGCAGCGCGTGGCTATTGCCCGCACTTTGCTGAAAGCGCCGCCTTTGCTGATACTGGACGAAGCCACTTCAGCCCTGGATACGGCGACCGAGCAGGAAATCCAGCATGCTTTGGATACAGTGAGCCGCGGCCGCACCACTCTGGTGATCGCCCACCGGCTTTCTACTATTATTCAGGCTGATGAAATTCTGGTGTTAAAGGCCGGCCGTTTTGTTGAGCGCGGCACCCATACGGCTTTGCTGGCCAAAAAAGGCTTATACGCCTCTATGTGGGAGCGGCAATTAGAAGCTACGGCAGCGGAGGAAAAATTGCGGCGGATACGGCGCGAGGATAAAGCCGGCTTTCCCGACAAGCGCCTGAAAGCAGAAAAAGCAGAGTAAGATCCGCCCGAAAGCGCAAGAAAACTGGGGAAAACCTGCCTTGCGGCACCGGCGGAACAAGACATAAAAATAAAAAAGCGTAAGAGAAAAAGGCAATAAGGGTGGTGCCGGCAGCGGCGCCGGGGGATTGCCGGGTTTATCCTGTAGCCGGCGGTGAGGCGCAGAATATCTCTGGAGCGTGTTTCACAGGATTTGGGCTTATTACAGGATTTTTATGAATATTTTGCACTCTGCTCGCCTTATGCTGTCCCCCATACATAAAGAGGGCTATCCTTTTATTGCCCTGTTTTTTGTGTTGGCCGTAATATTGGGGTTTTTCTGGCAGCCTTTATTCTGGGCCGGGCTGGGGGTCACAGCGTGGTGCGCCTATTTCTTCCGCAATCCGCAGCGCGTAGTGCCGCTGGCGGTTAATGTCGTTCTTAGCCCGGCTGACGGCAAAGTTTCCTTTGCCGGGGCGGTTATGCCGCCGGAAAAGCTGGGCCTGCCGCAGCGGGAAATGTTCCGTATTTCCATTTTTATGGATATATTTTCCTGCCATGTCAATCGTATTCCGGTTAGCGGTGTTGTCCGCGCGATCAATTATCATGAAGGGCATTTTTTTAATGCCGTGCTCGATAAAGCGGGGGAATCCAATGAGGCCAACAGCCTGCTTTTGCAGACGGCTTATGGTGAAGTAGGGGTCGTGCAAATTGCCGGGCTGGTGGCGCGCCGCATTGTCTGCTGGGTCAAAAAGGGTGACAGCCTGGCCGCCGGCGGGCGTTTTGGCTTGATTCGCTTTGGCTCTAGGCTTGATGTCTATCTGCCTCTGCATACGGAAATTTTGGTGGGCGTTGGGCAAAAAATGGTAGCGGGGGAAACGGTGCTGGCGCGCTTCGCCGCCGCAGCGGGGAATACTGCCGATAGCGCAGAAGCAGCGGCCTTGCAGGCGGATAATGCGCCCGCCGCAGGAGAGGCGGAAGCCGCTCCCGGCACGGCGGATAATGAAAACACGGCCGCGCCGGCCGGCTTTGCAAGCGCCGTCGATCAAGGGGGAGATACGGCCAAAACGCCTGAAGAAGATGGTGACAAGCCGGATTTTTTGCATTTTCGTCTGGATTAGGTAAGGCTGATGAAACCACCGCTTCCCTTCCCGCCGTTTGACGGCGATAAACGGGCTGAAAACAGCCGGAAATTTGATGCCGATACGGTTTTTAACCGGAGCGGGCAGGGGGAAGAAGCGCAGGAAAAGCAGCGTAAATTTATTTCTTTCCGCTTTTTATTGCCCAATATTATTACCGTTATAGCCATTATTTCCGGCCTTTCCGGCGTGCGCATGGCGATAGAAAACCGCTTTGAGCCGGCTGTTATCTGCCTGTTGCTGGCCGCCTTTCTGGACGGGATAGATGGCCGCATTGCCCGCGCCATTCGCGGCACTTCGCGCTTTGGCGAACAGTTGGATTCTCTGGCTGATGCTATTAACTTTGGCGCGGTGCCGGCTTTGGTGGTTTATATTTACAGCCTGCATAATATGGGGCGGTTCGGCTGGCTGGCGGCGCTGGTTTACAGCACCGCCTGCTGCCTGCGCCTGGCGCGTTTTAATGTGATGATCGGCAATAGCAATACTATGCCCAAATGGCAGCAAAATTATTTTATCGGCCTGCCTTCTCCCGCCGGCGGCTGCCTGCTGCTGCTGCCGGTTTGTCTGGGCTTTCTCGGCCTGCCGCAGACAAATGCCGCGGCCTTGTTTTTCTGCTTTTATACGATTTTTCTGGCTTTATTGATGGTATGCAACCTGCCGGTGTGGAACGGCAAGGCTATTCGCGGCGGTTTGCGGCGCGATATTGTTATACCGGCGCTGTTTATTGTGGTGATTTATCTTGTTCTGCTGGTCAGTTATATGTGGGAGACGCTGGCTGTTACCTGTTTTGTCTATCTGGCCTTTTTGCCGTTCAGCGCTTATAGCTATTACCGCCTCAGCAAAAAGCAGGCAAAGTGAAGCTCTGCCGGCAAGAGCGATTATGATAAGAGGAGATTTCCGCTTTATGCGGCCGGCAAGGGCGCGATTGCGGGCTTCTGCCTGTTTTTGCGCCTATGCAGCCAATACAGCCATCGCCGCGCCGGAGCCGATAGCCGCCGGCGGGAGCAGACAAAAGCGCAGCCTGCCGCTCTTGCCGGCGGGAAAATAGCGGCCGCGCCCTGATAGCGCCGTTGTGCCGAAACCGGCGCTATCAAGCGGCTTATGCGTGTTTTCCTCTGAACTGTGCTGCCGCTGCTTTATTGCCTAAGGGCCGCCAAAACTGCCGCCGCTCTGAGCGCTAAACCGCCTTGTGATAAAGGCCGCCTGCATTGCCCTCATTGTTGCGCCGCGTGACAGCCGCCGGCAGAAGAAGCAGAAACTTGCAAAGTTTATTCGACCGGTGTGGCGTCATTATCATCGCCGGCGGCGGCGGGAGCCGTTTTTTCACCGATTTTTGTAATCAGGCTTTTCGGCACGGCGCGCCAGATAGCATTGCCGATATTATCAAGCAGCGGCTTGCTTTTCGCCTGCGCCAGCCAGGCCGGCTGCTCCTCCGGCTTGATCAGCCCGTTCAGAAACAAAACGGCAATCGCCAGAATCACCAGGCCGCGAATAATGCCGAACACAAAGCCCAGAGTGCGATCCAGCGCGCCGATGCGGCTGTCAATGATAATATCGGCAAATTTCATGGCGATAATGGAAAGAATAGTTAAAGCCAGCAAAAACAGCGCAATAATCGTAATAATAAGGGCTATCTTGGGATTATGAATATAATTGGCGGCAAAACCAAGCGCCGGCTTATAAGCGAAATAGGTGAATATAGCGGCCAGCGCCCAGGAAACCAGTGATAAAAATTCGCGCGACAGGCCGCGCACCATGGCCAGCACGGCAGAAAGAAAAATAACAAGAATAACAATTCCATCTAACGCTGTGACAGGCATAATATATCCTTATCTCCCACACAGGCTTGCGCGCCGGGCGGCGGCCTGCGCCGCCAAAGCGAGAGATTGCTTTTCATTCCGTGCTTGCCGGTTTACCTCAGGCTGTCACCATAACTGTTTACGGTAGCGCAAGGCAAATATTTTTTGCACCGGCCGGCGCAGCTTTCACCGTTTTAAGTGTTGAAGGGCAGCATATTCCCAAGCCGGTAGGGTGAAGAGCCGGCCGGCAAGGCAGCCCTGCCGGTTTTATCGCGCTTAAGCTTTGTTGCCCGGCCGGGGAGTTGCATGAGCCGCCGGCCGGTTTTGCTGTTGCGCTGCTTGCGCGGCAATTTGCGCCACTAATTGCGCCAGCGCCGCTATTTTATCCAGCCGCAAAGCGGTTTGGCCGCTTGCGCCCGCCGCCGGGGCGGCGCTTTTTTGCATATCGCGGTTAAGAGAAGCGGGCAGCACCGCTTGCTTAAAGCCCAGCTTTTCCGCTTCCTTCAGCCTTTGGCCGCTATGGCTGACCGGGCGCAAACGGCCGGAGAGACTCACTTCGCCAAAATAGACACAATCGGCCGGCAGGCTCACCCCGGCCAGCGAGGAAGTCAGCGCCGCCGCTACCGCTAAATCGGCCGCCGGCTCACTAATGCGATAGCCGCCGGCGACATTGAGATAAATATCATAATTGCCAAAGCGCAGGCCGCAATGCGCTTCGAGCACGGCGATAATCATGGCAAGGCGGCTGCTGTCCCAGCCGATAACGGCGCGGCGCGGTGTGCCGAGCGCCGTTTGCGCCACCAGCGCCTGAATTTCCACCAGCAGCGGCCGTGTGCCTTCCATACCGGCAAAGACGGCGGCGCCGGGGGCGTGTTGGCTGCGTTCACCCAAAAACAGCTCAGACGGGTTGGGAACTTGTTGCAAGCCGCTGTCCGACATCGCAAAAACGCCGATTTCATCGGTCGCGCCAAAGCGGTTTTTCACCGTGCGCAAAATACGGTAAAGATGGCCGCCTTCGCCCTCAAAATAGAGCACGGCATCAACCATATGCTCGACCACGCGCGGCCCGGCTATCTGGCCGTCTTTGGTCACATGGCCGACCAAAACCACCGCTGCGCCGCTTTGCTTGGCAAAGCGAATCATCGCCTGCGCTGAAAGCCGCACCTGGCTCACCGTGCCGGGGGCAGAATCGGCGGTGTCCGACCATAAAGTCTGCACCGAATCAATAATCACCAGATCAGGGCTTTTTTCCTGCTTGAGGGTGGCGAGAATATTTTCTACATTGGTTTCCGCCGCCAGTTTGACGCCGCTTTGCTCAACCCGCAGGCGCCGCGCCCGCAGGCGGATCTGCGCTACCGCCTCTTCGCCGGAAACATAAAGGACATTATAGCCTTTATCGGCCAGCGCCGCCGCTGCTTGCGTCAACAGGGTAGATTTGCCAATACCCGGATCGCCGCCCACCAGCAAGGCGGAGCCGCGGACAAAGCCGCCGCCGGTTACCCTGTCCAGCTCGGCAAGGCCGGAAATAATCCGCGGCACATCTTCCGTTTCGCCGGCAAGCCGGGAGAGCGCCACCGGCCGGCCGCTTGCGCCCGCCATGGCCGGAGCGGCGCCAATGCCGGCGGCGGCGCTTTCTTCCGCCAGCGTGTTCCAGCTCCCGCATGTGTCACAGCGCCCCTGCCAGCGCGGATAGGTGCTGCCGCAATTTTGGCAAATAAACTGGATTTTCGCTTTGGCCATCAGGAATTTTCTGCTTCTTTATCCGGCTTGCGAATAATCAGGGCTTCTCGCGCCATTTTTTGCCCTTTGTTTGTTAAATTCCAGTAATAAGATCGCCTGTTTTTGATGAGATCTATCTTAGGGATGATACGGATTAAACCAAGTTCTTCAAACTGCATGCATATGCGTTCCCAACTATGAGGATCAAATCCAGAAGTATCTCGTAGATAGTTACTTGAAACTTCGTCGCGGATTAGCTGACTGGCTGTAGTCAGCACTGTGAATAAATCCCGCCATGTGGCTTTAACGATGTTTTGCTGTGTCTTGGTGTTATTTTGCCATAATTCCGCAGGCGTTACGTCATCTAAACCTGCAATATCGGGGATAGAAGGTTTGTTTTTATCCAATTCAATTTTCAGTTTCTCATTTTCAGCTTTCAGGGAATCGCGTTCTTTCAGCAGCGCATTTTGCTCGGCGGTTAAGTCTGCACTGGCCACAGTATTACCCCGCACCCAGCCAATGGCTGGGCGGGCGGTGATTGTTTGCGGCAGGCTTTCGGCCACTTCTGCTCGTAAATCTTTGACATCATGCCAAAAGCGAACAATGCGCCCGCCAGTTTTTACTTTTTCACAAAAAGCAGCCAACTTTTTTTGCAGCTCAGGGTCACTATCGGTGAATTTGGCCGGCAGCTCTTCAGGCTTATCATGAATAAAGGCTAAAACAGGTTTGCCTGTTTTAACAGCATAATCATATTCATCTTCCGTATAGCTGACACCTTGTGCTGAAAGCGAGCCATAGCGGCCGCCGATAATCAGCAAATAATAGTCGCTTTCGTCAATAACCCTGCGAATATAACGCATCTGCTCTTCGTCTATGGCCGGAAACAGCTCCATACCTGCCGGGATATGGCGCATACGCAACAGACTTTGCAAAACGGCATTGCGCGCTTCCTGCAAATCCTGAAAGGTAGAGCTGATAAAAACCTGATAGCGTTTGTCCATTGTCCGATTCCCTAAATCTGCACTCCGCTTTCTGTTTGTAAGCCGGGGCGGTGGTCAAGGCAAGGTGTTTTTGGCTGAAAGCGCGGGCTTTTTGCCGCTGCGGCGGGGCAAAGCCGGCGCATTATCTTGCCGGCTTCCGGCTTTCTCAGTTATAGCGCTCAGGCAGGCGGCTTTCGTCCGCCAGGTCGCTAAAGCGGGTATATTCGGCTTCAAAGGCCAGCTCTACCGTGCCGGTCGGGCCGTGGCGCTGTTTGGCGATAATCACTTCCGCCTTGCCGACAACCCGGTTGCCTTCCTCTACCCATTTTTCAAATTCGGTCGTGCCTTCCTTCGGTTTGCGATTGGCGTGGTAATATTCTTCCCGGAAGACAAACAAAACGACATCGGCATCTTGCTCAATCGAGCCGGATTCACGCAAATCTGAGAGCTGCGGCCGTTTATCCTCGCGCGATTCCACCTGACGCGATAATTGCGACAAAGCGATAATCGGCACATTCAGCTCTTTCGCCAGCGCCTTCAGGCCGGTGGTGATTTCGGTTATTTCCTGCACCCGATTTTCGGAAGCGCGGCGGGAAGAGCCGCTCATCAACTGCACATAATCGATCACCAGCACATCAAGCCCGTGCTGGCGCTTCAGCCGGCGGGCGCGGGCGCTGAGCTGCGCTACCGAAATGCCGCCTGTCTGGTCAATAAACAGCGGCGATTGCTGCATTTTCTGCATAGCGCGCATCAGATTGGCAAAATCATTTTCGCTAATATCGCCGCGGCGAATTTTAGAGGAAGAAAGGCGCGCCTGCTCGGCCATAATACGGGTGGCCAACTGCTCAGACGACATTTCCAGCGAGAAAAAGCCAACCACGCCGCCTTCATTCTCTTCGCCTTTATCTTTTTGGCAGGCGGCGGCAATATTAAAGGCAATATTGGTGGCGAGCGAGGTTTTACCCATGCCCGGCCGGCCGGCCAGAATAATCAGGTCAGACTTTTGCAGCCCGCCCATTTTATTATCAAGGCTGTGAATGCGGGTGGCAAGGCCGGAAAGTTTGGAAGAGCGGTTAAGCGCGGCGCCGGCCATATCAATAGCTTTGGTCAAGGCGCTGCCGAAATTTTCAAAACCGCCGCCGTAACGGCCGGTTTCCGCCAGTTGAAACAGCCGCTTTTCCGCTTCTTCTATTTGCTGCGCCGGCACCAGATCAACCGGCGCTTCATAGGCGGTATTAACAATCTCTTCCCCCAGATGGATCAGCGAGCGGCGGGTATAAAGATCATAAATAATATGGCCGTAATCGGCGGCATTGATAATAGTGACCGCTTCTGCCGCCAGCCGGACAACATATTCAAACACCGTCATAGCGCCGATTTTTTCTTCCGCCGGGATAAAAGGCTTGATGGTAACCGGGTCGGCCAGCTTGCCGCTGGCTACCAGTTTAGCCAGAATTTCATAAATTTTGGCATGCAGCGGCTCAAAAAAATGCTCCGGCTTTAAAAAGTCGGAAACGCGGTCATAAGCGTCATTATTGATCAGCAGCGCCCCCAGCAGCGCCTGCTCGGCCTCAATATTATGCGGCGGGCGGCGCCATGCCGCCGGGCTATCCTGCTCTTCCGCCCGTTCTTTCAAATTATGAATTTCTGCCGCTGCCATTATCTAAACCTTTTCTGCCTGCCGCCGCCCAATAATACCCCGCCGCCCGCTTATAGCAGGCGCGGCCGCTGCCGGAACGGCGGCAAAAGCCGCCAAAGCGGGGCGATTCCAATCACGGCAGGTTTAAGCTTTTTTAGCGGAATATACAGGCGGAAAGAGCAGGCAGGAGAAATAATGCCCGCGATTCACAGCAAACAGACGCAATTTGCCGTTTTTATGCTAAATTGCCGCCGCCGGCCTTGACTCAGGCGACTCAAGCGGCAACCTGAGCGGGCAAAACGGCACTTTCTCGGGCGCGCCGGCGGCGGCTGAGGCGGCCGGGCCGCCGGACAGGGCGCAAAGCGCCCTATCCGGTTTTATCCGGCTCAAGCCGGTGGGGAAGAAGCGGGGCAGGCCCTGCTGTAACCAGATTCAGGCCTGCTGCTCTTCGGCCTCTTCAGCCGCAGCGTTTTCTGCCTCTGCTTCTTCATCAACCGGCGCCGGCGGCTCATCATCAAGAACAGCTTCGCGGTTGCGGCCGACCATATTTTCCCCCTTTGCCTGCCGCTCCGCTTCTTCTGCCGTGCGCGCCACATTGAGGGTAATCTCAACCTCAACTTCCGGGTGCAGGCTGATCATAACCGGTTGCAGGCCGATTGTCTTGATCGGGTGATCCAGCTTTACCTGATTACGGCTGACGCTAAAGCCTTCCGCCGTAACAAGAGCGGCAATATCACGCGGGGAAACAGAGCCGTAAAGATGGCCGGTTTCCCCCGCTGCGCGGATAATAACAAAGCTTTTGCCTTTAAGCGCGTCAATATGCTGCTCGGCCTGCTGGCGCAGAGTGTTGTTCCGGCTTTCCAGCTCGGCCCGGCGCTCCTCAAAGGAGTGGCGATTAGCGGCCGTGGCGCGCAAAGCCTTGCCTTGCGGCAGCAGAAAATTGCGGGCAAAGCCATCTTTTACGGCAACTATGTCACCCATATTGCCAAGACGCGCAATACGCTCTAACAAAATAACTTCCATAGCGATTCCTTTCATTTGCAATTACGGAAGAGGCGGAGACCCGCCTGCTTTGGCGGGAGAAAACGGCGTGGCAAAAAGCCCCATAATAACCAGGCCGAAAAAAATAACCGGTGTCAGCACCAGGCTGAAAAGGCAAAGATAGACAGCTATACGCAGCCAGGCCCAGCCGCCGCGCGCTGTCTGGTGCAGGGCCGCCAGCCCGGCCACACAAAAACCGGCCGCCAGCGCCGCCAGAATAGTATTGACGCACAGGCTTAAAGTAGCGGCCGGCGCGGCCGTAATATTGCCGATACAATAAGAGACAATCCACAGGCCGATAAACAGGAACAAAGCCATAGGCGGCAGGCGCAGATCAGCCGGCCAATAGCCGAAAGGGCGATGCAGGCTGTGACAACGGCGGGCGAGGCGCATAGCGCAGTATAGAGCGGCAAGCTGGAACAGGAAGCCGTAAAGCGCCAGCGAAACAGCCAGTAAAACCGGCAGGAAGCGCCGCAGGGCAGCGTGTATGTCTCCGCCCGGCGCCGGCAGATCATAAACAGCCTTTTTTTCAAGCAGGGCAGCAAGCCGGTCGGCAATATTATCAAAATGCTCTACAGAAAGCTCTGTCGAGAAAGTGCAAAACAGCACGGCAATCGTTACCAGAGAAACCGCCAGAGCGAGCTGAAACAGAGCCGCCGACAAAGGATAAAATTGCGTTATAGTATGCTTTTCCCGCGCCGGGCCCGCCCCGGCCAGGCCGATGCCGGAAGCCGCTATTGCTGCTCTGGAACGCGTTTTTAACCCCAGAATACTGCCGGTAAATAAAGCAGGGATAAAGAAAAACACGGCCAGCAGCAAAGCCGGCTCCAGCGGCGAAAAGAGGCACAATAACAGGCCGGCCAGCAGCGCCGCCGCCAGGCCGCTGCGCCAGCCGGCAGAAAAAAGCACAAAAAGGACAGGAATATTGACGCCGATACCAAAAAATACCGGCAAAAACGGTATATTAAACAGGGTGAAGCACAATAGCCACGCTGAGGCGCCGGACAAGGCGCCGGCAAGCAAAACGGCTTTTATGGTTTTTATCTGTGTCATATGCTCTTCGCTGTCCTGCATGAAACCCGCTTTAACGGGGAGCAGTTAGAGACAGCCCGCGCCCGGCGCGATAACTGCCCCAACCTAACCCAAGCCGGATAGATAAAACGCTACCCTGCCTGTAAATTCGCCTTCAAAGGCCGCCTGTAAACGGCACAGCCCAAAACTTTGCCCCTATACGAGCTGCTTCAGGCAGAATATGCAGCTTTTGCAGCCTTTCCCAAAGCAGAAAAGGCGAGGCAACAGCGCATTATAGCGCTATTGCCCGCCGTTTGCGGCAATTTTATTGCACAACATAAGCCAGCAGGCCCAGAAAACGCGCCCGCTTGATAGCGCGCGCCAGCTCACGCTGCTTTTTCTGGCTGACAGCGGTAATGCGCGAGGGGACAATTTTCCCCCGCTCAGAAATATAGCGCTGCAATAATTTGACATCTTTATAGTCAATTTTCGGCGCGTCAGAGCCGGAAAAGGGGCAGGTTTTGCGGCGGCGGCTAAAGGGGCGGCGCACCGGCATTTGCGTAATATCAGCCATGTTTATTCTCCTCTGCCGGCAGCATTATCGCCGTGGCGGCCTTCACCGCGCGGCCGGCGGGGACGCCGCGATTTATCATCATCACGATCGCGAAAACGCTCATCTCTGTCCCGGCGCGACATCATGGGCGAAGGCGCATCGCTCAACTCATCTACCCGCAAGGTCAAAAAGCGCAATATATCCTCACTGATACCCATTTGCCGCTCCATTTCCGCCAGAGCGGCGGCCGGAGCGTCAATCTGCAGCAAGGTATAATAAGCTTTGCGATTTTTCTTGATACGGTAGGCAAGAGGCCGCAAACCCCATTGCTCTACCCGGCCTGTTTTGCCGCCTTGCGCCGTAATTACGGCCTTATATTGCTCGGTTATCTGGTCAACCTGCTGTTGAGTCAGATCCTGGCGAGCAAGAAATATATGTTCATAAAGAGCCATTTTTTGCCTTTTCTTTCAGTTTCGGCGGAATGCGGCGCGGAGCCTCTGCGTCATCTTCGGCCCCGGCAAGGGGCGGGGAAAAGCGCAAAAACCAGGATAATCGAGAGCGGAGACACGGGAGGCGCGGCAGTTTTTACTTTGCCGAACCGGCTGTTTAGCCGGCCCTCCGTTCAGCCCCCGGCCATATTCCGAGTGAACAAGGGCTTCTCTTAAGGCTTTTGGCTTCGAAATGCAACTCTTTTTTGCCGGCCTTGTTTTATTGCTCCTGTGTAAGGCCTGTGCCCGCCGCTTATATTAAAGACGGGAAAGGCGGGAGCGGGCGCTTGTGTTCAAGCGGCGCCGGTGTTAGGAAAAGAGCAAGAGCGGCTATCAAGGCGCCGGACAGCCGGGCCAGCCGACAGGGCAAGAGGGAATGGTGATCTATGCTTGTATCTGCGCTTCTTGACAAAATACGAGCGGAAAATATCCGCTTTATTGATTTGCGTTTTACCGATTTTCAGGGGAAATGGCACCACATCACCGTAGCGGCGGCAGCGGCCGATGAAGCCCTGTTTACAGATGGGCTGATGTTTGACGCTTCTTCTGTCAGCGGCTGGAAAACGGTTGATGATTCCGATATGGTGCTGCGCCCGGATCTGGAAAAAGTCTGCCTGGATCCGTTTTTTGCCGAACCGACCCTGATTGTGTTTTGCAATATTACCGATCCGCTCACCGGGGCGCCTTATAACCGCGATCCGCGCGCTATTGCCGGCCGTTGTGAGGCCTATATGCGCGAGCAGGGTTTTGGCGACAAGGTTTGTGTCGGGCCGGAGGCCGAGTTTTTTGTCTTTGACAATGTGCGCTTTCAGGCCGGGTCTTATGAGAGTTTTTATTATCTGGACAGCGATGAAGCGCCGGTCAATAGCGGGCGTGATTATGCCGCCGGCAATATGGGGCATCGCCCGGCGGCCAAAGGCGGCTATATGCCGGTGCCGCCGGTGGATTCGGCTCAGGATATGCGTTCGGAAATGCTGGCGATGCTGCAGGATATGGGGATTGCGGTAGAAAAGCACCATCATGAAGTGGCGGCGGCCCAGCATGAGCTGGGGATTAAATATGATTCGCTGCTGCGTCAGGCCGATACAATGCAGCTTTTCAAATATGGCGTGCGGCAAGTGGCGCAATCTTACGGCAAAAGCGCCAGTTTTATGCCCAAGCCGGTTTTTGGCGATAGCGGCTCCGGCATGCATGTGCATTTATCGCTGTGGAAAGGGGGCAAGCCGCTTTTTGCCGGCGATAAATATGCCGGCCTTTCGGAGACCTGCCTGTATTTTATCGGCGGCATTATCAAACATGCCCGCGCCTTGAATGCTTTTACCAACCCGGCAACCAATAGTTACAAGCGGCTGGTGCCCGGTTTTGAAGCGCCGGTTCTGCTGGCCTATTCGGCGCGCAACCGCTCAGCCGCCTGCCGGATTCCGCATAGTTTTTCGGCTGCGGCCAAACGGGTGGAAGTGCGCTTTCCTGACCCGGCGGCTAATCCTTATCTGGCTTTTTCGGCTCTGCTGATGGCCGGGCTGGACGGCATTAAACATAAAATACAGCCGGGGGCGGCGATAGATAAAGATCTCTATGAGCTGCGGCCGCGAGAGCTGAAGGCTATCCCCACAGTAAGCCCTGATTTGCAGGCTGCGCTGGCCGCTCTGGATAAAGATCGCGCTTTTCTGAAAGCCGGCAATGTGTTTGATGATGATATGATTGACGCTTATATCGCCCTGAAGCAGCAGGACGTGCAGCGCTGCGCCACAACCCCCAGCCCGGTGGAATTTGCTATGTATTATTCTGTCTAGGCCGGGGCAGGGCGTTGCAAGGTGGGGAATCAGGCAGCAAGCCGCAGATTGGCACAGCGGTCTTATAATGCCGCCGGTTTTTTGTTATTTAAAGCCAAAATAATAACAAAATCTTTATCATTTGTGACATGATAGTGACGAGATAGAATCAAGAGAGGCGGTTATGTCTGAGGGCGATAAGATTGCAGGCAGAACAGAGCAAGAAGCGGCAGAGGGTGCTCCCACTTCGGCCATTGCTGTAGCTAATGCTTTTTTGGAGATTCAGGCAGAGGATAGGTCTGATTTTCCGCCTATCGATGCAATGAAATTGCAGAAACTGGTTTTTTATGCCCATGCCTGGTGGCTGGCCAATAAAGGGAAGCCGCTTTTTTCAGAAGATGTTGAAGCATGGCCGTGGGGGCCGGTCGTGCGTGAGGTATGGGAAGAGTTTCGCGGTTTTGGACGGCGGCCTATTGAAGGAAAAAGAGGGGTAATTTTTGCTCCCGGGGCGGGGGCGCATGGCGGCTGGGAGTTTCGCGAGCCGGCGCGGCCGGCTAAAAATATAATAGAATTTTTAGGAGATGTATGGGAAAGCCATAAAAGTTGGACAGGTGTTCAGCTTTCCAACGCTACGCATGCTGAAGGAGAGCCTTGGACGCTTATTTCCAAAGCTAAAGGTGGCGATTTAAGTGACCGGCCGAGGATTCCCAATGAATTGATTCGGGAAATATTCTGTAAAAAATTGCGGGGGTAGAAAATGGAGCAGGGGAAGAATCAGACACCGCCGCCGAAAGCTGTTCCTGGTGGTGATAAGCCTGATATAGAGACAGAAAAAGCCGATATTTACACAGAAGGAAAGGCGCACGGCCAAGTTCTCCATTGTCGTCTCGGCACATGGTTTGCTTACGGAACAGATGATAAAATTCACGCCGGCGCTCTTGTTTTATCCTTTGTTTTGTTGGGCACAATCGGCCTTATTGCTCTTTTGGGGCTGTTCCCGTGCCTGAAAATAAACACGGACATTCTGAATATGCTGGGCAATGCTCTGCTGCTGGCGATAGGCGCTGCTATCGGCCGCTCTACCGCTCAGTGATGATTGTTTTTATCTATCCCTTGGTGGACGAAAATACAGGGCGTATTTCCAGCATTTTATGGAATAACGCACCCGCTCTGCCTCGGCAGCAAGCGGCAACCTCATAAGCAGGGCACGGGGGAAGCGGCCCTGCTTATTATTTTCTCACCCGGACGCGGGAGCGGAACGCCGAGCGCCTGGCTCAAACGACTTCCACCTGCACAGCAATATTGCCGCGGGTGGCGTGCGAATAGGGGCAGACCTCATTATGCGCCGTATGGGCAATATGCTCCGCCTGCTCCCGGCTCAAGCCGGCCAGATGCGCCTCCAGGCTTACATAAAGCTGGAAGCCGCCGGCGGCGCGCGGGCCAATGCCGACTTTGGCGGTCACATATGTTTCATCGCCCAAAGCCAAACCTTCTTTGCGGGCCAGAAAGCGGCAAGCCGATTCAAAACAGGCGGCATAGCCGCAGGCAAAAAGTGTTTCCGGATTGGCGCCTTTATCCCCGCTGCCGCCCATTTCCTTCGGCATGGTCAGCGGCATATCAACCGCGCCATCGGCAGAATGAACCCGCCCGCTGCGGCCGCCTTTGGCTGTTGCTGCTGTTTGGTAAAGAATGTGCGCTGTCATGGCCGTATCTCCTGCTCTTGGCGCCTGCACCCCTTTTGAGTCTGTAACCCTATAAAGGAAATGCGGCAAAAGCGCGACAAAGCGACCCGGCAGAATTTACGGATAAAGGTGGTAATAAGGAGACATATCAGCCGGCTTATTATAAGAGCGGTCTACCGGCGCCGGGCTATAAGCGGGGAGCGGCCTTGCCGGCCGGCGCCGCGCCTTGTAAACCGTTTCCGGGTATGCCGTTTCCGGCGGGGCCGGATAATAATCTACCCCCGGGACAGGGGTGGCCGGGCTGTAATAATAATCATGGCGTAAAGGGCTGGCGGAAGTGGCATAAGTGCCGTTGCCGCGGGCATTATAATGTGTGCGGTAAGGATAGCCGCCGCCATTATAGGGCGTAGCATAGGTTTTACCGGCGCGCGGGGGCATATAGGCGCTTTGCGGCCTTGTCGGCTGGCGCGGCTCTTGCTGATAATAGCGCGGCGGCGAGATTGTCTGACGGTTAGCCGGCGCAAAAGAGCGCGGCGGCGCCTGATAGCCTGTGCTGCTGTTAAAATTATAGCTGTCAGCCTGATTATCGCCGGGAGCCGGCAGCGGCGCCTGATAGATTTTCGCTCCGGCAAAAGAGGCCGGGCACAGCAACAGCGCCAGGCAGATATATAGACAGCCTTTTATCGGCATGAGAGAGTCTCCTTTAAACGGGCGACCCTGTTATAACAGCACAGATTTGCTAGCAATGCGTAAATATGTGCGGGTAACGCGCCGATACAGCCTGCCGCAAACAGCGGGCCGGGCAGAAAGCGCCTTACCTGACCGGCAATAACCGCACTCCGGGCTTTTGCAGCTATCGGCAGAGCAGGGGCGCGCGGCAAATCAGGGCCTGCAACCGGGCGGCGGCGATATGCAAACCGGGCGCGGTAAAGCAGAAGCACACAGCAGGGCATAGAGGCAACGGGCGACCCTGTTATAACAGCACAGATTTGCTAGCAATGCGTAAATATGTGCCGGTAACGCGCCGATACAGCCTGCCGCAAACAGCGGGCCGGGCAGAAAGCGCTTACCTGACCGGCAATAACCGCACTCCGGGCTTTTGCAGCTATCAGCAGAGCAGGGGCGCGCAGCAAATCAGGGCCTGCAACCGGGCGGCGGCGCTATGCAAACCGGGCACGGCAGAGCAGAAGCACACAGCAGGGCATAGAGGCAACGGGCGACCCTGTCATAACAGCACAGATTTGCCGGCAATGCGCGCCCAGCCAGGCAACCATACTCACGCGCAGAGCACCATACCCGTGCGCCAATCAGAACCGCTCTCTCCTTTCACAAGGAAAGGCAAAACAGGCAAAGCCCGGGCACCGCACTGCCACACACCAAAGCCTTGCGGCTATTATTGCGGCCAGGCCCGATACGCTGCCGCCTCCGGCATTTTTATCTCAAAACGGCACTTCATCATCAATATCGCGGGCGAAATCCTGCCCGCCGCCTTGATTGCCCTGCCCGCCGCGGCGCACACTGTCGCCGCCGGCATCTTCATTATAGCCGCTCTGCTGATAGGAAGAGCCGCTTTGATTATATGTATTGCCGCCCTGATTATGCTGCGCAACCGCATGATAGCCGCCGCTATTGTCACCGCCGCGTGAATCCAGCATTTGCAGCTCACCGCGGAAATTTTGCAGAACAATTTCCGTTGTATAGCGATCCTGCCCGGACTGATCCTGCCATTTGCGGGTTTGCAACTGGCCCTCAATATAGAGCTTTGCGCCCTTTTTTACATATTGCTCGACAACTTTCACCAGCCCCTCATTATAAATGACAATATTATGCCATTCTGTTCGCTCCCGGCGCTCGCCGCTGTTTTTGTCGCGCCAGCTATCAGAGGTGGCAAGGCGCAAATTGGCAACCCGGCCGCCCGAGGCAAAGCTGCGAATGTCCGGATCGGCGCCGATATTGCCTACCAGAATGACTTTATTGACACTGCCCGCCATAATATTTGCCTTCCTGAAGAGAATCGCACTCTCTATTTTAGCTCTTGCTTTATAATGATTTTTTGCATTTTTTAGCGCCGGGGTTAACGATTTTAGTATGAATTCAGGCTTTTTTCCACAATTTATCTCTATTGCCGGCGCTCCAGCCCCTGCCTTTTGTCTGAAACGGTTGAATTTCTGCTTGATAAAGCCTATCTCCCCTTGGAATCTGATGAGCGATTTTGTGCCAAACCGGTTATGGTGCCTGATGTCTGAGCAAAAATATATTTCTGTCCGCGGCGCGCGTGAGCATAATCTGAAAAATGTTGATGTCGATCTGCCGCGCAACAGCCTGATTGTGATGACCGGCCTTTCCGGCTCCGGCAAATCTTCGCTGGCTTTTGACACGATTTATGCCGAAGGGCAGCGCCGCTATGTCGAAAGCCTGTCGGCCTATGCCCGCCAGTTTCTGGAAATGATGCAAAAGCCTGATGTCGACCGGATAGACGGGCTTTCTCCCGCTATTTCGATTGAGCAAAAGACCACAAGCCGCAATCCGCGCTCGACAGTCGGCACGGTGACCGAAATTTATGATTATATGCGGCTGCTCTTTGCCCGGGTCGGCGTGCCGTATTCGCCGGCGACCGGCCTGCCCATTACCAGCCAGACAGTTAGTGAAATGGTCGACAGGATAATGGCCGAGCCGGAAGGCACAAGGCTGCTGCTTATGGCGCCGCTGGTGCGCGATCGCAAAGGCGAGTTTCGCAAGGAATTTGCCGATTTGCAGAAAAAAGGCTTCCAGCGGGTCAAGATAGACGGGCAGTTTTATGAAATTGCCGATGTGCCGGCGCTGGATAAAAAATACAAGCATGATATTGATGTGGTGGTTGACCGGGTGGTGGTGCGCCCGGATCTGCCGGCCCGGCTGGCCGACAGCCTGGAGACATGCCTGCAACTGGCCGATGGCCTGGCGCTGGCCGAATTTGCCGATAAACCGCTGGCCGCGGCGGCTAATGCCGGCGGCAAAGGCGCCAATAAATCCAAAAACGCCACCCATGAGTATATTTTATTTTCAGAAAAATTTGCCTGCCCGGTTTCCGGCTTTACCATTCCGGAAATTGAGCCGCGGCTGTTTTCCTTTAATAATCCGGTTGGCGCCTGCCCGCATTGTGACGGGCTGGGGGTGAAGCAGGCGGTTGATGCCGCTTTGATTGTGCCGGATAAGAGCCTGCGCCTGAGCGAAGGGGCGATCGCCCCCTGGGCGCGCTCTTCTTCAGCTTATTACGAGCAGATGCTGGCGGCTTTGGGCCGGGTTTACCGTTTTAAGCTGAGCGATAAATGGCAGGATCTGCCGCTTGAGGCGCAGAAAGTGCTGCTCTATGGCAGCGGCAAGACGGCGATTGCCGTTACCTATCAGGACGGCGCGCGGGAATTTACCACCCATAAGCCGTTTGAGGGCATTATCCCCAATCTCGAGCGGCGCTGGCGCGAAACCGATTCCTCCTGGGTGCGGGAGGATATTGAGCGTTTTATGGCGGCAACGCCGTGTGAAGCCTGTTCCGGCTATCGGCTGAAGCCGGAAGCGCTGGCGGTGAAAATCGGCGGCTTGCATATTGGCGAAGTGGCGTCTATGTCGATTATTGAGGCGGATAACTGGTTTAAAACTATTGATCGCGGCTTTGGCGACAAACAAAAGGAAATTGCCGCCCGCATTTTAAAGGAAATTCGCGAAAGGCTGCTGTTTTTAAACGATGTCGGGCTGGATTATTTAACGCTGGCGCGCTCTTCCGGCACACTTTCCGGCGGTGAAAGCCAGCGTATCCGCCTGGCCTCTCAAATCGGCTCCGGCCTGACCGGGGTGCTTTATGTGCTGGACGAGCCTTCTATCGGCCTGCACCAGCGCGATAATGCCCGGCTGCTGGAAACTTTGCGCCATTTGCGCGATCTGGGCAATACGGTGATTGTGGTTGAGCATGATGAAGACGCTATTTTAGCGGCGGATTATGTGGTTGATGTCGGCCCGGCGGCCGGCATTCACGGCGGGGAGATTGTTGCCCGCGGCACGCCGCAGCAGATTATGGCTAACCCGGCTTCGCTGACCGGGCAATATTTGTCCGGCAAAAAGGCGATTCCCCTGCCGGCGGCGCGGCGCAGGATTGATAAAAAGAAGCAGCTAAAGCTGACGGGCGCGCGCGGCAATAACCTTAAAAATGTGACGGCGGAAATTCCGGTCGGCGCTTTTACCTGTGTCACCGGCGTATCCGGCGGCGGCAAATCCACCTTTTTGCTGGAAACTCTCTATAAAGCCGCCTCGCGCAGGATTATGGGCAGCCGCGCCCAGCCGGCGCCTTTTGAGGCCATAGCCGGGCTGGAATTTTTTGATAAAGTGATTGATATTGATCAATCGCCGATCGGCCGCACACCGCGCTCTAACCCGGCGACTTATACCGGCGCTTTTGCGCCAATCCGCGACTGGTTCGCCAATCTGCCGGAAGCCAAGGCGCGCGGCTACCGGCCGGGGCGCTTTTCCTTTAATGTCAAAGGCGGGCGCTGTGAGGCCTGTCAGGGCGATGGCGTGCTGAAAATTGAAATGCATTTTCTGCCTGATGTTTATGTAACCTGCGATGTCTGCCGCGGCAAGCGCTATAATCGCGAGACGCTGGAAGTGCTGTTTAAAGGCAAATCTATTGCCGATGTGCTGGATATGACGGTAGAAGAGGGAGCGGAATTTTTTGCCGCCGTGCCGGCGGTGCGCGACCGGCTGGCCACTTTAGCCAAAGTCGGCCTTGGCTATGTCAAAATCGGCCAGCAGGCGACTACCCTTTCCGGCGGTGAGGCGCAGCGGGTAAAACTGGCCAAAGAGCTGGCGCGCCGGGCGACCGGGCGCACACTTTATATTCTGGACGAGCCGACCACCGGCCTGCATTTTGACGATGTCGCCAAATTATTGGAAGTGCTGCATGAGCTGGTTGATCAGGGCAATACGATTGCGGTGATTGAGCATAATCTGGAAGTGATCAAAACGGCCGACTGGATTCTGGATTTCGGTCCGGAAGGCGGAGACGGCGGCGGCCGCATTGTCGCCAAAGGCCGGCCGGAAGATATTGCCCGCGCGCCGCATTCTTATACCGGCGAATTTTTGCGCGATGTGCTGAAAAAACAGCGGAAAAGCCCCAAAACGGCCGCGCCAGGGCCGGCTTTATAGGCCCGGCAGGGAAGGCGCATAGCTGCCTTTTGGCCTTTGCCGGCAGCGCGGCGGCGGCGGCTTTGCTTTTATTGTTTTAATTCGGAACAATTTATATAGTGCAATTAACGGTATAATATGGTGTTATGAGGAGCAGCCGAATCAACAGAGCGCGGGGTTTGTGCCGGGAAGCGGCGGCAGCGCCGATTATAAAGGGGGTTTTCAGAAAATCCGGGCAGAACACTATATTCCGTTTTTGCTTTCTGCCTGGCCGGCTTATGGGGGCGCAGTCTTTTTGCGGCGGGTTTTATAGCGGTGAAGGAGCGGCAGAGCGGGTTGAAACGCTGCGCAGGCATTGGGGTTTATGTAAATCGGGTAGCCTTGTTCAGGGGAAATAAAAAATGAAATTTGTTTATGTTGATAATTCCAATTTATTATATGGCGGGCGCGGCGTGGTGGATTCTACCGAATGGAGCCCGGATTATAATGCCTTGCGCACCTTATTATGCGGCAAAGACAGGGTGATCTGCCCGCGGCCGAAAATTTTTGGCTCCTTCAGCAATGTGACAAAATTTAAAGGCATTATCGAAGGTGCCGGCTGCAAGCTTGTCGGCTATGAGAAGAATAACGGCAATGCCGATGATTACAGCTATGCCAGTAAAGAGAAAAAGGTTGATGTCGCTATTGCCCACCAGATCACCAAAGACGCTTATAGCAGCAAAATCAGCAAGGAGCATGATGAAATTATTCTGGTTTCCGGCGATCGCGATTTTGTCCCGGTGGTGGAAGATCTGGTAGAGGAATGCTTTATTGTCCGCATTTATTCGTGGGAGCATACTATTTCCTGGGAGCTGAAAAATGCCTGTTCGCAATTTATCAGCCTGAATGCGCATCTGGATTTTTTAAACTGCAAAAGCGGCTCTGACTTGCCGCGCGGCACAGGGGGGTAATTGCCGAGGCAAGGGGGCTTTTTTATAAAAATGAGGTATGCTGCGAAATGGATACGTGGAGCAGAGATAATGAGATTTTAGCCTTGTGGCTTTATGATTGCTTTTGCGGAGGAGGAAATATACAGAAGGATAAACAAAGATATATAAAGGCTGCTGCGGATATATGCAGGTTAAAACCGGGCAGCTTCAAAATGAAATTGTCAAATAATGCTTTTTTAGAAAGGAAAAATTACGGTAAAAATTCAGGTGGATTCACTCCTCTGGAAGGGATTTCCAGACAGAATGAAGCTGTGTTCAAAGAGTTTTTCCGTAATAAAACAGGGCTGCGCCACAAGGCGGAGATTATTATTGCCGCAGCGCCGTCTGATTATTTTTTGCAGAAAAACATATTGAAGCCGCTATTGACAAGCTGAGACGCTGTTAAAATAGACGGCGCGCAAGCGCGGATCTATTTCTGCCTGTGCTCTCTTTGTGTTCTAGGCTTTGACGCGGCGCGGAAAGGGGGTGATATTGCCGCTCGTCTGGGCGGGCGTGTTTGGCTGCCGTCCGTCTGCCGCTTCCGCCGGGGCAATATCAATCGTCAGGCCGCCGGCGCGCAAAAGGGCGCTAAAACGGCCGCCTTTCGCCGCCAGCTCGTGAAATGTGCCGTGCTCGACCAGCCGGCCATGCTCAATAAACAGCACAATATCGGCATTGCGCACCGTCGACAGCCGGTGGGCAATAATAAAAGTGGTGCGATTGCGGCTGATTTTGTCCAGAGCTTCTTTAACCCGCGCTTCCGTTTCCACATCAAGGGCGCTGGTGGCTTCGTCCAGCACCAGAATGGGAGCGTTTTTCAAGACAGCGCGGGCAATGGCAATGCGCTGGCGCTCGCCGCCGGAAAGCAGCGCCCCGCGCTCTCCCGCCTGCGTATTATAGCCTTCCGCCTTGTCGATGATAAATTCATGCGCGGCGGCGGCGCGGGCGGCTTTTATCATCGCCGCTTTGCCGGCGCCGCTGCGGCCGATTAAAATATTATCGGCAATAGAGCGCTTGAACAGGCCGGCGTCCTGAAAAACCGTGGCCAGGTTTTTGCGCAGGGATTCCCGGTTAACCGCGGCAATATCGACGCCGTCAATGCTGATAATCCCGGTTGACGGCTCATAAACCCGCTGCAACAGGTTGACAAGAGTGGTTTTGCCGGCGCCGGTCGGGCCGACTATGGCCGCTGTCTGCCCCGGTTTGACAGCAAAGGAAATATCATAAACGCCCTGGCCGCTATCGGCAAATTCATAGCTGACATGGCTAAAGCGGACAGCGCCTTTGACATTGGCCAGATCGGGCAGTTTTTTCGGCTCGGCCAGGGCTTTGGTGGCATCTTCCATCGCAAAGAAATCGGTAAGGCGCGAACGGCTGGAAACCGCCAGATTGATAAAGGCGGAAATCTGGTCAAGCCGGCCGATCATGAGCTGGGCAAAGCCGACAAAAGCCACGACATCACCCACCCGCAGCTTGCCTTTGGTCACCAGAAAAGCGCCAAGCAGCAGCACAATAACCATAGAAACGGTAGAAGCCACGCGGTTAAGGCCGCTGGCCAGCGCCCACCAGTTCAGCACCGGATATTGCACTTTTAAGAGATTGGCGGCATGAGCGCGCAGTGATTGTGACTCCTGCCGGATACGATTATAGCCCTGCACCACGGCAACATTATTGATGGAATCGGTAATATGGTCAAAAAGCGCATGATGCCGGTGCTCTACGGCAGCCTGGCCGCCTTTGGTTTTGCGCATAACCAGACGGGCAATCATCAGATACAGCACCGCCAGGACACCAAGCACCATAGAAAGCCGGGTATCCATATGCAAGGCCGTGGGGATCAGAACAAGCAGGGCGATAATGGTAGAAAGATGCTGGCGCATAAATTCCAGCCAGATAGAAAAAAGAGAATCGCCGGCGCGAATAAGGGTGTGCAGGGCGTTGGAGGTGCCGCGCTGCTGGTGCCAGGACAGCGGCATGGCGATGATTTTTTCAAAAGAGCGGGTCATGACGCTCAGGCGGCGGCGATGCGCCAGCCGATCGGCGCCGCGCGCCACCAGCACATAAGCGATAATATTGAAAATGCCAAAAGCAACCCAGAAGCCCAATGTCCTGAAAATGCCGGTTTTATTGGCTATAGCGTCAATCACGCGGCCAAACAGCACCGGCTCGGCAATAGTGATAACAGCCAGCACAATATTGGCCAGACAAATGGCAAAAAAGGCGGATTCCTCTTCCCGCAGGTAAGATAAAGCGCGCAGATAGGTTTTAACGAGCGGCACGAAGAACTCCCTGTTTTGCTGTGGCCGGCCTGTGAGGCGCAGGCCTGTCATAAAGCCAGTTTAGCTGTTATAAGGGGCTGTGGCTTTACAAATTTTTGCCTTGCCTGTAACGAGGTGTGATAAGGCCTTGCCTGCCGCGGCGCCAACGCAGACAAAACGCCGGAACAGGCTATAATAAAGCCGTTGATAAAAGCATAATCGAGGCTAAAGCCGGGTGAGGCAAGCGGAAAGGATCGGCCTTGCATAAAGTAGAGGAAGAAGAAAATGCCATGCGGCTTGACCGCTGGTTCCGGCTGCATTACCCCGATTTAGGCTTTGGCGCTTTGCAAAAGCTGCTGCGCTCCGGCCAGATAAGGCTGGACGGCAAAAGGGTGAAGGCCGATACGCGGCTGCTGGCCGGGCAATCTGTCCGCGTGCCGCCGCTGTTGGATAAGCCGGCGGCCGCGGCAGCAAAAGGCGATAACCCCGGCGGGTTAGGCAAAAAATTATTGCGCCAAAGCAGTGACGGCGAGGCGCTGGCCAGAATGCTGCTTTATGAAGATGACAAGCTCTTTGTTTTTAACAAGCCGGCCGGCCTGGCTGTGCAGGGCGGCTCCGGCATTAACCGCCATATAGACGGCATGCTGGCAGCCTGGCGCAATAAAAAGGGAGAAAAGCCGCGTTTGGTGCACCGGATAGACCGCGAAACGTCCGGTATTTTAGTGGTGGCGCGCACGCGCAGCGCGGCGCAGAGCCTTACCGCCGCTTTTCGCACGCGCGAGAGCAAAAAGACCTATTGGGCGCTGGTGCGCGGGGTGCCGCGCAAGGCGCAGGATAAAATTTCCACCTGGCTGGTGAAGGAAAAAACCGCGCAAGGCGATAAAATGCGCGTTTGCCCGCATGGCACGGCGGCGGCTGACCATGCTGTCTCTTATTATCGCGTGGTGGATACGGCCGGGCGCAATCTCGCCTGGCTGGAAATGGAGCCTTATACCGGCCGCACCCACCAGTTGCGGGTGCATGCCGCTTATATCAATCACCCGATTATCGGCGATGACAAATATTTCTTTGCCGATGATAACTGGCAATTACCGGGCGGCATGCAAAACCGCCTGCATTTGCATGCCCGCTCTATTCGCCTGCCGCACCCCGGCGGCGGCGTTTTGTCGTGCGCGGCGCCTTTGCCGCCGCATATGGCGCAGAGCTTTAATCTGCTGGGCTTTGAAGAACAAACAGCAGAGACAGCAGAAGAAAAAGGGTAATACACTGCGGGTAAAGCGGGCGGAGATTGGTGTATGACAGGCTGGCGGCACTTTATGAAAAAATTATCGGCTGAGCTTAATGCCGGCGGAGATAGAAAAACGGCAGGCAAGCGGCGTTTAAGCAAAGCGGAAAGTGAGGCACCGGCAGCGGTTTTCCTGTTTAAAGGCTATGTGTCACCGCTTGCATGGAAAAACGGCAGCCTGTATTATGTTCTGGCGGCCTATGGGGTTTGCTTTATTGCCGGCGCAGCGCTGGCTCAGGCGGGCTTTTCGGCGCTGCCGGCCTGTGTTGTCGCCGCTGCCGCGGCGCTGGCTTTTGCCTGTTATCACCAGAGCGTTGAGCAGGAAGAGTTTGAGCGGCGCTATCAGGCCTATCAGGCGCGGTTTGCCCCGCCTTATCAGCCCTGTTTTGCCTTGGCTGCCGGGCGTAATAAAATTTATGCCTATACGATTTACGGCAAACCGGGTTTAATCAAACTGGGGCAAACAATAAGCCGGACAGAAGATAGAATCGGCGCACAGCTCAGGACAGCCGATATACGCCCCGACATTCTATGGGAAATTTATGCTGTCGGGCAGAGCGGCCGGCCTTTTGATGATCATGCGCTGCATGGCTTCCTGGTGAAAAGCGGCTATAAAAGAATCCGGGCCGCTAGTGGGCGCAATACGGAATGGTTCCGCATTGGCCGGGAAGAGCTACATAAACAGCTTTATAAATTTTATGTAACCCGTTGAAACATATTTGAGGAATGATGCGGACAAATAATAAAACCGGTGTGCCGCCGCTTTTGCCCAGGCGTTTTTATCAAAATGTGCGCGTAGCGCCGGCCGCTGCCGATAAGGGTGGCGAAGCCGGGCCGGCCGAAGCTGCCTTTTTTACCGTTTTGCTGGACGGCCGCGCCGTCAAAACGCCGGCGCGCCGGCCGCTTATGGTGCCGTCCCGCGCTGTGGCGGAATGGATTGCCGAGGAATTCCGGCAGCAGGAAGAGCATATTAACCCCGCCTTCATGCCGATAACCCGGCTGGCCAATACGGTTATTGACGGCCTGGCTGAACATCAGCAGCCGGTGCGGGAAGATATATTGCGCTATAGCGCCGGTGATATGCTGTTTTACCGCGCTGATTCCCCGCGGGAACTGGCGGAAAAACAGGCCCAAAGCTGGGATAAGGTGCTGGATTGGGCAGGGGAAACCATGGGGGTGGAATTTCAAACCGGCACAGGCTTGCGCTTTGTTGCGCAAAAGCCGGAAGCTTTGGCCGCAGTCAGCAGCTATTTGCGCCAATGGCTTGGCCCGGCCAGCGCCGATACGCCTTATGCGCTGGCGGCTCTGCACAGCATGACCTGTTTGACCGGCTCAGCCTTGCTGGCTTTTATGGTGGCGGCCGGGGCGCTTGAGGCGCGGGAAGCCTGGCGCCTGGCGCATATTGAAGAAGACTGGGCGATAGCGCAATGGGGGCGGGACGAGCAGGCGGCGCACAGCCGGGCGGAGCGGGCGCGCGATTTTTATGCCGCTGCCGCTGTTCCGACGGCGTTGAAGCCCGCCTGAGACGCAAGGCTGCCTGATTCAGCTAAACAACAGGGCGCGCAGGCCGCCGGCGACAAATTGCACCGCCATGGCAGACAGCAGGATACCGAAAAGTTTGGCGACAATAGAGCGCCCGGTATCGCCGATCAGCCTTTCAATCGGCGTGGCCAGCAGCATAAAAAAATAGCAGATAAAAACCGCTACGGCGACAATGATCATACTGATCAGCAGGCCGGAAAAGCCGCTATGCTTGGTGGCCATTAAAATAGAGGCGGACAATGTGCCCGGCCCGGCAATCAGCGGCATAGCCAGCGGAAAAGCGGCAATATTGCGGATATGATCGCGCGAGACGGCAATTTCTGCTGTTTTGGCGCGCCGTTCCGGCGCCTTGCCGAAAATCATCTCAAAGGCGATATAAAACAATAAAATGCCGCCGGCCACGCGGAAGGCATCAAGTGAAATGCCCATTGCGGCGAGCACTTCTGTCCCGCCGAGAACAAAAACGGCAATAATAACAAAAGAAATACAAGAGGCGATAAGAGCGGTTTGCTGCCGGTCGGCTTTGGTCATGCCGATTGTCAGGCTCAGAAAAATCGGCACCAGCCCGACCGGATCAATAATAACCAATAAAGCAACAAAATCATTGGTCCAACTGGTAACGGTCATGGCAGACTCTCTTTTGAAATAACAATTCCGCCCATTATAAATTATTGTGCCGAAATGGAAAGCCCCGGCAGCAGAAATGAAAGAGCAGGCGCTATTGCGGCGCTTGCCCCGGCTGCCGCCGGCGCCTTTTTACCGTTTGGCCGCAGGAGAAACACAATCGTCCACTGTTTTTTCATAAAAATTATATAAGATATTGAAAATTATATATATTTTTATGCAGATTTGGCTCTTCGGCATTGGCTTTTTGCCGGTCGATCGTTTATAAAGGGAGGAGCCTGCCTTGCATTCCCCGCCGATGGGCAAAAAGCCGGATTGCGGCAGGGTGCGGGAAATATGTAAAAAAGGGGGGATAATGCTGTTTTCAGGGATTGGTTGTTCTCGTGGCTGACGAAGTTTTATTATCTGCCGGTGATAATGCAAGCGGCATTGCCCCCGTTAATATTGCCGAGGAAATGCGCCGCTCTTATCTCGATTACGCGATGAGCGTTATTGTCGCGCGGGCGCTGCCTGATGTACGGGACGGTTTCAAGCCGGTGCATCGGCGCATTCTTTACGCCATGAACGGCATGGGGCTGGAGTGGAACCGCAATTACCGCAAGGCAGCCGGTGTTGTCGGCGAGGTAATGGGGAAATATCACCCGCATGGCGATGCCTCTATTTATGATGCGCTGGTGCGCATGGCGCAGGATTTTTCCATGCGCCACCCTTTGGTAGACGGGCAGGGCAATTTCGGCTCGATTGACGGTGATCCGCCGGCGGCCATGCGCTATACGGAAGCCCGGCTGGAAAAATTATCGCAATGGCTGCTGGCCGATATTGATAAAGATACCGTCGATTTTCAGGATAATTATGACGGGCGCGAGCGCGAGCCGATGGTGCTGCCGGCGCGCTTCCCCAATCTGCTGGTCAATGGCTCCGGCGGTATTGCTGTCGGCATGGCGACCAATATTCCGCCGCATAATCTGGGGGAAGTTATTGATGCCTGTATGGCGCTGATTGATCGGCCGAATCTCACGCTGGACGAGGTGATGGCGATTATTCCCGGGCCGGATTTCCCCACCGGCGGGCTGATATTGGGGCGTTCGGGCATTCGCTCCGCCTATGAGAGCGGCCGCGGCTCAATTATTATGCGCGCCAAAGTGGAGATTGAAACCGTTCGCGCCGATCGCGAGGCGATTATTGTCACCGAAATCCCCTATCAGGTTAATAAAGCGGCGATGATTGAAAAAATCGCCGAGCTGGTGCGGGAAAAACGGCTGGAAGGCATTGCCGATCTGCGCGATGAATCCGACCGTGAGGGGTATCGCATTGTTATTGAGCTGAAACGCGATGCCGTGGCTGATGTGGTGCTCAACCGGCTTTACCGCTGGACACCGCTGCAAACCTCTTTCGGCTGCAATATGGTGGCGTTAAACGGCGGCCGGCCGCAGCAAATGGGGCTGTTGGACATGCTGCGCGCTTTCCTCTCTTTCCGCGAAGAGGTGATCCGCCGCCGCACCGGTTATTTATTGCGCAAAGTGCGCGAGCGCGCCCATGTTTTGGTGGGGCTGGCCATTGCCGTTGCCAATATTGACGAAATTGTGACCTTGATTCGCCGCGCGCCGGACCCGGCTGCCGCCCGGGCGCAGTTGATGGAGCGGCGCTGGCCGGCGGCCGATGTGGCGCCGCTTATCCGCCTGATTGATGATCCGCGCCATATTATCAATGATGATACAACCTATAATCTGTCGGAAGAGCAGGCGCGCGCTATTCTCGATCTGCGTCTGCAGCGGCTGACGGCGCTGGGGCGTGATGAAATCGGCGATGAGCTGAAAAAGATCGGCGCGGAAATTATTGATTATCTTGATATTTTGTCATCATCTGCCCGTATCTGGAATATTATCAAGACGGAGCTTAATGAGCTGAAAGCCGAGTTTGCCGCCAATAATCCGCGCCGCACTCATTTCGGCAGCGGCGGCGCCGATGTGGAAGATGAAGACCTGATCGCGCGGGAAGATATGGTGGTAACCGTCAGCCATGCCGGTTATATCAAGCGGGTGCCGCTTTCCACCTATCGGGCGCAGCGGCGCGGCGGCAAGGGGCGCGCCGGCATGGCCACGCGCGATGAAGATTTCGTAACCCGCCTGTTTGTCGCCAATACGCATCAGCCGGTTTTGTTTTTCTCCTCCCGCGGCATTGTTTACCGCGAAAAAATATGGCGCCTGCCGGCCGGCACGCCGCAATCGCGCGGCAAGGCGCTGATCAATATGCTGCCTTTGCAGCAGGGTGAGCGGATAACCACAATTATGCCGCTGCCGGAAAATGAGGCGGAATGGGCGGATCTTGATGTTATGTTCGCCACTACGCGCGGCACGGTGCGGCGTAACAAGCTGTCGGATTTCGCCCAGATCAACCGCAACGGCAAAATTGCCATGAAGCTGGAAGAAGACAGCGATGAAATCTTGTCGGTAGAAACCTGTTCCGCCGCCAATGATGTGCTGTTGACAACGGCAGAAGGGCAGAGCATTCGCTTCCCGGTTGAGGATATTCGTGTTTTTGCCGGCCGCAGCTCGCTTGGCGTGCGCGGCATTAGTCTGGCGGCTGAGGATCGGGTTATTTCCATGGCCATTCTGGCGCATGTTGAAGCCGAGCCGCAGGAGCGCGCCGCCTATATGAAACAGGCGGCAAGCGAGCGCCGCGCCGCCGGCGCGGCGGAAGATGAAGCGGAAAATGCGCCGGAGGGGAGGGATAACGGCATAGCAGACAATGCGGCCGACACGATCGCGCTGGAAGCCGGCCGCTATGAAGCCTTGCAGGCGCAGGAAGAAATGATTGTGACCATGAGCGAATTCGGCTATGGCAAGCGCGCGTCTTCTTATGATTTCCGTGTTTCCGGCCGCGGCGGCAAGGGGATAAAAGCCACAGATACGGCGCGCGCGGCGGAAATTGGCCGGCTTGTCGCTGCCTTTCCGGTCAAAGCGGGCGATCAGCTTATGCTGGTATCGGATAACGGCCAGCTTATCCGCGTGCCGGTAGAGGGGATTCGCATTACCGGCCGCGCCGCCAAAGGGGTGATTGTGTTCAATACCGCCGCGGGAGAAAAGGTTATGTCGGTAGAGCGCATTTCTGAGGCGGCGCTGGGGGACGATGAAAGCGATGGGAATGAAGCGGCCGAACCGGCTGACAAATAGGAGATTGGCCAGCTAAATTGTGCCGAAAATGGCGCGATGAGCCAGACGCCGGCAGGGCAGCGCCGCGTTTGCCGCGCTGCCGGTGATAAAGGCGCTGCGGCGTTAAATGGGGTAAGGCACTGGCCGGGTTGCGCGATTGCGCCGTGCTTTGCTTCATTTGGCGCGAGGAAAGAGGGGCGCTGCCAAGGGCGGGCGATGCAATAAAGGGGGCGATTGAGGCAAAATGAGCGAGGTAATTTATGGCGATAGCGGTTTATGCCGGGTCTTTTGATCCCATTACAAATGGTCATATGGCTGTTGTGCGCGGGGCGCTGCAATTAGCGGAAAAGCTGGTGCTGGCTATCGGCGCGCATGACAGCAAAAAATCGCTTTTCAGTTTTACCGAGCGGAAAAAGCTGATTGAACAGGCTGTGCAGGCAGAGCTGGCGCCGCCGTTGCGCAGCCGGGTTGAGGTAATAGCCGTGGATAGTTTGCTGGTGGCTAAAGCGCAGGAAATAAAGGCGCAAATCCTTATTCGCGGTTTGCGCGACAGCAGTGATTTTGATTATGAAATGCAAATGGCCGGCATGAACAGGAAGCTGGTGCCGGAGCTGCAAACGGTCTTTGTGCCGGCGGAAGATGAAAACCGCTTTATTTCCGGCCGGCTGGTGCGGCAGATTGCTTCTATGGGCGGCGATGTTACGCCTTTTGTGCCGGCTAATGTGGCGCAGGCTTTAAGCCGGAAAACGGCCATGCTTTGAGGCATGGCCGCCGGCGGCGGCAGCGCCGGTATATTGTGCCGGCCGGGTTGTTTGCCGGTTTTGCTCTTGCGGCCCGGCGGCTGTAAGGCTTGTGTGGTTCACTCTGATTTTGGGAGGTTTTATGTCTGCTTATTTTTTACAAAATGTTAAGAAATTTCGTGCCTTGCACCGTTTCTTTCAGGTCTTTTCTGTTATTTTCGGCCTGGCGCTGGCCGCACCGGCCTTTGCTCCGGCGGCTCAGGCCGCCAATGCGGCGCCCGCGGCCGATAAAGAGAATATTGTGCTGTTGACAGTGAATGCCGGCGGCAAAGACGGCGTTATCGCCATTAAATTACGCCCCGATCTGGCGCCGCGCCATGTGGTGCAAATCAAGAAGCTGGTGCGGGACGGCGCTTATGATAATGTCGTCTTTCACCGGGTGATTGACGGCTTTATGGCGCAGACGGGTGATGTAAAATATGGCAATCGCGGCCATTATGATGCCGATAATGTCGGCATGGGCGGCTCGGATTATGCCAATATTCCGGCGGAATTTTCTGATGAGCCGTTTAAACGCGGCACGGTCGGCATGGCGCGGTCGCAAGACCCTGATTCTGCCAATTCGCAATTTTTTATCTGCTATGGCGCGGCCGATTTTCTCAACAAGCAATATACGGTAGTCGGCAATGTGGTTAAAGGCATGGCTTTTGTCGATAAATTGAAAAAAGGCAGTGTGGCGGATAATGGTAAAGTGGCCGGCAAGCCGGATTATATTGTTAAAGCGCGGCTGGCGGATTCCGCTTCCTGATTGCCGCTTCGGGCGCAGCCGGCCGGCCGCGGCTATCCGCTTGGGCCGTCCGGGTTGAAAAGCAGGCGCGGCGGGGGAATCCCCGCCTTTGTCCTGTGTCGGCTGCCGGCGCTGTAAGGGCGCTATAAAGCCGGAATGTAGAGTAAAAGGAGAGAGTAATGGCGTATCAAAACCCTGAAAATATTCTGGTGCTGGAAACCAGCAAGGGCAAAGTGGTTTTAGAGCTTTTCCCCGATGTGGCGCCCGGCCATGTGGCGCGGATCAAGGAGCTGGTGCGGGAAGGCGCTTATGATAATGTCGTCTTTCACCGGGTGATTGACGGTTTTATGGCGCAAACCGGCGATGTGCGCTACGGCAAGGCAGATAGCGCTGAATTTGACCCGCGCCGCGCCGGTATGGGCGGCTCAGACAAGCCGAATTTAAAGGCGGAATTTTCAGACAAATCGCATAGACGCGGCACGGCCTCAATGGCGCGGGCGCAAGATCCCAATTCCGCTAATGCGCAATTTTTTATCTGCTTTGAAGATGCGCCTTGGCTGGACAAGCAATATACGGTTTGGGGGCAAGTGATTGAAGGCATGGAAAATATTGATAAAATTGAGCGCGGCGAGCCGGTGGCCCGGCCGGATAAAATTGTTAAAGCCGCTATTGCCGCCGATAAAACCGGGGAATAGCTGCTCGGCAGGCGGCAGGCGGCAGGCGGCAGGCGGCAGGCGGCAGGGCGCTGTCTGTGGCTTGGGGGGCTGGGCTTTCTTTGCCTGCGGCCGGTTGACAGGCGGCACCCGCGGCGCGCGCAGAAGATAAAATAGCGAGCTTCCTGACGGCAGCCAAAAAGGCTGCGCCGGTTGTGCGGGTGATCTCTACCTTGCTTTAACCGGCCGGCTGCCGGGCCGTGAGCGGCTTGAAGCGGCAGGCCGCGCCGGGCGGCCGCCGCCCCAGCGGTTGGGCTGGAATTTGTCGGATCCTGGCCGTTTTTATCAAAGCCTGTTTTGTGCCGCAGCGTTAGGGTAAGGCCGGAGCCGGGTAATAAGGCTGGCGCGGTTCGGCTTGAAGCAAGCCGCGGCTGCGCCGGCTCGCCGGCTTTGATTGCGGCCGTCGGGCGGCAAGGGTGTAAAGAGTGGCGGGCGCGAGGACGCATTTTTATGAAAGTGGACAGGTTTGATTTTTATCTGCCGGAGGATAATATCGCCTTGCGCCCTGCTTCCCCGCGGGAATCGGCGCGTTTATTGCGCATTATGCCGCCGGACAGACTGATGGATTATCATGTGCGGGATTTGCCGCGCCTGCTGCAGCCGGGTGATGCTCTGGTTTTTAATGATACCAAGGTTATCCCGGCGCGGCTGCAAGGGCAGCGCCGCCGCCCGGCCGGCCAAAGCGCGGCGGCCGGCGGGCAGGAGCCGGCTGCTGCCGATTACAGCATTGCCCATATCAGCATTACGTTGCATCAGCGCGTGAGCGGCGATCAATGGCGGGCTTTTGTTAAGCCGGCGCGCCGCCTGCGTTTAGGTGAAGAGATTGTTTTTACCCCTGCTTTTGCCCCGTTGCCCGGCAGCGCCGGGAAAGGCAAGCCGCCGGCAGCCTTAATCGCACAAATAGCGGAAAAAGGTGAAGGCGGTGATATGCTGCTGCGCTTTAACCGCAGCGGCGCCGGGCTGGACACTGCTCTTGAGCATTTCGGCGCTATGCCTTTGCCGCCTTATATTGCCGCGCGCCGCGCTGTTGAGCCGCAAGACAGCCGAGATTATCAAACTGTTTATGCGCGGGCGGAAGGCGCGGTAGCGGCGCCGACCGCCGGCCTGCATTTTACCCCCGCTTTGCTGGCTGCTCTGGCTGAGCGCGGGGTAGAGCAGCATTTTATAACCCTGCATGTTGGCGCCGGGACATTTTTGCCGGTCAAGGCAGAAGATACCGAAAATCATAAAATGCACGCGGAAACCGGCCTGATCACCGCCGAGACGGCCGAAAAGCTGCAAAAAGTGAAGGCGCGCGGCGGCAAAATTATTGCCGTCGGCACTACGGCGCTGCGCCTGCTGGAAAGTGCGGCGGCGCCTGATGGGCGGCTGTCGGCCTGGTCGGGCGCAACCGATATTTTTATCACCCCAGGTTATCAATTTCGTTTTGTTGATCAGCTTTTGAGTAATTTTCATTTGCCGCGTTCCACGCTTTTTATGCTGGTAGCCGCTTTTAGCGGCCTGGATTTGATGCAAAAAGCCTATGCTCATGCCATAAAAAGCGGCTATCGCTTTTATTCTTATGGCGATACCGCCCTGCTGGATCTGGCGCAAGACACTGCCGGCCGGCGGCATGGCGGCGCGGCCGGGCCGGGCGCCAAAAAACAATAGAGGAATAAAGCCGCTATGACACATATAGAAACTTCAGAGGAATTTGGCTATCGCCTGCTGGCGCAAGACGGCGCGGCGCGGCGCGGTGAAGTAATAACCGGGCGCGGTATTGTGCGCACGCCGGCTTTTATGCCGGTCGGCACGGCGGCAACCGTCAAAGCCATGTATATGAGCCAGGTGGAAGAGCTGGGCGCCGATATTATCCTCGGCAATACCTATCATCTTATGCTGCGGCCGGGGGCTGAGCGGGTGGCGCGGCTGGGCGGGCTGCATGAATTTTGCCGCTGGCCAAAGCCGATTTTGACCGATTCCGGCGGTTTTCAGGTTATGTCACTGGCGGCCTTGCGCAAAATCAGTGAAGACGGGGTTGTTTTTCAATCGCATATTGACGGCGCTGCCTATGCCATGTCGCCGGAAAGATCGATGGAAATCCAGGCTTTGCTGGATTCCGATATTCAGATGCAGCTGGATCAATGCGTAAGGCTGCCGGCTTCGTTAAAGGAAATGGAGCGGGCGATGGAATTGTCGCTGCGCTGGGCGGAGCGCTGCCGCCGCGCTTTTGGCCGGCAGCAGGGCAAAGCCATGTTCGGCATTGTCCAGGGCGGTGATAATGCCGCCTTGCGCGAGCGCTCCGCCCGGGCGCTGACCGCCATGGAGCTGCAGGGTTATGCTATTGGCGGCCTGGCGGTGGGGGAGCCGCAGGCGGTTATGCTGGAGATGCTGGATATTGTCTGCCCGCTTTTGCCGCTCGACAAACCGCGCTATTTAATGGGGGTAGGCACGCCGGACGATATTCTTCAATCGGTTGCGCGCGGGGTAGATATGTTTGATTGTGTTATGCCGACTCGCGCCGGCCGGCACGGGCTGGCTTTCACCCGCTTTGGCAAAATCAATTTGCGCAATGCCCGCCATGCTGAGGATAAACGCCCGCTGGATCCGGGATCACCCTGCCCGGCGGCGCGCGATTACAGCCGCGCTTATCTGCATCATTTGGTAAAATCGGGCGAGGCGCTGGGCGCCATGCTGCTGAGCTGGAATAATCTGAGCTATTATCAGCAATTTATGCAGGCGATCCGCCAGGCGATCAGCGATCAGCGCTTTGCTGCCTTCGCCGAGGCGGCAATAGCCGGCTGGCAAAGCGGCGAGAGAGAAAATCGCAGCGCATATGTTCCGGCAAAAAAGTAAAAAAAATAAAGCAATGCGCGCTTTGGTTAATAAGAAGTCAAAGCCGGGCCGCGGCTTTTGGCGATAGCGGCGGTTAGGCTGCTCTTGTTGTTTCGGCCTCTCTCAGCTTCCTGTAACACGGCTTATTGCCTTTGGCGGCGCGCCCTGCCGCCGGCTTTATTTGGCGCCGGCCGGCGAGAGCCATGTTTGTTTTTTATTGCCGCGCTGCCGCGAACAGGCCGGGTGTCACGGTTGTTTTTGTTTGCGCTTTGTGGCGTTAAGATATTTGGCGATAGCGCCGGCGGTAAAAGGCCCGGTCAGCGTTACCAGCAATAAGCGAACACTTTGATACGACATGACAAAAGGCATATTAACAGCAGTGCTGGCGGCGATGATAGAGACGGAATCGGCCCCGCCCGGACTGGTGGCCAAATAGGCGGTAAGCAGATCAACATGGCCGATATAGCTTAAAATCACGGCAAAAAGGCCGCATAGCGCCATCAGGCTAAAGGTGGAAAGCAGCAAAACCGGCATAAGCGCCAGAGCATGCAGGACAATGGCGCGGGTAAAGCGCAGGCCGATATTCCAGCCGATAATCATGTAAAACAGTGCCAGCAGCCAGGGCGGCAAAACAGGAGAAAACAGCCCGGTATTTTGCAGCAGCACGGTGATAAAAAACGGGCCTAACAGCCCTCCTGCCGGCAGGCGCAAAATAAAGCGGGCGCCAAGCCCGCCGCCAAAGGCAACAAGCAGCGTTATAAGGAGGCCGAGAGGGGCGAAAGGCGGGAAAACAGCCGCCGCCGCAGCGGCCGGCGCCGCCGGCGCGGGCGCAACAAAATGCGCCAGCAGCGCCCCGGTCAGCGCCACCAGCACCACGCGCAAATATTGCATAACCGCCACCAGCCTGACATCGGCGCCGTCTGCTTCAGCCATGAATACCATCACGGAAGCGCCGCCGGGGGCCGAGCCCCAAATGGCGGTTGTGCCGGGTAAAAGCTGCTTTTTGGCCAGAATATAGCCGATAAAGGCCGCAGCGATAATAACAGATACTACTCCGCCGATAAAAATCGGCCAGTCGGCTGCCATTTCGTGCAAAATATCCGGCGTAATAGTGCCGCCGATCATACAGCCGATAATGCCTTGCGCCGCTGTGAACAGGCGGGTGCCGATTTTCAGGTGAATTTCCGCCAGACTTAAAAGAATGGCGGCCAGCATCGGCCCCAGCAGCAAAGCAGCGGGAATATGAGCAAAATGCAAGGCCAGACTGCATAAAGCGGTAACAAGCGCCAGCAGGAAAAAGCGCCCGGGCCAGGGCCAGGCGCCAAGATTAAGGCGCTTAAGCGCCGCTGTGAGCCGGCCGGCAAGGCGCCGGCCGCTCTTTTCTGCTTTGGCCGGGCTTAAACCCGGCTGCTCAGCCGGCTCCCCGGCGGGCGCGAGCGGGCGGCTGCGATCCTGCCTGCGGCGGGTTTCAGGGTTATTGGGTGATTTTTTCCATCTCATCAGGCTTTTATCTATGGCACCGGCGCCTGGCCGTGGCAAGAGAAAATTCTGCCCGGCGCGGCTCATTATTGTGTGAATAAAGGCTGTATTGTGCACATAAATGCCGTGGCGGTGCCCGGCAAAAATAAAGCCGCATAGCGCTTGAAGGCAAGCGCCGTGCGGCTCTTTCACCTGTTTGGCGGCAATGGAAACATATGCCGAAAAATGCTCCGGTACGCGTGACCTTGAGCCGGAGGGTAGAGAAGCGAGAGGTGTTCCGCTTGACTGTAAGATAATAGCCGGATAATCTTAATAGCGAGTTAGTAACAGCCGCTGGAAAACAGAAATTACGCTGACCCGGCTTTGATTGGGCCGCAACCGCGCCGGCCGGCTGTTTTGAGGCGGGGCTGTGCTCTGCCCGGGTGATTCTCCCCTGTTTATTCTTTGTAAAAACCGTTCTGCCTCTGGAATAAGGCCGGATTGCCCGCTAAAATATGTGCGCCGGGGCAGAAGGCCGGGCTGAGCAATAACAGGCCGAGGCAATAAATTTGTGATAATGCTGCCGGCCGGCGCGGCTGGGCTGTGTGCCGCCGGCCTAATCAGGCATCAGGGAGCCGTAATGACGCAGATAAAAAACAGGGTTGAACCGCAGAGCATTGCTATAGATCCCGCCCGCCGGAAATTGTGTTTTCTGGCTTTTGCCATTGGCAGTTTTGCCATTGGCACGGCGGAATTTGCTTCTATGGCGCTGCTGCCGGAAGTGCAGCAATTTATGCAGATCAATGAGACACAGGCCGGCTATTTTGTTTCCTTCTATGCTTTGGGGGTGGTGATCGGCGCGCCTTTGCTGGCTGTCCTGACGGCGCGGGTGCCGCGTAAAATATTGCTTGTCAGTTTTATGCTGTTTTATGCCATTGCCAATTTTATGAGCATTCTGGCGGCTTTTAATCCGTATCTTTATGGCTTCTTCCGCTTTTTGAGCGGCTTGCCGCATGGTATTTATTTTGGCGTGGCCTGTATTGTTGCGGCTTCCATGGTGGCGCCGGAGCGCCGGCCGGGGGCTATCGGCTCGGTTATGCTGGGCCTGACAGTGGCGACAATTTTCGGCGTTATGCTGGTTACCTGGATCGGCCAGCAGGCCTGGATCGGCGGCAATGCCAACTGGCTGCTGGCTTTTGCCCTGGTCTCGATCATTGCCCTGCTGGCGGCGCTGTTGATTGCGCTGTTTATGCCGGCCGTGCCCCGGCCGGAAAATGCCGGCCCGCTGGCAGAATTGCGCGGGCTGGCCAATGGCCAATTATGGCTGATGCTGATGGTTATTGCTGTCGGCATGGCCAGCACTTTTGCCGTTTATACCTATATTCGCGAGATTTTATTTACGGTGAGCCGGGCGCCGGACAGTTGGGCGCCGATAATCCTGCCGCTGTTTGGCTGCGGCATGGTGGCGGGCAATCTTATCGGCCCGCGCATTGCTTTGCATTGCGGCCTGATGCCCTCCATTTTCATTACTTTGCTGTGGAGCCTGCTGACCTTTATCATTTTTTACCTGATGATGGGCGCGCCGGTGAGCGCCGCCATTGCTGTCTTTCTGGTCGGCTCCAATTTTATGAGCCAGCCCTCTATCCAGACGCGGATTATGGATATTTCTCCCGGGGCGCGCACTTTGGCCACGGCTTTGATGCAATCTTTTTACAATATTGCCAATGCGCTGGGCGCTTATGCCGGCGGCGCGGTGCTGGCGCGCGGCTTTGGCCTGCCGGCGACCGTTTGGGTGGGGGCGCTGTTTGCCTTTATCGGCCTGCTGATTTTTATCTGGTCATGGCATTTGGCGCGCCGCACGGGAGAGCCTGGCTGATAGCAGCAACCCGGCAGCCTAGGCCTTTGGCGCATTATGAGCAGAAGGCGCTTGCTGCCGCCGGTTCGGCCTGATATTCAGGCAGAGGAAAAAAACAAGCAGCAGCAAAAGCAGGCAGTAGCTGAAAAGCGCCGCAGCCGCGTGGGCAAGAGAGGCTGTATTCCCGGCCTCAATAAGGCTCGCTTTGACCACGGCGCCGGCCAGACAGTCGGCCAGAGCCGAGGCAAAAAATTGCACAATAACCAGCGAGCTGCCGGCTGTTTCCTGCTCTTGGTTCCCTGCCTTTTGCATAATGCCGGCCAGGATATGCGGCCAGAACAGGCCGGAAAAAAAGCCGGCCAGCATAATGGCCAGGCCGATAAGCATAAGAACAGCCAATGAGCCGGATATAACCGGCACAAGCAGCCCGGCGGCGCCGAGGCTGACAAAGCCGGCAAAAGGCGCATAGACAAAAATAATAGCTGCAGCGGCCCGGTTTTTGCGGCAGGAAAAGCGCGTATTCCCGCCTTTATCAGGCCGGGCCGGGTTAAGAGCTGCGCCGCCCAGCACGCCGATTGTCCAGCCTATAGTGTCGGCAAGGCTGATATAACCGGCGCTGATCGGCCCGGCCTGATGCAGATTTTGCAAAAACAGCGGCAGATACAGCCGGGCGCCGCCCAAAGCCAGCATATTTAAAATAATAATGCCGTAAAGCCGCCAGAGAATAGAGCTGAAGGTGAATGTGCCGGCCGGCAGCAAAGTATTTTTAGCCTTTTTTTCGATAAAGATCAAAAGCAGCAGCAGGCAAAGCCCGGCTGTTATATGGCCGGCGCTGATTGTGACAACAAGGACAGCGAGCATAAAAATCGACAGCAAAGGCGCTGCGGCCTGCTTTTGCGCTCTGTTGGGCCTGATGCTGAAATGGCGAAAGATAAAAAAGGCGATACAGCAAAAGACTAGGCCGGCCGCGCCAATAATCAGAAAGGGTATCCGCCAGTTTTCAAACCGGCCGCCGAGATAAGGGCCGATCAGCGCCGATACGCCCCACATAGCGGAAGCAAGGCCGATAGCGCGCGCTAATAAAGCCGGCGGCAGAGCGGCATTGAGCATAGTATAGCTAAGCGCCACCAGCAGGCCGCCGCCTAAGCCTTGCAACAGACAGGCGGCCAGCAATAGCGGTAAATCCGGGGCAAAAGCGCAGGCCAGAGTGCAGCAGGCAAACAGCAAAAGGGCGCTGAGATAGGCAAGAGGCGTCGGCAGCAGGCGCAGGCTGCGGCTGAGCAGGCAGGCGCCGATAAGCGAGCCGAGGGCAAAAAATGTGGCTATAGAGGCATATGAGGCCCCGGCTTGCAGATCCTGGGTAAGAGCCGGCAGAACCGTATAGCTGACCGACACTGTTACAGCATAAAGCAAAATGCCGGTTGCCAGAGCCGGGCTATAGCAGCTCTGCCTGCGGAACAAAACACGCCGGCCAATAGGATTTGCTGCTGTCATGGAAGATCTGCTCTGTAAGATTACCGGCCCGGACAGGAACAAGACCCGGCCTTAAACGCCGATGGAGAAATTATAACAGGGTTCGGCTTTTGTAAAACGGAAATCCGGAATGCTGCGGAAAATTATATTAAGGCCGACAAACAGGCAGGCAATAAAGGCAATAGCGCATAAGGCGGCCTGAGAGCGGAAAAGACCCGGCCGCGCCCGGAAAGAGGCCGGAAGAAAAACCGCAAAGCCCGAAGCACAATGGCAGGGCGGAGAACCGCCTTGCCGTTTTTGCCGGCCAGACGCCGGAAACGCAAAAACCCGCCCGGCAGAGAAAAATTTGCCCGGCTGTTGCCGCCGCGGCGAGGACAAGCCGGGCCTTGCACAGCCCGGCTTGCGGCAGGGCTGAGCGGCTTAATGCGCGGCCACGGCCTTTGCCAGATTTTCGGCAATTTTATCAAGAAAGCCGGTGGTGGAAAGCCAGCTTTGCTGCGGGCCGACCAAAATAGCCAGATCTTTGGTCATAAAGCCGGATTCTACCGTATGAACGCAGGTTTCTTCCAGCTTGTGAGCAAAGATCTTCAACGCTTCATTATTATCCAGCTTGGCGCGATGAGCGAGGCCGCGTGTCCAGGCGAAAATAGAAGCAATAGAATTGGTAGAGGTTTCCTGCCCTTTTTGATATTGGCGGTAATGGCGGGTAACCGTGCCGTGCGCCGCCTCAGCTTCCACCGTTTTGCCGTCCGGCGTCATCAGCACCGAGGTCATCAGCCCCAGCGAGCCGAAACCCTGAGCCACAATATCCGACTCAACATCGCCGTCATAATTTTTGCAGGCCCAGACATAACCGCCCGACCATTTCAAAGCTGAGGCCACCATATCATCAATCAGGCGATGTTCATAAGACAAGCCGCGCTTTTCAAACTCCGCCTTGAATTCCGCCTCATAAATCTGCTGAAAAATATCTTTGAAACGGCCGTCATAGGTTTTCAGAATGGTATTTTTGGTCGATAAATAAACCGGCATATTGCGCTGCAGGCCGTAATTAAACGAAGCCCGGGCAAAATCGGTAATCGATTTGTCCAGATTATACATGGCCATCGCCACTCCGGCGCCTGGCGCGTCATAAACATTATGCTCGATAATTTTGCCGTCCTCGCCGACAAATTTGATAGACAGTGTGCCCTTGCCGGGAAAAGTGAAATCCGTTGCTTTATATTGATCGCCAAAAGCGTGGCGGCCGATAATAATCGGCTTTGTCCAGCCAGGGACAAGACGCGGAACATTTTTGCAGATAATCGGCTCGCGGAAGATTACGCCGCCCAGAATATTGCGGATTGTGCCGTTGGGCGACTTCCACATTTTTTTAAGATTAAATTCCTTTACCCGGGCTTCATCGGGGGTGATTGTGGCGCATTTTATGCCGACACCATATTTTTTGACAGCCTCGGCGGCGTCAACCGTCACCTGATCGGCCGTTGCATCGCGGTTTTGTATCGATAAATCATAATATTTCAGATCAATATCCAGATAAGGGTGGATAAGTTTTTCCTTGATGGCGGCCCAGATAATACGGGTCATTTCATCGCCGTCGAGGTCGACAACAGGGTTGGCTACGGTGATTTTTGTCATTTTGCTGCCCTTCTGTTACAGGTTTACGCGCCCTATGCTTACGCCTTAAAATAAGGCAAAACAAGCCGGGGCAGAAAATTTTTAACCTGTCTTATCCTGGCAATTAGCCCGGCCGGGCGGGGTTGTTTCGGCTGTAATCCGGGCTATTTTGCCGTAAATTATGAAAATATATGCTTTTTTATATATTTTCTTATTGATTTACAGGAGGATTTTGTATAGGGCTGAGCCGCAAGGCGGCCGTTTGCGGCCTGGGGGGCGTGGCAAAAGAGTCAGGCCGCCGGGTCAAAAGGCAGGAGGATAGAACACGTGCGCAAACAGATGAAATATATTTTGTGGCTGGCGGCCGGCATGATGGCCGGCCTGTTGCAGGCACAGGCGCAGACTACTAATAATACAACCGCGAATTTGAATGTCTCACTGGATATTGTGCCCGGCTGCTCGCTCGGCTTCGGCAGCACCGGCAATGGTGAGGCGGGTTCGGTCAATTTCGGCTCTTTTATCAACCTCGATACGGCGCAGCCGCAGCAGATTGATCTGAATGTCCGCTGTTCCAAGGGCACGAACATAAAATATAATGTCGGTCTGGACGCGGGCAAAAATGCCACAGACGGGACTTATAAAACCCGCAATCTGGCCGCTACTGCCGGCGGGGAGACGCGCCTTATTGCCTATAATATTTATAAAGACAGCGCCCATAGTCAGCTTTGGGGGCCTGTCGGCAGCGCTGATGTTCTGGGGCCGGTGACCTATCCCGATGCCAGCGATCTTGAAAAGCATACCGTCTATCTGCTGGTGCCGGCAAAAACAGGTGAAGCGCTTTACCCGGGCACCTATACGGATACCGTGGTTGCCACAGTGACGTGGGAATAGGCCTGTCGGGCAAAAGGGAGTAGAGCCGGAAATTCTGTTATAACGCGTTTCCGGGATTGAGCTTGTCGCTGTGCTGCTGAGGCCGCTTTTATCTTTGTTGCGGCGCTACTTGAATTTGCAAAAACGGGCTTATCTAAAACAAAAACGGGTTTCCTTAAGCTTTGTTTTGGGCTTGCTCCGGTATAGCGGGTTTTGCCGGCGCTGCTAGTGCTGTTATCGAGCGCCGCCTTTGTGTTGGCTTCCGCTTTTTGAGCCGGCAGGGGAGTCTCTCCCCCAAGGCTTTGCAAGGGCCGGGTTTTGCGGCCCGGCCTTGAGCAAAGAAGCCGGATCCGGCAGGCTGCCCGGCTTTGCGACATAATGTGGCATTGAGGGGGGAAGTGTTTTCCAATACCATAATGTGTCGAAACTGTTGGAGTTTGATAACATCACATAAAGCGCGGCAGGAGCTGTGCTTTATTATTTTTCTTGGATAACAGACGATTGCTGTTAATAGGTGATAATTATGAAATATCGTTTTCTTTTTCTGTCTCTGTTTTCTTTGGCGGCGGCCGGCATGACAACAATGCCGGCAGAGGCTGCCAATTTGACCGTTATGCCGACATCGCTGCGGATAGCGCCGCCAAAAGCGGCGGATATCGTAACCGTTCGCAATGAAGGAAGGCGGCCGGTGAAAATGCAGATACGCCTGTTCCGCTGGCAGCAGAAAGGCGGCAAAGACGTGTATTTCCCCGCGCAGGGCGTGGTCGCCACTCCGCCTTTTATTACAATTAAAGGGGGGGCAGACGGTAATATTCGTGTTATTCGCACGGCCAAAACAGCGGTTCAGGGCACAGAGAGCTATCGCCTGATTATTGATGAGCTGCCTTCGTCAAGAGTGCGCGCCAAGGTGAAGGGGCAGGCTGCTTCCGTTGAGGTGGTAACGCGGCAAATTCTGCCGGTGTTTTTCACCAGCACGCCTGAGAGCGGCGGCAAAGGCGGCGGCCGCGGCGCTGCTGTTGCTGCGCCTTTGTCTTTCCATGCGCAGGCGGCGCGCGGCGGCTATGAAATTACGGCGGTTAACGGTTCCGGCGCGGTTTTGCGTATCGGCGCTGTATCTTTATGGGCCGGCGGGAGTGAAATCGGCCGTTCCGGCCGGACTGTCGGCAATGTTTTGCCAAAATCGGAACTCAAATTTTTTGTCCCCGCCAAAGGCGGCGGCAAGCCGCAGCAGATTCGGGTAATGGACGCCAAGGGGGCAGAGAAAACATATCCGATACAATAACAGCTTCCTGATCGGGAGCGCTATTATAAGAGGCAGGAAATACCGGGCCGTATGTTCCTGCCTCTTTGCTTTTTCTGAAAAAGATAGCAGCCGTGTCTGTTGTTTGCCCGCCGGGCCGGCCACAGATTTTTACTAAAACAATAATATAAGATCAAAATTGTAACGGATAGCCTGCTGCTGTTTTTCCGGCCTGTCGGATTCTGCTTATATTTTTTTAATATTATTATTTTCCTTCAGCTTGTTACTGATGCTTTTTTGTGTAAATCCTCAATGATGAGGAGCAGCATAAGGAGGAGTCTGTTCCTTTTTCTCTATGTATGATTTATAGGAATTGAAAAAATAAATTATAGCTAAAATTAGAGATTCACAGCGTCATAAATGAAAACCAGAAAATTTGTATATATTCAATAATAATTTGTTGCATAATTGATAGAAATATATTATTTGAGGCGCGTGGAGAGATTTGGGGCAGTTTCGGCCGGCATAATGTCGTTTTACGAAAGCTTGACGCATCGGGGTATGCCGGTGCGGGAAGCGACATTGTAATATACCGGCCGGCAGATCTGTCGGTTTGTTTTGCAGGGTGGTTTGGTTATGAAAAGCGGGGATTGCCGGGGGGGGGCTGTCAGGCGCGCTTCTGCGCAAGGGGCCGTGCGCCTTGTTTTCGCGATCGGCCTATGCGCAGGCCTGGCGACAGGCCTGCCTGCTTTCAGCCGCAGCGCTTTTGCCGAAGGCATTGATATTTCTCAAGGGGTTGGAGACGGCGCGGCGGCTGCTTCTGACGATATTTCCGCGGCTGATGATCTTTCCGGCTCGGCGCCGCAAAATGACGATATTTACCTGAATGCTGAAGTCAACGGCGCGATGCGCGAAGATATGTTTGCCTTTCGTCAAAAGGAAAACGGTGATTTCCTCATCAAGGAAAGTGAGCTGGAAACAATCGGCCTGCTGGCTGACAAAAAGGCTGTCGATAAGGACGGTTATGTTGATCTGGCGGCTTTGCCGGATATTCGCAGCTCTTATGATGCCGAAAAACAGGCCATTATTTTTACGACTCTGAGCGATAAGGCGCTGGCGCCTTATACTGTCAGCGTCAATCGCTGGGCGGCGCAGGCGCGCAAGGACGATGAGATGGAGGGCCGGCCGCGCTCGGATCTGGCCGGTGTTATCAATTATAATGTTTATGCCAGCTCTGCTTCGGAAAAGAAAATCCGCAAGGCTTTTGATCTGGACGGCGTTTCCGCCAATCTTAACGGCCGGGTATCGGGCCGCTTCGGTTCCTTTAACAATAGCCAGTTGCTCACCTATAGCGATGGTGAGGGTGATATTTATAAAAGCGTTCGCCTGGATAGTTACTGGTCGTATTCGGATCCGAAAAAGCTGGTGACCTACCGCGCCGGCGATCTTATCACCCGCAGCCTGCCGTGGAGCCGCTCGCTTCATCTGGGCGGCTTCCAGATTCGCCGCAATTTCAGCCTGCGGCCTGATCTGGTTACTATGCCTTTGCCGAATTTTTCCGGCACGGCGGCTGTTCCTTCCGCTGTCGATCTTTATATTAACAATGCCAAAAGGGCGACCGAGAGTGTTCCTGTCGGCCCGTTTAATCTGACGGATCTGCCGGTTGTTTCCGGCAATAACCAGGCCAGGCTGGTTGTGCGCGATGCCCAGGGGCGTGAAACCACTACGACGGTTTCTTTTTTCGGTTCCTCCGAGCTGCTGGCCAAAGGCTTATGGGATTTTTCGTTTGAGACGGGCACGCCGCGCCGTAATTTCGGCACGAAATCCGGCGATTACAGCGACAAGGTTTATGCCATGGGCACAACGCGTTACGGCCTGAGTAACCGAATGACCCTGGAAGGGCATGCCGAAGGCGGGGAGAAGCTGGCTAACGCCGGCGCCGGCACCGTGTTCAGCCTGTGGGATTTCGGCACTTTATCGCTGGCCGGCAGCGGCAGCTCCTATAAAAGCAAAACCGGGTCGCAATATTCTGCCGGTGTTCAGGCGCAAAGATGGGGTTTTTCTCTTACGGCGCGGACACAGGGCGCTTCGCGCGATTATAATGATATTGTCTCTGTTTCGGCCAAAAAGCGCAGCGATTATTATTATGACGAAGATTATTCCGGTTCCGACACTCTGTATCAGGAATATGCTTCCCCCGAGCAGAAGAAAAAGCGAAAAAGGCGCCGCTATGATTCGGCCGCGCCGAAAACGATGAATCAGATAGCTTTATCTGTGCCGCTGTTTTTTGACCCGACAGCTCTCAGCTTTACCTATACGGAATCAAAAAACTGGGGCGAAGCGGAGTCGCGTTATGCCGGTTTTTCTTTATCCCGCAATTTCGGCCGCCGTGTTTACGGTTATATGAACGGCTTCCAGGATTTGCGGCATAATAAGGCCTATAGTGTCTTTGCCGGCATGACTGTGACTCTAAGTGATAAATATTCGGCCTCTGTTGACAGCACGACAGATCACGGCGGCACCAATATAAGCTCCAGCCTGTCGCGCCAGATGGGCAGCAATATTGGCGATTACGGCTGGAATCTGCGCGATATTGAAGGGGGCGCCAATAGCGATCAGCGCGGCGCTTCGGGGAATTATCGCAGCCGTTTTGCCACTTTCTCCGGCTCGGTCGAGCAACTGGACGAGCATTACCGCGCTACGGTCGATATGGACGGCGCTTTGGTTATTGCCGATAAGGCTATTCTGCCCTCCAATCAGATTTATGATTCTTTTGCTGTGGTGAATGCCGGCTCTCCCGGGGTGCGAGTCGCCAGCCAGAATGTTTATTACGGCAAAACCGGCTGGAACGGCCGGCTGGTTGTGCCGAATTTGACCTCTTACCGCGATAATCGCCTGAGCATTGATGTGGATTCGCTGCCGGTTGACACCTTGATCAGCGAGACCGATGTCCGGGTGGTGCCGGCTTATCAGAGCGGCGTTGTTGAACATTTCGGCCTTTCCGGCAAGGCGGATTATATTTATGCCGCTTTGCAATATGCCGGGGGCGAGGCGGTGCCGACAGGCTCTTATGCCACTATTGACGGCACGAAAGAGGGCTTTGATATTGCTTATGACGGCATCGGCATTTTGCCGACAAAAGGCGCCCGATATCCCATTCATCTGACGGTTTATCTGCCGGAAGAAAAGGCTTGCCGGGCGGTGATTGCCAAACCGGATAAAGACGGCCTGAGCGGCGGCGCCGTCCCCGTAATCTGTACGCCTGTGTCGGGCACGGTTGCTCTGCCGGCGGCAGAAGAAACGCCCTCCTGAAGATATTTTCTCTGCTCTGCCTGTAACAGCCGCGGCCTTGCGCGCCGGCGGACGGCGCCGCTTTATAGCGTAAAAAGCCCGACATAGAGAGAGTAAAAACACGATATTTTTCTTCTTATAGAAAGATAAAGCCGTTCCCGGCCTGTTATAGCCGGTATCCAGGCATAGATATGGCCTTTTAGTGCTAAATCAAGCCGGTAATACAGTAAAAATTTGCCTGTTGCTGTTAACCTATATTTAATAAACTCTCTTTTTGAGAGCATAATAGGGATTTTAGGTATTTTTTTATTTATAAAAAGGCTTTAAGCTTATTGTGTTATGAAAATAAAATTAAAAAGCGGGGCAGGTTTTATAAGATTTTCGGGAAATATTTTCCAGAAGTGAGGCTTTGGGGTTGGGTAATGCGTGGGAAAAAACTGATTAAAAACCTGTTTGCCCTTGGCCTGGTATTTTCCATATGGGGAGTTTTTGGTTTTCATTCCGGCGATCTGGAGGAAGCTGAGGCCAAAGGGCAAAACAATATAGACACGATTATATCGGCCACACTTTCCCGGCAAAACGCCGGCGGTGAGGCCGATAAACAAAGCGCCGGCATAATTGTGGAAATTGATACGGTCAAACAGCTTATGACGGTGCGGCGCGGCGATGAAATCTTATATGTCTGGAAGATCTCTACCGGGCGCTCAGGTTATAGAACACCCGGAGGCGCTTATCGGCCGCAGCGCATGTATACTATGTGGCATTCCAGAACATACGGCAATGCGCCTATGCCTTATGCCATATTTTTTCATAATGGCTATGCTATTCACGGCACAACGGCTATCGGCCGGCTTGGCTCTCCCGCTTCGCATGGCTGTGTGCGGCTGGAAACAGCCAATGCCAAACAATTATACCGGCTTGTAACATCGGTCGGCGTTAATGAGACACAGATTATTGTCCTTAACGACAAACCGGGTTAAAATCCGGCCGGCGGGGTAAAGGCGGCCGTCCGGGCGTTTGCGCGGCAGACCTTCGGCATATCCGGCCAAAGCAGGGAAGAGAGCAGTTTATGCAGAAATATTTTTTACATAACAGGAATGGCAGCCCATCGCCGCGGGAAAAAATTCTCAATATTCCTCTCGTGGTTACCGGTTTTTTTTTATTATGCTGCCTGGCTTATATGTTACCGGCTTATATTTTGCCCGCCGGCAGGGGGGAAGCGCTTGTCGCTTCATTCGGCTTTATCCCGGTTCTGTTTTTGCATAATCATGATGCTTTGACCCAAATAAGCGCCGTCAGTTATTCTTTCCTGCATGGCAATTTTACCCATTTAGGGCTTAATATGCTGTGGTTTGTTATTTTCGGCACGCCTCTTGCCAATCGCCTGGGCAGCATTTTTTTTATCCTGTTCTGGCTTTTTACGGCTTTTATCGCCGCTATGGCGTATTTCCTGCTGCATATGAACAGCGATACCACGCTTATTGGCGCTTCGGGGGCTGTTTCCGGCATGATGGGAGCCGCCGCGCGCTACAATTTTCAGGCTATTGGCGGCTCTTATCTGCCGGGAGCTGTGCTGCCGATAAAAAAGGCGCTGTTATCGCAATCTGTCCTGCTGATTCTCGGCAGTTTTGTGGCGCTCAATCTGCTGAATGCCATGGATCAATGGGTGACAGGCTTTATCGAAAGCGATGCCGGCATAGCCTGGGAGGCGCATATTGGCGGCCTGCTGGCCGGCTTTCTGGCTGCCGGCCTGTTTGATAAATGGACGCACAATTTCAAACGCTGAAGCCGCCGGCCCAGGGCAGGGCCTTGCCGGGGCGCCGCGGGCTCAGGCGCTTCAGCCGTGCAGGTGCCTGTGCGCCGCATAAAGAGCAATGGCGGCGGCATTGGACACATTAAGCGATTTAATCGCCCCCGGCATATCAAGGCGCGCCATGAGAGAAACAGTTTGCCGCGTTTTCTGCCGCAGGCCCTTGCCCTCTGCGCCCAGCACCAGAGCCAGCTTTTGCCCGGAAAAAGCGGCCTGCAACGGTTTTTCCCCGGCCGAATCAAGGCCGATTGTCTGAAAGCCGGCTTTATGCAGTGTTTCCAGCGTTTCTGCCAGATTACGCACATTGATATGCGCTATTTTCTCCAGAGCGCCTGAGGCCGATTTGGCCATAACCCCGGTTTCCTGCGGCGAATGGCGGAGCGTGGTGATCAAAAAATCCGCATTAAAAGCTACAGCCGAGCGCATTATGGCGCCGACATTGTGCGGATCGGTGATCTGATCCAGCAATATGATCAGCGAAGCAGCGCCAAAATCCGCGCGATCTTTGGGTGATTTCAAAGCTTCGGTTTCCAGGGCCAGGCCCTGATGCACCGCCTGCGAGCCAAGCATTTTATCCAGCTCTTTCGGCTCCACAATCGTAACCGGCAGGGTCGGGAGCCGGTCTTGCCGACAATGATCATCGGGCAGAGATTCGCTGCCGCAGCCTGCCGGCTGCCCTTTATGCCGCGTCTCTGCCGGTTCATCAGCCGCCGCCATAAGGGGAGGCAGAGCGGCGCTATGGCCTTGCTGCCGCAATCGGCTATAGGCATTCCGGCTGGCAAACAGGCGATACGCAACACGGCGGGGATTGTCCAGCGCGGCGGCAACGGTGTGGAAACCATAAAGCCACAGTCGCCCAGGGGGCGGATTTTCCCCATGAAACTGCGGCTTTTGCTGCCCTGCCGGCAGGTTTGCCGCATTATGGCTGCGGTGCAGCCGCCGCAGGCGCGCATAATGCGAATCTTTTGCCGTTTTTTCTGCCATAAGAACCTCATAATATTTTCAGAATTGCCGGGCCGGAGGGCAAGGCGGGAATTTTCCCCAATTTTGCATTTATTGGCAAAGTTTGCAATTAAGCTGTTGACAGAAAGGCTTCTTGCCGCCATAAGTGCCCCATAGCCGGCGGCTGATCTGCCGGCTTCGCCGGCCGGGTGCGTGTAATCACCGGTTCCGGGATCCATCGGAGGGATGCCCGAGCGGTTAAAGGGGACGGACTGTAAATCCGTTGGCTTCGCCTACGTTGGTTCAAATCCAACTCCCTCCACCATAAATTTGCATGAATTTGCCCCTTGCGGCAGGCGGGTATAGCTCAGTGGCAGAGCAGCAGCCTTCCAAGCTGAATATGCGGGTTCGATTCCCGCTACCCGCTCCATAAAGCTGTCTGCGAGAAAAATATGCGGAGAATTTGCCCTAAATCCTGTGAATCGCAATGTTTCCGGTTGACATTTGGCCGATGCCGTTTTAAACGGCAGAGAACAGGATTTACAGGACAGGCTTCTGTTCGGGCTTTCAAAAAGAGAGAGTGAAGGCAATGTCGAAGAGCAAGTATGAGCGGAACAAGCCGCATGTTAACATAGGGACGATAGGCCACGTTGATCACGGCAAGACGACGTTGACAGCGGCGATTACGAAATATTTTGGTGAGTTTCGGGC
>Ga0157360_1000076_pt1 | contig 55879 bp, 52 predicted proteins | sample AttlaeALBM1_FD_111483 | JGI IMG/M metagenome (GOLD analysis project Ga0157360, IMG submission 111483) | Fungus gardens microbial communities from leaf cutter ant in Ribeirão Preto, State of São Paulo, Brazil - Atta laevigata ALBM1 | ecosystem: Host-associated > Fungi > Mycelium > Unclassified ...
ATTGATGTCCTGAAAGAGCTCCTGCGTCACGCGATGCACTCCTGAAAACAGCCTGTCCGTGGCCAGAGAGATTGCACAGGCCCGGCTTTTTGCAAGCGATTTGTCATTCGTGTCGAGCGTGACCCAGAGCTCGCGTCGTCTCATCAGCTCACGCAGATGTGTCGGAATCACACGTCTGAAAGCATATCCGGCAGGGCGTCGAACCAGCATTGGAAGGCCATGATGGGGCACCCGGATGTAGCAAAACACCGGGTTCAGGTTGCGGGAACCTGAAAAACACAATCATTTCAATGCTTTATGTGGTGCGAACTATGGGACTCGAACCCATACGCCCTTACGGACTCGAGATTTTAAGTCTCGTGCGTCTACCATTCCGCCAAGTTCGCACATTATCGGTTTGTGCTCTAGCACGCGGTGCAGGATGTGAAAATCCCTGCTGTTTGCTAACCAAGAGCCAATAGCCCTGCGCCATGTTCCCTAAGCCAGTTCTGGGCTGTTCGTCTTTCGGGGTGAAAGCATTCCACATGCCGCCAGAAAGCGGGGCTGTGATTGAAATGTGTCAGATGGGCAAGTTCATGGATCATGACATAATCGCGTACATGTTGCGGCATCAAAGCGAGGCGCCAGTTCAGCATCAACCGGCCAGCGCGTGTACAGCTCCCCCAACGGGTTCGAGCATTGCTGCAGACCATGCTGCTTGGCATGCTGCTCATAATCACGGCATGCTGGTTGAGTTGTTCGGGAAGCGTTGCTCTCGCCTGTTGTCTGATGAAGCACAACACACGAGCTTCGAAACGGTCAATCGGACCGCCAATTGCAAGGCAATTCCCGATCAGCAGCGCCGGGCGATGCTGATTGGGGAGATGATGCAGAAGAACCTCATGGTCGTTGATAGTGATCGTCTTACCCGGGAGGAGGCGAGGAGCATCCGGCAGGGCAGCAAGTTTTTCGTCGATCCATGCTGAGTGGGATGAAACGAAATCCTGCGCGCGTTTGAGTGATATGGAAGTAGGGCAGGTAACAATGACCTGTCGTCGCGCCGGATCCAGGCGCATGGAAAGGCGACGTGCCCGTGCAGAGCGATGCCAGACCAGGTTTTGGCCCGGTGTTGTCATTTGCTAGGCTTGTGTGTGTTGCGTTTGCGGCGGTTGCGTGCAACTCCCGGCGGAATATCTGCTGGCCACTCAACCATGTGGTCTTCAAGCAATCCGGCTTTACGTTCGCTGATTATCTTGTCGCGGGCCGAGATCCCTGCCTCATGCACCGATTCAGCAGAGCCGGAGCGGAGCGGGTGCCAGTCGGGCAGATCCTGCCCGTCACGGATCAGAATATAGGCACAGCTCGGCGGCAGCCAGTCGATGGTGGTCAAAATATCCGGGGTGAGGGAAACGCAATCCGGAACTTTCCTGAAGCGCGTTTCGTAGCTTGAGCAGCGGCAGGAATGCAGATCGAGCAGGCGACACGCCACATTCGTGAAATAGATCTGGTCAGTCTCGTCATCGCGCAGTTTGTGCAGGCAGCATTTGCCACACCCATCGCACAGGGATTCCCATTGTTCCTTGCTCATTTCCGAAAGAGGTGTCGTTTGCCAGAAACGTAACATATCGTCAGCCATGGTAATGTCCTGTCAGGAGCAGGCAAAGCACGAGGCAGAGCGCAAAAGAAAGAGAAGAGAGGGCGACGGGAAGGCGCAACAAGGGGAGCCAGAGGAGACGCATCCGGGCTGACCATCCTGCACCAAGTCCTGATGCCGAACGTGAAAGTCCTTTTACCCGTCCCGATAAACGATAGATGATCGGGAGGACGCAAAAGGGCGCTATCAGAAAGCCGGCCATGAGCATGGCCATTCTGTGCAGAGGGTCGATGAGAGCATTGCTGAGCCAGAATGCCCCAATCAGTCCGCCCGACGCGCCTGCGAAAAGAATTTTTGCGAATTCCTCGGACAGGATCAGTCGCAAGAAAACCAGAAGAACCAGACAGAACACAGCTCCTGTGACAAGGAGCCCCAGATCAATCATCATGGTGCTGCGGTCAGCCAGCTCTGAAAGCGTTTTTGCAGCGCATCGAAATTGACGGCCCAGAAACTGTCATTGATCGCCAGAATGCCGAGGTTGCGGCCGTCCTGGGGGGCGTCCTGTGTATCGTCATGCAAAGGTGTCTGGTCTCTGAGCATCTTGATGACAGCGTCGGTCTGTTCCGGTGGCACATTGCGCGGGATTGCCCAGGAAAGTTTCTGGCGCAGGGATTGTCGCCACTGTACAGCAAAGGACGCGCGTGGTCCGTTATCGGCCAGACGGTCGTAGGGTGTTGAAAGCATCAGCGCGGCCCCGCTATTCATGATACGGCTGGCTTCTTCAGCAGTTTTCCACCAGACGAGATAGGGACGTAGCTGGTCGAGCTTGCGAAAGGCACGGTCAATGCCTGCAGGTGAGGAGAGAACGCCATAGATGTCTCTGGGGGCAACACCGTCAGCCATGAGCGCGATTTCCAGAGTGCCGCGCGGGTCCAGACGCAGGGCACGCTTTCCGGGGTGGCGCGCGATATCCCAGAAATCGCTCCAGTCCGGGGCATTGTCCCCCAGTCTTCCACGGTCCCATGCCAGAACAATGCTTTCCTCGCCAGCTTGAATCCCGCATGGCGACTGGCCAGCAGGCTGTGGGGTAGATGGCGCCGGGTAGGTCTGAACCAGTCCGTCACGGCAGGCAGCATAGAGCGTGGTATTATCGACCATCACTGCAAGCCAGGGTACCGATCGACCGAGCGCCGTCTCTCTCAGTGAGGAAAGGCTGCCATCCCACTCACGCAGGGGGTAGGGCTGGTCAGGCATGAGAAGAGAATGGGCATCTATGCTGCCAGACAGGACGGCCAGCACCGGGCGGGTCACAACCGGTCGGGTCGCTTTCTTTTTCTTTGAGTGATGAACAATGTGATGGGCGCCATGATGGGATGTCGCCAGAGCCATGAAAGGCATGCCAAGTGTCATCACCATAGCCCATGCTACGCTTCGTCGCAGGGCACGGCGCTTGCAGCCTTGTCTGGGAGGAGGTGGAGACGCGAGCAGGTAATACCCTTCCCGGGATAGGTTGATGCAGGATTGCTCTTATAGATCGTCTTTCATGGGAAAGGCCACAGCCTGACTGGCCTGCCATGCAAGTTGCAGTGCGGCCCCCTGGGTCATGCCTCGCATCGATTGCAGGGATGGTCGGCGCATCTCGATTTCGGCGCCATCTGCCAGACGCAGCCTGAAGCGGATATGTTCACCTGTATGGAGTATGGACTGAATGGTTGCGAGGAGAGGGGGAGGCTCGTCATCTCCGGTCAAAGGTGCGCCGAGCAGAGGCGTCATACGGTCAGGCCGTATGCATATTGTGCACAGCGCGTCTTCTGTCAGATCGGCGTCAGCCATTGCCTCGACCACGCCACCACAAGCGAGATGAATGCGGGCGATGTCGTCATCAATTGTCAGAACACGACCTGTCAGCAGGTTGGCTTCACCAAACAAAGCTGCGCCGCGGGGATCGCTCGGCCTTTCAAGCAGGGTGGCGGCATCGGCGCATTGCAGAAGTGTCTGACCGTCAAATACGGCGATGCGTCCACCCAGCCACAAGGCATCCTCACGATTTCTGGCAGCGTAGATCAGGGTCAGACCCAGGGCACGGTGCAATCGGCTGATCAGCTGTCGTGTTTTTGCAGCGGCGCGCAGATCGAGCCCCTCCATAATATTGTCCAGAATCACGACAGATGGCGCATAGGCCAGAACCCGGCCGAGCTTGACGCGCAGAACCTGCTCGGGCGTGAGCTGAGAGGCATCGTCATTGCTCAATGCATCGAGACCGACAAGCGCCAGAACCTTTGCAAGAGTGGCATTGATTTCCTGGGCTGTTTTGCCTCGTACCCGCAGGGGGAATGCAATATTCTCTGCCACATTCAGGTGGCCGAAAACCGGGTCGCGTGATGATATGAGGGCGATCGGACGCCTTTCGGGGGGAAGGGAAGTTATGTCATGGTCGTCGAGCATAATCCTGCCCTGAGCGGGTTTGCCGAAACCTGCCAGTATGTCGCAGAACAGACTGATCGCGCTGAAATCCTCCCCGAGAAGGCTGAGTGCCTCACCGGCACGCAGGTTGAGCGAAAAGGGATGTGACTCACCGGCAAGCGCCAGAGCCTCGACGGACAGAACCGATTTGCGCGTGCGTGATGATGCCGACATGAAACCTCGCCACTGTCCGGAACGTTTGAACCTAAACCACTAGACGCGGTTGATACCGCGCAAGGAGTTGTGACATGAGCAAATCAGACGTCAAGGATACTGTCGATCTTACGGCCAAATCAGCCCAGGAGCAGATCGATACCCTCAAGAACCAGCTCGAGCAGCTGCTCAAGGACCGTATCAATCCAGCTCTGCTCGATGTCGCTGGCCGTGCCGATCAGGCTGTTGCCAATGCGCACAAGATCAAGGATGTCCAGCTTCATAACGCTGAAGCCAGCGTGAGGGCTCGTCCGATCGCGGCAGTTTTGATTTCTGCTGTCATTGGCTTTATTGCAGGACGTATTTCCAAGTAGGCCGTTTCATCCCGAGCAGGGCGGCCTTCCTTTCAACCCGTTTCGGGGGTGGCAAGGTGGGCCGGTCTGTTGCCGGTTGACCTTTGCTAGTTCGCCCCTGTCACGCTTACACGATAAAGGCTAGCGAAACTCCATGAAGGTCATAGATGTCGGGCAGGAAGCCCTTCAGGCTCAGGGCGAGGTGATGCAGCGCGTAGCAATGCGCATTGGCCGTCGTGTCGCCTACTTTATCATTGCCGCCATTTTCGGGCTCTTCGCACTTGTGTCGTTCCATGCGGTGCTCTGGGCCTTCGCGTTCAGTGTGTTGCATTTCTCGGCGTTCGCTGCTGCCTGTTCCGTGCTTGGGCTGGACCTTCTCTTCGTCATTATATTTGCCCTGCTTGGCACGCGTAACATTGCTGACCCGGTTGAGTTCGAAGCGCGCCTCCGTCGTGATCGCAAGATGATAGAGTTCAAGCAGACCCTCGCACTTTCGACTATCGCTGGTTTGCTTGTTGGTCCTATCGGGCGGTTTACCGGCAGGCAGGTTTTTGAAATCCTCAGGAACATTTTCACGCGGAAATAAGGCGTCCGTAACCTGGTTGTGAGGTTTGTTGCTGAAAATCTAAGGTAAAATTCAGCTTTACCTTCTGGCAGTCAGACGTTCTTTCCCCTATGACCTAGCTCTGGATGCTCAACGTGATCACGTTGAGCACTTCCGGGTTCAGTCAGGTCTGGTCAACTGGTATCCGCGTCCCGGCGATATGAAGAAAAGCAGCGCTTTCTCGCCTGAGCGGATTATGCTCTCCTCCTCCTGATCCCGAAACGTTGTAAATTGGAAGGGGTGAGGAAGAGCAGATGCTCGCAGAGTTTGATCTTTTCGGCGTCTTTATTTCTCCAATTGCAGTCTATTCTCTGGTTGCTATTCCTGTAACGCTCTTCATTCGTTTCCTACTCTGGCGTACGGGCGCCATTGAGTGGTTCTGGCATGTCGCCCTGTTCGAAGTGGCGCTCTATGTCTGTGTCCTCTGCCTGATGGTGCTTTATGTCTGAGAGGCGCGCAGTATCCGGCGGGAGAGCAGAATCATGCTCTTTCAATCTCCTGCCGTATCTTCTTCTGCCGCTCTTCTCTGAAAAGGAATATTCTTCGTGCTGCTCGCCCGTACGCTGATCCGCGTTTTCCTGACACTCGCGGTACTCGGGGTAACGATTCTCCTGGGCTACACGTTGTGGGAAACGTACATGATCGCACCCTGGACCCGCGATGGGCGTGTGCGCGTCTATGTTGTGGATGCAGCGCCGGAAGTATCAGGTACTGTTGTCAGCGTTCCGGTACACGACAACGATTTCGTCCATCGCGGCGATCCGCTGTTCGTCATTGATCCTGTCAGATTTCGTCTGGCCATCAAGCAGGCGGAAGCACATCTGGCCAGTGCGGAAGAAGATCTGAAGCTGCGTCGCAATGATGCCAAACGTCGCATGGGGCTGAACGGAATTGTTTCAGCCGAAGAGCAAGAGATTTACAATTCGAATGTCGAAACCCAGCTTGACGCGGTGAATGCAGCACGGGCCGCGCTTGATGTGGCGCGTCTGAATCTGCAGCGCTCAATCGTCTATTCACCGGTCGAAGGGTACGTCACCAATCTCAATCTGCGGGTTGGGGATTATGCGCATGAGGGTCAGTCGCGCATGGCGGTCATCGACGCCGACAGCTTCTGGATCAATGCCTATTTCGAAGAGACGAAGATGTGGGGTGTACATGTCGGCGATGTGGCGCGCGTCAAGCTCATGGGTTACCGCGAGATCATTCCGGCCCATGTGGTTTCCATCGCCCGTGGCATCAATGACCAGAATGGATCACCCGACAAGCTTGGCCTGCAGGACGTCAATCCGATCTTCACCTGGGTACGTCTGGCGCAGCGTATACCGGTTCGTATCCATCTCGACCGGGTGCCGCCTGAAGTCATACTTGCTGCCGGTATGACCTGTACGGTTACTGTCGGTATACCGCCACAGGGGCAACGTGGTCGTTTGACGACCTGGCTGCAGAACCATCTCTGATCATGACCGCGCTCCCACATAGGCTGGCTGTCTTTGCCGTTGCGACTTCGCTGCTTGCCGGATGCACGGTAGGGCCGAGTTACAAACCTGATCGCATGAAACTGCCAGACGGGTTTGTCGAGACGGATCACGCAGCAACGACGGAAGAGATTGCCCGTACCGAAGCGGAAATGAGGGAGTGGTGGGGGCAGTACAATGACCCGCTTCTCAACCGGTTGGTGGCACAGGCAATCAAGGGCAATTATGATCTGCTTATTGCTGATCAGCGTATCATTGCCGGGCGTGCAATGCGCGAGGAAGCCGCGTCGGCATGGTATCCTCAACTGGATGCCAATGCAGGTGGCGGGTCGAGCCGTTACTCCATCAATATCGACAACTGGCCGATCCGTCCCGGCAATCCGCAAAACCGCCCTGAAGCCTCTGTTCTGACCTATGGTGCCCAGGCCAGCTGGGAGATCGATGCGTTCGGTCGGATACGCCGCGAGGTCGAAGCAAGCGAGCGCGCCATCGATGTCAGTATAGAAGACAGGCGTGCCACGCTGATGACTCTCCTGTCAGATCTAGTACGGGCCTATATTTCCCTGCGCGGTGCGCAATTACGCCTTGCCATTGCTCAGGCCAATGTCAAGAATGCACAGAATGCAGTCGATCTGACCAAGCGGCTTTACCTTGAAGGTATCGGCAATACGCTCCAGATTGCGCAGGCGCAGAGCGAGCTGGACAGTGAACTGGCTTCACTTGAGCCTCTGAAGGCACAGATAGATACCCTGAGCCACGGTGTCAGCGTGTTGCTCGGGGATATGCCGGGTGATCTTAAATCCGAGCTTGAGGCGCTTCCGAATGGTGTCGCTTCATTGCCTGTCATGCCCCGTTTTCCTGCAACGCTGCCTTCGATTGTCGTTGCCAATCGCCCCGATATCCGTGCGGCGGAGCGGAGTTATGCTGAGAGTACGGCTCGTATCGGTGTGGCTGTCGCCCAGCTTTATCCGAAATTTTCCATACCGTTGACGTTCAACCCGAATGCCTCGGCGATGTATCAGGCGTTTCAGGTCAATGCGATGAGCTGGTCGTTCATGATGCTGGCTACTCTTCCCATCATGCATGGTGGTCGCTTCACGTCACAGGTGGTCGAAGCCCGTGCCCGTGCCGAAGCGAGCCGGTTGACCTATCGCAAGACCGTGCTCAATGCTTTTCGCGAAGTCGAGGATGCCATGACCTCATGGCTGCATAATGATCACTATGTGTCCCAGCTTCATCAGGCTGCTGTTGACAGCGGACTTGCGGCCGATCGTGCGCGTCGTCTCTATGCTGCGGGGCTCACGGATTACCTCAACGTATTGACGACACAGCGTACAGTTCTCAACGCCCAGGATCATGAAGCTGTGGCGCGTACGGCGCGTCTGCACGATACGGTAGCGCTTTATACGGCGATGGGGGCAGGGTGGCAGGGGATTGCGCTCCGCAACACGGCCTTGCCAATCGATGCTGCCAAGCAGAGTATCTTGGCCAAGGCATTTTCCCGTTAAAGATTTCCGAGGAAACTGGGAGTTCGGATATATCGGGCGCCCTTGAATTGTCTCGTACGGAACCAACATAAAACGTATGAATTCTGTGGTATTCAGAAACAACGAGGAGAAACAGGCGTGAAAGACCCTTATGCAGCGCTTGGCCTGACGCGCAGCGCCACGGATAAGGAAATCCGCAGCGCCTATCGCAAGCTCGCCAAGGAACATCATCCGGACCACAATCCGAACGACAAGAAAGCGGAAGAAGCTTTCAAGGCAGTCGGTGCAGCCTATGCCATTCTCGGCGACAAGGAAAAGCGGGCACGCTTCGATCGTGGGGAAATCGATGGTGAAGGCAATGAACGAGGCCCATTCGGGCCGGGCGGATTTGGTGGCGGTCAGGGGTTTCATGGGGGGGATGGTCAGTTCAGTCAGGAGGATCTGGGCGCTTTTTTCTCTGACATGTTCAGCGGTGGTGGAGCGGGAGGCAATTTTGGTCAGGGTGGGTTTGGAGGCCGTCGGCGTAGTCGTCGAGGGGCAGATCGTTCCTATACGCTGACCATTTCCTTCGAGGATTCAGTGCTCGGAACGACCAGTCGTGTCACCCTGCCTGAGGCCGGGACCGTGGAAGTCAGGATTCCTGCCGGGATCGAGGATGGGCAGACACTCCGGCTAAGTGGCAAAGGAGCCCCCGGTATGGGGGAAGGTGCGTCATCCGGCGATGCGTTGATAACGATTTCGGTTACGCCGAGCGCAGTCTATACGCGTGAAGGGCGTGATTTACGGGCAAGCATCCCGGTTGATCTGACGACAGCCATATTGGGAGGCAAGATTGTGGTGCCAACTCCCAAAGGGCAGGTCACGATGAAAGTGCCGCCGCATTCCGATACGGGGACTGTGCTGCGTCTGGGAGGTCGTGGAGTAGCGGAACACGGCAAGCACAAGGCTGGCAATCTCTACGTCATGCTGCAGGTCAAGATTGGCGAGGTCGATCCGGCGCTGGAGGCATTTCTGGCCGAACAACAGGCACATGAGAGTGAGAAAGCCTGATCCATGGCTGCAAGACGCATCTCTTTTGACTGGAGACTGCTCTTCACTCGTGAAGTCATGGGGGCGGTCGTGGCACTCCTTTTCACAGCCCTGCTCGTCATGCTCTGTCATGGTGGTATGAAAATCTCAGGGGTCTGGGCAGGACTTTAGACTTTCCCAGACCGGGGAGTGTGATATCTCCGGGCGATTGATCTTCATTTGCCCGGAATATTACGTATGAGTTCATCCTCCCTTTCCGAGCTGCCGACGCGGCGACAGTCCTTTTCTGTCGTATTCGCCATCGAGCTGTGGGAACGTTTCGGTTATTACGGCATGCAGGCCGTTCTCACGCTCTATCTGGTGCAGCGGCTCGGTCTGAGCGATGTATCGGCCAATGTCATGATCGCGGCTTTTGTCGGTCTGACTTATATCACGCCGGTTCTCGGCGGTTATGCGGGCGATCGTATTCTGGGGCCGCGCCGAACCATGCTGATGGGCGCGTTTGCTCTGGTTTTTGGCTATGCGGCTCTGGCTCTGGCCGATCAGTATCGGGCTCTGCTGTTTTTCGCCATGGCGCTGATTTCGGCTGGCAACGGGCTGTTCAAGCCCAATGCGGCCAATCTGGTAAGACGCATTTATGAGGGTGATGATGCAGCGCTCGATGCTGCTTTCACCATCTATTACATGTCGGTCAATGTGGGTTCGACCGTCTCGATGCTGATTACCCCGCTCCTTCAGGACCGCTATGGGCCTGCCAGCGCTTTTCTGACCTGCTCGGGCGGTCTCGTTGTCGGGTTGCTCTACTACTTCTGGCGTCGTCGCTGGATTCACCATGCAGGTTCGGCACTTGATCAGGGCATGTTCCAGATGAGGCCTTTCCTGCTCGTCCTGGGTGGTTTTGCGCTAACAGTGGCCGTACTGACCGGTATTATCGCCAGTCCTGGTATCGCACGGGCTTGTGTCTGGGTTGCGAGCCTTGCCATCGCTTTTCTCTGGGGACGTCTTTATCTGCGTTCCGAGACGGCAGCGCGTCCTGGTCTGCGTCTGACTTTCCTTCTCTGCCTCGAAAGCATGGCCTATCTGATTTTCTATCAGCAGATGATGACATCGCTTACGCTTTTCGCTCTGCGGGCGGTTGATGGGGATCTCCGCATCGGTGGCGTGACTCTGGTGCATCTGAGTGCCGGCCAGTTTCAGGCGCTTAATCCGATCTGGATCATGCTTGCCAGTCCTGTTCTGGCTGCACTTTACAACCGACTGGCTGCACAGGGGCGTGACTTGTCACTGGCCCATAAAATGGTGCTTGGTTTCGGTCTGGTTACGCTGGGCTTTCTTATCTGGTGGATCGCAGCCTCCCACGCCCAGAATCTGGTATCGGCCTGGGTAATGGTGCTGGGATACGGGCTGATATCAGTGGCGGAGTTGCTGACCATGGCGCTGGGGCTAGCTATTATCGCTCGCTATACGGCAGCCGAGAACAGCGGTTTCATGATGGGTTCGCTTTATCTTCTCTGGGGCATTGCCATGTATGCAGGCAGTCTTGTGGCCAATTTCGCGGCGGCCAGTGGTGAGCCAACGACGGGAGCGGCGGCGGCAGCGCTTTATGTACCGCTCTTTCGCGATCTCTTTATCGCGGGTCTGGTGCTGACGGGGCTGTTGATCTGTCTGCTGCCTCTCGCCAAACGCTGGGATCGTGAGCACGTGCATGCCAGTGGGCTTTTTCCTGTTCCGGATGCCCGTCCGTCAATGCCGCTCGAAGTCGAGGACTAGATCCTGCCGGGTTGGCAGAACTCCTGCTGTCAGGTTCCGGTGGGGTTCCTCCGGAACTTTGCCAACATGCCAGGAAGATGCCTATCATTCCTGCGCTCAGAACGAGCCTGTTCAGAAGGATGACATTCATGAAGCCGAGCTCCCGTTATGCCTTTGCCGGTCTGGCCCTGATCGCTGGTACGGCTGCGCTGCCTTGCCTGCCTGTCACGGGCTTCGTGGCGCCTGCCATGGCAGCCAGCGCACCGGCTGCCAATGCCCCCCTTACGCTCAAGATTCTCAAGGTCGAGGGCAACAAGGCCATTTCTACTGAAGAGATCATGGCAGCACTGCCCTACCATGTGGGTGATACTGTTACCCGTGACCAGCTTGATGCCGGGGTGCAGAAAGCAGCTGATCTTTACAAGGCCAAAAATCTGGGTGCCAAGTTCAGCGAAAAGGAACGCTTCGTAAAGAATACGGTGCAGTTCTATCTGACGATCGAAGAACAGGCTCCGAGTGCAGCGCCAGCCCCTGCACCGTTCGTACTCGACAAGGTCGAGTTTGTGGGCAACAAGAAGGTTCCAACTGCCGAACTGGAAGCTGCTACAACGCTCCGTCCCGGTGCTACTGTAACTGCAGAGGCTGCCACAGCTGACACAGTGGCGATCCAGAAAATCTATCAGAAGCATAATCTGGGTGTACAGATCCAGCCTGTAGCCACCCAGCCAAACCACGACAATCACGTCGTACTGACCTATCAGATCATCGAAAAGTAGAGTCCGGATTTCCCGAAGGACTCTGATGCCCCCCGGCTTCCTTTTTACCGGGAAAGATCCGGGGGCGCTCTGAAAACCCTGCTTCCTCTGATGCCGGGCGCGTCGAAAAGGCTTCGTCTGTTCTGGTCAGATGGCTTCCAGCTTCGAAAAGAAATCATTCCCCAGCGCGACCGGCTCCAATGTGCCAGGCAGATAAAGAGGATGTTCAGGGCGTCCGCTCTTGCTCAGCCGCAGAATATAAAGGGCCGTTCCTGCCCGATGCAGGGTAAGGGCAATCCTGTTGCCCTGCTCTCGCAGAGAAGGGTGTGCAGGTGAACCATAAGCAAGAATGACCTTGTCGGCCTGTCTTGCCATGTCCAGCAGGGCTTTCTCGTTTCCTGGTCCCACCGGATCACTCACTTCGAGGAGCCTTCTCTGATCGGTGCAACGATAGGCGAAGCTGTTGCCCACAAACATTGCACCGTAACCCCAGGCCCGAGCGTAACGCTGGCATTTCGCTACTGTACGATCATCGCCATATTCTGTGGCAACAGAAGGGTTCATCATAAGCCACATGATCGTGGGCCTGCTGTCATCCCAGAGGCGGTGAAGCCTGTAACGATAGCAGTCATCTGGTCCGTCATAGACAGCCGTGCTGACAACATCATCCTGAAGACGCAAGGCTTTTGAGGAGCCTACATGGTGCCCCATGCTTTTCTGGGTCATATGATATGCATGACCCTCTTCTGAAACCAGAGAGGGTCTATATCCCTATTTCTTTCTGTTCTTCATCGTATCAGCCTTGAATGTCTTGAGTGCAGCAAGAGCTTTCTCGACATGATTTCCTGGCGATTCCGAACTTATTGTTTCAATGATCTGCCCTTCCGGTGCGATCACGTAGGTAACGCGCTGGGCGATATCAAGCATCGGCATCTTGGCGTCATAAAGTCTTGTCACCTTGCCCTCACTGTCGGAGGCGACAGGAAACTGTCCCTTGATCTGACTGACTGAAAAACTGTCGAGTTTGTGGATATTATCCATCGAGACGCCGATCACGCTAGCACCCAAGGCGGAAAATTGCGGCATAGCATCGGCGAAACCATGAGCTTCCATGGTGCAGCCTTTGGTAAAGGCCGCAGGATAGAAGTACAGCACAACCGGTCCCTTCGCGAGGGCATCGCGCAGCGTGTACTGCATCTCCTTGCCATTCTGGGTCGCAGGCAGGGTGAAATCAGGGGCTTCGGCACCCTGTTTCAGCTCAGCTTTTGCGGCAGGAGCGGCAAGGATAAGGGATAGACCGAGCATGGTCTGAAGGGGAAGAAAGACGAGACGACGGGGCATATGATCTCCGCACAAGATCAGGTTCAGAACGATGACCCCGGAGAGACGACCACGCAGGGTGTGTCGCGGCCCATCTTCCGGCAGGCTGCCACGGCGTTGTCATGAGAAAGATTGAGCAGACGCGCCCTATAAAGATGCGCCCGTCCTGACTGCACCGTGGAAACCTGACTACGTGCGCCAGAGAGTGAAGTTCCTGCGTGGTTCTGTGCCTGAGCGACAGCACGTGTGGCCTGAACGGCGGAATTATAGGCGCCGACCTGAATGGCCCAGTTCCCGGTCTGCACATTTTTGGGTATCTGCCCGGATTGAGTGCTATGCTGGACGGGGCGAGGTGTCATGACGGCCAGAACCGGTTCGGCTGAAAGGCGACGCCCGACAGGGATTGGCTGTACAGGTGCACGGCCGGCCCAGGCCTGTGCCACACTGCCCGGGGAAGATTCCGTATCATCCTGCGTGTTCAGGCTTGCCATCTGTACTGGAGCACTGCGTGTCGGAGGGGTGGCGACAATACCACGTGCTGCCCAGGCAGCGCTGACCGAAGAGCGGCTGTTGGCGGGGGCCTCTGCCACCTGCATTTCCTGCTGATCAGCCCGATAGGTTGTTGACTGGGCCTGCTGGCGCCATGCTGCCCGGACGCTGGCCGTATCACTGTCATTCTGTGCAACCATTGTAGCTGCAGAGGGGTCATGCTGGGAAACCAGCAGATCGGCTGCAGAACGATTGCGCGGCCAGATGCCCGCAATCTGGGGACCGACATGGGCCACATAGCGTCGTGTCTCGCGTGGCAGGGAGCGCCCGCGACGGAGATAGGAATCCAGGCTGCCGGGACCATCATTATAGGCGGCGAGAAAGCCGGGCGAGCCGTAGATATCGTACATCTGCCGGATATAGGCTGTGCCTGCCATGATATTGTCGCGCGGATCATAGGGATCGTCACCCAGGCTGTACTGGGAGCGCATGTCGTCATAGGTGGGAGGCATGAGCTGCATCAGTCCCATGGCCCCGGGAGCTGAAGTCGTGAACCCGCCATTGCGGTCATAGAGTCGACCGCCTGATTCCTGCATGATCACCGCACGGATCCAGGTGCCGGGAACGTCGAAGCGTTGTGAGGCCTCTTCAATGTATGGCCCCCAAGGATCTTCGGGGGGGCCAGGCGGAGCATAATAGGATTTTGCATGTTCCCGGTAATTGGCGGCTTCCTGGGCGACAGGAATCTGTGGCCGCTGCGGAGAGCTGGCACATGCGGCCAGAAGCGCTGTCGCGCCGGTAACAAGCAGCAGACGTGAAGATTTCAGCCCCCGAGGAAGGACCCGGCCGGTTTCCTGTGGTCCGACCTTGGCAATCAAATGGCGGGAACGGGTCATGATAGCCTTCACCTGATGCATACCGAGCGTAGACCGCATCCTGCGGCAAGAATGCGGCAAAACTACGGAGCCAGACCGCATAAAGATAGCAGTAATTTGAGGAGATCAAAAGCCGACCTGTCCAATCAGGCGGGATTGTTCCGCGGATAGAGGCTGAGTGTTGCGGAAAAGGGGCTTATCCGCTACGGCGGAACGCTCTACCCGTCTCGGAAACAGCAAACCGGAAAATCCCCTGGAGGGACATGAACCAGAGTCGATATGCCCGCGCATGGGATGATATAGTGTCAGGCATGCGTTCCTTGCGGCTTGCCGGAACGCTTGGCTGGACCGATATCAGCCTGCGTTACAGAGGGTCGGTTCTGGGGCCATTCTGGATGACGATTTCGGCGGCGATCATGGTGGCTTCAATGGGGGTGATCTATGCGCGCCTGTTCCACATGAATCTACGCGACTATCTTCCTTTTCTCTCGCTTTCCATGGCTTTGTGGCAGGTCGGGCTTTCGAGCCTGATACAGGAATCCTGCACATGCTTCATTGATGCCGAAGCCAGTATCCATGCAATGAAGCTGCCTTTTTCACTGCAGGCCTTTCGTCTGCTGGTGCGCAACGCCATTGTTTTCGCTCATAGCATCGTTGTTCCGATCGGGGTATTTCTGATCTACGGCCTTTTTCCGGGACTGATCAGCCTCGTTTCCTTGCCTGGACTTGCATTGTGGTTGATTGACGGCTTTGCTGCCTGTCTGTTGCTGGGAGCCCTTTGCGCCAGATTTCGCGATATTGCTCCGATTATCGGCGCTTTTATGCAAATTGCTTTCTATGTCACACCTATCATCTGGAAACCCACTCAGCTTTCGCCACATCAGAGTCGTTATCTTGTCCTGAACCCGTTCTATGATCTTCTGGAAATGGTAAGAGGGCCCATTCTGGGCACGCTTCCTCCGCTCTCTGCTGTGCTGATTTCTGTCAGTCTCAGTATCATCTGGTGTGTTGTTGCATTTCTCTTTTTTGCCAGAACGCGCGAGCGGCTGGCTTTCTGGGTTTGACCATCATGCCGCTGACACGACTGATCGATTACTCGCTCGTTTATCCGATGTTTCATGGCAGTGCGCGATCTCTCAAGAAAAGCCTTTTCAAAGGTGTGAAAAGCAAGGTGGCAGATCGGCAGGCAGTCGGTGGCAGCATTATCAGCCAGGCTGACATGACTGTGGTTCTGGCGCTCAGCCAGCTTACCCTGTCCATCGAAACAGGTGAGCGTGTCGGCCTGATCGGTCATAATGGTGCTGGAAAGTCGACGCTTCTGCGCGCGCTGGCAGGTATTTACGAATCGCGGCTTGGTGTGTTGCATGTCGAGGGTGATCTGCATGCTCTTCTGAGCCCCCAGGCCGGAATGAATACCGATCTTACCGGACGTGAGAATATCAGGCTCTATGCACGTTACATAGGACTGGACAAGGCTGCGGCCATCACGCTTGAAAAGGATGTGGAGGAATTTGCCGAGCTCGGTGCGTTTCTTGATCTTCCGGTCAGGCTCTATTCCTCAGGGATGGCAATCCGTCTGGGATTTGGTCTTGCGACAGCGCCCAGACCGGAAATCCTGCTCATGGATGAATGGTTCATGGCCGGGGATTCCCATTTTCAGGAAAAGGCACGATTACGCCTGACCCGCCTTATCGAGCATGTCAGTATTCTGGTCATCACGTCACATTCCCTTCCAGTCCTGCGTCAGTGGTGTACGCGTATCATCTGGATGGAAGGCGGACGCATCCGTATGGATGGTCCGCCGGATCTCGTGATCGATGCTTATGAAGCGATCAATCAGGGCTGAACATCAGCCCTTGAAGATTCCTGTGATCGAGGACAGCAGGGCAAGGGCTTCCTGACGCGGACGCTGGAACGTGTTGCGGCCAATAATGGAACCAAATCCGCCACCTTTGTGAATGCCACGGATCGTATCGAGCAGGGCATCGGTCGTGGCATGCTCACCACCCGAGAAAATGACAATGCGACGACCAGCAAAGGTGGATTGTACCACGTGACGTACACGCGCTTCCATGGTCGAGATATCAATCTTCTGCTCAAGATAGACCGTTTTCGCAGCGGGGAGCGACAGAGCGTCGGTCGGAGGTTTGACCTTGATGATATGGGCACCGCATTCGGCCGCCATATGGGCAGCATAAGCGCAGATATCGATGGCTGTCTCGCCCACCTTGTCCAGCATTGGCCCGCGTGGATAACTCCAGACGATTACAACCAGACCAGCTGCCTTTGCCTCCTGTGCCAGTTCGCGCAATTCGTTCATCTGGTCGAAACAATATTCGCTGCCGGGATAGATGGTAAAGCCGATGGCCGAACATCCCAGACGCAGTGCATCGGCTACTGTGCCGGTGACGGCCTGGTTCTTCTCGGTCGCCAGTGAGTTCGAACTGTTGCATTTGAGGATCAGCGGTAGCTGACCGGCAAAAGTCGAGGCGCCAGCTTCGAGCATACCCAGGGGCGCAGCAAAGGCATTGAGACCGGCTTCGATAGCAAGAGAAAAGTGGTAATGCGGGTCATAGGCTGGCGGATTGGCCGCAAAAGAGCGCGCAGGTCCGTGCTCGAAGCCCTGATCAACCGGCAGGATCACCAGCTTGCCTGTGCCAGCCAGCACGCCCGTATTCATCAGTCGGACAAGATTGGCTTTTGTCCCGGGATTGTCTGACTCGTAATTGGCAAGAATGGCTTTGACCTGGGGTGTCAATGACATGCAACGCTCCTGTGTTTGCTGGTGGTCGCAGTTTCTGTTGCTGCAACCGGAAGATTATAACACTTCCTAACTGTTGCTGGCCTTATCCGTTTCTTACGATGTCCAAACTACCCTTCACAGATTCGATACCAGATTTTCCTGCCATGCATCCTGAAGGAGCTTTCTGCGTTCAGATGCCAGTTCCTCCTGCATCAGGATGCAGTGTTTCTGTCATATGTGCAGCGAGAGAAAAGCAAAGAGAGAGTCCAACCGAGATGCGTTCTATCTGGCTGTTTGCCTCTCTTGCGATCACGACCTGTTTTTCTTCTTCTGCCAGCCATGCCGAACCTGTTGCCCTGACCCATGCCAGAGTGATTGACGGGACCGGAGCAGAAGCGCGGATCGATATGACAATCGTGATCGATCGTGGTCAGATCCTGTCTGTTGGCCAGGCCCCTGTGGCAGGAGCAAGAATTATTGATCTGCAAGGCAAGACCGTGATGCCCGCGCTGATAAGTGATCACAGTCATGTCGGTCTGGTTGAGGGAATGTCGACCGCCTCGCGCAATTATACGCGTACAATAATCCTGGCGGCACTTGAGCAATACAGGCGTTATGGAGTCCTGACGGTTACGGCGCTTGGACTGAACAAGTCACCACTTTTCGATCAGCTGCGCCGGGAACAGCATCAGGGCATCAATCCTGGCGCTGATCTCTTTGGTGTGGACCAGGGAATTGGCGCTCCAGGTGGCATGCCGCCGGAAGCCATGGTTGAGAATATGGGACATGATCAGATCTTTCGGCCCCATACCCCGCAGGAAGCTCGTCAGGCTGTTGATCGTATGGCCGACGAGGGTACAGATCTGGTCAAGGTCTGGCTGGACGATCTGCATTTGACCAATCCTGCAAAACCTCCGCTGCCCCTGCTTGGCGCCTCTATGTGGCAGGCCGCAATTGTCGAGGCTCATAAACGGCATCTGCGTGTTGCAGTGCATATTCATGACCTCGATCTGGCACGCCAGGCACTTGCCCATGGTGCTGATATTCTCGCTCATGGTGTACGTGACAAACCGGTTGATACCGCTTTCGTAACGCAGCTCAAGAATACGGGCTCATGGTATATCCCTACTCTCTCACTTGATGAATCGACTTATTATTTCGCCGAACACCCTGAAACACTTGGGCAGAGAGCAGCCAATGAGGCCATGTCGCCAGCGTTGCGAGAGACTGTAGGTCAGGAAGTCTGGCGCAGGGAGACCCTCGCCAAACCGACGACAGAAGCCGCGCGAACTGCACTGGCCATGAACAAACGCAACCTGCTTGCTCTGTATCGTGGAGGTGCAAAAATTGGCTTCGGGACTGATTCAGGAGCAACGCCTCTTCGTTTACCCGGCTTTGCTGAGCACAGAGAGCTGATCCTGATGGTACAGGCAGGGCTAACGCCATTGCAGGCAATCAATATCGCAACGCAAAAGGCAGCCCTGTTGCTGGGACTTCAGGATCGCGGCGTATTGTCGAGTGGCAAGCGGGCGGATTTTCTGGTCATTGACGGTGCTCCCGATAGATCCATATCTGATATTGACCTGATATCTCAGGTCTGGCAGCGCGGTGAGCCTGTCTCTGACGGACTTGTTTCCAAAGGAAATACACCATGAACCGTCATATCGGGGTTTTATCGGGGGTAATGCTTCTGGCTGCCCCGTCTTTCGCTCTGGCGCAGCAGGGGCCCGCCGCGATGTCCGGTCATTATGCTGATGGCACTGGCAACAGCATGATTGACAGGCTGAACGCTTCACAACTCAACGATAATTACAGGGGGCCTTATTATCATCGTGGAGAGGCGCCGCCAGCGTTCAGGCCGGTTCAGCTTCCCCCCGAACCACCGCCACCAATCCGGCATCCTCCAAGACATCATCCTCATCCGATGTCTCCAGACCGACAAGAGGTGCCTCTGCCGCCACAACCGCGCTAAAGTCTGATGACACTGGCGGTTATTCTGGCAGGAGGGAGGGGAGAGCGGCTTGGCGGTTGTGACAAACCGCTCCTTTCCTTGGGGAAAAACAGGATCCTTGACCAGTTGGTGTTGCGTCTTTCCCCGCAGGTTTCCCAGATTGCTCTTGCAATAAGACAGGAACAGGACAGCTTCAGGGGTTGCGGCATGGAGCTTCTTCCAGACTCACGATCCGGCAAAGGACCGCTTGTCGGGATCCTTTCCGCAATTGAATGGGCCAGTCGCAAGGGTGTGTCTTCTGTTCTTACCGTACCTGGCGATACACCCTTTATCCCCTATGATCTTGTTACGAGACTTTCTCCAGCTCCATCCTGCGCGGAAAGCCTGGGACGTATGCACCCTCTCGTAGCATTCTGGCCGACTGCCTGCCTCCCAGAGTTGCACCAGCATATAAATCTGGCTCTGGCATCAGGGTTACGACGACAGATGGCTGTGCGCCCTTTTTCTGAGAAGATCGGTATGCGCCAGGTCTCGTTCGATAGCGATGCTGGCGATCCTTTTTTCAATATCAATACATATGAAGACCTGGCTGCCATCAACCAGACTGCGTCATGATCCGGTCTGTGTCAGACCAAATTCTCTTAGTGCCGGAACAAAATTCTCGTTTTCATGCTGTGATCGTGCCAGTTTTACCAAGGCAAAACGCTGAAGAGCGTGCAGCCTCTGCCAACGGGCCAAGTCCGGTGGTGATACCTTGTCACGTTCAGCCTGAGCCAGAATGCAGGTGGGCACCACAGAGACATCTCTCCACAGATGGTCGTCGCTGCCAGCCAGTGTTCTCAAAGGCTCATCGCAATATTTGGCGATCAATTCTACAAGGGTTTCGCGATAGGCTACCTGCTCATTAACCGTCTCGCAAGGCGAGTGCAGAAGTTGTCTGCGGATTATTGGCAAGAGCTGGCTCCACTGGCGCAGACTCAGCTTTATACCGCATAGATCAAGCTTGAGACGCACCTTCATGGGTATGCAGCGCAGCGTTCCTGCAAAATCCTGCTCGAATGCAAAGAAATCGTCTGTGGGATCGAAACTCATACGCCAACCATTGTGACAGCCTCAGGTTCAGGTTTGACCAGGCGATGCGCACCGCAAAAAATGGCGAGGCGATCAGGCCGGGCATTACCAATCAGAGTCATATCAGCCTTTCGTGCAACCTGTATTGCACGATCGGTGGGAGAGGAAATGGCAACGAGTGTGGAGATGCCCAATGTGAGGGCTTTTTCAACCATATCATAAGAGCATCGACTGGTTAGCAGGCAGAAGCCACGTCCCGGCTCACGGGGGGACTGGCTGAGAACACCGATCAGTTTGTCAAGGGCGTTGTGGCGTCCCACATCCTCGCGCACATAGTGTATCACTCCATCAGATGACGCCCAGGCTGCGGCATGGACCATATGCACTTTCTGATTGAGGACCTGTTGGTCAGGAAGCGCGGCCAGAGCCTTCTTTATGGCTGCCAATGGCACAGGGTGCGCGGGCAGGTTTGGCGGGTCTGTTGCGATATCATCCAGGTCGGTCACGCCACAGAGACCGCAACTGCTGCTCCCGGTCAGAAAACGCTGCCCCCTGCGTATCAGGCGACTGAAATCGGCACCCGGGATAAGAATATGCGCGGCAAGCTGATTATCAAGGCGGTCGATATGACAGGAGATAAGGTCAGAAGGTGAGGCGATGATCTTTTCGGTCAATACGAAGCCGAGAATGAAATCATGAAGGTCAAGCGGGGTCACCATCATGACCGCATGGACATGAAATTCATTGAAGATCAGGGTAAGCGGCTTTTCTTCAGCAATGCCGAGTTCGATCCGCTCCTGCTCACCGTCAGGGCCAATTGTGATAGCATGGCGTAGTACATGGGCTGCAGCCAGACTGTCTGGTCGTATTGTCATGGCGCCCTCGCAGATGAGTGAACCCGTACGGGGATTGATTTAGCGGCAGGAGTGCCGCTGATTTCATCGTAATGGTTGAGGGGTAAAAGCGGATTGAGTTCTGGATAATAGCCTGCAATGGCCCCACGGGGCAGGGGATAGGCGATGGCAACCAAATTCTGGACGCGTCTTGTAATGCCGTCTGTCGAAAGCGTTTCGAGGCTGACAACCATCTCCTGTTCAAGGCCTCGTTCCTGCATGTCCTCTTCATTCATGAAAACGACCATGCGGGTATTGTAAACGCCTCGGTAGCGGTCATTCATGCTGTAAATGGTCGTATTGAACTGGTCATGCGAGCGAATGGTCGAAAGACGCAGCATGTCGTTGTTCTCAACATGGTCATCGACTTCCAGACCGGGAAAGACCAGAAATTGCGCCTTGCCCGAAGGGGTTTTCCATTCCCGGCGTCGTGGTGGAATGTCGAGATGAAAACCCTGTTTGTTCCGTATCCGGGCGTTGAAATCGGCATAGATCCCGGGATAGACGTCCGCAATACGATCGCGGATCAGGCCATAATCGGTCTGGAACAGGGACCAGGGGATTGTGCTGTCGGGGAGCGTTGCCTGTGCCATGCCGCAGACAATCGCGACTTCCGAAAGCAGGTCAGGACTGGCAGGCTCCAGTACGCCGCGTGATGCAGTCACGTTCGACATGGCATCTTCGATGGTGACGAACTGCTCTCCTGTCGCTTGCCGGTCAATCTCCGAACGCGAGATCACAGGCAGGATCAGGGCATTGCGGCCATGGACGATATGGCCGCGGTTGAGCTTCGTTGCAATTCCTACGGTCAGATCGAGGCGTTGCATCGCTTCATAGCCACGCGGCGTGTCAGGAATGGCATGGATGAAATTGCCGCCCATGCCGATAAAGACCCTGGCTGTCCCGGCAAGCATGGCTTCGACTGAATCCACGGCATGATGACCATGAGTGCGTGGCGGTTCAAATCCGAATACATCACGCAGACGATCGAGATAGGCCTGCGTCGGTTTTTCATCGATACCTACCGTACGGTCACCTTGTACGTTGGAATGGCCACGTATAGGGGCAATACCGGCTCCCCGCTTGCCAAAATTGCCGCGTAGCATCAGAAAGGCGGCAAGCTGCTGGATCATGCGCGCACCCTGCTGATGCTGGGTGATCCCCATGCCAAAGCAGATGATCGATGCATTCGAGCGCGCATAAATCGAGGCCGTGCGCAGGATCTGTGCTTTTTCGATGCCTGATATACGCTCGATTGCCTCCCAGTCCTGCTGCATGACTTCTTCACGCAATGTGGCGAAGCCCTCGGTATGTTTCTCGATGAAATCGTGATCGAGCACGTTTTCGCCCGCCTCGTCACGCTCGAAAAGCGCTTTCATCATGCCTTTGAAAAAGGCGAGATCGCCACCGATCCGGATATGAACGAATTCGGTCGCGATGGCGGTCGAGCCGCCTGTTGCCATTATGACCGGGTCCTGCGGTTCCGCAAAGCGGATCAGTGCGCGTTCCGGCATGGGATTGATCACAACGATCGGCACATTGCGTTTGCGGGCATGGGCCAGCAGTCCCATCATGCGCGGTGAGTTTGTGCCGGTATTCTGGCCGACAATGAATATGGCTTCGGCATGGTCGAAATCGTCCATGACGACCGTCCCCTTGCCGACCCCGATGGCAGCGGGCAGGCCCCGGCTGGTCGGCTCGTGGCACATATTCGAACAATCGGGAAAATTATTCGTGCCGAAGGCGCGCACGAAAACAGAATAGAGAAAGGCAGCTTCGTTGGAGGTGCGACCAGAAGTGTAGAATTCGGCCTGATCGGGCGATTCAAGACGACGCAGATGATTGCCTATCAGATCGAAAGCCTCCTGCCATGAACAGGGAACGTAATGATCCGTTTTCGGATCGTAACGCATCGGCTCGGTCAGACGTCCTTGCTCCTCCAGCCAGTAGTCACTTTTTGTAGCGAGTTCGCTGACAGAATATTCGGCAAAAAAGGCTCTTGTGACGCGCTTCTTCGTTGCCTCGACAGCGAGTGCCTTGACCCCGTTCTCGCAGAATTCCACTTTCTTGTGGTGGGTCGGATCAGGAAAGGCGCAACTCGGGCATTTGAAGCCACCTGGCTGGTTCATCGATAACAAGGCGCGAGAGCCCTTGCTGACAACGCTCTGTTCCAGAAGGGCTTTTGCCGTGGCCTTGACCGCACCCCAGCCTCCTGCCGGATGATGATACGGCTTGAAGAGGGTTTTGCGATCAGGCATCAGGCGGATCTCCGTCAAGGGGGCAACCGCTGCCACCATATACACATCAACCTTTCCAACGTCGGAATCGCTCCCTCATATCTGCGTGAGGCCGGCTAGAAGCTGCTTACCATCGAGAAGAAAGTGCCTCTTCTCTGGCCATATTGTGCCTGCGTCACGCCGATACCGCTGCCATCACGCAGCTGATAGCGGTGATCGAACAGATTGACGACGTCGAAACGTAGTTTGAGACTGTGTCCGACCGGGACCCTGGTAAAGGTATGGGCATAGCCAATATTGAAAACCGCGTAGGAAGGTTGTTTCTCCAGATTGGCAAAACCGCTTCGCAACCCGTAGCCATAGAGGAAGTCGAGATAGGCCATGTCATGCTTGTTGCTGTATGATACGCCTGCCGATGAAGTGAATTCACCCTGGTGATCAAGCTGGATTCCGTGATTTCTGACATAATCGAGTTCAGCCACTTCGAACTGATACTGTGCCGAGTTGATGTCTTTTGCCCAGGTCTTGACGAAAGAGAAATTGCCATAGATCGACCAGCCGCCATGGCGCCATGAATTGCCGATTTCAGCACCATAGACACGCCCGCGTCGGTAGCTGAACGGCGCCAGAATGACAGCACGGCCGAACTGGCCGAGATCGCCCTGATCATGCGCCCATTTGCCGTAGGCATCGATTGTGATCTGATAGTCGGGCGTGATATGTTGCAGGATACCGACATCGACATAGTGTGATTTTTCCACGCGTGTCGGGGTGTTCAGCATCGTTTGTGGTGCGTTGGTTGTGCCTGCAAATTTTGCGAGTGTCGTATCCGAGATATACTGAGGTGAAGGAGGCGCGAAATAGCGCGAATAACCGAAGTGAACAGTTGTTGTTCCTGTCGCTTTCCAGACCATATTGGCGCGCGGGCTCAATTGACCTTCGTTATGGAACGAAGAAGCGAAACGATCATAGCGCAGGCCGTAATTGAAGGTCAGTCTGGGTGTTATATGGAATTCGTCCTGAATGTAGGCCCCGGCTTCAACAGCCCAGTTACCACTATTGTCTATAATCCTTCTGGGATTGATTGAGATCTGTTCTCCTGATTCATCAACCGGAAACGCGAGTGTGTTCGTATCAAGGCGCTCGGACGTATACTGACCGAGCAGCCCGACGCGCAGAATGTGATGTGGGGCGATGTTGTAGGACGTGTCGAGTTGCAGCCCGCCTGTGGTGAAGTCATTGACCTCATGCTGGGAAATACCCGAGAAGGCGAGGTCCCGGTCCGGATCATTGCGGTATCCGATACGACCATAACGGAAAAAGGGAGAAACCTGCAGGTTCGTTTTCTCGGTGCTGCGCTGATAGGACAGTACGGCATAATAATTCTGTTCGGTTTGTCCGTTTCTCAGCAGGCGCGACTGAATATCCCGATCCTCAGGAGCTATGGTCGAGGACTGGTACAGGATGGGCAGACCCGTTGTGTTGGGAAGCTGGAAATCGGCATAGGATGCGCTGGTCAGAAGACTGATGCGACTTTCATCATCCAGCTGATAGGCAAGATAGCCAAAAGCTTTCTCCTGCTGGGTAAAGTCATGGGTTGGTCGGAAGGAACTGGTCGGATTTTCAATGCCGATATCATTGCGGTTGTAGGAAGTAGTGACGAAATAGTCCCAACGGTCTTTCGAGTCACCGAGCTGCAGGGACGGTACGAACGTGTTGTAACTGCCTCCGTAGAGTGAGAACTGGTTGTTCTTCAGAGTGTCTCCCGTCTTCGTCTTGACATCGATGATGCCGGACGTGCGAAAGCCGAACTGGGCGGGGAGAGTGCCTGTCAGGAGATCGACTGACTGGATGATGCGACTGTCAAGTTCTTGCCCGAAACCGTTCAGTCCCTCGGGGAGCAGGACACCATTGACACGGTAGGTCAGACCACCATGCTCTCCGCGGACATGCACCTCGCCATAGGAGTCCATGACTACCCCAGGCAGCCGGAGGAGAATTTGACTGAAAGCCGCATTCTCGCCGCCAGGCGTGACCTGTATCTGTCTTTGATCAATGCCATATGAGACGGCCCCCAGTCCTGGTGCAATGCGACCACGCATCTGATCGAGATGAGCCGTCACGATAATATTTTCATGACCCGAGGGAGGCTGCCCGGTTTCTCCGGCAGCTGAAGCGTTTTGACGAGGTTGCCTGCAAGCATCCCTCAAGGCTTTGTCTGCAGCAGTTTCCGGTGGGCCGGATGATACTGGCTGAGGTAGATTTTTGCAGGACCGGGCGTTATCCGGCACGGATCGCCTGCCTTTCTGATCTTTTTGAGGAGTGGGAGCTGACGCGCTGCTGACTGGCCTGTCAGCAGCGCGCGCTGTTGTTGTCATGGTGCAGAGAAGGGGCGGTGCCAGTAGCGCCGGGGTCAGGGTGGCAGCTGAATGCCAATAAGCAGATGCCTTAAGGATTCTCCCAAGCTTTTTTAGATAGCAATTGCTATACTGTGAGCAGAGAGAGAACATAAGGCGATCCTTCATGATGATAGTGACAGGGGAAACCCGCCTCAGGCGGCGAGAGTGTCGTAAAGCAACTTGAAATTCAGCAGCAGAATAATCCCGGCTACAGACCAGGACAGCAGCTTCATGCCGGGTGAAATCGTGAAATGCCCCATCTTGCGTCTGTCAGACACGAACATAACCAGTGGAATGACAGCAAAAGGGAGCTGAAGTGACAGCACGACCTGGCTGAATATGAGCAGTTTGCCCACTCCGTGATCACCATAGAGAGCTGTTACGGCTACAACCGGCAGCACGGCGAGACCGCGTGTGATCAGGCGACGCGCCCAGTGTGGAATGGTCAGATGCAGAAAACCTTCCATCACGATCTGGCCGGCCAGTGTACCCGTGATGGTCGAATTCGTTCCCGCTGCCAGAAGAGCTACGGCAAAAAGCGTTGAGGCAACGCCCATTCCAAGAACGGGAGAAAGCAGGCGATAGGCATCTTCGATTTCAGCGACATCCTGATGGCCCGTACCATGGAAGGCTGCCGCCGAGACGATCAGGATTGCAGCATTGATGAACAGAGCGAGCATAAGCGCGACGGTGCTGTCGAGTGTCGCCCAGCGCAGCGCATCCTTTCGCCCTCTGTCGTCTCTCCTGTAGTCGCGGGTCTGCACTATGGAGGAATGAAGATAGAGATTATGCGGCATGACGGTCGCGCCGATAATGCCAATAGCGATATAGAGCATGGCCGGGTTTGTGACGACGCTGGTGCGTGGCAGAAATCCAGAGAGCACCGCCGCAACGGGCGGCGAGGCTGCGGCGATTTGCACGCCGAAACACACGGCGATGACAGTCAGCAGAGCGATGATAAACGCTTCGAGATAGCGAAAGCCGCGATTCATCAGAAACAGCACGATCAGTGCATCGAATGCAGAGATCAGCGCTCCGAAAAGCAAGGGGATATGGAAGAGCAGTTGCAGCGCGACAGCCGTACCGATCACCTCTGCCAGATCGCAGGCAATGATCGCGAGCTCACAGGTGAACCATAGCACGAACGAAATGGCTGGTGAGAAATGATCGCGACATGCCTGAGCCAGATCGCGGCCTGTCACGATGCCGAGCCGGGCTGCCAGCGCCTGGAGCAGAATGGCCATCAGATTGGAGATCATGATGACAGAAAGCAGGGTGTAACCGAACTGGGCACCACCCTGCAGGTCTGTCGCCCAGTTGCCTGGATCCATATAACCTACGGCCACCATATAGCCGGGCCCGACGAAAGACAGGAAGCGACGGAACCATCCCGCATTTTCCGGTGCAACACGCACTGAGGAGAACACTTCCGGCAGGCTGTGTCCATCAGCCTCGAGCGCACGGGTGAAGCGCCACGAAGCGCGGACCGCCCTAGGGCGGTCTGGGCAGGTGATCGGTTCTTGTGCGGGAGGAGGACACGACATGGGATATTACTCAAACCTAAGGCTTATAGATATGCAATATGCTATATTGCATATTGTAATGGATTCAGGACCGATAACGTCCTGTTGATCAACTGGTTGATGCAGGATGCATGTGTCTGATCAAGACAGGGGAAGGGCTGTTGTTTTGGCCCAGATCTTGCTAGATCGTATGAGAATGATTCTCAACTCTATCTCTGGGATATGGCAGCAAGGAATGTCCTGTCATGATATCTATGACTTCATCTCCCGACCCAGCGCTTTCGGCGCTGAGTGGCGTGCCGGAAACGATGCTTATCACTCTTGCCGCTCGTCTTCTGGCGCCTGACCATGCCCCTGAACTTCCATTTCATGATCCTTCCGCAGCAAACGTAGCTGCGGGTCTGGGTTTCGATCCGGCTCGTTTTGCGGCGGACAGGAAATCGATGCGAGGCACAATTCTCAGGGCCATGTGGTTTGACCACGCTATCGAGAGCTGGTTCGATCGTTACCCCGCCTCAATGTGTCTCAGTTTCGGATCCGGGCTCGATATGCGTCAGAACCGTCTCAGGAATGCTAGCGCAGCTCTGTGGTATGATATCGAACTGCCTGAAATTCTGGCTCTGCGAGAGCGCGTCCGGCCAGCAGGCATGATTGGGGCGAGTCTTGTCAGCGATGCGTCAGGGCCGGAATCCTGGCTACGAAGGCTTCCTCATGTTGCCGGTCAGCCTGTTCTGTTTTTTGCAGAAGGCGTGTTGATGTATCTCAAGCCCGATTTTGTCTGGAATCTGCTGGAAAAGGTGAGTGCTTTTGCAATCGCCAGAAAGGCGCCGGTATCCATTATCTTTGATTATGTTTCGCCCTTTGTTGTCAGGCATTCACACATGAATGCGAGTGTGCGTCAGACAGGCGCGCGTTTTGAGTGGTGTCTGCGTACTCCGCAGGAGGTAACTGACCGTATGAAAGGGCTGGAACTGTGCGAGCAATCCGATCTGGCTCGTCACGTCACTTTTGGGGCGAGTTGCGTTTCACGTCTTTACAGGTTGTTGAGCGGTGGATCATTTCTCTGTGGAGCTGTGCGCCTCGAAGGCTTGCCATAGAGTGTCTGATCAGTTCTTGTTCGGGCGAGAGAGAAGGTTGCCAAGGCCGCTTGCAAGCGCGCGATCAAAGGCTGTCAATGTCTCGTCACTTACATAATGCTCGATGCCTTCGGCATCCACCCGAAGGGTTTCTTCACTGATCCCAAGGGCACGCAGAAAACTCTCGACGATGCGATGACGGTTTTTGGCCTCATCGGCCACGTTCTGGCCCTTGGCGGTCAGAAAAACGCCACGATAGGGTCGGCGATGTACATAACCTTCGGTCGAAAGCCGTGTCAGCATCTTGGCGACTGTAGGCTGTGAGACGCCCAGCCGGGTTGCAATATCAACCTGTCGCGCCTCACGTCCCTCAGCCAGAAGGTCGGCAATCAGTTCGACATAGTCCTCGATCAGGGCTTGGCGTCGCGCCGCCCGATTAAGACGAAATCCTTCGGATTGCGTGTCCACGTCAGGAAGCGTGACTTCTGACATTTCCTTTGTCTCGTCGGTATGATCGCTGGGTTTCATGATGCCGCCTGTCATGAAGTTCCTCATTGCAGATAAGGCGGCTCATCTCAACCAGGCTTGTCCTGTGGAAACGTTGTCTGGTCTGTCCGGCCATGTCATGTCTTTGTCCCCCGGATGAGACTTGTAGCAGGAAGGAGAGGATATGGCCGATCTCGACAGCATTGTTGCCGAAATCGCGCATGAAATGCGAGGGATTACCGAACGCGGGCAGGTAGCCGACTACATCCCGCCTCTGGCCTGTGTCGATCCGGATAAATTCGGTATCGCCGTGCTCGATGCAGGGGGCGGCGCTCATGTGGCCGGCGATGCGGATGAGCCATTTTCGATTCAGAGTCTCTCCAAGGTTTTCGGGTTGACGCTGGCCCTTACGCTTGAGGGCAGCGCGCTCTGGACCCGTGTGCGTAAGGAACCGTCAGGCAGCGCTTTCAATTCGATTGTCCAGCTTGAAAGCGAGTCGGGTATTCCTCGAAATCCGTTCATCAATGCAGGTGCGATTGTCATTGCCGATATTCTGGTTTCCCAGCTCGGACGGCTGGGTGCCCGTCAGGCCCTACTCGATTTCGCACAATCTCAATCGGGTGCCGCTGAGGAGGTGTGTATCGACGAGAACATGGCGCAGCAGGAGCGAGAAACGGGGTTTCGTAATGCTGCCTTGGCCAATTACATGCGCACTTTCGGCAATATCCGAAATCCGATTGAAGATACCCTCGACCTTTATTTCCATCAGTGTGCGCTAACCATGTCATGTCGCCAGCTTGCCAGAATTGGCGGCTATCTCATGACCGGCGGTGTGGATCTCCAGTCCGGGCGCATGGTGACGTCAGTACCCAATACGCGTACGATCATGGCATTGATGATGATGTGTGGTCATTATGATGGCTCAGGATCTTTCGCTATCAGGGTGGGTCTGCCCGGTAAATCGGGGGTAGGTGGCGGGATTCTCGCTATTGCGCCGGGACTGGCCTCCGTCGCTGTGTGGTCGCCCGGGCTGAATGCACAGGGCAATTCCCTGATTGGTACACTGGCGCTGGAGAAGCTGGTACAGAAGACAGGCTGGTCAGTCTTCAACCCCTTTCCATTATCGGTTCAGAAAATAACCTGATCAGCTGCAAGGAATGCCTGCATGAGCAAGATTACCCAGTTTTCGACAATCGGTGCCCTGATGGCAGGGCATTTTCACGGCGAGGCACCGCTTTCGGCATTCTGTTCGCACAGGGCTTTCGGTCTGGGGTGCTCTGCCGGGATCAGTGGCGAACTGACTATTCATGATGGTCGCGTGCATGAAGCGACAGCCGGTGAGACCCTGCACTGCCTGTCACCGGAGGTGGAAATACCTTTTGTGCAGGTGACGGATTTCACACCTCAGCAGGAACATGTGGTTACGTCCGTCACTCATGAGAATGTTGAGGAACAGCTGGAACGGTTTATCAGGGCTGATAATATTTTCCTGGCAGTTTCGATAAGCGGGCATTTCGATCAGCTCGTTCTGCGTCGTCCCTATCGCGCGGATGGAAGCAGTCGCAGCGTCAATGACGTTGCCGCAGCTCAGAAGGTGGATCGCCACGAGGCGATCGAGGGACGCCTGATTGGCTTCTGGACTCCTGAACTTTTCGGACGTGTTTCAGTCCCCGGTTTTCATTTTCATTTTCTCGACGAGGCATCGGTGGTAAGTGGCCATGTTCTCGAGTTTTCGGCTCCCGAGGCCTTGCTGAGCTTTGAGGAGAAAACCACAATCGAGATTGTGAATCCGTCCAGCAAGGCCTTCAAGGCACTTGAGATTGATGTGGGCGCGCTGGACGAGATGATTAACCGTATCGAGAAATAGAAAACCCGGTCTGTCAGACGGAGTTCACCCGGTGTGGTGAACGTGTTTTGCGCGGAATTCCGAACAGAGCGTCTCGGCTCCTCTGGCCAGAACACCGACATCACTGCCAATGGCTACAAATCGGGCACCCATTTCAATATATCGTCCAGCCAGACTCAGAGTACTTGTCAGTATGCCTGCGGGTTTACCTGCATTCATGATCTTGTGCAGTGCAGCTTCGACATGCTGCTGCACTGCTGAATGCGCCGGATCACCACGATGCCCGAGATCTGCGGCGAGATCGGCTGGCCCGATGAAAACGCCATCTACGCCTTCGATCTGAACGATCTCGTCAAGTGCAGCAAGTCCGGCCCGACTCTCAATTTGCAGGAGAAGACAGATCTCGTTGCCTGCAGTTGCGAGATAATCAGGAATTCTGTTGAAGTCAGAGGCACGTGCCAGAGCGGCGCCTACACCTCTTTTCCCTTCGGGGGCGTACCGCACGGCGCTCACCATCTCTCTTGCCTGAGCAGCACTTTCGATCATGGGCACAAGCAGGGTTTGCGCTCCAACATCAAGAAGCTGTTTGATCATCCAGGGTTCCGGCGCCACAGGCCGGACAACAGCTGCACTTTTACTCCCCTTGAGGGCCTGTAGCTGATGCATGATGGTCCTGAGATCATTGGGCCCGTGTTCACCATCTATCAGCAACCAGTCATAGCCTGCACCGGCACAGATTTCGGCAGTATAGGCATCTGCCAAAGCCAGCCAGAATCCGATAAGAGGGGATTTTTCCTGCAGGGCCGCTTTGAAAAGATTTCTGGGTGCCGGCATCTCACGCATTCCTTTCGAAGAAACAGCTGATGGTTCCGTATCTTCCGTAGTCGGCCATGATCGTATCGCCTTGCCGGGCTTCAACCGGACGGATGAAGGATCCTGACAGGATGATCTGCCCGGCTTCGATACGCCCACCATATTGATGAAGCCGCATCGCCAGCCAGGCAATGCCACGTGCCGGATGACTCAGAACCCCAGCCCCGAGACCCGTTTCTTCTACAACCGCGTTTCGGGAGACAATGGCGCCCACCCAGCGCAGATCGACATCATCGGGCCGAATTCTTGTGTTGCCGAGCACAATACCGGCATTGGCCGCGTTGTCTGAGACAGTGTCGATAATGGTGCGGGGTATCCCGCTCTCCGGGTCTTTCCGTTTCACTCTTGTGTCAAGAATTTCCAGGGCGGGCACGACATAGTCTGTTGCCGCCAGGACGTCGTGCATCGAAAGCGATGCTCCTTCGATGTTTTCCCTGAACACAAAAGCCAGTTCCGCCTCGATGCGGGGCTGAATGAACCTGTCGGGTGGTATGGTTGCGCCATCCTCGAAGAGCATATCATCGAACAATACCCCTGAATCAGGCGTATCGATGCCGAGGGCATATTGCATGGCTTTCGATGTCAGGCCGATTTTCCAGCCGATGATCTGCCGCCCGCCAGCCTGCTTGACCCGGACCCATTCTCTCTGGATTGCATAGGCATCATCAAGCGTCGCCTGGGGATGAAGCAGAGAGATCAACCCGATCTGTTCTCTTGTTGTCTCAGCCTTGTCGAGGGCGGTAACTGCAGCCTGTATCTGATCTGGCGTCAGCATGATGTGCCGGGCCTCTCATCCGCAACCGGATTTTCAAGGCAACCCAGACCGGTCGCCTCAACCTTTACTACATCTCCCGGTTTCAGCCATTGGGGCGGTTCCAGCCGTGCCCCCGCACCGGTCGGTGTTCCTGTGACAATCACGTCGCCTGGAACGAGTGTTGTGAAGGTCGAGATGTAAGCAATGATTTTTCTGAACGAGAAAATCATTCTGTCGGTAACGTCATTCTGCCTCAGTTCACCATTGACCCGCGTGGTGAGGCTGACATTCTTCAGTTGTTCCTCGCTCCGATACGGTATCAGCCAGGGACCAATGGCGCCGGAGGCATCAAAATTCTTCCCTTGCGTGACGTTGAATTTTGCATGCCTGACCCAATCCCTGAGGGTCCCTTCATTGCATAAACTCAGAGCTGCAATGTGGTTGAGAGCCTGTTCCTGACTGATTCTCCGCCCTTGCTTGCCGATTATGATGACGATTTCGCCTTCATAATCCAGCTGGATCGACTCAGGCGGGCGACAAAGGGGCTGACGATGCCCGACGAAGCTCCTCGGAAAGCGGATGAAAAGCGAAGGATTTTCAGGTGCTTTCTGCCCGTCCTTGTATTCTTCGTTCCGGTCGGGAAAATTCACTCCCACACAGATGATTTTCTCGGGGTTGACGACCGGGATGAGATACTCGATCTCGCTTTCCTTGAAATCAACCCTGACTGGCGCCTCCCGCGCAAGAGTCTCAAGAGCGCCTGCCTCGATCACTTCACGCAGCCCTGGCCAGATATTGCCATAAGTCTCGCTGAGATCTGTGATTCCTTCAGGGTGCCACAGACCGTAACGCGTCCTGCCTGCTGCCTTGAATGTCAAAAACCGGGAGGTCATGTCTGTCTTTCCTTATCCGATGCCATACGCTGCCCCTTACCGGAACGGATAGGGGGCAGGGCGGCTGTACACCTGTCAGGGTGCGATAATCGGGCTTGCCTTGAGCGTTGGCTCGCTGGGTTCGACACCAGCAAATGTGCTGCCATGCTCGAACCATGAGCGCGGTGCAGGCGCGCCCCAGAGCGTCTGTCTCTGAGGATCTTTCAGATCCCAGCGGATTGGCTCGTTATCGGGGTCAACAGTCTGGTAATCGGAGCAATAGATCTCGATGCGATGACCGTCAGGATCGAGGATATAAAGGAAGAATGCGTTCGAGATACCATGTCGTCCGGGGCCGCGCTCGATATTGGCCAGATAGCCGGTCGTTGACATCAGATCGAGCAGATCAATGATGTTCAGAGGTGTCGGTACCCAGAAAGCCGTGTGGTGCAGACGTGGACCTTTGCCACAGGTAAACGCAATGTCGTGAACGCCTCCCTTGCGATGCATCCATGCGGCCCAGAGCCGGCCGGATTCTTCTTCTTCCGTATATTCTGTCGCACGGAAGCCCATGTTGTTATAGAAGGCGACCGACTTGTCCACATCCGTCGAGAACCAGTTGAAATGGTCGATACGGAGCGGTTTCACGCCGTGATACAGAGCGTATTTCTGATGGATCGGCGGCAGTCGGTCCATCTTGTAATAGAATTCGAGCGGAATTCCGGCGTGGTCATGGGTCTTCATTGTCCGTCCCTGATAGGGGCGTTCGACCCATTCGACGGCATGACCCAGCATCTGGAAATATCTGGCGGCCTTATCCAGATCGACCTCTGAGTAGACCTTGAAGGAGAGGGAACGAACCTCAGCCTTTTCACTTCTGGTCAGGATAATACAGTGATGACCGCGTTCTTCCATGGCGCGGAGATAAATAGTCTCGTTATCTTCGTCAGTAACCTGCAGGCCTAACGTATCTACATAAAATGCGCGGCTGGCAGCCAGATCCGTCACCGTGAAATTGACATGGCTGAGACGGACGATGTTGAATTCAGGATATAGATTGAATGGTGCAAGAGCCATTATTTTTACTCCCCCTGTGGGATCAGGATGATCCCGGGATACCGGGATCACTCATCAAAAACCTGGTTGAATTATCCGAGACGAGGAATGTGATGGGTCGTGGTCGCGAATGAGACGTTCTTCGTTTCCATATAGAAATCGAACGACCAGTCTCCTCCATCACGCCCGATCCCGGATGCCTTGACCCCACCAAAAGGTGTATCAAGGTGTCTGACATTTTCAGAATTCACCCAGATCATCCCTGCCTCGATCTTCTCCGAGACACGGAATGCGCGGGTGACATCTGAAGTCCAGAGATAGGCGGCAAGACCGTAAGGCGTATCATTGGCAATGCTGACTGCCTCGTCTTCTGACGAGAAGGGAATCGCCGTCAGAACAGGGCCAAAGATCTCTTCCCTGGCGACGCGCATGGTATTGCTGGCGTGCGTGAACAATGTGGGCTCGACATAGCAGCCCCCGCCAGGACCAGCATGTTTTTTGCCGCCAGCAGCGATCCTTGCGCCATCTGCCTTGCCGATCTCGATATATTCGAGAACCTTCTTTTCATGAACAGGATGAACGAGAGGGCCAATGACTGTTTCCGGATCGAGGGGATGGCCGACCCTGATGGCTTTCACCCGTTCAGCCAGAGTAGCCATGAATGAATCATAGATCTCGGCCTCGACAAGCAGACGCGACGACGAGGTGCAGCGTTCGCCGTTGAGTGAGTAGATCATGAACAAGGCAGCATCGGCTGCCCGCTCGAGATCGGCGTCCTTGAAAACGATAACCGGGTTTTTCCCACCCAGTTCGAAATGAAAGCGTTTCAGCGAGTCAGCCGCCTGCTTCATGATCATTGAGCCGGTCCGGCTCTCGCCGACAAAGGCAATCGCCTTGACATCCGGGTGCTGCGTCAGAGCCGCACCGGCATCCTCGCCAAACCCGTTGACCACGTTCCATACACCCGGGGGCAGACCGGCATCTGCAGCAATGCGCACCAGAAGGGAGGCGGTAACCGGAGAGAACTCAGCAGGCTTGTGGATCACAGTGCAGCCTGCGGCCAATGCAGGGGCAATTTTCCATGTCGAGAGCATGAAAGGCGTGTTCCACGGCGTGATGACCCCAACCGGCCCGACCGGGTAACGGGTGGTGATATTGGCCTGGCCAGTCGTGGGGAGCGACAGACCATTACGTGCAGATGGAGCCTTGTCGGCAAAATAGCGGAAATTCTCCGCACCGCGAATGGCAGCCTTTGACATGAAGCGCAGGGCCTGCCCGGTATCAATGCATTCCAGAAAGGCGATTTCTTCTGCATGCGCTACAATCCCGTCAGCAACGCGATGCAGGATTTTCTGTCTCTGGGCGCCACTCATTGCGGCCCATTCAGGCTGCGCAACCTTGGCTGCTTTCGCCGCCAGGTCAATATCGCGCGCATCACCGCGGGCAACCCGGGCAAGCGGTTTCAGATCTACCGGTGATATTGTTTCGAACTGCTCGCCACTGATAGCCTGTCGGCTTTCACCATTGATGTAGTTGGATACCCCGCTCTTGCGGACAGATTCCAGATAGTGATCAAGCTTTTGAAGGTTTGTTTGCAGGTTTTCCATTGTCACACCCGTGCCAAATGAGAAGTATCCAGTCGCTGTCGATTATTTCCTGAAACGGTGATGGATAGTATTTTTCTTCCAGCTGAGAGCGGAATCGATTTCACGCACTTCAAGCGAAAGGGCGAAATTCGGCGTATCAAAAAAGCTCAGAAGTCTGTCAGTTGCAGTGGCAAAAAGCATATTGCCGATATGTTTCCTGTCTTCCGCACTTCTGCCCTCACCGATACGCAAAGACATATCGATGAAGGCATCCCCAGGCTGCTGATCGGCAATGGCCCAGGCAATGGCTCTGAAGGCGCGGACCCTGATCGCCCCTTTTTCGAAGAAGCCTGTCTTGAAAAGTGTTTCACCCAACGCAGCGCATAAACCCGCCATGTCGATGGTCCTGTCCAGATTGCCTGAATATTCCAGCGAAAGATGCGGCATGGTGACCTCCGGGGAAACTCTCGATTTGATAGTTAACGTGTTAAGTTTATAGACGAAGAGGTTACTTTAAGTATCCACACAACTGCGTTATATTCTTTTCATCCTGTATTCGTGATCCAGATCATCAAAGGCAAAGCACTCCTGGAAATGCATCTATCGAAAGTCAGAAGATCATCAGTGAAAATGCCTGTCCCAGCAGAAGACGCTCTTGCTGATCTGCCCCATGAGTCAACGAAAGCGCTCCCCATTGCCCTGCTCAGAGCCCGTGAGGCTTTGATGTCACGATTCCGGCCAATGCTTGCAGAGCATAATTTCACTACACAGCAATGGCGTGTCATTCGACTCCTGTTTGAATATGACACTCTGGATGCAGCGCAGCTTGCTGAAAAAGCGTTCATTCTTCCTCCAAGTCTGACACGCATCCTGGCGGCGCTCGAAAAACGTGACCTCATTATACGCATCCAGTCAGAAACAGATCGACGACGGTATCTGTTCAGGCTGACACCGGCTGGTGAAGCAGCCATGCGGGTGATTGCGCCAGATCGCCTTGAAATCTATCGCACCATCGAGACCTATTTCGGCAAGGAGAAAATCGCTCTCCTGCTGGAACTGCTCGACGACCTGGCAAAGTTCTGACAAGATTCAGCCGGGCTTGTTCAGGGCTTTTGCCTGGACATAGCCGCGATCGAGATAGAGAAGTGGGTTCCCCTCGGCGCGTATCCTTATGGTTTCCACTTCCGCGAAAATGACGTGATGTGTACCTATCGTATGATGGGTGCTGATACGGCAGTCGAGGGAGACGACCGCATCGCGCAGGGCCAGATTTCCTGATGGCAGGCTGTCCCATTCTGCCGCATTGTAACGCTCCTGCATCTCCGTGATTTTTCCGGCAAAGAAACCGGCCAGATCAGTATGGGCATGATCCAGAACGTTGACGCACAAAACGCCATTCTGCAGGAACAGATCGCATTGCGCCGAACGCCGGTTCATGCAGACCAGCAGGGTTGGCGGGTCATCCGTGACCGAGCACATGGCTGTCGCGGTAAACCCTCCTTTCCCGGCAGGACCGTTTGAGGTGATGATGTTGACCGACGCGCCTACACGCGCCATGGCGGCACGAAAAGCAAGTTGTCTGTCTGCTGCTGTATTTTCATTACTGCTGGATGATTGATGCGGTACCATGATCTCTATCCCTTCTCAGCCCAGAGGGGGCAACCAGGTCTTGCCGGTCCATCCATGTTCGTCGTAATCGCTCATGCAGCCTTCAACCAGCGCTTCCATTTCTCTCAGAAGCGGCCCGCGTTCAGCTCCACGATAGATTTGCAGACGGACTTCTTCAGGAGTTCCGGCATAGTTGAGTTCATACAGGGCATGCCGCCCACCAAATTCGGTTCCTGTGGCATCCCACAGAAGCTTCATGATCTTGATGCGCTCCTTGTGGTCTATTCCGTTGGATCCCCTGACATAGCGCGCCAGATAGCCGTCAATCTCGGGATTAGCGAAATCCTTTGCCGAAGAAGGCAGATAGATCAGACCTGAGGCCACGCAGCGTCTGACGAGATCGATTACGCGAGGATAGGCGTCTGACATGAAGGCGCGATAGGTGATGGCCGCTTCGATGTCCGGTAACACGGCCCCGTTCTGCCATTGTTGTGGCTTGCGCGCCATGGCATTCGAGAGTGACCAGAAGAGGTGGCGCAAGCCGATAACCTCGCCCAGAGCAGCCTGATTGCCGCGGAAGGCGTCTCCCCCGGTACAGCGCAGGGCCTTGGCAAGCAATCCGGCCAGAAAGTCCAGTTTCACGGCAAAGCGTGTGCACCCCTGAAAGCAGAAGCCCTGCATGAAACCCGATCCAATCGGGAAGGACAGAATTTTCTTGGCATCCCGGAGAATGAGAACATCTTCCCAGGGGACGAAAACATTATCCAGCACGAGTATGGCATCGTTTTCGTCAAATCGGGATGAGAGTGGGTAATCGAAGGGTGAGGCTGTCCGGTTGGCTGTTTCCTCGTAGGATGTCCGGCAGATCATTTTGATGCCCGGGGCATTCATAGGGGCGATGAACGTAACCGAGAGGGACGGATCTTCAGTAACTGTTGCCGAGCTCTGGGCGAGCAGATTGTAATGGGTCAGGGCAGAAGAGGTCGCAACGACCTTCGCGCCGGATACGTAAATTCCGGCATCGGTTTCCTTCGTGATGTGAACGAAGACATCCTTGACCTCTTCGGCAGGTTTGTGTCTGTCGATCGGCGGATTGACGATAGCATGATTGAGAAAGAGAACACGCTCCTGCGTCTTCTTGTACCAGGCACGCGCATTATCGGCGAACGGGCCATACCACTCCGCATTGGCATTCAATGTGTTGGTAAGGGCTGCCTTGTAATCAGCAGTTCGGCCCATCCAGCCATAGGTCATTCTAGCCCACTGGGCGATTGCAGCCTGCTGGCCGATCAGATCTTCAGCTGATTGGGGTGATCGGAAACTTTTGTGTGTGAAGCCACCGTTGCCGGTGTCTGTCCTGGTCACGAGATCCTTGTTCAGGGTCTCGTCATGTAATGCATCATAAAGCCGGGCCAGTGATCGCGCCGAATTGCGCATGGCTGGATGAGTAGTGACATCCTTGATCCGCTCTCCGTTGATATAGACATTCCTGCCGTCGCGGAGGGATTCCAGATATTCCTCACCGGTAAATGGGCGCACGGAGTTGCTCGACGTGCCCTGTTTCCCAGCTTCATGTCTTCCGGAAGAGTCGCTCATTTCTGAATGTTCCCCTGATTTGATCTCAGGGGTCGGACGGTAAGAGTTTCATCCAGGTGACTGAATGCAGAAAAGTAAACAAAACATGGACTTTTTTTAATGATTTCCGCCCCGTCTATTCCAAGCTTTCAGACTTACGGCAACGAGGTCAGCTCGGATGATGTTGGATTTGTTCATGTGGAAAAGGTCATGGATCGACGTTTCCTCCATAACGGGCATGTCGAATCTCATCGGCATGAACATCTGTGCCAGCTGTGTCTGTGGATCAAAGGAAACGGCATTTATATCATAGAAGACCGCAAGCTGACCTTTCAGGCGCCGATGTTTGTTTATGTTCCGACGCAGATCGTCCACGGTTTCGATGTTACATCAGGATCTGATGCGATCGTCATTTCCCTGGCTCATGACGTGGTCAGTCAGGATTTGCTGTTCAAGGGAAACATGTCCCATACGCCCCTGATCATAGGGGATACACGGCCAGGTGTGCAGCCGACTCCGCTTATGGAGGCGCTTATGGTAACGGCATGCATGCGGTATCAGACTTCACCTGATACATCTGGTCAGATCGTGCGCGGACTGGCTATTGCGGTTCTGGGGGAGGCCCTGTCTGTTGGGCACACCTTGCTTCATCATGAGCAATCGACGCTTGCTACCCGTATTCGTGAACTGATCGAACTTCATTTCCGCGAGGCATGGACAGTCGCGGATTATGCGAAAATACTTCATCACACCCCTTATCAGATCAACCAGGCCACTCAGTCGGCTTTCGGCCAGACGCTCAAGCGTCTGATTCTTGATCGGAAGCTGCAGGAGAGCAAACGTCTTCTCGCGTTTACAATAAGGTCCATCGAGGCCATCGCTGCTGAAATAGGGATCCCTGACCCGGCGTATTTCTCCCGTTTCTTTCACAATGAATGTGGTGTTTCACCGAGGGAATGGCGTCGGAACTGGTCAAAGAAACCCTGAAAAGCGTCGTAAAACTCTGACACCGAATAACAAGCTTGTGTGAACTGCCGGTAAGGTCCGGATTTTTAGTTAACATGATAATTAAAAACCTGTAAGCAATTCTCCAGATTAGAACCCCTATTGCTCGTATCCATGAGTGTACGGGGAAAACAGATAATACCGGCTGAACGTCTGGCCCGGCGGCAAGAGCGGTGCCCAGGTTATAGGGGACAGGTTTCAATGTCAGAAAAACAGAATAATTCTGTCGTGTCTGAAACGGATAAACGGGTCAGATGGTCGGATCTGGTCGCTTTGGCCTATGTGATCTGTATAAGTTTCTTTGTTTTATTCCTGGTCAGGAACGTTCATTCTCATCCTTTCCTGCTTGCCTATATAAAATTCTTTTTCCTGGCGTCATTTGGAGAATGTCTCAAGCGCCGCCTTACCCGGGGGGGATGGATCCCCGAACGTCTGTTGGCGCGTGCTCTTATCTGGGGATGTTTCGGGGTCTGGATCGCAACCTCATTCATGATTCTTGATGCCGGTGTTCACCGCTTTGTCGGTCCGACGTCCCCCTCAATATTTACGGCTTTTGCGATCAGCGCCTGGATGAATGTATTTTCGGGCTATGGTTTCTTCATGATGCTCACGCATTTCATTACTGATCGCTTTCTCGACAATGGTTTCAGATCACCTCTTGTCTATATCTGGGAAGAAGGGTTTGGGCGCTGGGTAAGGATAGTCGGGCTTTGCCTGGTATTTTTCTGGACACCAGCTCACACGATTACCTTTCTTCTGCCTGACACATGGCGAATTCTGTTCGCCGCCTATCTTGGAATAGCTCTGGGTGCGATCCTTTCCTTCGCTTCGGATAATGGACGCACCCGGGAACGGGCAGGCGGCTGAAGGACAGAACCCTGACGGGACGGTCCGTCAGACACCCTTTCATCACACTCAGGACTGAATGCTCGACGACACTGGTCGGAGGGGGAATTTCATGGGAAAAATTTCCGTGGTGCGATATTTTGCGCCCACCCGTCATTTTATTTCAGCGTATCGCCGCAAGGTCTTCCTCTGGGGATATGTTGCCGTTTTAGGCATGGCACCTTTCGGGCACTCCCGGGCCGCCGCGTCACTCCCCAGTCAGGAGGCAGAAGAGTCAGAGCGTGTTACCAGAGAACTGCAAAAGAAATACGTTGCTGTTCAGGGGCCTCTGACGCTTGTTCCCTCCGAGCTTCCTCCGCAGGTACTTGCCGGGGTGCCGCTGCTTTTTGGCCCGGATGAGAAAGCGCCAACCGGCCCGCTTACATTTCTGGGGCGTTTCCTGCGTCGCAACGGTTTTACGCCTCACGCCATTTTTAACCAGATCTATATGACCAACCCTGATCTCGGCCCCAGACCGGGACGTTTTACCCTGGGCACCGGAATTGCTCTTGGTCTCGATGCAAGCCTTGAAAAACTCGCAGGCATCCAGGGGGGAGAGATTCATTTCGAAGAAATATTGTTCCGTCCTACGGTAAATTCAACCTATCCGGCTGCAGCAGGATGGTCTGGAGCTGTCGGTTCCTATATCGCAGGCGTTGAGCAGCATACCGATCTCTCTGGTGGCTGGCTGGCCCTGATGACCTATCAACAGAAACTTTTCAAAAACCGCGTCAATTTTTCAATCGGCAGAACACATCCGCGTCGTTATTTCACTTTCAACAACTGCGACAATGCGCTGAACTGCGTAGACCCGATCATGCAGGCCTCCGCCGGCGTTCTTCCACCGCCTTATGCTTCCTGGGGGGGGTATGTCACTGCCAAGGTCTACAAGAACATCAGTTTCGAAGCTGGTGCTTTTGAAGCCAACATGAACCAGTATTTTCAAGGCGGGAATGGCTGGCGCTGGGATACAAGAACCGCAAGCGGTTACCTTGTCATGGCTGGGTTTAATTATCGGCGCCTGCAGGTCAGCCATCTCTATGGCGGTCGTTATCAGCTTACCGGTTTCTTCAACAGTTCCCGGTATACTGATCCTTATACCAAAAGCTCCCATTATGGACGCGCAGGCGCTGAATTCCGTCTCCAGCAATTGATCTGGCGCCGGGACCACAAACATCCTGTCGCCTCACCCATGCCGGAGGGAATCAACGTTTTTGGCAGCTTCGGATTTGCTGCAGATCCGGCAGCGCCTTTTCGTGCGCTTGCCGAAGGCGGGCTGAGTTATCACGGTCTGTTCGGAAAGCTAGACAGGGAGCAGATCAAATTCAGCTATATCAGAGCTTCGGAGCATCAGATGATGTTCCAGAGACTTATGCGTATCGGCAATGGTGGTGATCCGAGAATGGGATCACAGAATATCATGCGGCTTCAGGGAAGCGGGCATTTCGTTCTTTATCCCGGTATCGCCATCGAACCCAGCATCCAGTATGTGTTCAATCCCGATAATTACTTTAATCCCGCTGCCAGAAGAGTCAGCGCAAATGGTGTTACTCTTGCTGCACAGCTCATTATTGATATGGGTTTCCTCACGGGCCTTTCCGCACACTGAAGTCGGGCTGTGCTCTGATATCACCCTTTGTCAGGCATAACGCTGCCTCAACGTCGAACAGGAGCAGGCAGGGTCCATGAAGAGTTGTATGGGGGCTGATCTGTCTGACATGATGGTTTCTTCCCCACCGCTATAGTCTGACATGGTGACATGAAGCCGCTCGATCTCGTCGTTATCATTCTTTATTTCGTGTCACTCTCGTTTCTGATCTGGCGTGTGAGTCGCAGGGCAGGAGGATCATCGCAGGATTTTCTTTCCGCGCATCACGATCTGCCCTGGTGGGTACTCTGTCTGTCCCTGGTGGCAACAGAAACCTCGACATTGACTTTCATCAGCATCCCGGGTGTCGGTTATACGCAGGGGCTCGTTTTTCTGGGTATTGCTGCCGGATATTGTGTGGGGCGCAGTATCGTCGCGTACTGGTTTCTGCCGATGTATACCCAGGGAGCCCTGACAAGCGCCTATACGTTGCTTGGAAGGCGTTATGGGGCATCCATGCAGCGTCTGGCTTCTGGAGCGTTTCTCATAACGCGTTTTCTGGCTGAGAGCATCCGTCTTCTGGCTGGAGCGCTGCCGGTAATCTGGCTGTTCTCCCATAGCGGGATGCCGCTTGGTCGCTGGACGGTGTTGGGCAGTATTCTTGCTTTTACTCTTGTCTATACAATTCTCGGGGGGCTCCGTGCCGTTGTCTGGTCCGATGCCATCCAGCTTGGGTTATATGGAACGGGGGCTGTCTTTTGCGTGATTTTTGTCGGTTCCACTCTCAGCGCATCAGGCTGGCATCAGGCATGGAAGGCTGGATTGCTGCATGTCTTCCACCCCGTGACGCGCTATAACTGGTGGCATGATCCGTTCACGATTGTTGCTGCCGTGATTGGTGGAGCGGTACTTTCAGTAGCCTCTCACGGTACGGATCAGCTTATGGTGCAGCGCCTTCTTGCAGCGCGCTCTTTGCGCGAAGCGCGTCTTGCCCTGATCGGAAGTGCTGTCGTGGTGGCTGTACTGTTCGGGTTGCTCTCTCTACTCGGCGTGCAGCTCTGGATTTCCGAGGCAGGAAGGAGTCTCGATGTGTTGGGACTTGATTCTCCTGACGCATTGTTTCCGCATTTTATTGTAACTGCGCTCCCGGCAGGAATTTCCGGCCTGCTGATTGCCGGAGTGCTGAGTGCCACGATGGGCTCTTTATCCTCGACGCTCAATGCTATGGCAGGGGCGAGCCTGACCGATTTTGGTCCAGCACCGCGGCGCTGGGTAGAAGGTGTTATGAGGTTTGCGGGCTACGTGCCACAGGCACTGTCCGCACCGCGTTTCATGACGCTTTTCTGGGGTATTATGCTGCTGCTTGGGGCAGCGCTCTTTACCATGGGGAGCAAATCGGCCGTTATTCTCGGGCTCACCATTGCAGGCTGGTCCTACGGGCCGACACTTGGTGTTTTTTTATGTGCATTGTTTTTGCCGGGAATTGACGTGCGTGCTGTCAAAGTCGGGTTTGTTGTATCGTTGGGAATGATGGCATTTGTGTTGATTGGCGGACAGATGGCGGGTTTTTCAATCGCTTTTTCCTGGCTTGTTCCGCTTGGTATCCTGTTTCATCTTGGCGCTGTCGGGCTTGCCAGAATCCCTTATCCGGAACGAACCGGGCTGCAACGGGCCTTCAAGGAGCATTATGATGAGTAAGCCGCCTCTTTTGCAGACTGAAACGCATGATCCGCGTTATGCGACAATAGAGCTCTGGCCCACCACGACTATTCTCGAATCTCTTGCCGAGGCCCAGATGGCGGCAACGGCGCTGGTACGTGCGGCGGTGCCCTCACTGGAAGCCGTTGTTGAATCCGCTGTGCCACGTCTGCGTGACGGTGGACGCCTGTTCTATGTTGGAGCTGGCACTGCAGGACGTGTGGGTATTCAGGACGGAGTAGAGCTGACGCCGACCTATGGCTGGCCGGCAGATCGTCTGGTACTGATGCTGGCAGGAGGAAACGACGCCCAGTCTGAAGCGGTCGAAGGGGCTGAAGATGATGAAGATTCTGCCATAAGAGAGATGGCCGAGCACCGTGTCGGACCAAGGGATGTCGTGTTTGGTATCGCGGCCAGTGGCAACACGCCTTACAGCTGTGCCGCATTGGGCGCAGCGCGTAGAGCTGGTGCTTTGACCATTGGTATAAGCTGCGTGGCTGAGACGCGTCTGCTGCGCGAGAGCGAACTGGGCATTCTCCTGCCGACAGGGCCGGAAGCTATTGCCGGATCGACACGGCTCAAGGCTGGTACGGCCCAGAAGGCTGCCCTGAATCTGCTTTCAACGACACTCATGATTCGTCTGGGTCATGTCTATCGTGGATTGATGGTCGATATGCGTGTGACGAATGCCAAGCTTGGACGTCGCGCCGTGGAGATGGTCCGTTGCCTTGCCGGAGGGAGCGATGCCGAGATTGGTGAGGCACTCAGGGTCAGCTCCGGTAATGTCAAACGTGCTGTGCTGCTGCGTCATGGTATGACTCTGGAAGAAGCCGAAGTAGCCCTGATGGAAAACGATAATAATCTCCATGCAGTTCTCCGGGCGTGAAAGAGGTATGAACAGCCGGTCTGCTGGATCAGGGTTTTTGCGCGTGATTGGTCTTATGAGCGGTACTTCGCTTGACGGAGTTGATGCGGCGCTGATCGAAACTGATGGTGTGACAGTCGGACGCCGAGGGACGTCGCTCAGCCTTGGCTATGAGCCTGACTTGCGTCGCGTATTATACGATCTGTTCGCTCGGGCTGCAGAGTTGCAAGGAGATGAGCCTGAACTGCTCTGTGCAGAGCGCGCTCTGACGGATATTCACGCCGAGGCCGTGCGTCAGGTTCTGGCGTCGGAGAAAGAAGCCGATCTGATCGGCTTTCATGGTCAGACGTTGTTTCATGCGCCACAGGAAGGGCGTACGTGGCAGATTGGCGATGCCTTGCGTCTCTCTGGTGCGACAGGGTTGCCGGTCATTCACGATTTCCGCAGTGACGATGTGCGAGCTGGGGGAGAGGGGGCGCCGTTAGCACCCTGGTATCACGCTGCCTGTCTGGCAGGGGAGGAAGGACCGGTCGCCATTCTCAATATTGGTGGTGTCGCGAATGTCACGTTCATAGGGCGCGACGGTGCCATTCTGGCCTGTGACACAGGGCCAGGGAATGCCCTTCTTGATGACTGGGCCCTGCAGCACACGGGTATTGCCTGCGATCGTAATGGAGCGCTGGCGCAGGCCGGTCAGGTGGACAGAGCGCGGCTCGCGACACTGCTCGCAGCGCCGTTTTTCCAACGCCTGCCACCCAAATCTCTCGACCGTCAGGAATTTGTTGCGGCTCTGGATCTGTTGGCGCCGCTCTCTGCAGAAGACGGGGCAGCCACGCTCGTTGCCTTCACAGTGCAGGCAGTTGCCCAAACGATTTTGCCAGAAGCGCCGCATACCTGGTTTGTCTGTGGAGGCGGGCGGCATAATCCGGCACTGATGCAGGGGCTTGCCGACACCCTTGCTGGCAGGGTTGCGCCCGTCGAAGCGCTGGGTTGGAACGGCGATATGGTCGAGGCTGAATGTTTTGCCTATCTTGCCATGCGCAGCCTGCGTGGCCTGCCGCTTTCAGCACTGGGAATTACTGGTGCTGAAGGATTTTTCACGGGCGGCCGTCTGAGTTGCGCTGCAATCAGGCCATCTCGTGCTTTGGCGTTTTGCAACGATCATCATGGGGGCAGGTTTGACCCTCAGGTCAGGTATACCGCAGGTGGAGTTGATTGACAGTTTCGGTCTGTTGATGCGTTCATGGTACGGAAACAATGGATGGATCGAAAATGGGCAAGTTTCTGGCAATTCTCGTGGGCGCGCTGACATTGACCGCCTGTCACGGCATCGATCATGCGGCTTGTGCCAATGATCCGACCGCAAGTTCCTACGCGGTTGATAGTCCCAAGGCGGTTCTCCACACTTGCAACTGACCAGATCACACAGCCGTGACTTTTCTCAAGATGGCAGATTAGTCATGGTTATGTAAGGTTTCGATCAGGCCAAGCAGATTGATGAATAGGACTTCTTCCTGGTTTGAGGAGAAGTCTGACTTCAAGGCACGCTGGTCGGCCAAGGCAATTCTGCTGGTCGATCAGGTGGAGATCGTCAATGAGCCCCTTGCGCTGGCAGATGATTGCTCTTTGTTTCGTCGCCAATATTATCAATTTTCTTGATCGATCAAATCTTGCCATAGCGGTACCGCATATTGAAGCGGAGCTGCATCTGTCGTCCTTTCAGGTCGGACTTGGGCTGAGCGCCTTTTTCTGGACCTATGCTCTTATGCAAGTTCCTGTTGGATGGCTGATCGACCGCTTTGGCGTGCGCCGCTGTCTGGCAGGCTCTGTATTGTGGTGGTCACTTTTCACGGCGGCGACGGCTTTTGTCTCAGGCCTGCCCAGTCTGTTGGCCGCACGCCTGTTGCTTGGTGTAGGTGAGGCCGGAGCGTTGCCGGGCTTTGCGAAAGTGGTGTTCAACTGGTTTCCCCGTACGGAAAGGGGGCTTGCCAGCAGCATTTTCGACAGTGGTTCGCGTGTGGGCTCGGCTCTCGCCTTGCCGCTGGTCGCCTGGCTTGTTGCAAGCGTCGGCTGGAGACAGTCCTTCATCTGGACGGGTCTTCTTGGTTTTATATGGGTCGCTATCTGGGTCTGGCTCTATCGCGATCCAAAAGATCATTCTCATGTTACCGAAGCAGAATGCGCTCTGTTGCGTGAGAGTCAGAGAACGCATGATGAGCCGATAAAAAATTCCCCGGTATCGCTCGGGTATCTTCTGAAGCAGCGCACGATCTGGGGGATGATGATCGGATTTTTCTGCCTCAATTTTGCTATTTATTTCTTTATTACCTGGTTTCCGACCTTTCTGATCAAAGCCCGCCATTTTTCGATGGAGGAGGTCCAGTATTACGGATTGTTCCCGGCGCTCTTTGCTATTCCTTTCGGCTGGATTGGTGGAGCAGTCTCGGATGCCTTGTTGCGCCGTGGCTGGAGTGCAACAAGGGCGAGAAAGACCTGTCTGGTTGGCGGGATGCTGGTCTCTTGCGTGATTGCGTTTGCCCCATTGGTTCAAAGCTCGGTGACCGCTCTGGTGCTAATGGGTGCTTCCTATGCTGCTCTGGCCTTTACTGCGGCCAATATCTGGACGTTGCCAGGTGAGGTAGCGCCAAGTGCAGGTAATGTTGCTCTGATTGGTGCGTTGCAAAATGGCGCGGCCAATCTGGCAGGAATTGGTATTACGACCTTTACTGGTCTTTTGCTGACATTGACGGGAGGCTCGTTTGTTTTGCCTCTCGCGGTTGCAGGAGCACTTTGTATTGTCGGCGCACTCTCCTATCTCTTTATCATGGGCCCCGTCGAGCGTATTTCTGCGCCCGAGAACACGCGGAGTTGAGGCGTGAGGACTGCAACGTGACAGTAGTTTCAGAGCTCTGATCGCAGTATTGCCAAACGTCGAAGGAATATCGTCATGACACAGGCGCTCGTCATTCATGCTCCTCATGACCTCAGGATTGAGGAGCATGAGGTTCCAGCCTTGCGATCAGGTGAGGTGAAGGTACGTGTGGAGGCTGGGGGTATCTGCGGCTCTGACCTGCATTATTATCATCACGGTGGCTTTGGAGCTGTACGTATCAAACACCCCATGATTCTGGGGCACGAGATTGCAGGGCGTATCACTGACAAGGCGCCTGACGTTACCACTCTTTCCGTTGGCGATATTGTTGCGGTCAATCCGGGTCTTCCATGCACACACTGTGCGCAGTGTCTTGCTGGGCGTGCCAATCATTGTACTGATATGCGCTTTTATGGTAGCGCGATGCGCGACCCTCATGTTGACGGAGCTTTCAGGCAGGATCTGGTTTGCAAGGCACGCCAATGTGTGAAGGCAAGTCACAAGACGTCAGCTGAACTAGCCCTTGCCGAGCCTTTTGCTGTCGCACTTCATGCGATAAGCCGTGCAGGCTCCCTGATGGGCAAACGCCTCCTGATCACCGGGGCAGGACCTATAGGCACTCTTGTCGCTATTGCAGCCAGAATTAATGGTGCCAGAGAGGTGATCGTTACCGATATCCTTTCGGAGCCCCTGGCTGTGGCCCTGAAAGCCGGAGCTGATCATGTTATCAACTCGCGTGAAACACCAGAGAAACTGTCTGCGCTTGGGCGTTCGGTCGATGTGTTGATCGAATGTTCAGGCAACGAGCAGGCTCTTCGTAGCGGGCTGGAATCAATGGCTCCTTGCGGCACGATTGTACAGCTCGGTCTAGGTGATGATGTCACCTTGCCACAAAGCCTTATCGTCGCAGGCGAGCTTAGTTGGATCGGATCTTTTCGCTTTCGTGAGGAGTTTTCTCTCGCTGTCGATCTGATTGATTCAGGCAAGGCCGATCTGGGAATGTTGGTAACCCAGCATTTTGCTTTTCAGGAGGCGGGCAGGGCGTTTGACCTTGCTTCCAATCGTCGCGAGGCGATGAAGGTGCTGCTCAGTTTCTGAGCAATAAAACGATTGACAGGCTCGTCTGGTGGCATAAAGCTGTTTTTATTGAACGATATAGTTTCTTATGGCGCCAATATATTTGTATGTAATGCGTAGTAAATAAAATTAGCACTGATAGAAATATTATATTTTTCAGATATATTCGTTTTATATGCATGGATAATGGGCTGGTTATCCATGAAAATCCGTACGACCTCCAGTTTTTTGGCTATTCAGAAATCGGACTGAAGTAAAAGGTTGCAAATAAATCGACCTTTGACGGAGGCGAGGCACAAGAGTGAATAGGTAGCGGCAGGACGGTTCTCTCTTATGAACCAAAAGTAATCATTCAGAAAGTCCGAAAGTGTCGTGTAGAGAGAGTTTAATTCTCAAGTCGAACGATTCGCCCCCTTAACAACAGCTGTTTCGACCTTTTTGAGCGGCTAACTGTCATCGCTGCAATAAGTTCCCTTCGCAGAGAATTCGTTCAGATGTGCGCGCGATAAATGCTGTGACAGCGTGCAATGTCAAAAACCTCCGGAAATTTCTTGTTCTCGTCAGATATAAGGCAACATAACGGGAACTGAGAATGTATTCTCAAATACTAATATAATCGATTTCATAATCCATAAAAAATTTGATTTAGATCAAAAATTTATTCCTTAGATAATAGGCGTATTGTAGAGCGCGAATGTGATTGGATAACCTTTATTATGATATTAACTGAAATAACGACCAGATAACGATCTGTGTTTGTTATGACGAAATGTGTTGACGTTAGTGAAAAAATGTACATTATGTCTTTAGGTACGGTCAGGATAAGCCGGACGCATCGTGATTTCCGTTAATCGCTAATTGTGATGTGCACCCAGATCCTGGGTAATTTCAAAAATTACAGCCTTGCCGTCTGATATGGATTTTTTGTTGCCGTTAATGGCAATCAAGGTGGAGTTCGCCACATGGGCGTTGTCACTGTAGTTGGTTCGTCAGGTATGACAGTCGAGGTCACTATAGACGGCGCCCGCATGGAGAGTCTTGCCTCTACATATGCCAAGCAGCTGCTAAATGCTTCGGCCAACGGCACACTCAACTCGGTAGATCTTGCAGGAGGTTCCAACGCGGCACAGTCTTCTGCTGCCACGGTAGTACAGGGTGTCGTCACCCTTGGCGGCTCTTTCTCAATGACCGGGGGATATACCAACCTCCTGATCGGATCCGAAAACAACGCCTCCGGTACAGTAACTCCTCTCGATGCCCCCGTTACGGTCGATGGGAGCGGGATTGCTGCAAGCAGTATTTCGGTTCTGGCAAGTAACACGACAAACACAAGTTTCTATGCTGGAAACTATAGCGGTACTTTTGTCTCCACTACGGGTAACACACTTTTCGATGGTGCAAGCCGTAGCGGGAGCTGGACGATTGCTACCGGTTCGGGAAATGACACGATTATTGCCGCGAGCGGTGTAAATAATATCCGTGCCGGACAAGGGCAGAACAGCATCACATTGGGTACTGGGACCAGTTTTGTGGCCTCAGAAGGTCAGGACACCATTACCGGTGTCGAAAATGCGTCAGATTCGGTTACCTTGCTTGGTGGAAATTCGATTGTTACCCTCAAATCAAATGCCCTGGTAGCTGATACGGCTCTGACCGGTAGCCAGATTTCTCTCGGAATTAACAGCTCTGTTTTTGGTGGTACGGGGTCCACAGTTAGTTTCACAGATGCAACGGGTACCATTGTCGGGACGGTTGGAGACACAATCTCCGCGGCGGGTGATCTGCAAGTCTATCATGGTTCTGCTCAGAATATCAGTGTTTCGGGGGCACTTCGCTTTATATCGGGTACCGGTACGACATCTATCAGTGCAGGTACCGGTACAATCTGGGGCGCTAATGATCTTCATGCGACAGTCAATACAAACGGCCTTGCATTGTTTACTGCAAACCAGCCCAATGCTACCGGCAATCAATACATTGATGCTTCGTCGTCAAAGGGGACACTGGAGGCATGGACGGGTGCCGGGAGCAATACAGTGATTGGAACTTCAGGTTCCGACCATTTTGTTTTCGGAACGCAGTTTCAGGACTCCAACGGCAGCAGTTATGCGACTGTTACTGGTGGCAGTGGAGCGGCAAACAGTTTTGGCGTACTGGCCGGTCATAATGGTGGTGATATTACCATCACGGATTTTGGCAGCGCTGCGGGCAATATGTTCTTCATGTATAACTACAAACCCGCTGATGCAGACCAGGCTATAAAAAATCTGCTCAATACGGCGACCGTTTCAGGCGGAAACACCACGATCCAGCTCGATAACAGCATGAAGGTGACCTTCCTCGGTGTGACCGACCTGAAGGCGTCCAGCATCACCATTTCGTAGTTGGAACATAGGAGCAGCCGGGTTCACTCGGCGTCATACTTGGGCCAGGGAGGTCAAGATGAGCAAGATCAGCGGGTATGATCGGACCATCGTTTCAAAACGTACAGCCAAGACCGTGAACACAGGGAATGTTGGCGATACCAAGCGTATTGTCATGACAAATGTTGATAATGCTCCGATGATATTTGCCGACAAGGTCCCGGTTTACGGGACTATTGGTGATGTGGTTACCACTACTCTGGCAGCAGAGCGGCCGGTTGGTGAGAGTATAGCCATAGCAGCAACCGTGCATCTGCGGTTGACCCGTGACGCGGCAAGTGTACTGGCCAGATCCCTGCTAGAGGCGCTGGCTATTATTGACAGACAATCACAGCCTTCCGATCGCCTGAACTGACCGGAGAAACGCCTCTCGGGTTCTGTATGCATAAAGTAATCCGCAGCAGCCAGAAAACCGGGATCCTTGAAGTCGCATTCCAATAACAACCCAGTAATCAAAGATAATGTGAGAAATAGATCATGACAACTTACTATGTCAGTTCTGGTCAGACGAGATCTGGAAATGTAGCCGCAGCCGACATAGTTGTTGTGCGAAGTGGCGGCACATACTCACCTTATGCGAGCAATGGGTCTGTTAGTTACGTATACGGCCAAGTCCAGCTTGATGCTGGCGGCGTAATCAATGGGGGAGTGATTGCCTCCGGAGGTATTCTGTCCGCTGCGAGTGCGGGGCACCTATTAGGACAAATCCAGGTCGCCTCAGGAGGCATTGTTTCAGGGGGATATGCTGACTGGCTTATCGTCAGCAGTGGAGGAACAGTAAGTGGTACTGTTACGTCCAGTGGCGGTCTTATCGATCTGCAGAGTGCGGCTGCTGGCGGTGGACTGGATATTAAATCCGGCGGTGTGGTTAAACTTGCCAGTGGAGCGACGCTGAGAGGAACAACCATTGAAGTAGGTGGTGTGGCATCTGTGGGCGCCGGAGCCCAGATGTCTGGTGGCAACTACAATTTTGGTTCTGTAATTGTTTCCGGCGCAAATGCACTGTTCAACGGCTTTGTAAGCAGCGGTGGCACTGCATCCGTGATCAGTGGCGGTACAATATTGTCTTCCAATACGGGGTCCGGTGGTACGCTGATCGCCCGGTCTGGTGGGACACTTGCCTCAGATCCCATAAATGCGGGAGGCCTCGCGATTGTCGGAAGTGGCGGGGTCGGTTCTGGCCTTGTCCTCAACGCCGGCGGGACGCTGAATGTTACGGGTGGTAAAGTATCAGCTACAACTGTAAATGGCGGTACAATAAACATCTATACTCCCACAGATGGAACGACTGGCACTACGTTCACGTCAAGCGGGGGAACGCTTAATCTGCAGTCAGGTTATGTTGACTCCAGAGGATGGACCGTATCGAGCAATGTCGCTGTCAATGTCCTGAGCGGCGCGACACTTTTTCCGTCCACAGTTTTGAGTGGAGGCATTGTCACTGTCAGCAATGGTGGCGTTGCAAGCGCTACTGTTGTTTCGTCTGGAGGTGCCTTCGCAGTCAGTGCTGGAGGGTTGGCCTACAATACCACTAATCCAGCCGGTACCGGGACAGTCAATATTCTGTCCGGTGGTACCGAGATCGTCACATCAGGCACGATTGTGACCAATCACAATATCCTGGCCGGAGGTACGGAAATTGTTCAGGCGGGCGGTACCGCGTCTGGCGGCAATTATGCCTATGGTTCTGTACTGGTCAGTGGTGCCAGTGCCGTCTGGAACGGTTATGTAAGTTCAGGTGGTATTGTCACAGCGCAAAGTGGCGGGACAATACTGTCTTCGAATACGGGATCCGGTGCGACGTTGGTCGCATCGTCTGGCGGTACTCTTGCCTCAGATCCCATTAATGCGGGAGGTCTTGCGATTGTCGGCAGCGGTGGGTTCGGATCTGGGCTGCTGCTCAATGCGGGCGGAACCCTGAATATCACGGGCGGCTCTGTATCAGCTGTAAACGTTAATGGCGGTACATTAAATATCTATACCTCTGTGAATGGAACGAACAATACAACATTCACATCTAGTGGTGGTACACTAAATCTTCAGTCAAGCTATGCAGATACAAGAGGCTGGAACGTATCAAGCAATGTTTCTGTAAATGTCCTGAGCGGCGCGACACTCTTTCCATCTACGGTTCTGAGTGGAGGTATCGTCACGGTCAGCAATGGTGGCGTTGCGAGTGCTACTGTTGTTTCATCTGGCGGCGCCTTCTCAGTCAGTGCTGGAGGGGTGGCCTACAACACCAGCAATGTGTCCGGTACAGGGACGGTTGATATCCTGTCCGGTGGTACTGAGGTCGTCACATCAGGCGCGATTGTGACCAATCATAATATCCGGGCCGGAGGTACAGAAATTGTTCAGGCGGGCGGTACCGCGTCTGGCAATAACAATGCCTATGGTTCTGTGGTAGTAAGCGGCGCTAGTGCAGTCTGGAACGGTTATATAATTTCAGGTGGTATTGTCACCGCGCAGAGTGGTGGCACGATTTCCCTGACAACGGTCCAGTCAGGCGCAACTGCCATTGCCTCGTCTGGTGGTGTGCTCCAGTCCAAAGGAGTATTCTCCGGGGGAAGTGCGCTTGTTAATTCCGGCGGCACAGCATCAGACTATACTGTCTATACTGGCGGTGTTCTCAGCATGGCCTCGGGCGGCGCGATTGCCGGATCACTCTCCGTATCCGGGACTGGCGCTGCGACCATTCCTGCAACTGCAGGCGGGACAGTCGTTCTTGACGATGGTCAGGCGGCAAGTGTCACGATTACCGGAACAACGAGCCCTACGACGGTCATCAGTGGTTTTAACGGGTCAAGCGCGACGGCTTCGGACACGATCAAGCTGGCCGATGTAAACAAGGCTGATGTGACGTCTGTATCCTATTCGGATGTCAACCATGTCACGCTTACGCTCAAAAGCGGTTCGTCAATCACACTCAACATTCTGAACGTACGTAACTATGGCTATACGCTTGCTTCAGATAGTAACGGCAAGCTAGTTTATGAAGTATGCTTCCTGAAGGGCGTCGAAATCGCAACTCCGGACGGTGCTCGTCTTATCGAGAATTTTGCTCCTGGTGATACCATCACGACGATCAACGGTGACGTTGAACAAAATGATATCGTAACCTGGGTCGGGAAGGCGACGTGCCTGGTCAATCCGAACCTGGCCGATGACATGGCCGGCTATCCCATCGTGATTGCTCGTGGTGCCCTTGCCGATAACGTGCCCGAGCAGGATTTCCGTGTGACGGCTGAGCATTGCCTCTATCTGGATGGCAACTTCATTCCGGCTCGTATGCTCGTTAACGGTCGTTCCATCTATTATGACAAGAGTGTTCAGAGCTATGACTACTACCATATTGAAACTGAACGCCATTCTGTGATCCGCGCCAATGGTGCACTGACCGAAAGCTATCTCGACACCGGCAATCGTGGCCAGTTTGAGCAGGTCGGCAACGTTTACAAGCTGCCCGCCACTGCCAAGACCTGGGAAGCAAATGGTGCAGCCAGTCTCGCGGTTCAGCGTGAGGTAGTCGAACCTGTATATCGGCAGATCGAAGCCAGAGCAGAGACATATGCCGAGCAGTCCCCTGTGTTGTCACAGGAGACGACGGACAATCCCGGCCTGCGCCTCGTGACCGATCGCGGCGACCTCCTTCTCCCCCGCAAGAGCAATGACGGACAGTTTGTCTTCCATCTGCCCCCCATGGTCAAAAGTGTGCGTATCATGAGCCACGCCAGTCGCCCATATGATACAGTCGGACCTTTTGTCGATGACCGCCGCAAGCTTGGCGTGCTCATTGGTGATGTCACTCTTTTCGATGCGCAGAGAACAATAATGCTGACGGATCACCAGAGAAATGGCGCATTGCCTGGCTGGCACGAAGTTGGCACGGCACGTTGGACGGCCGGGGATGCTACGTTGATGCTTTGTGAACGCGATATCCACTCCTTCGCGGTGTTAATGATCCAGGTACTTTCCTCCGGTCCGTATCTTGTCGCTGATCAGTATCAAGATTGGGGTGGCGCACCCAGCGAGCTGTTTGTAGCTGAGTAGACGATACTGTCATTAAAATCAGGTCTGATAGCTGAATGAGCTATCAGACCTGCGACTATCTGCAAGCGGTACTATCGACGATGAGACCGCTTATTCAGATCGGGAGCTGGCATCCTGAATGAAACGATATGGAGCTGGAAGCTCTATACAGTCTGTGCTCGCTCTCAGATGTATAGATTGTTTTCTCTGATCTGCCTTGATCGAAAAAAAATCAATAGAGGCAAAGCATGTAGTATGAAGACATATTTCTATCATAAATAAAAACGATAATATGAAATATATAAGTATTGTCTATCAATCGAAGCTTGGTATCTACAGTCATGAACATAGTAGCATCTTCCGATGCAGCTTCCATGAAGCACAATCCGGCCCATTCTGTGGCCAATGCGCAGCCTTATCTGCCGCCATCTGATGTTCCCACGATCGATGCCGGGCAGGGGATTTATTTTGACTTCAACTGGGGGGCACGCGTCCTGCTTCCCAAACAGGCAGAAGGGCGCTGGCGGGCCACGCTGACAGATCTCGATAATTCGACGATCATA
>Ga0157360_1000077_pt1 | contig 55786 bp, 51 predicted proteins | sample AttlaeALBM1_FD_111483 | JGI IMG/M metagenome (GOLD analysis project Ga0157360, IMG submission 111483) | Fungus gardens microbial communities from leaf cutter ant in Ribeirão Preto, State of São Paulo, Brazil - Atta laevigata ALBM1 | ecosystem: Host-associated > Fungi > Mycelium > Unclassified ...
AGGACATAGTAGGTTGAGCCGCCCAGCATCGCGAGGTCACCGCCCGCGATAACGAAGAACAGGCCCACGAGAAGGATGACGACCCCCAGAAGCAGCGTCAGCCACTCCGTAAGAGTCCTGTTGTTAGTGACAGGCATGGAAAGTGTCTCCTGTAGAAGGTGAAGTTCTGTCGAACTGAAATGAATTTTGGTAATATTTCACAATCACTTATCCGTATTGGGATCTTAGAAAGTAATTCCGGTCTCAAAATCCAGTATCAGTGGATTTTTGTACAGATTTGTTCCGCCTGTGCTCCAGATGTACTGGGCTCCCGGACGAATCAGCAGCCAGGGGGTTGGGCGCCAGCCGTAGTTCAGTTCGATGGCATGTTCCCCACTTGGGCGGTAAAGCCCTGTGGCACCATCCTTCTGAAGTTGGGCGACCCAGTTGCTGATCTTGGCGTTGACCCACAGGAACTTCATGCCAAGGCTGACCGTATCGTCCGGGCGGTTTTTAAATGTTCCTTTGCGGGTGAGGCCCCAGTCCACGAAATAGGGGGCGACAGCGGTTCTTGGATCGCCCCATGTGAAGGAGGCGAAGAACGAGGTGCCACGATGGGAGTCCGCCGCGTCTCGTTGAAGCATCCGGTCAAACTGGAACCAGCCGCCGAAGCGCCCGCGCACTTTTGCTGTTGGTGCACTAACCAGATAGTTACTTGGAATTTCAAACATTCCAGCTTGAGAGTACACGTTGTTGACCTGCGACGTATCCCAGTAGCCACCGACCTTGATGTTGGTCTGGAGAGGGCCGCTGTAGTCATCCTTGCCGCCTTGATGCCAGACGAGCTGGAACGGCAGGAATGTCCCGGTTGCGCCATGCAGGTTCAGTTTCCAGCCATTATGCGTGTTGCCGATCGTCGGGTCGGCGGAATAGACGCCGAACTGGATGGAATAATGGTCGTTACCCGCCGGATAGAATTTTACCCACGCGCCGGGATGGGCGGTTGGGTAGTAGCCGTAACCAGAGTTGTAGGCGATGGATTGCGGCATGCCGCAGATCGCGTTGGTCTGGAACTGGCAGTAGTTGTTCATGCCCCAGTACATGGACCATGTTTCGAAGTCGGTTTCGGAATTGATTTCACCCACCGTTGTCGCGACGTAGCGGTTCCAGTGCATTTCCCATGACAGCAGGGACAGGCGCACTGTAGGCGAGCCATAAATTTCCTGCGGACTGTTCAAGGCGGGGAGTTTGGCGCCAAGTCCCTGTCCTGCACGGGAGGTCACGATGAAGTGGAAGAGACCAATGCTGTAACCGGTTAGTTTCTTGAGGTCGAAATCGAAATTCAGGCCGATTTCGTGCGCATACCTCACGTTCGGGGATTTGCCGCCCATAGGGTTGCCGGCTGAATCCTGAAAGTAATGACCTGTGATGTTGACGCCCTTGTCTGTCAGCCATGGTCGCCAGCCACCCCAGTTTCCTGTCATGGTGCTCTGCTTCATCCAGTCATGCAGGCTTGCTGGCAGAAAGCCTTCGTCGGTCGTCGCAGACTGTGACAGGTCACTTGTTCCTGGCCCCGCGGGTGTCGGGGTTACAGGTTTGGGCGCGGGCCTGATGGTCCGGACGCGGTTCCTGGCATTGCTGTTCTGTGGGAGGGATTGCGGGTTTGCTGACCCTGCAGTTCCTTCCGTTGTGCCTGTTGATGAGGTTTGGGCATGTGCCTCACCGGATATCAGCGTGACCCCTGAGGTCATGGCGCAAACCAGCCCCAGGGACGTCACCCATTGTCTCGCAAACACCTGCATAATTTTAACGGCTGTGAACCGTGCCCCATTATCTGTTCGGGCGAATGGTCAAGTCCATTTCCCTGAACGGGCATATTTCATGATAAACAATGACTGTTGAATGACAAGAATGAGAGGTTTTTGACAGCGGGCCAGGTATAGTCCCCAAGAAATATTACGACATAAAGTTGATATTATTTTTTCGCAGTTCTGAGCGGGGAAATATTTTGAAAATAATCAACGCCAATATTTATCACGCTTCTGTGTGTCTGGTGGACATTATATGCGGTTTCGTGCCGGTGGATGGGTTTGGATACTCCCTCACTCGTTGTCGTAAGGCCAGTCTGACCGGCTGATCCGATAGGGCGCAAAGAGATAGCTGAGAAATCCTAGGACAAGCGCTGTGATAGCCAGATACGCGGCATTTCTGACGCTCAGCAGGAAAGGTGAGCAGAGCTGGATCAGGAGGACCGGGGCGAGGTTAAAGGCGAAAACAATCGATTTTGCCGGGGAGCGTAACAGCATGAATGGCAAGGCAGAGCAGAGGGTCATGCCAACGGCCAGGACGATCAGGTCCAGCGCGTAATAAAAAGCAGTGGTAGGAAGAAGCGGTTTCAGGACAGCATAAGGCACAACAAGGCTGAGGACACGGATCGGTGTGACAATCAGCATTCGGGCCAGTTTGGCTTTGAAAACTGCCTGTACGAACTTTATCCGGCTTCCGAACCGCTCGGTGACGAGCAGAAGAGGCCAGTGTTGTCGGTCCAGCAGCCATTTGTCCCCGATCACCAGCATGACGCAGCCCGTGCCAACGGACTTAATCCATGCCGCGCCGAAACTGCGATGGGAAAGAAAGGCCTCTATCATTGCAAAGACCGACAGGAACACGGGGATGAGGATCAGGCTTATCAGAATGTCAGTTCTGAAACTAACAGGGGCAGTGGGGGCAAGAAGCATCTGACGGAGTTGATAGGGCGTCAGGGGTTTCTGCGCGGAGGGTTCTACGGGGCCGGAGCGCGTATTTTCTACTGGCAGAGGCTGCTCATGCGCAGATGGTGAAAGTGACTTGCTGTCGTGCAGCCGGTTCGGGAGAGAGAGGATACTTCCGATCAGCCCGATAAACAGAATGATGCTGACGGGGATGGTCAGAACAGCCGGGCGTGTCAGCATCCAGTATGCGGCATCTGAAACGAGTAACAGTGCAAACTGTCCCATAGTCAGAGCTATGCCAAAGGAAAGAATGGCGACCCGTTTTTTGCCCGATTGTGCACGCGGGGGGGTATACCATTGCACAGCGTAGGGAATGGCGTTGAACAGGACAAAGAACAGGGCGTCGTGAAACGGAACCGGGAGCAGACTCGTCAGACCTGCAAAACCCAGAATGGTAACGCTGGCAACAATGCTCGCGGCTCGGGCTTCGGCAAGCGCCAGCCCTGGAATGGAAGGAGCCTGAGACCCGCCGATCTGGTTGTTCGCATGAAGCTGAAGAACGCTCTGGACGAGCATAATGACCAGGATGGCATTGAAAATATTGGCGTGTGACAGAGCCTGCGCCAGTGTTTCATGCCTGAGCAGAGCATGTATATTCCAGAGCGTCACTGCAGCAGCGACCACCCAGCACGCGAGCATAAGCAGCATATAATTGCTGCGCAGGAACGTCGCGGTGAAGTAAAGGCCAAGCGCCCTGCGCAGATCCGACCATTCCAGCGGGGAGAGACGAAGCGATGCCATGGATCAGGCAGCCCGTGTGGCGGTGATTTCAAGGAAGGCATCCTCGAAATCGGGTACGGAAATCGTTGTCCCTTCAGGCAGGATGACGTCTTCAGACCATCCATGCACCAGCAACCCCGTTTCGCGCTGTCCGATGATTTGGAAGGGAAGATCGCTGAGGATGTGCGGTGTCGCGTGATCCAGCCAGCGCGTTGTGGCGCGGAACACATTGGTCGGGACATCCAGCACCAAGCACCCTTGACGCAGGAATAGCAGGCGGGAGCACAGGCGTTCCAGATCGGAAAGAATATGCGAGGAAATCAGAACGCTGGCCCCCGTGCGGCGCGCATAGTCTCCAAGCAGATTCATGAAATCCCGTCGGGCGTGCGGGTCCAGACTGGCGACGGGTTCATCCAGCACTAGAAAGTCCGGTTCGTGACGCATGGCCAGCAGGATTGCGAGGCGTTGGCGCTGACCTCCGGAGAGGCTTTTGACAATTTTCTTGGGATCAAGATCTGCCCAGCGGAGAAGGGCCGGGTCAATTGGTGGCAGCGTACCGTAGAACGCGCCAATGTAATCAATGAGCTTGCCAACGGTGAATGCCCCGAACCCCGTCATGGTTTGAGGAACGAAGCCGGTTCTGGCGCGCAGGTCCCTGGGGAGGTCCAGAACGTTTTGACTGAACAGGTCCACCGAACCTGTGTCTGGTACGAGGAAGCCCATCAGGCATCCGATAAGTGTGGACTTTCCCGCACCGTTTCTTCCGAGTAGCGCAACGGTCTCGCCGGGTTCCACAGTGAACGACACGCCATCAAGAGCTGTGAAGCTGCCGAAGCGCTTGGTGAGGTTCGTCACTCGGACAGGGAGGACGTCTTGCCGGATGTTCATGTAAAGATCGTTACATAGTGTATATGATCCAGCAAGAGCCCCAAAAGAAAAGGCCCGCGTCCCGAAGGTCGCAGGCCTTTTTCTTCATAAGACTGTCAGATTTGTTCAGTCAGCAGCCAGTGCGAGAGCCTTGCGGCCGCGCATGGTCATGACATGATCTTCCAGCGCTTCACCAACGCGGTCAGCCTGTTTGGCGAAGATATGGTCGGCATCGTCGAAGATACGATAATCGACCGTCACGTTCTTCTGCGTGTTCAGCTTGTCCACCAGTTTACGGATACCCGGCTCTGGTGCCATTTCGTCCTTGCCGCCGGCAATCATCAGGCCGCCGCAGGGGCATGGCGCGAGGAAGCCGAAGTCATAGTCATTGGCAGGAGGTGCCACGCTGATCCAGCCACTGATTTCCGGACGACGCATCAGAAGCTGCATGCCGACAAACGCACCGAACGAATATCCTGCGATCCAAAGTTCGCTGGAGTTCGGGTTGACCATCTGCATCCAGTCAAGGGCTGCGGCAGCATCGGAGATCTCGCCGATGCCACCGTCATAGCGACCCTGCGAACGGCCAACGCCACGCGAATTGTAGCGCATGACCGAGAAGCCCATCTTCTCGAAATGGCGATACATCGTGTAGGTAATGCGGTTGTTCATGGTGCCGCCGTGGAGCGGATGGGGGTGCAGCACCAGGGCGAGGGGAGCGTTTGGTTCGCTGGAGTGGTGGTAACGACCCTCAAGCCGGCCATCTGGGCCGGCGAACATCACTTCAGGCATGTATACTCTCGCTCTATGTCCGGCAGGATTACGGCCCTGCCTTCCGGTGGGCGTCTGTATATCGAGTTGAAAGCCTGAATTTCCACCAAAATCGACTCGGGATTGCGATTCCTGCAACTCTGCACGATCTAGGGAACATGACGAACGCATCTGCTCCGACCTATCTTGACGCCAATGCAACCGAGCCTCTGCGCCCCGCGGCGAGGGAGGCTGTGCTGGAAGGATTGATGCTGTCTGGCAATCCGTCTTCCGTCCATGCGGAGGGGCGTGAGGCCAGACGGTTTCTGGAAAATGCCCGGAGTCAGATCAGTGCCGGTTTTGGGCGGATTTCCGGGACTTGCGTGTTCACGTCCGGGGGCACGGAAGCTGATGCGATGGCCATTCATGCCTTCGGTCGTGGGCGCCGCATTCTGATCGGGGCGACGGAACATGACGCGGTGCGCAAGGCCGCTCCTGAGGCGGACATTATTCCTGTGAACGGAGAGGGTCTTCTGCACCTCGAATACCTGCGGGAAAAACTGTCCGATGGTGTGCCGACATTGGTGTGCGTCATGTCCGCCAACAACGAAACCGGTGTCCTGTCACCGTTGCGCGATGTGGCAACACTCTGCCGCGACTCGGGTGCGCATCTGCATGTGGATGCTGTTCAGAGCGCTGGACGTGTTCCATTTGAACTGACGGAGTGCAGTGTCGCCCTGTCGGGTCACAAGATGGGTGGTCCGAAGGGAGCGGGTGCGCTGCTTTTACCGCAGGATGAGCCGATTGATGCGCTGATGATCGGTGGAGGGCAGGAGCGTGGACGGCGTGGGGGCACACAGCCGCTGCCCGCAATTCTCGGCATGGCGGCTGCATTTGAAGAGGCGCAGAAGCAGGACTGGAGCCATGTCGAGCGTTTGCGGAAACGTGTCGAGCAGTCTGCCATGGAAGTCGGGGCGCGTGTTGCCGGACGTGGAGCTCCGCGGCTGCCGAATACGAGCTGCCTCATTCTCGATGGTGTCGCCGCGCAGGTGCAGTTGATGACACTTGATCTGGATGGGTTCTGTGTTTCTGCCGGGTCGGCCTGTTCCTCCGGAAAAGTCTCGGCATCGCATGTTCTGACGGCCATGGGCGAAACGACAGGCGCCAGTCAGGCCATTCGTGTGTCGCTGCCCTGGAACGTGCGGGAAGAGCAGGTTGAGGCGTTCTGTGCGGCATATGAGCGCATGGCAGCGCGTCTGCGGAAGGCCATCTCATGATTTATCTGGACTACTTTTCGACCACGCCCTGCGATCTGGCTGTCGTGGACGCGATGCTGCCGTGGTTTGCCGAGGATTATGGCAATCCGCACAGCGTGCACGGACCGGGACAGAAGGCGGCTCAGGCTGTAGAGCAGTCGCGGCAGAATGTGGCTGATCTGTTGGGTGTGGAGGCGCGCGAACTGGTATTCACGTCTGGTGCGACGGAAGCCAACAACCTCGCCATCAAGGGGGGCGTCCGGCATTTTGGGCGTATGGGTGATGAGCGCCGCCGGGTCATTACGGTTGCCACGGAGCATAAATGCGTTCTGGAGTCCGTCCGGGATCTGGAGGCGGAAGGGTTCGAGCCTGTTGTTCTTGGCGTGGATTCCCAAGGGCGTGTTGATGCCGAGGCACTGCAAAATGCGCTGAAAGTTCCAACCCTGCTTGTAAGCATCATGGCGGCCAATAACGAGACGGGCGTGTTGCAGGATATTCCGGCTCTGTCACGAATCGTGCGTGGGGCAGGCGCCCTGTTTCACACCGATATGGCGCAGATGGCCGGGAAGCTTCCCGTCTCGCTGGCGGACGTCGATCTGGCGTCTTTTTCCGCTCACAAGATGTATGGTCCGAAAGGGATTGGCGCGTTGTATGTGCGGCGTCGGCCCCGTGTTCGGTTGCAGCCCCTTTTTTCGGGTGGGGGGCAGGAACGGGCGTTTCGTTCGGGGACGCTGCCCACGCCTCTGGTTGTTGGTTTCGGGAAAGCAGCGGAACTGGCCGCGCAGAGACTGGAGGCTGATATTCAGCAGATTTCTGCACTGCGCGACGATCTCTGGAGCCAGATTAAAACGGCGCTCCCGGACTGCGCACTGAATGGCGGCGAGGCTACGCGATTACCGGGTGCGCTGAATATCTGTCTGCCGGATGGAGTTCGGGCAACAGACATCCTTGAACGCGTTCCGGACGTCGCCATGTCTACGGGGTCAGCCTGCTCGGCCGCAGAAATTACGCCCTCCTATGTGCTGACGGCGATGGGACTTTCTACAGAGAAAGCATCGCAGTGCTTGCGCCTGTCGGTCGGACGCTCTACCTCCAAGCCCGGTATTGACCGTGCGGCGGCTATTTTGATCGAGGCTGTCCGTACCTGCCAACCTTCAAGAGACTGAAAAAGACGGACAGCCCATGCCCAAGATGACCTTTATCGAACGTGACGGTTCCCGCCGTGAAGTTGACGCCCCTGTCGGCCTGTCGGTGCTGGAAATCGCCCACAAGCACGACATTGACCTTGAAGGTGCCTGTGAGGGTTCGCTGGCCTGCGCCACCTGTCATGTGATCGTGGACCCGGAATGGGCTGGCAAGCTCTCCGAGCCGACCGACGATGAAGAAGACATGCTCGACCTGGCGTTCGGCCTGGAGCAGACGTCTCGTCTGGGCTGTCAGATCGTTATGACCGAAGATCTGGATGGCCTGACCGTTCAGCTTCCGAAGGCGGGCTGAAGACCATGCGTATCCTCGTTGCCATGTCGGGAGGCGTGGACAGCTCCGTAGTGGCCGCGCTTTTGAAACGGCAGGGCCACGAGGTGATTGGCGCGACACTCCAGCTTTACGATCACGGTCAGGCGTCGAAGCCGGGCGCGTGCTGTGCCGGGCGCGACATCATGGATGCGCGCGCCGTGGCCGATAAGCTGGATTTTCCTCATTACGTTATTGATGCGGAAAGCCGCTTCCGGGATAGCGTGATTGAAAACTTCGCGGACGCCTATGCGCGCGGGGAAACGCCCGTCCCGTGCGTGGCCTGCAATCAGGGCGTGAAGTTCACCGATCTTCTGGGCATGGCTCGCGATTTGGGCTGTGAAGCCATGGCGACCGGGCATTATGTCCGGCGCGTAGAAGGCCCGAATGGCGCAGAAATGCACCGGCCCGTCGATACGGAACGGGACCAGACCTGGTTCCTGTTCGCGACGACAAAAGATCAGCTCGATTACCTGCGCTTCCCGCTTGGTGAGATGCCGGACAAAGCGCATGTGCGTGAACTTGCTCAGGAACTTGGACTGGAAATCGCGACCAAGCCGGACAGTCAGGATATCTGCTTCGTCCCAAGCGGGTCTTACGTCGATATCGTAGAGAAGCTTCGTCCTGAAATCCGGGGTGAAGGCGAGATCGTGGATGCACAGGGTAACGTCCTTGGGCATCATGAGGGCGTTGCGCGTTACACGGTTGGGCAGAGCAAGCGGCTGGGAGACATCCATACGGCCGTTGGCGAGCGCCAGATGGTGACGCGGATTGATGTGCCCAAGCGCCGGATTGTTGTTGGACCGCGCGTTCAGGCGACCGAAGTTGAGACACGTAGGGTGATCCGTCTGCGGGATATGAACTGGCTGATGGATGCGCCCTCTGAAGGCGTGTCCTGCGGCGTGCAGATCCGTGCCCGTGAGAAGCTCCGGGATGCGGTTGTGAAGCCATTGGCGAACGGCGAAGCGCTTGTTGAACTGCGGGAACCGGCTATGCCGGCGCCGGGGCAGGCCTGTGTTCTATATGATGGAAGCCGTGTTCTGGGCGGCGGGTTTATTCTGGCGGGAGCATAAGAATGGCTGGCACACTTCTTATCGGATCAAGGCGCTACTCTTCCTGGTCCCTGCGGGGCTGGCTGGCCGTCAAGCTGGCGAAGCTGGATGTGGACGAGAAGGTTATTGCTCTCAAAGGCGGTGGCAAGACCACGGAAATCCACGCTCTCTCTCCCAACAAGCTGGTGCCGTATTTGCAGCATGATGGCGCGCATGTCTGGGAAAGTCTGGCGATCTGCGAATACTGTGCCGAGTATGAGCCGGCTCTCTGGCCGCAGGACCGCGTGGTACGCGCCCACGCTCGGAGCATTAGCGCGCAGATGCATGCCGGTTTCCGCCCGATCCGGCAGAACTGCCCGATGGATGTGGAGCGCGTTCCTACCCCCCTGGCAGAGATCGGCGAAGATCTTGCCAAGGATGTTGTTCTGCTGAGCGAGACGCTGAAGGGCGCGCTTCTGCGGTCTGGTACGGCCGCGCCTTACCTTTTCGGTGACAGCCTGACCGTTGCGGACTGCATGTATGCGCCTGTCGCGATCCGCATTCACACCTATCAACTGGATGTCGATCCGACCGTAAAGACATGGGTGCAGACGCTGTTGGCGCACCCACTGATGCAGGAATGGTATGCTCTTGCAGTGGCTGAGCCTGCCGAATGGCGGCTGTCTTACGAGGACAAGTAAGGCCTGCGGTTTCGTTCAGTGATGGACGAAGCCCATTCCGGTTTGCAGCGCAGTGCGGAACACGTCTGACCAGATGCTGTTGTTGCCGCCCCGTCCTCCGCCTGGTCCACCTGCCGTTTGGGTATAAGGCGCACCATCACTTCCATCGGCAGTTTCCGACATGTCGGACGGTGTGTGTGATGCACAGCTTGCGAGCAGGAGCAGGCCGCATCCCCACAACAGTCGTTTCATGACGGCGTTTTCCCTGTTCTGCAAAGAGTTCGCTTCTACGTCGCCTGCGACACGGTGGCTGTCATGTCAGGAAGTATCAGGAACCGTAAGCGGATCTGACGAAACTCCCGTTCCTGAAGCACGCTGTTACAGACGGACGGAGAGGGAACGGTAGAAACGTGACAGCAAAACTTTCACCAGAGCAGAAACAGGCCAGACGCGCAGGGCTTCACTACGTTGACCGCACTGAACCCGGCATTACACGTAGAAGAGCGGGTAAGGGGTTTGCCTATTACGATCCTACTGGAAAGCACATTGCCGATCAGGACGTCCTTAGCCGCCTGAAACGTCTTGGTATTCCGCCAGCGTATCGCGATGTATGGATCTGTGCTGATCCGGACGGGCATTTGCAGGCCGTAGGCACGGACGCGCGCGGACGGTTGCAGTATCGCTATCATCCCAAATGGCGCCAAACGCGGGATTTTGCGAAGTTTGATCGCATGCTGGTGTTCAGCGAGAAGCTTCCGGCGCTCCGGGCACAGGTTGCGAAGGATCTGGCACGAAAGAAGCTGGATCGGGACCGGGTTCTGGCTGCCATTGTCTTTATCATGGAGCGCACCATGGCCCGGATTGGCAATGACCGTTATGCACGCGAAAACCGGAGTTACGGCCTTACGACCCTTCGTCACCGGCATGTGGATGTCAGTGGGAAGCATGTCACGCTCGACTTCCGTGCCAAGCATGGTATTGAGCAGCATCTGGACCTTTCTGATGCGCGTTTGGCACGTCTTGTTTCCCGGCTGGAAGATCTGCCGGGGCAACGTCTGTTTCAGTATCTGGACGAAGACGGTGCGCGGCATGATGTGCATTCGCAGGACGTGAACGAGTATCTTCAGACGGTGACTGGCGAGGAGATTACGGCGAAGGATTTCCGAACCTGGGCTGCTACGCAGCTTGCGGCCGTTACGCTTTGTGCATTCAATGACTACGATACGAAAGCGAAAGCCAAGAAACAGATTGTCGAGGCTGTGAAATCCGTGGCCGCGCGGCTGGGCAATACGCCCGCCGTATGTCGGAAAAGCTATATCAATCCCTGCGTGGTGGATGGCCATCTGGATGGCACGCTTCGGGCAGCGTTCCAGAAAAGGGCGAAGGATGTTCTTGAGGCGCCGGAGCATGGATTGTCTGCTGAAGAGGCTGCTGTCACGGGCTTCCTGGCGAGCCGACTGTCACATCTTCAAAATAATGGCGCGGTAAAACCCTGAACAGCGATATGTTGAAATCTTACGGTTGAAACTCTGCCTGTTACAGAAGCTTTCTGTGTCTGACAGTGAATGTAAAAATTCGGCCTGATGACTGTTCAGGCGGGCGGCGGGAAGCTAGGGCATGATGGAGCAGGGCAGATGAATTCACTCGGACTTTTTGCGTTGCTGATGGTTGGGGCAACGTGTTTTGGAGTTCTGAACGAGCGTCTGCTCAAACTGCCCATGACAATCGGCATTCTCCTGATCTCCATGGTCATTTCAATGCTGGTCATGCTGATCAATCCGCTGATCCCCGGCTATGATCTTCAGCACATTCCCCGCTCCCTGCTCGGGCAGGTCAATCTGCCTGAAACCTTTCTCGAAGGGGCGCTTTCCTTCCTGCTGTTTGCGGGCGCCATGCAGGTCAATCTGGGGCTTCTGCTATCGAGAGGAAAAGCGGTCGCAGCACTGGCAATTTTTGGCACCGTACTGGCTGTGGCTCTTCTGGCCGGCGCGGCCTGGCTTGTTTTCCCGCTGTTGGGGATGAATGTGCCCTTCAGTTGGTGTGTGGTTCTTGGGGCCATTCTTGCACCGACAGATCCTGTGTCCGTGGTGGGTATGTTGCGTCGGCTTGGATTGCCGGACTCCTTACAGGCGGTCTTTGCTGGCGAAAGCCTGTTTAATGACGGCGTAGGCGTCGTGATTTTCGGAACAGTGATTGGGGTGGCAACTGGCGAGGTCCAGAGCGTGGCCATGATGGATTTTGTCGTACGGTTTCTGATTGAAGCCGTCGGAGGAGGTCTGTTGGGAGGGGTGACAGGCTGGCTCACCCTGAAGATCATTCGAGGGGTGGAGGATATGCAGATTGACCTCCTTGCTTCGCTGGCGCTTGCCACGGGGACGTATAGTCTGGCCAGCGCACTCCATATGTCGGGCCCAATTGCGGTCGTGGTTGCAGGCATGTGGCTGGCGACCGACGCGGGGAAACGCGCCATTCCCGAGCGTTCCCGGCAGGAGCTGACGACGTTCTGGGGGCTGATTGACGAAATCCTGAATGCCCTGCTGTTTCTGCTGATTGGCTTCGAGCTTCTGGAGATCACGCCGCATCTTCCCAATCTGGTTGCAACTCTTCTGATCATCCCGCTGTCGGTCATCGTGCGCGGACTGAGCGTCTTTCTCTCGACAATGCCGGTTCATCTTCAGCAGGGGGAGCGCGGAAAGGCTCTCGGTGTTTTGACCTGGGGTGGGCTGAGGGGGGGAATTTCCGTGGCGTTGGCTCTGGGATTACCGCCGGGTGAACTTCGGGAAACGCTGCTTCCGGTTTGCTATGGTGTCGTGGTCTTTACAATCGTCGTGCAGGGGCTGACGATGGAAAAGGTGGTCAACCGGCTTTATCCCAAGAGCACCAGTTGAAAATTACCTGCCGACCATGTCTGGCAGATGACAAACAGACCGGCAGGAGTACGACTGAATGACGACATTAAAGCGCGCAATGGGCTTCATGCTGGTGGTGGGAAGCCTGTTCGGCGCAGCCGGGAGTGCGTCGGCGGCATCCGGTTTCCCCGGTCAGGCTGGTTGCTGGACGGCTCTTCCCGGTGAAGATGAGCGGCCGGATGTTACGTGCCGCAGCTTTACGGAAGATCTGCTTCGGAGCCTCCAGAAAGCAACGCCTGCACAGGTCACCCAGATTCTCGGTGTACCGGGTAAAGACCATAAGGCCAGTTATTTCCAGAGCGCCAATAAGACACCGGGCGCTTATAATGGCTACATTGAGTTGAAATATACGAACGGTCATGTCTCGGATCTATCCGCTGTGATGACGCAGGTTATGCCCAGTGGCATGGCAAGTGCTGAGAAAGACTACCAGTGGGGGATTGGGAAAGAGGGTTGCTCGGATTTCCCGGGATCGAAGAAGGCGTGTGATACGTCCCAATAAGTCTCTGGCATTAATCCCGAAGGTCCAGTGCCAGAAGGTGCTGATTGCAGGTAATGAACAGTCGCCGGTTGTCCTGGCCACCGAAAGTACAATTGGTGGGGGTATAGGGCAGTGGAACGAACCCCAGCAGGCAGCCTGCGCTATCCAGGATATGGATGCCGTCGGCTGCCGTGGTCCATACCCATCCACGAGGATCAATGGCGAAACCATCGGGAACGCCATGTTCAACGCTGTAGAACGGGCGCTCTTCGGAGAGGGACCCATGTCGTGTGACGGTGAAAGCCTGAATGGAATGGGTGGCCCCCCCGATTGCCCTGGACGTATCCGAGACATAGAGCGTCTGACCATCGGGCGAGAACGCCAGACCGTTAGGCTGATCCAGATCAGCCATGCGCGTTAGGGTCGCGCTCGCCCGGTGATAGCGATAGACGCTGCGATGAGGCAGTTCGGGATCTGCGATATACCCTTCGCGTGGTGAACTGATGCCGAAAACAGGATCGGTAAACCAGATCGTATCGTCTGGCCCTAGAACGATGTCCTTGGGTGCGTTCAGTCTCCCTCCCTGATAATGGGTGATGAGGGGAAGGGTCTCTTTTCCGGGACGAGAAAGACTGACGCACCGACGCCCATGCTCGCAATGGACCATGCCCCCATCCGGGAGCAGGGCGTTGCCATTGATAAACCATGTGGGGTCGAGCACGGTGTGCACATGACCGTCCGGATGCCATGCCATCAGCCGACGGGAAATCACATCCGACCAGATCAACCGGTTTCGTGTTGCGTCCCAGACGGGTCCTTCGCCATGCGTTGTGCCCTCATGTAGCAGCAGGAGGGGCGTATCGAAGTCCAGCACGGCTGCCAGAAGAGGGTCGTTGATACTCAGGCCGGGAATGGGACCCAGAATTTCTGCTGCCCCCGCGCGACGCAGGAATGTACCGATGAGCACATTCTTCACAGGAAGCCTCTTTTCTCTGCACGAGGCCTAGGGCGAGACTCAGGGTTCGAGTCTCGGGTCTCTTTGTTGAGGCCACAATCCTTGGCGTGTGTGCGTCTTGTTTGTTCTTTTGTGTTCCGTATGAACGTCATGGAGAACCCACAGTTCAGGCCGGATATATTTTGCATCCATCAGGCGTATTCTGACGGAGAAAATTGCCAAGCTCCCGGAACGTTGAAGCGCGGGGGTCAGACGCACGCCAGGCAAGGCCGATCGTCCGGCAGGCTTCGGGTTCAGAGAGTGGGCGTACGGTAATGAGGCTCTCAAAATCCATCCTGTTCCGCAGGGCCAGTTTTGGGATCAGAGAGAAACCTTCACCAGCGCCAATCATATGCCAGAGCATTTCGAGGCTGGTGGCCAGTCGGGGCTCCCGCTGACGGGGAACTGTCGGGCAGATGGAGAGTGCCTGATCGCGCAGGCAGTGGCCGTCTTCCAGAAGCAGAAGGTCAGGGCGACCAAGCTGCTTCAGGGAGATCCTGTTTTTGCCAGCAAGTTCATGCGTTGCCGGGAAGACGCCCAGAAATGCTTCTTCGAAGAGCGGAATGGTTTCCAGAGCGTCCGAGGGGGCAGGGAGTGCCATCAGTGCCAGATCAAGCTCGTTGTTTCGCACGGCGTGCACGAGCGTGTCTGTCATGCCTTCCGTGAGGCGAAGGTGCAGGTTCGGATATTCGTCCCGGAGATGTGGGAGGATGCCCGGAATGTAATATGGCCCGAGTGTCGGGATGACACCGAGGCGCAGGATACCATCCAGGGGGCTGGTGCGTGCCCTTGCGACTTCCAGAAGATTGCGTGCTGCCGCCAGAACATCCCGACCGAGCGCAATCAGGCGTTCTCCGTCAGGGGTGGGCTCGACATGGCGGCGCGAGCGTTCGAACAGTGTGACATCCAGAAGCTGTTCGAGCTTGCGGACCTGTTCGGACAGGCCAGCCTGGCTGACGCCACAGCGCTCGGCGGCACGGGAAAAGTTGCGGAGATCGTCCACCGCCACGACATATTCGATGTCTCGCAGGGACAGGCCGGAAAGGGGGACATAGCTCATGGAATTATAGATATGATCGAACTTAAAAATATGTAAGTGCGGTTTTACCTGTTAAAAATTTCAAAGGTTCATGCGTGCCTGGAAGACACACCTGATTGCAGGGCGTATAAGGTTCGACACATTTTCCAGAGGAAGGATCAAGAACCATGTCCCAGCGCGCTGCTCTTGTGACCGGTGGTTCCCGCGGTATCGGTGCCGCAATCGCACTTCGTCTTGCCGCAGACGGTTATGACGTTGCTATTTCCTATGCCAGCAATGAGAAGGCTGCCGCTGCTGTTGTCAGTCAGATCGAAGCCAAGGGCCGTAAGGCCGTTGCCATCAAGGCCAATGGCGGAACGGCAGAAGGCAATATTGCGGTCGTTGCCAAGGCTGTTGAGACGTTCGGTCGTCTGGACGCTTTGGTTTGCAATGCTGGTATTTATCCCTATGGCCCTATCGACCAGATGAGTGTTGAGCAGATCGACAAAGTGCTGAACCTCAACGTGCGTGCCGTCATGGTTGAAACCATGGAAGCCGTGAAGCACATGGGGCAGGGTGGTCGCCTGATTTACATCGGTTCCGCGTTCGGTGCGCGGGCGCCGTTCCCGGGGATCTCCCTGTACGCGGCGACGAAGGCTGCTCTGGAAGGTTTTGCGAAGGGCGTTGCTCGTGACGTGGGACCGAAGGGCATCACCTGCAATGTTGTGGAACCGGGCCCCATCGACACTGATCTCAATCCGGCAGATGGTGAAGGTGCCGCACTGATCCGCAGCTTCACCGCGACAGAGTCTTACGGCAAAGTAGCGGATATTGCTGATTTCGTTGGTTTCCTTGCCAGCCCGGCAGCATCTTACATCACGGGTGCTTCCCTGCCGGTTGATGGTGGTCTGACTGCCTGATCGCAAAATCCATCCGGGTCATCCTGTTTTCTCGTCTTGTTATCAAACCGGCTTCGCAACATCCTGTCAGAGGGTCAGGCTGATTGTGCCGACGGGATAAGAAGGAAAACAGGATGAAGTTCGGGCGCAGGGCCTTTCTGGCAAATACGACGCTTTTCGCGGGGACTTTCGCACTTGGCGCCCGAGCAGCGGCAGTGCCGTCTCCCGGCAGTGATGATCTGACAGCGTTTATTTACGCCATGCCAAAGGCTGAGATGCATGTGCATCTTGAAGGGACGCTGGAACCGGAAATGAAATTCCGGTTCGCCCGACGGAATGGCGTGCCACTGCCTTACCAGACTGTGGAAGAGATGCGGGACAGCTACAACTTCCACGATCTTCAGAGCTTTCTGAAAATTTTCTATGAAGGCAAAAGTGTTCTGCTCAAGGAGCAGGATTTCTATGAGCTGACCTATGCCTATCTGACAAAGGCCGCGTCCCAGAACGTTCTGTACACCGAGATGTTCTTTGATCCGCAGATGCATACGGATCGTGGCATTGCCTTTTCGACGGTCATGGCTGGCCTGGCCCGCGCGCAGGCAGATGCCCGGAAGAACCTGAAAATCGACTCTCAGCTTGTGCTCTGCTTCGAGCGGGAACTGAGCGCTGAATCCGCGATGAAGACGTTGGAAAGTGCGCTTCCGTACCGCCAGCATATCGTGGGCATCGGGCTGGATTCAGACGAGAAGAACAACCCGCCTGACAAGTTCCGGGATGTTTTTGCCCGGGCGAGGAAGGAAGGTTTCCATCTGACGATGCACTGCGATCTGAACCAACTCGATACGCATGAGCATATTCGACAGGTTCTCGAAGATATTAAGGCGGATCGCATTGATCATGGCGGCAATATTCTGGAACGCCCCGATCTTGTAGCCATTGCCAAGCGTCGGGGAACGGCCTTTACGGTCTGTCCTGTTGCCTGTGGGTGGCTGCGGGAGAACGGCGAGAATATCAACATCATCCGCGGGATGCTGGATCGTGGCCTGAAGGTGACGGTGGCGTCCGATGATCCGGCCTACATGAAGGGTGACTATGTGGCGGAAAGCCTGATTGTGGCGCAGGGGGATGCAAACCTGAGCAAGCAGGATCTTTTGACGTTGGCGCGCAACAGCTTTGAAGCGTCCTGGATCAGTGCGGCGCAACGGAAAACTTACCTTGCAAAGCTGGAGGCTTTCCAGCGGCAATGGGCTTGAAGGTCTGGCCAGCGGTTCTGATATAAGATAGGCAATGGTGATGAGGGTTTGGTCTGTATTCGGTCTGACCGATCAATCATATTGACAGGAACTGTTTCCTGTCCCTCTCATTCTGTGGGACATAGGTTCCGCAACACAACACGAGCGACAAAGCAGGAGACCTTCTGATGGTTCGCATCAATTCGCCGCTGGCACCCTTCTCGACCGACGCATTCCGCGACGGCAAGTTCCTGACCGTCACGGACGCAGACGTCCGCGGCAAGTGGTCCGTTTTCTTCTTCTATCCGGCTGACTTCACGTTCGTCTGCCCGACGGAACTGGAAGACCTCGCTGACAACCAGGCTGCTTTCGACAAGCTGGGCGTTGAACTCTACGCTGTCTCCACGGACAAGCATTTCACGCACAAGGCCTGGCACGACACGTCCCCGGCGATCGGCAAGATCAAGTACACGATGCTTGGCGACCCGACGGGCACGATTTCCCGCAGCTTCGGTGTTCTGATCGAAGAAGCTGGTCTGGCTGATCGTGGTACGTTCCTGCTCGATCCGGAAGGCAAGGTTCAGTACATCGAGATCACGGCTGGTGGCGTTGGCCGCTCCGCGACCGAACTGCTCGCCAAGATCGAGGCTGCACAGTACGTCGCAAGCCACCCGGGTGAAGTCTGCCCGGCCAAGTGGAAGGAAGGGAGCGCAACGCTGAAGCCATCCCTCGACCTCGTCGGCAAGATCTGATCCTGCCCGGTGAGGCATGACAGCCTCACCATCCTCCTGCCTCTCCTGAAGAGGCAGGATTTTAACAAGAATTTTTTCTTACAAAACCGCTGGAGAAAACGATGCTTCAGGACGACCTGAAAACCCAGATGCGCGCCTATATGGAGTACCTGCGGAGCGACGTCGTGCTCGAAGCCACGCTTGGCTCTGACGACCGCTCTGTTGAAGTGCGCGGATTGCTGGAAGATATTGCCAGCCTGTCAGACAAGGTGACGTTTTCCGACGCCGGAACAGCATCGCGCCGACCCTCCTTTGTGATCCGCCGTGCCGGTTCCGTGGAACAGGTGACGTTTGCCGGCCTGCCCATGGGGCATGAGTTCACGTCGCTGGTTCTGGGCCTGCTTCAGGTCAGTGGGCATCCGCCCAAGATCGAGGCCGATCTTGTTGAACAGATCAAAGCGCTGGATGGGGACTTCCATTTCGAGACGTATTTTTCCCAGTCCTGCCAGAACTGCCCGGATGTCGTGCAGGCTCTGAACGCCATGAGCGTTTTGAACCCGAAGATCCATCATACGGCGATTGATGGCGCGGACTTCCCGGAAGAAGTGGAACGTCTGGGTATTCGCTCCGTCCCGCAGGTCTATCTGAACGGGGAGCCGTTTGCGTCTGGCCGTATGGAAGTCGCGGATATTCTTGCCAAACTCGATGCGTCTTCCGTTGAGCGCGCCGCTGCGAAGCTGAAAGATGTGGCACCGTTTGATGTGCTTGTGCTGGGTGCTGGCCCTGCTGGTGCGTCGGCTGCCATCTATGCAGCCCGTAAAGGTCTGCGGACAGGACTTGTGGCTGATCGTTTTGGTGGCCAGGTCATGGATACGGCTGGGATCGAGAACTTCATTTCTGTGAAGGAAACGGAAGGTCCGCAACTTTCTGCCGCGCTGGAAGCTCATGTGCGCCAGTATGATGTGCAGATCATTGCCTCCCAGAAGGCGGCCAAACTGGTTCCTACGAAGCAGCCGGGTGGATTGCACGAGATTGTTCTGGAAAGCGGAGCGACCCTGCGGTCCAAAACGATCGTTCTGGCAACAGGTGCACGCTGGCGTCAGCTTGGCGTACCTGGTGAGGAAGAATATCGCACGAAGGGTGTAGCCTATTGCCCGCATTGCGACGGCCCGTTCTACAAGGGACGCCCGGTTGTCGTGACTGGCGGCGGTAATAGCGGCGTGGAAGCTGCGATCGATCTGGCCAATATCGTGTCTCATGTCACGCTTCTCCAGCGTGGGGCGCATTTGAAAGCCGATAAGGTTTTGCAGGACAAGCTGTTGAGCCTGCCAAACGTCACGGTTCTTATGAGCGCGCTCACCACGAAGATCGAAGGCGATGGCAAGGAAGTCACGGGTCTGACTTACAGCGATGGGGATGGTGGTCTGCATCACATCAAGACAGATGGTGTGTTCGTGCAGATCGGACTGCTACCGAACACGGACTGGCTGAAGGGTTCTCTGGACCTGAGTCCGTATGGCGAAATCGTTATTAACGACCATTGCGCCACGTCCGTCCCGGGTATTTTCGCGGCTGGCGATGCGACGACTGTGCCCTACAAGCAGATCGTGATTGCGATGGGTGAGGGGGCAAAGGCATCTCTTTCCGCCTTTGATTACCTGATCCGTATGCCGGCTGTTCAAAAGGAAGTTGAACTGGCCTGATCAGGGATTGGGGGGCAGACGAAGCGGGTGTATGGTCTGGCCATGCATCCCTATCTGCTTCCCCTTCTTGCGTTTGCTGCCACCGCAGCGATCTTCACCATTACCCCAGGTCTTGATACAGCGATGACGTTGCGAACGGCTACGACTTCTGGCTGGAAAGCCGGGCTGGCCGCCGTTCTGGGAATTTGTCTTGGGCTTGCAGTTTGGGGGCTGGGTGCGGCCTTCGGCCTGACGGCCTTGCTTGCCGCTTCTGAAACGGCGTTCACGGCCGTTAAGTGGGCAGGGGCGCTCTATTTGGGGTGGATGGGCATTAAGCTATTGCTCCATCCACGCTCCTCACTTGCTCATGAACAGGAAGAAGCTGCTGTCGGGCAGCTGACAAACCGCCCGGAAGCTGGAGCCGCGTTTCGTCGGGGCCTTTTGAGCAATCTGCTCAACCCGAAGGTTGGCGTGTTTTACATGACATTCATGCCGCAGTTCATTCCGCCGCATGTCAATGTTCAGGAATTTTCTTTGCTCCTCACGGCCATTCAGGCTGTGCTTTCCTTCGCATGGCTTGGATTGCTGGTCGCGCTGACCATCCCGTTGGGGCGGTTTTTGTCGAGCCCCGTTGTAGTGCGCCGTATGGACCGTCTGACCGGTGGGGTTTTCCTGCTGTTCAGTCTGAAACTTGCTTTGGCACGTCGGGCCTGAGTTGTCAGGCTGTTCTGGGAAGAACAAAAGCCCGATCTGTCTGAGGCATCCCGATATGCTGATAAAAGGACACAGCGTCAGGGGCAGCAATCAGGATGCATGCACATTCCGGACCTGCATGATGTTGTGTTGTCGCGATCAGTTTTTTGCCAATTCCATGACCTTTGTAATCTTCATGCACGGCAAGATCTGACAGGTAGCAGGCATAGGCGCCATCCGTAATGGAACGAGCTATTCCAACGAGTTCTCCGCTCTGACTATCCCGTGCCGTAACCGTCAGGTTTGCACCATCAAGCATACGCTGCAGCCGGGCGAGGTCATCAACGGGCCGACGTACGCCTAGACCTGATTTCCGTAATAGATTCGCAAATTCTTCGGCAGACGGTACGGCTCGATCATAAAGAATGGTCATGGGGTAAGGTCTTTGCCGGTCGAGAGAGACCCTGACGATCTGGACGAAGCAGATCGTCAGAGGTGAAGCTCAGGCTGCTGCCATGCCGCGCAGGACATAAGGCAGGATACCGCCATGGCGGTAGTAGTCGGCCTCGTCCACGGTATCGACACGGCAGAGCAATGGAACCTGCTGCTGGCTGCCATCCTGACGGGTGATGGTCATGATCAGTGTTTTGTGGGGCGTCAGGTCGTTGATGCCCGCAATGCTGATCGTTTCCGTACCGTCCAGCCCCAGGGTTTTGCGGGTGGTGCCGTCCTCGAACGTCAGCGGCAGAACGCCCATGCCGACGAGGTTTGAGCGGTGGATGCGTTCGAAGCTTTCCGCAATCACAGCTTTGACGCCGAGCAGACGCGTACCCTTGGCCGCCCAGTCACGGGAAGAACCCATGCCATATTCCTTCCCACCGAAGACGACGAGTGGTGTGCCTTCTTCGGCATAGCGCGTGGCGGCGTCGTAGATCGGCATGAGGGTTCCATCGGGTTGATGGCGTGTCATGCCGCCTTCGGTTCCCGGTGCCATCTCGTTGCGGATGCGGATGTTGGCGAATGTGCCTCGCACCATGACGCGATCATTGCCACGGCGGGAGCCGTAGGAGTTGAAATCCTTGACCGAGACCTGATGCTCCTGAAGGTATTCACCTGCGGGGGAAGATGCAGCGATGGAACCCGCTGGGGAGATATGGTCCGTCGTGATGTTGTCACCCAGCAGAGCCAGAACGCGCGCACCGGAAATATCGGTCGGGTTCTGGGGATCAGCCTTCAGGTCCGTGAAGTAGGGCGGGTCCTGCACGTAGGTTGATCCGGGCTGCCACTTGAAGGTGGCGGAATCGCTGGCTGTGGCAAGAGCCTGCCATTCTGACGTGCCTTCGGTGATGCGGCTGTAGCGATCTACGAAAGCTTCGCGCGTGACGGCCGTGCCGACCAGTTCCGCGACTTCGTGATTGGACGGCCAGATGTCTTTCAAGTGGACGGGTGTTCCGTCCGGTGCATGGCCTAGAACGGTGGTCGTAATATCCTGTCGCATGGTGCCAAGCAGGGCATAAGCGACTACAAGCGGAGGGCTGGCAAGGTAGTTCGCGCGGACGTTCGGCGAGATGCGGCCTTCGAAATTGCGGTTGCCCGAGAGAACGGACGTTGCAACCAGATTATGGCCTTCAATTGCATCGACAAGCGGCTGCTCCAGCGGGCCTGAATTGCCAATGCAGGTTGTGCAGCCATAGCCTACGGTTTCGAAGCCGAGCGCATCAAGGTCAGCGGATAGGCCAGCACGATCCAGATAATCCGTCACGACCTGAGAGCCAGGAGCGAGCGATGTCTTGACCCAGGGTTTGGGCTTGAGGCCAAGCGCACGCGCCTTTCGGGCGACCAGACCAGCAGCCACGAGAACAGCAGGATTGGACGTGTTGGTGCAGGATGTGATGGCCGCAATAACGACCGAGCCGTGCTCCAGCGCGTAATCCGTTCCCGCGACCGGAGCGGTGACGATGGTGTTTTCCGGTTTGACGCCGAGCGTCTCTGTCAGGGCCTTCTCGAAAGCCGCCGAGGCAGAGCGGAGTTCCACACGATCCTGCGGGCGCTTCGGACCAGCAAGAGATGGGGTGACAGTGCTGAGATCCAGTGAGAGTATGGAGGAAAAGACTGGTTCTGGCGTGGACGCATCACGGAACATGCCCTGCGCCCGCAGATAGGCTTCGACAAGCGCAATACGGTGTTCGTCACGGCCGGTCTGGCGCAGGTAATCCAGTGCCAGCGCGTCGACAGGGAAGAAGCCGCAGGTTGCGCCATATTCCGGGGCCATGTTGGCGATGGTTGCACGGTCTGCAACGGGTAGGTGGTCCAGCGCGGGGCCATAGAACTCGACAAATTTCCCGACAACGCCCTTGGCGCGCAGCATCTGCGTGATGGTCAGGACAAGGTCTGTGGCCGTCGTGCCTTCCGGAAGTTTGCCGTCCAGGCGGAAACCGACAACGTCCGGAATGAGCATGGAAATCGGCTGGCCGAGCATCGCGGCTTCGGCTTCAATACCCCCGACGCCCCAGCCCAGGACACCCAGACCATTGACCATGGTGGTATGGGAATCCGTGCCGTACAGCGTGTCCGGATAGGCGTAGGTTACGCCGTCGATCGTGCTGGTCCAGACGACCTGGGACAGGTATTCCAGATTGACCTGATGGCAGATGCCCGCACCCGGCGGCACAACGCGGAACTGGTCGAACGCCTGCTGGCCCCAGCGGAGGAAAGCGTAACGCTCGCCATTCCGCTCGAATTCCAGCGATACGTTCTGCTGAAGCGCATCCGCACGGCCAGCGACATCGACCATGACGGAATGGTCGATCACGAGATCAACCGGAACGAGCGGATTGACCTTCCGCGGGTCTCCGTTGAGCGACAGGATACCGTCCCGCATGGCGGCCAAATCGACAACAGCCGGAACGCCCGTGAAATCCTGCATCAGAATGCGGGATGGCTTGAAGGGCACTTCCTGCGTCGAGCCGGCATAATGCAGCCAGTCCGCGATGGCCTGTGCGTCTTCCACCTTGTAGCTCGTGCCATCCGTAAAGCGCAGGACGTTTTCAAGCAGAACCTTGAGGCTGACAGGAAGACGGGAAATGTCCCCGATCTTCTCCGCGGCCACGGGAAGGGAAAAATAGCGATAGGTCTGTCCGTCAACGGACAGGTCGCGCTGGCTGCCCAGAAGATCGCGTCCAACCTGTTTCATGATGTCTGTGTTCCCTGCTGGTCGTGTCGTCTGGTTTAGTGAATGGCGCGCAGGAGGGCCTGCGTAACGTCTTCCGTTGTGGCCGTGCCACCCAGATCGCGGGTGCGGAGGCCGTCCGTCGTCAGGATCTGCTTCATGCCGCCATCAAGACGGGCGGACAGGTCCTGACGTCCCACATGGGCCAGCATCATGCTGGCGGCCATCATGAGCGCCAGCGGGTTGGCAACGCCCTTGCCAGCAATATCCGGTGCTGATCCGTGGACGGCTTCGAACACGGCCATCTTCTCTCCGATATTCGCGCCTGGAGCCATGCCCAGACCGCCCACGAGGCCAGCGGTCAGATCCGAGAGGATATCACCAAACAGGTTTGTCGTGACGATAACATCGTAGTTTTCCGGCTTGATGACGAGTTCCATCGCGCAGGCATCGACAATGCGCTCTTCAAGTTCGATGCGGCCTTCATATTCGGCAGCCACGCGTCGGCCTTCGTGCAGGAAGATGCCGCTGAGGATTTTGAGGATATTGGCCTTGTGAACCAGCGTCACCTTCTTGCGGCCATTCTTCACGGCATACTCAAAAGCAAACCTTACGATTCGATTACATTCCGCACGCGTGTTGAACCCCGCACCGTAGGCTACAGCCTCCGGGTCATCGCCCACGCGCATGTAGTGTTCCATGGCCGCATAGAGACCCTCGACGTTCTCGCGGATCACCACCAGATCGACATTGCTGTAACGACCACCCGGCACGATCGTCTGCGTTGGGCGGACATTGGCATACAGATCGAACTGCTGGCGCAGCGTCACATTGATGGACCGGAAACCCTTGCCGACCGGCGTTGTCAGCGGACCTTTCAAAACCAGTCCCGTGCGGGCGATGCTGTCGAGTGTCGCATCGGGAAGAGCGCTGCCCTGATTTTCCAGAGCGCCCATTCCGGCATTCTGGTGATCCCAGATGAAGGGTGCGCCGAGCGCATCCAGTACAGTTGTGACAGAGGCCATGATCTCAGGTCCGATACCGTCACCGGCGATGAGCGTGGCGGGAATCTTGTCAGTCATGGCGTATCCTGTCTGTCCGTACGTAGAAGGCGTGCGGACTTTAGTGGGGAAAGCTGCTAGGTCCAATATTTCGTTGCAGGTTTCATCATACCTTAAAGGTATCGCATGGTTGAGTTACGTCATTTCCGCGCTGTTGTGGCTATTGCCGAAGAGGGAAACCTGACGCGGGCGGCAGAACGGCTGGGGATTCAGCAGCCCCCTCTGACGCGGATGTTGCGCTCCTGCGAGGAGGCGATGGGCGTTCAACTTTTTGAGCGCCATGCCAAAGGCATGCGTCTGACGGCTGCCGGGCGCAGCATGCTCAAAGGTGCGTATGATATTCTCGATCGGGTTGATGAGACGGTTGAGGATGTGAGGCGGGTCGTACGGGGCGAAAGTGGCGAACTCTCTGTTGGTTTTACCAATTCGGCCATGTGTCATCCCAGCTTGCCAGCCGTATTGGGGCACTTCAGGGAGAGTTGGCCGGATGTGACGCTGAGCCTGACAGAGGGAAATTCCAGTCAGCTTCTTGGGGCTTTGCGCGATGATCTTGTGGATGTGGCGTTCGTGCGTGCCTCCATCCCGGATGTATCGGATGTGATGGTGGAACTGATTCTGGAAGAGCCGATGGTGGTGGCGGTTCCCAGGGCGCACCCACTGGCTCTCAACCCACCAGCAGAGGGGCTCAGGCTGGCGGATTTCGAGAACGAAGACTTCATCCTCTATCAGAGCCAGTATAACAACGGCCTCTACAAGACGATTGTGGATGCCTGTCTGGGTGCCGGATTTATGCCCAATATTCGGCAGAAAGGCCCGCAGCTGATGGCGGCGCTCAGTCTGGTGGCCGGAGGGCTGGGTATTTCTGTCGTGCCACACTCGATGCAACAGCATCATGCGGGGCAGATTACTTACATTCCCCTTTCATCCCGTACAGCTCTGACGGCACCCGTCTATCTTGTGTACCGGTCTGTGCGAATGACGGGTGTCAAGCTGTATTTCATCCATCAGGCTCGCCAGATGCGGACGCGCCAGTTCGGGGGAACTAAAGCCCCGTCCTAACGAAGAGCCTGTGTTTCCCGGATCAGGGCGTGGATGAATGCCAGCTTCTCCCGTACACCTGAAGTCAGGACAAACGGGTAAAAATCAGCCAGCCCCATGGATCGGTTGAGGCTGTTGACGGCAGAGGTCAGCGGAACCCAGGCATCCATGATCTCGTCAAAAGTCGCGGTTAGATACGGGTCATTCATCGGGCCGTCCGTCGACAGGGTAGATGGATCTGGGATGCCCGGATGGATCGTGACGCCGTAAGCCCAGGCTGTTTCGAGAGTGGAGACGATGTGCAGGTAGTGGGCCCATGTCTCGGCAAAGTCTTCCCATGGGTGGGACGTCGCGTAGCTGCTGACGTGGCGTTCGCGCCAGTCTTCCGGGGGAGGGTTCTTGTAGTGGCGTTGCAGGGCTTCCTGATAATCCTGACTGTCATCTCCAAAGACGGCGCGGCAGCTTTCCAGTCGTCCGGCATCACGCACCAGAACATTCCAGTAGTAATGGCCGATCTCGTGGCGGAAATGGCCGAGAAGGGTACGGTAATATTCCCCCATCTCAACGCGCATGCGCTCGCGCTCTGCATCGTCGGCTTCCCGGATGGCGAGGGTGATGAGGCCGTTATTATGGCCTGTCATGACGGGGGCTGAGCCGTCCGGGGCATCGTCGAGAAAATCGAAGGCAAGTCCGTTGTCCCGATCTTCCCGCCAACTGCGGATCGGAAGTTTCAGGCGCATCAGCGTATAAAACAGACGATGCTTGGCGACTTCGATTTTTCGCCATCGCTCAAGGTTTTTCGGATCTTCCAGATTGGGAATCGTCCGATTGAAACGGCAGGCAAAACAGACGGGCGGCTGGCCTGTCTGGCTTGGAGTTGTGAGCCAGTTGCAGGCATCATACTCATGGTTGGAGCAGTAAACGAGTTCGGCGTTCCGAACCTGTGGTTCCACGGGATGCCACCGGCCATGACCCGCAGGTTCAAGGGCCGTCAGTGCGGAAAGGCCGGGGAGATACCCCACCGGATGATGGCAGGACTCACATGTCGTGTTTTCGAAATACAGAGCCTGCTGGCAGCACTGACACGAGAAAAGTTTCACAGCTTCGGCACCTTATGCAGCTCTTGCCGAAGCATGATGTCAGGTCTTTGCCATTTCATGCAAATGCTGCGCTTCCATCAGAACATCGAAACGCGCCTGACAATGATCCAGCAGACCCGAAACTGGCGCTGCGTCTTCCGGTGTGGCGGAAACAGCAAGAGGAATGTGGTTCTGCGCCGTGATCAGACCGGATGTAGTGTCAAAGCCAAACCAGCCCCGTTCCGGGATCAGAATCTCCGCCCAGGCGTGCAGGTCGCACGTCAGAGGATTGGATTCTGTGTTCTGGAGAGCGGACTGGATGAGATATCCGGAGACAAACCGGGCAGAAAAGCCAAGGTGTCGGGCCAGAGCGATCAGGAGCCATGCACTGTCCCGGCATGAACCCGTCTGTCGCGACAGTGTCTCAGCAGGAGACCAGATGCCCGGTTCCATGCGTGTCTTGTAATGGAGAAAAGCGGCGAGCTTCCGGTTGAGCCAGATCAGGCGATCCAGATCCGTTTCTCCCGAGGTGGAAAAATCACCATTGAGGAAAGTATCCAGAACGGACGCGTCAGAAATGGGCTGTCTGTAACTGGGCTTCTGATCGGCCGTAATGTCCGAAAAGGGGAGGCGGGTAATGGTAAATGGATCATACGGGGTCAGATCAACCGTCATCCGGACTTCAATGTCGAAATGCGACATCTGCTTGGTAAAAACTGCTTCGGCTACTGTGTTGTCGTACGTGTCCTGGCGCCAGATAAGCCTGCCGTCAGTGGGCCCGATATTGAGCGCATAGGTCAGGACAGGATTGTGTGTTCTCGCAGGGGGGCGAAGGCGAATGGTCTGTGGGCCGAGAAACACAGGTCGATCATAGCGATAGGAGGTGTGATGACGAAGCATCACGGCCGTATTCATTCTGGCCTCTGTCCTGAATGCAATCGCATGGTTGTCTGCTCCTGAGCGCCTGACCTGTGAGGGGTGTAATCCCTGATCCTTCTCTTATCGTAATAGGAAGAGCGGGAACGGCAACTCTCCTGATATGATCAGGAAAAAACAGAACTGCTCTGTGCTTTTAACGCTTGGCAAACAGGGGGGAGTTGATAGGTTAATAAATAATCGTAATGATCCGGCCGGGTATGCTTCATACAATTGTCGGGTAAGGAAGCGGGGCACACAGATGAAGTCCAACGTCTTGCAATCCCAGGCCCAGGAAGCCGGTATTTTTTCTGCCTATCACCGGCCTGAATTCTTCTGCGAACTTATGAACCGTGGAGAAGAGCTTCCGGAAGCGCTCCGTCAGGTTCAGGAACGTCTGGCCCATTTTGATATCAAGGAGCTTAGACACCGGACTGCGAATGCTGAAACCCAGCTTTATCGGCTGGGGATTACGTTCACCGTTTATACGGACCGGGAGGCTATTGACCGTGTCCTGCCATTCGACGTCATTCCCCGTGTTCTAACGGCTGAGGAATGGGCATTCATTGAGCGGGGTGTGCAGCAGCGCGTCAAGGCAATCAACATGTTCCTGTGGGACATTTACCATGATCGGAAGATCCTCCAGGACGGTCTGATTCCGGCTGATCTGGTTCTGAAAAATGCTAATTACTGTCAGGCGATGGTCGGCGTGGATGTGCCGGGCGGTGTTTATGTCCATATTAATGGAACGGATCTGATCCGGGATCGAAGCGGGCGATTTCTGGTTCTGGAAGACAATGCGAGAACACCCTCGGGTGTGTCGTATGTGATCGAAAACCGTCACATGATGCTTCGGCTTATGCCGGATCTGGCATCCGGAATGCCGCTGCGCTCCGTTGAGGATTATGGATTGCGACTGCATCGGGCTTTATGTGATGTCGCCCCGGAAGGGGTGGAAAACCCACAGGTCGTTTTGCTGTCCCCGGGGATCTACAATTCCGCCTATTTCGAGCATGTGTTTCTGGCTCGGGAGATGGGTGTGCCCCTGGTGGAAGGGCGCGATCTTCTGGTGGAGAACCACCATGTCTATATGCGGACCGTCGCGGGTTTGCGGCCAGTGCATTCCATCTATCGACGCATCGATGATGCCTTTCTGGACCCCTTGGCCTTTAATCCGGAGAGTCTTCTCGGCGTGCCGGGGCTGGTCGAGGCGTATCGGCGTGGGAATGTGACGATTGCCAACGCGCTGGGCACAGGCGTTGCGGACGACAAGGCTGTGTATGCCTATATGCCTCGGATTATCCGGTATTATCTCAATGAAGAGCCTATTCTGGGGAGTGTAGAGACGCATATTTGCGCTGAGCCAAAAGGGTTGGCTTTTACGCTTGCCAATCTCGAGAAGCTTGTTGTGAAGCCTGTGGGAGAGTCGGGCGGGTACGGACTGCTGATTGGTCCACATGCGACTGAAAGCGAACTTGGAGATTTCAGGCAGCGTTTGCAGGACAATCCTTCAAATTATATCAGCCAGCCTGTCATCGACCTGTCTGTGGCGCCCACTTTGTGTGATGCGGGCGTGGAAGCGCGGCATGTGGATTTGCGGCCCTTCGCCCTGACCGGGAAATCGACCTGGGTTCTGCCTGGCGGGTTATCCCGCGTGGCGCTTCGGAAAGGCTCTCTGGTTGTAAATTCTTCTCAGGGCGGCGGTTCCAAGGATACGTGGGTGATGTCCGTATGACACAGCTTTCTCCAACCTCGACCGGCATGCTCTCCAACCTCAACACACTTCTGTCGCGCTATGCAGAAAGTATGATGTGGCTGGCTCGTTATATGGAGCGTATCGAAAACCTAGCCCGGCTGATTGAAGTTACGGAAGCGTTCGTCCGGGGACCGGATGGCAAAACTGTCTGGGAAACAATCGTTCAGATCAACTCCGATGAGGAGCGCTTTCAGGCACTGCATCCTGCGGCAACGGAACAGGATTACATTCAGTTTTACATCACGGATCTGGCCAATCCGAGCTCCATCAAAGGTATGGCGAGTGCGGTGCGCGAGAATGCCCGCTCTGCACGACCACTGATTTCCACCGAAATGTGGATGCATCTGAACGTCTTCACACGATGGGTTCTGGATCTTGATCCGTCAGATATTCGCCGAACCGGTCTTTCTGCGCTTTGCAACAGGATCAAGCAGGACTGTCAGACGCATACAGGCGTGACGGAAGGCACGCTATACCGCGATCAGGCGTGGCTGTTCTATCTTCTGGGGCGCCATCTGGAGCGTAGCGACCAGATCACGCGCCTGATTGACACACGGTACCATACGCTTCTGCCCTGCGAGGAAGAGGTCGGCTCGGAGATCGATACGACGCAGTGGGCATCTGTCCTGCGTTCGGCTGCGGCTTATCATGCGTTCCGCCGTTTGCAGCCTGTGACAACCACGCCCGCCAATGTTGTTGGGTTTCTGCTGAAAAACGAAGGTTTTCCAAGGTCGCTGGCGTTGAACCTCCGGCAGACTGATGCCGTACTGGCGGCACTGTCTGCGCATTACAATCTCCGTCGGCAGAATTATGCCATTCAGGAACGGTTGTCTGAACTCCGGGCCACTCTGGAAGATCAGACGGCCGAGGAGATCATCATTCGCGGGCTTCATGAATACATGCACTGGATTCAGGCGCAGATCGAGGCCATTCAGAGTGAAGCCGCGTCGGCCTATTGGCCTCCGATTGAAAAGCTTCATGTTCCTGAATGTTATGTGGAGCAATGACGGGGTAAACGTATGAGTAGGAACGGTGATAGCATCAAGGGTGTTCTCAGCCGCTCCTGACTCTCCGAAGAGTTTAACACCGTCACAACCATTTTCGATGGTCGCGCAAAATACGCGTCTTCAGAATGACATAGGGTACGAGTGGTGAAGTGCTCCGAACGATTGGATCAGGACTTTCTCGCACGGTTAGGGCGGAGAAGCGGTCTCCTACGATCCATATCCAATGGACGCTGTTACATCGTCAATGCGGTGATCCGCGAATTCCTGAAAGATTTTAGGATAGCCGGCCGACAGTAGATTGGGATATCCCGGATAGCGTTTCCAGAGGGCGGGAAGGAGAGCCTTGTTGGAAAGCAGGGCCGTCCATGGCGGATTGAGAAAGGTGCAGCCGTAGTTTTGAAGGTGGCGTGCTTCTAGGGCCCGGAACATCCGTTCCCGTGGGTACATACGGGCCATGCTTCGGAGGATCCGTCCGCGGTGAAGGAGCTATCCTTGATGGGTAATATCCAGGTCTTTTCAGCTCGCAACCAACCGCATCCAGACCGGCCTGCTGCACCTGTTGCTTGTAACACACGGCATGCGTCGTATGCTCGCTGTTGTCGGGTAAAGGACAATATGAACCGTTTGGTTCGTCTTGCTTGCCGTAACTTCCGAAGGCGTTCGATAAGTGTCTGGACTTCTAACGAGGGTGGGCATGGGGCTGCCCTCTCTGCTGATGCCATGCGGTCTACATGCGCGTGCTTTCTGGGAGGGTAGCAGGTGTATCAGCATTGTACTTGATCAGTTTGAGCTGACCTTTGCATCAACCCAGATCAAATCTGCCAATTAAAAATGGATCCTGTCGCCTTCAGGAGTCTCGGACAACATCCTGCATCGGCTGTGGAATATGGTAACTCATTTAGTCCTTCAGGACGATGGATCGCGGCTGTTATGACTTCAAGGGAGCGTTGATGAAATGCTTCGGTGAGACGCCGGATCAGCGTCAGAGATGATGCACTGAATTCGTAGCAGACGCCTTCGCCAGTCGAAGCTGCCATCCGCATTTTTATAGTAGTGATATCCAGTCTGACCGGCCGCAAGGAAAGCGAAGGTGGATGCTAGACATGAGCGGATATTATTCGGCGCCACTGCCGAAGTGTCCTGCAGCACTTTCGCCAAAACCTGCATGGCTGCCTGACTCTGCCTCAGTTTCACCCTAGGCTGAATGGGAGTCATCCGTGCCGCCTGAAGAGCGAGGGGAATAAAAGCTATGACCGCCGGAGCCTCCATGCAGGGAAGAAAAATACTGGCCGTCATAAGTTTGACCGATGACATAAGAAGGAAAAAAGATTTCGGTCACTTCAGAGACTTGTGGTTTTAGTTTTGAGATCAAATCAAACGATTGGTCCCAGAATTTCAGGATGTGGCTTGCCTCTCATTGCAGGCGAAAGCTCTGGATCGATAGGTTGGAGAACATTTCATGCTGCGAGACATGGCAGTAGAGCCAGGTGACGGTTCGATGGAACAGAAAACAGTTCCATCACTCAGCATGATTGGAACGCGCGCGCTGCTGTTTGAAGCGCCCGGGGATTTTACACTTGCTCAGCAGCGCCGCATTTGGGCGCTCACGGAAGCATCCCGCGAGCGGCATGATGTTGCTGAAGTGATTGTTGGCGTAACCAACCTGATGCTGGTTTTTTTGCAGGCGCCTGAAGATCCGAAAATCGTAGCGGATTGGCTTCTGAAAGCCTGGGACATGCTGCCGGAACGCCATATCAAGGGCAGGCTTTTTGAAATCGGTGTGCAGTACGGTGGTGAACTCGGGGAAGACCTGTTTCACGTTGCAGAACATGCGTGTCTGTCTCGGGAAGAGGTTATTTCTCTTCATCATGGAGCTGAATATACGGTCTGTGCTTTGGGAAGCGTTCCGGGTTTCGGCTATCTTCACGGATTGGACCCGCGGATTGCGACGCCTCGAAAATCGGTACCGTCCCTGAACATGCTGGCCGGTACAGTTACCATTGGGGGAATGCAGGCCGGGATATCGGCTCTGACTGGGCCTAATGGATGGAATTCGATCGGCTTTACGGAAATATCGCTTTTTAATCCTGCAAGGAACTCTCCTTCCCTGTTCGCAATGGGGGACCGGATCAGGTTCTATCCGGAGAGTATTGATCTGTGATTACAGTTCTTCAGACGCCGCCCCAGAATACCGTTCAGGATCTCGGGCGTTTTGGATATCGGGAACTAGGTGTCGGGACCGCCGGGGCGATGGATGGTGTTGCGCTTCAGGCTGGCAATATCCTTCTGGGAAATCAGCATGGTGCAGCTGCGCTGGAGATCCAGACTTTTCCCTTTGTCGTCAGGTTTGACGAAGCGTGTTTTGTTACCGTCACGGGTGGGGACGCAAAACTGGATTTGTCCGGACAGTCTTTTCTTCCCTGGACCTTGAAGCGCGTTGAAGCAGGGCAGATCCTATCGATCGGTCGTCCTGCTGTTGGTGCGCGCGTGTATCTCTGCGTGCAAGGAGGGATCGACGTTCCTGCAATCCTTGGGTCACGTAGTACGCAGTTGCGGGGTGGTTTCGGGGGATTTGAGGGACGTTTCCTTGAGCTCGGGGATGTTCTGAAAACAGGCGATGGGCCAATGAGGCATTCGCTTTACGGCGCTTTGCCACCGGGCCAGAGGCTTGAGCAACTGGATCCAGAAAAAGGCATCATCGGGCTGAGAGCTATTCCGGCGACGGACTATTTCCGGTTTCCAGAACATGCCCGTCATCGTTTCTGGAATACGGACTGGAAAATTTCTCCACAGAGCAACCGCACCGGGTATCGCCTGAAAGGTGAACAGGTTCTTCCAGACAAAGCGGTCGAACTCCGGTCGTATGGTGTGGTTCCCGGTATTATACAGGTTCCTCCTTCAGGCGAGCCGATTGTGCAAATGGCCGATGCCAATACGGCTGGAGGCTATCCCAGGATTGCATCGGTCATCGAGGCAGATCTCTGGAGGCTTGGTCAGGCACCGTTTGGAGCCAGAATAAGGTTTATCCCGTGTGATCACGCCGAGGGAATTGCTGCGATGAGGGCTGTCACGTCGTATCTGTGTGATCTTATGCAGGTCACAGGTTTATATCAGGGAGAGCGCAACACGCCCTCGCGGGCTATTTCCTGACGCCTTGAAATTTGTTTCCTAACCATAGAAAAACATTATGGTCAGGAAACAAAATCCTATGAGAGAACTGTCCATAATCATCTTACACTCTTAAAAATCTAAAAGGGATGTCTTTTGATAAAGATATTCCGGATAAATAACAAACCATGCTTGGGTGTGGAGATTATTCGGGAGTCTGGCCAGCCGTGCGGCATGATCTGAAACGAGGCGCACTTCTGCTTGCAACAGCAACGCTGTTCAGCGCCATGGTCAATGCTCTTCAAAAGCTGACGGGTGTTCGTCTTCCGGCGGTAGAAATCACGTTTTTCCGGAATTTTTTCTCACTTCCGTTTGTGCTGTTAATCGCGAGCAGAAGAGGGATGGTTCTCAAAACAAGCCATTTTGGCGGCCATGTCATTCGGTCTGCTATTGGCCTCACCGGAATGATCATGGTTGTTGTGGCAGTAACCCGGCTTCCGCTCGCAGAACAGCAGATACTATCCTACACCCAGCCTCTGTTTCTGGTTCTGCTCTCCATTCCCTTGCTGAATGAGAAACCCTCTTTGACGCACTGTATTGCGGTGCTTATTGGTTTCTGTGGCGTATTGTTTGTTGCATTGGGGAAAAATACAGCATCAGCCGTTCCGGGCGTTATCATTCCCCATTGGGTGTATCTGCTTGCCATCGCACAAGGCGCGGTCGGCGCGTTGACGGCCATGTAGATCCGGCAGCTTTCCGCTACGGAATCCAGCACGACAATTGCGATCTGGCAAGCCATTCTCATGACGCTGGCCACCTTGGTGGCGCTGCCGTTCATTTGGGTTTCTCCCGGAATAACGGATCTGCTGTGCCTTATCGCCGTTGGGGCATTTGCGGGGATTGCCCAGATCCTCCAGACGGAAGCCTTTGCTTCGGCTCAGGTCTCGGCCGTTGGGCCTTTTTCGTACACTGGTTTGCTCTGGGCGGCTCTGATTGGCTGGCTTGGCTTTGGTGAACTGCCGGGTGTGGCGCTGTTGCTCGGTGGATGTCTGATTATTGGTTCGGGTGTGTGGATGTTGCGCGCTGATCGCAATAAGCAATCCAGACAGCTTGCCACCCCTTCCAGTGCGGCAGCCTTGAGTAGCCAGGATGCGCCGCTCGAGGCCAGTGAACTTACGAACGAAAATCTGGAAAGGACGCCTTCGACCTGATGGAGGCACGCAGGGTTCTGCGATTTTTCAATGTCGAATGTCCTGACGGGATGCCCAATCCCTGACTGACAAGGAGAGCGGACATGTCTGAATTTGGAGTTGCAGGATCCGATGTTGAGGACGGCGCACCAGCCATGAAACTCTCCCGCATCAACGCGTCGTCACAGACGACATCGGCCGCTACATATCGTTATGTCATGTTTGGATTCATCTTCCTCATGTACATGATCAGCTATGCAGATCGCGCTGCGTTATCCATCGCGTTACCCGCTTTGGGACAGGAATTTGGACTTGGGTCCGTACAGCTCGGCTGGATTTCATCGAGTTTTCTGTGGTCTTATTTTATTCTGAATCTACCCTCGTCCATTCTGCTCGATACTATCGGGCCTCGCCTGACAGGGGTAATTGCGGTTGCGTTATGGTCGTCTGCCATGGTGTATGGCGGGACGGTTTCCACAATCCGTCAGTTCATTGCGTCCCGGGTATTCCTTGGAATTGGTGAAGCGCCCACTTTCGGTGTGGGCAGCAGTGTCGTGCGTGCATGGGCTCTTCCCAAGGAACGTGGATCGGTTCTCACGACACTTCTGACTGGCCAGCAGATCGGCCTGGCACTTGGCACGCTCGCAGGCGCGTTTCTTATCGTGCGTTTTGGATGGCGGTTCGAGTTTGCTGCTCTGGGGGCGATCGGTCTTCTCTGGGCGGCACTCTGGTGGTTTTTTTATAAAGACTCACCTTATAAGCCAGTCGCTGAGAAAAAAGGGCCGATCACCAGAGCACAGTTCTTTTCCCTTTTCAGATCTCGTTCATTCTATGCAGTTGTCATTACACAATGTCTTGGTAATTACTTTAATTTCCTCGTAATGTCGTGGCTTCCGGTCTATTTCATCCATAAATTTCATCAGGACGTTTTTCAGTCTGGTGCGAAAAGCGCGGTCTGTTATGTGTCTGCTTCATTTGGTGCAATTCTGCTTGGGCGCTTTCTGGAAACCTCCGTTCTGCGGCGTAGAACCGAAGTTCATGCACGTCGCATCATCGTCTGTACCTGCATGGTGCTGAGTGCGAGCGTAGGGCTCTTACCCTTCATGACCTCAATGTCTCTGACGCTCGTGGTTATGGGTGTTTGTCTCGCGGGAATGATTGCAGGCAGTGGGGCCAATACCGCTCTTCTTGCGGATCTTCTGGATGATGGCAGCAAGATCGGTACCGTAACGGGTCTGACGCTGACCTTCAGTAATCTGTCCGGACTATTTGCGCCAATTGTCACGGGGTATATCGTGGCTGGAACTGGCAGTTTTGATATCGCCTGGTTTGGCTGCTCCGGGGCTCTCGTAGGTGCTGGTCTGACGTCACTGTTTATGGTTAGCGGGCCTATTCGGACGCTCTTCAACAAGGCATGAAAAAAGGGAGGAAGCTTGCGCTTCCTCCCTTTTGCTGGAATGGCTTTGCTTAGCGCAGGCTTGCAACGAATTCCGCGATGCGGCGGCATCCTTCACGGAGGGTATCCGTGTCTGTCGCATAGGAAATGCGGAAGAATGGGCTGAGGCCATAAGCTGTACCCTGAACGGTTGCGACCTGTTTTTCCTCAAGCAGAGCCATGACAAAATCGGTGTCGGTATCAATCGTTCTGCCGCTGGTCGTCTGCTTGCCAATGCAGTCCGTAATATCCGGATAGACATAAAACGCGCCCTGAGGCGTATGACATTTGATGCCCGGAATGTCGTTTAGAAGACCGACAACAAGGTCACGGCGCTTCTGGTATTCTGCTGCGCGGTCTTTCAGAAAATCCTGAGGACCTGTCAGCGCGGCTACGGCCGCAGCCTGTGCGATGGTATTGATTCCGCTGGTAGCCTGACCCTGCATGTTGTTCATGGCTGCAACGAGGTTCCGTGGACCGCCACAATAGCCGACACGCCAGCCCGTCATGGCATAACTCTTCGAGACACCATTAACCGTCAGGACACGGTCTTTCAGGCGGGGTTCGACTTCTGCCTAGGTGTAAAACTTGAAGTCATCATAAACAAGATGTTCGTAGATGTCGTCAGTCATGATCCACACCTGCGGGTGCTTCAGCATGATCCGGGCAATACTTTCCAGGTCTTCCTTGGAAGCGCATGTCCCGGTGGGGTTGTTGGGGAAGTTCAGGGCCAGCCACTTGGTTTTCGGGGTGATGGCCGCTTCCAGATCTTCAGGAGCCAGATGGAAGCCGTTTTCCGGACGACACGGAACCTGAACGACCTTTGCGCCTCCCAGTCGGGCGAGGTCAGCATAGCTGATCCAGTAGGGGGTCGGGAGGATGACTTCGTCGCCCGGATTGCAAGTCGCCATCATGGTGTTGAAAATAATCTGCTTGGCACCATTTGCGACGAGAATTTCGTCTAGATCGTAATGCAGATTGTTTTCACGCAGGAATTTTTGCTGGATCGCTTTTCTCAGCGCGGGCTTGCCATTTTGGGGCGGATATTTGGTATCCCCGCTTCGGGCAGCTTCAATCGCCGCTTCAATGACATGGTCCGGGGTTGGAAAATCAGGCTCTCCGGAGGAAAGTCCTACGATTTTCAGTCCCTGCGATCGTAGTTCCGAAGCCTTGTCGGTCATTGCCGCTGAAGCGGAAACGGAGATTCCGTTCAGTCTGTCTGCGAAGCCGGGCATCCATTTTTACTCCAATGGGTGAATGGTCAAACAAACCTGGATTCCTGTTCTAGAGGCTTTGCGGAACAATTTGATACCAACGAAAATCCTTTGCCCCTATCCAATAAAGATATGAGCGCAATATCCGATCTGGATATTACGGTTCCGGTACGGTTTATGTCAGAGGAAGCCCTGAATTAGCTCACCTGTCATGATCCGCGCCAGCCAGTTCCTGAACACGGAGTCTGCGAGGCGTTTCAACATAAGATATAACCGGAAAAAGCAGGCATGGATAATGCGGTGAATGACGGGCTGAAACGTCCGGTATATGACGATGCTCCTAGCTCTCACGAAGATTTCCGCCTTGAAAAAGATCTTCTGGGCTTTCGGAAGATTCCGCAGAATGTCCGCTGGGGTATTCATACTGCGCGGGCTCAGGATAATTTTCCGATTAGTGGCATTCCCATTGGAGCCAGTCCGTTTCTTGTGAAGGGAATGGTTCTCGTCAAACAGGCCGCGGCGAGGACGAATTTCAGGCTTGGGACGCTGGAAACGTGGCGAGCGGACGCGATTGACAAGGCCTGTCAGAATATTCTGGATAACCACGTTCTTCATGAAGAATTTGTCGTTGACGTCATGCAGGGTGGGGCGGGGACCTCCACCAATATGAATGTCAACGAGGTCATAGCAAATGTGGCGCTTGATCTATTGGGGAAAGCGCACGGTGATTACACCGTTTTGCATCCGAACGACCACGTGAACATGATGCAGTCTACAAATGATTCCTATCCAACCGGATTACGTGTCGCTGTTCTTCTGGCGCTGGAACCGCTGTTGGAGACACTCATGGATCTGGCGAAAAGCCTGCGAGTTAAAAGTGCTGAATTCAGGGATGTTCTGAAGCTCGGACGGACGCAGTTGCGGGATGCTGTACCCATGACGCTCGGACAGGAATTCGGGGCCTTCAGTACCATGATACAGTCCGAAATTGCCAACCTGAGAAATGTGTCTGGGCAGTTGCTGTCGATCAATCTGGGAGGTACGGCAATCGGGACAGGTATTACGGCACATCCGGACTTCGGGGCGTTCGCAACGCAGGAGTTGCGGCGATTAACCGGCTATGAATTTGAAAGAGCTCCGGATCTGGTGGAGGCGACGTCTGATGTTGGTGCTTTTGTCAGCTTCTCGGGGGCGCTTAAAAGGCTATCCCTGAAACTCTCGAAAATAGCGGGAGATCTTCGTCTTCTGTCCAGCGGCCCATGGGCGGGATTTGGAGAGATCTCTCTTCCCGCTGTGCAGGCTGGGTCTTCCATTATGCCTGGGAAGGTGAATCCGGTTATTCCGGAGGGGATTAACCAGGTGGCCTATCTTGTCTGTGGGCATGATTTGACCGTCACCATGTGTGCGGAAGGGGGCCAGCTTCAGTTGAATCCATTCGAGCCCATGATTGCTCATTGTCTTTTCTCCTCAACGCACTGTCTCACCAATGCTGTGACGGTTCTGACGACGCGGTGTGTGGATGGCATTGAAGCTGAGTGGGAGCGTTGCCGATCCTATATTGAAGGAAGTGCCAGTATCATTACGGCGTTGGTACCTCGGCTCGGGTACGAAGTGTGCTCCAGGCTCGCGAAGCGAGCGGTGGTTGAGAAAAGAAAAATCCTCGATCTTCTTCTGGAAGAGAGTCTGCTTCCCTCCGAGGAACTGGCGGAACTGCTACGTCCGGAGCTTCTGACAGGTGCGGCTTCGGGTGTCTCGGTGGAGAGACCGCAGTCATAGTTCGTGACGATGGGTCGAGATGAAAACAATATTGGCGATCACCTTTACGAATACGCAACAATAATGAAAAGGCACCGGTCTGGCTGAGGAAGCGCCATTTCATGATCCTCAGTCAACGCTGGTTGGCACACGCCACGGAACTGCATCCGGGAGACTTTCCCAGATGCATTGCTCCGGCAGACCCCCGCTGTGTTTACCGCCCGGTTCCAGGTGTTATCGCCTGTAGAGATGGAGTAGCCGCCGATGAAAAAGCGCTTTCATATGACTGAGAAAAAACTGCTGCTGTGTACGACCCTGTGCCTGTTCGGTTTTTCTACCAATGAAGCAGTCTCAGCAACGACGACGGCTACCACCAAACATACGGGCAAGGCAGTCAAAGCCGCCAAGCCTGCCGCTCCTTCGAAGAAGTCGGCAATTCACGATCTTGAAGACCATCGGAGCGAACAGATCAGTGTGACGGTAGGACGTCGTGTGGGCCGATCGGTTCTATCACCATCTACTCCGGCACACAGTACCACGCAGGTCACGGTGGTCAGCGGAAGCCAGCTTGCGGCAACTGGTCAGAGCAACCTGATGCAGGCACTCTCACAGCTTTCTCCATCCGTTACATCTCCACCGATGCCGGGCGGCGGTAATAACGGCTTTACACAAACCATGCAGCTTCGTGGGCTGTCTGCTGATCAGACGCTGATCCTCGTCAACGGTCACAGACGGCATATTGGCGCGAACTTCAATGCTCTTGTTGGACCGCAATGGGGATCTGAACCAGCCGATATTGCTCTTATTCCCATCAGCGCAGTTGATCATGTGGAAGTCATCACCGAAGGTGCAACGGCGCTGTATGGTCAGGATGCGATGGCAGGTGCCGTCAACATCGTTCTGAAATCAGCGACTCACGGCGGCTCTATCAATTTCAAGAACAGTGGCTTCTATGCTGGGGACGGGCAGAATATTGACGGTTCCGCCAATCTTGGTTTCGCCTTGGGGAAACAGGGTGGTTATCTGGATCTTGCGGCACAGGTCATGCATCAGCTTCCGGCGTCCCGGAACGGTGACTACATCAACCCAAGCCGCTATCCGAACGATTTCTACTATGCGTTGCCCAACGGGAGCGTCGATCCCCGTTCAAATCGAAGCCGTGATGTTCAGAGATCGAACTCGCTTTCCAAGCGCACGATGGAAACGCTGTCAGCCAATATGAGTGTTCCGTTGACGGAACATATTGACCTCTATTCAACATCGACGTACGCGCACCGCAAAGTTTCAGTGGGGCAGACCTATCGTTCAGCAGCTGATGATCTGACGGTTACTTCCCTCTGGCCGGACGGGATGCAGCCTTATTATGACATGACTGAAAACGACTTTGAGGTCGATAATGGCTTCAAAGGCCATACATTCGGCTTTTCCTGGGACACTTATGTCAATTACGGTAAAGACCTTCAGTCTTATGACATGCGTGATACGGACAATGCGTCTTATGGTGATGCCAGCAAAACCAAGTTCTATACGGGTTCAGCTACTGCAAGCCAGTTGACGGCAGGTTTCCGGGCATCCCGTAATTTCGATGTTGGTTTCCTGCCAAAGCCTGTCAATCTGGAGTTCGGAGCAGAATATCGCCGCGATACTTTCACTCTTGGTGCAGGTGAATATGAGTCCTATGCAAGTGGTGGAGTGCCTATTCTCACGGGGCCAGATGCAGGAATGACGGCGACACCCGGTGCAGCGACCCATGCCGGTAATCCGGCTTCTGTGGCGGGGAAATACACCCGGGATGTTTATGACGGGCACGTCAATCTGGATTTCTTCGTGACCCGGAAATGGGAATGGACCCTTGGCGGTCGGACGGTAGCCTATCACAACTATCCTGTTGTCACGACTGGCGCCATCGGAACGCGTTACAACTTCAACAAGAAGTGGGCTATCCGCGCCAATATCAACACCGGCTACCGTCCGCCAACGCTTGGCCAGACCTATTACTACTACAGCTCTCCGAGCGCCACCTACTCCACTTTGTCGCTGCCAAATAACAGTCCCGCAGCCCGTGCGTTGGGGGCAGGGCCTCTCAAGGGTGAATATTCCCGCAGCTACAGCATCGGTGTTGATGCCACTCCGATTACCAACATGCACCTCACCGGTAATCTGTATTACATCGCCATCAATGATCGGCTTGCCAGCACGCCAACCCTTGGCGGAACTTATGTTTCAAATACGCTGGCAGCGTATAATATGGGCAATGCAACTTGCGCGTCCTACTATGCAAACCCGGTCAACACGAATACCTGGGGCGGTGATCTGGCTCTGGATTACACATGGCGCACACAAGGATACGGGACATTCCGTTTTGGAATCGGTATCAACTTTTCCGACAATGAAATCCGTAGCTACAACAAGACCCCTGCCGTTCTTAAAGCCAATAACATTCCCTACTTCAATTCCTATGCGGTGGCGGAACTGCTTCATGCGTCACCCAAGAACCGTGAAAATCTGACCGTCAACTGGACAAAGGGCAAATGGTCCGCGAAGGTTGAGGAGTTGCGTTATGGTTCTTCTGTCTTCATTGCCGCTCCCAGCCTGCCTACCAACCTGTGGACGGTGCAGAATCCGGCGATCATCACGAATCTTGAAGTTGGTTATAAGATCGTTCCATGGTGGAATGTCACGATCGGTGCCAACAATGTGGGTAATAAGTATCCGACCCGTGTGAAAGCGGCGTCCACTGCTTCCAGCTTCAATATGTACCAATATGCCGCATTCTCTCCGTACGGATATTTCGGTGGTATGTACTATGTCTCAACGTCCATGAATTTCTGAATAAATCATAAGTGGAAGGAAGTTGAGATGCTTGCAATATCCGGGCGTGTCATCATGGTTTCGGGGGCGTCCCGAGGAATTGGCGCCGCCGTATGTGCTCGTCTTCTCGAGGCCGGGTTCAAAGTTTCAGGGGGGATGCGCTCACCTGAAACCGCGCTGACGCATCCTAACTTCTTTCCATGCACCTACGACGCGGAATCGCTTGAAGCCGCGTCAGGCTGGGTGCAGGCCACGGTTCAGCATTTCGGCAGGATTGATGCGGTCGTCAATATTGCCGGGATCAACCCTCGCGTCACTGTTGAGCATGGGGATGAAGAAAAGCTTGATCAGATGTGGCGGGTGAACGTGAAAGGCCCTCTACGGCTTGTTCGTGCAGCACTTCCTCATCTGAAATCCAGCGGGACAGGGCGTGTTATAAATCTCGCCTCCCTGGCGGGAAAACGCGTGGGGACAAATGTCGGATATGCGATGACGAAGTTTGCGCTTGTCGCTCTGACACATGGTATCAGGCAGGAATTCTGGAACGATGGCATCCGTGCCTGTGCTGTGTGTCCTGGTTACGTCGCCACTGACATGACGGCTCATGAAACGGAAGTGGCCGCGCCGGATATGACGCAGCCCGAAGATCTGGCGGAAATTGTTGAGACTGTCCTGCGCCTGCCAAATTCAGCATCGCTGTCAGAAATTCTGGTCAACTGCCGCAAGGAAGGAATGTTGTGAGCCCCTGAATCACGTGGCTGATGCACCATGCAGGTTCATTGTCTCTTCTCTCAGGATCTCGATAACGGCGTTCGCTGCGACAGAGTGCGTGGCTTCGTCCTTCAGGCACAGGGAAATCGGCGCAATGATCTCTGGTTCCGTCAAGGCGCGGACCATAACAGGAAATACGCGTTGCAATTCGAGCGCCACGGGAAAGGGCAGAATCGTGATGCCTAATCCTTCGGCGAGGGCTTCGCCCAGTGTCGAAAGGGATTCAAGTTCCGCAATGATGTGTGGGCTGAAACCACTTTCGCGGCACGCCTTTTCAATGCGGGCGCGGGGATAGGTTGAACGGACGGGGAGGAACATCTCCCTGTCCGCAAGTGCGGCCAGAGGAATGACCTCATTCCCTGCAGGGAAAAATACTTCCAGCCCGACAACACACCACCGTTCTGTCGCTATTGTCTCAAAAGACAGCCCTCTGATTGGACCGACATCGTAAAGAACGGCGACGTGCATCGCGTCTTTCATGATGAGTTCTGTCAGAGCAGGGCCAAAATGTTCCCTGATATGCAGGATGACATTGGGATATTTTTCCCGAACCTTTCTCAGGAGAGGAAGGGCGAGGGACGTTGCGCTACTGGACGGAGCCAGCCCGACGCAGACTTCACCTGAAACAACAAGTTCCGGTTGAGAAACGCTCCGGCGGGCCTCGGCCTCCTGACGGAGCATGATGTGGGCGTGATGATACAAGGCGCGTCCGGCGGGGGTGAGGCTAACGCCTCGCGGACTGCGGATAAGAAGCTTCTGCCGAAACTCCCCCTCCAGTGCGACCATCTGCTGGCTTAAGGCCGGTTGCGCGATGTGCAGCAGACTGGCCGCACGCGTTACGCTTCCAACGTCCACAACCTTGATGAATGCCGCGAGACGCCTTGTGTCCATGGAGATCAGCCTAGCAGAACATGGGCAGGAACAATTTCACCGCCGCCACTTTCGATCTCTGACCTTATGACACGGGCCAGCTCTACGGAACCAGGTGTATCGCTGTGAACGAGAATGGAGGAAGCTTCGATCCGGCGGGTCTCGCCCTCGATCGTCTTGATGGTGCCACTATCCAGAAATTGACGAACCCTATCCCGTAGCTGCGCATGATCATGGATGACCGCGCCTTCGCGCCCACGTGGAACCAGGTTTCCGTTCACGTCATAAGCCCGGTCCGCCAAGAAAATTGGCAAAACTCGAAGACCTGCTTTTTCGGCGGCTCGGCCAACAGGTTGATCTGGCATTGAAAAGAAGATCAAGTCACGGTCCATCGTCGCAATGACTTTTGCAAGTCGTTCTGCGAGTGCTTCGTCTGCATTAACGGCATTTCCGAAGGCGGCGTGGTATGACACATGCGTCACACGGGCACCGTAACGAGATGCGACACCCTGAAGGGCCCCGATCTGGTAGGCCAGAATGGCTTCCATTTCCTTGGAGGAAAGCTGCATGAAGCGGCGGCCAAAACCACTCAGGTCCGGAAAGCCGGGGTGCGCCCCAATGCCGACACCACGCTCAATGGCCATGCGGACGGTGTGGTCCATGATCGATGGGTCGCCGGCATGAAAGCCGCATGCAATGTTTGCAGAGGAAATGACGTCCAGAAGACCGTCGTCATCGGCCACTTTCCACCGGCCATATCCTTCACCGAGGTCCGAGTTCAGGTCGATCTTCATTCATTCCTCCTGGGTGTGTTTCTGGCGCGTTTTGTTCAGTCGTGCGTAGGGGTGAGCGTAAGAATGGTTGTCCTATAGCCGGTCAGATCGCCGTTCTGTGTCAGAACCTCTGCTACCGTTCCGGCGCAGGGTGCCGTAACGCTGATCTGCATGGGGCCAATCGAGAGTAGAGCCACGGTGTCGCCAGCGTTTATGGAACTTCCCACAGGGGCCAGTGGCTCATTCTGCATAGGGCGCAACAGGGACAGGACACCAAAATAGGGGCTTTTTACAGCGATAGTGTCATCTTGTTTGGGAGCTGTCTCGGGAATTTGGACCGCTGCGGGCTCGGATGCGGTGATAGGGCTCAGAACGATTTTGAAGGACCGCTCTTCAGCCGTTACTTCCAGACTATCCAGGCCCGCATTTCGGAGCCAACCGATGATCTGCGCTGTTTCATCCGCAGTCGGGATCTGGAACAAAGCAAAGTCATTTTGCAAAGATGTCATGGTTCTTCGCGTGTCCTGAGCCAGTTCTCCAGGAAGTGGATGTCGACGCTGCCCTCACGGAAGGCAGGGTCGGCAACAATATCCTGATGAAGGGAAAGGTTTGTCGTCACGCCCTCGACGCGCATTTCGGCAAGAGCAACTTCCAGACGGGCAAGAGCTTCTTCACGTGTTTCACCATGCACAATGATCTTCCCGATCATTGAGTCATAGTGAGGGGGAATGGTGTAGCCAGCTGTGACATGCGTATCGATGCGTACACCTGGGCCGCCGGGGAGATCCCATCTTGAAATACAGCCCGGAGAGGGGCGGAATGTCTTTGGGTCTTCCGCATTGATGCGACATTCAAACGCATGTCCGCGTGTCACGATGTCCTGCTGACGCAAATTCAGCTTTGCGCCGTGTGCGATACGAAGCTGCTCGCGAACAATGTCGATACCGGTTGTCTCTTCCGTAATCGGATGTTCCACCTGAACGCGCGTGTTCATTTCGATGAAGGCAAAGAGACCGTCTTCGTACAGGAACTCGAACGTCCCAGCGCCGCGATAGCCGATCCGATGACAGGCTTCGGCGCAGAGCGTTCCGATGCGGGCGATGTCTTCTGCCGGTATGTCACAGGGGGGCGCTTCTTCCAGAACTTTCTGATGACGTCGCTGGAGAGAGCAATCCCGGGCGCCAAGCCACAATGCCGTTCCGTGCGTATCGCAGAGCACCTGGATCTCGATGTGCCGCGGCTTTTGCATGAATTTTTCGAGGTAAAGGGTTCCGTTCCCGAAAGCCTGCCGGGCCTCATGCGATGTCAGACTGACGGCTTCGGCCAGTTCTTCCGCAGACCAGACAACGCGCATGCCTTTGCCGCCACCGCCGCCGGTCGCTTTCACAATGACTGGGTAGCCAACGGTTTTCGCAATGGTTGCGACGTCTTCAATCTTTTCAGGGAGGGAGCCATCAGATCCCGGAACACAAGGCACGCCAGCTTCAAGCATTGCCCGCTTGGCAGAAATTTTGTCACCCATGACACGGATGGATTGCGCGGTCGGTCCTACGAAAATCAGGCCCGCAGCTTCCACGGCTTCCGCAAAATCAGCATTTTCGGACAGAAAGCCATAGCCGGGATGAATGGCAGTGGCACCCGTCACACGTGCGGCCAGCAGAAGTCGTTCCGGATCAAGATAGCTTTTTGCAGCGGATGCCGGTCCAATGCAAAGCACGATATCCGCCTCCTGAACATGGCGGCTCTCACGGTCGGCTTCTGAGAAGACCGCAACAGTTTCAAGCTTCAGGGCCCGACACGCACGTTGAATACGCAGGGCAATTTCACCGCGATTGGCAATCAGCACACGGCCTTTGATCTGGGCCGCGCTCATTGAAGGCGCAGGAGAGGTGCACCAGCATCCACCTCCTCTCTATCTGAAGCTAACAGTTCCATGACAGTTCCAGAGGTATCTGCCTCAATGGCACTGAAGACTTTCATTGATTCCATAAGGCCAACCTGCTGCCCTTTTTCGACCTTGTCTCCAACCATGACGAAAGGTGAAGAGCCAGGGGCAGGGCGTTGATGGAAAATGCCGTATGCCGGTGCGGAAATGATATGTTCGGACGGACGCATCTCTTCCGTTATCGGAGGCGGTATAACCTGTAGAGACTGGACATTTTCCGGCTTCCGATCCTGCGGGAGGGCGGTGGCTGGCAGGGCGGCGGCGCTGGAGGATGAACTGCGGAAGAGCCGAATGTGAAATCCGCTATCCCTGAATTCCATCTCCGTAACGCCGGAGCGGCCGGCAAGCTCAATCGCCTCCCGGATACGGTCCATCCATGACATCATTCTTTTGGTGTCGTTCTTTTGGCGAAGTTCAGACCGCCCACGACCTGTGTGGTGGGCAGGACCTCCATGAAGCTGACATTCATGCGCTGCGGTGCCGTAACGGCAAAGGTAACGGAATTCGCAATGTCGATTGGGAGCAGGGAGTCGTATTCGTCAAAGAACCGACGCTTGGCTTCTTCCATATTGCCGATCAAACGGCCGAAGACTTCCGTTTCCACTCGGGCTGGGGAAATTTCTGTGACGCGGATATGAGATCCGTACAGGTCGCAGCGGAGCTGTTGGGACAGGGAATGCACGCCTGCCTTGGTCGCGTGATAGACGGTATTGCCTCCCGCAAACGCATAGTGGCCAGCGATGGAGCTGATGTTGACGATATGGCCGCGATCGCGCTCGACCATGCCCGGTACAATCAGGTGCGTGAGTTGTAGAACTGCACGCAGATTGACGTCCACCAGACTGTCAATGTCTTCACGGGTTGTTTTTGCGATATTGCCACTACGGGACTGGCCTGCGTTGTTCACGAGAACGTCGAAAGGAATTTCCTGCGTGAGCTGCTTAAGCGCATCGTAGTCCTCAACACTGATTGCATGAGGAATACACCCCGTTTTCTCGGCCAGTTCAGCAAGGCGGCCTGCATCGCGTGCGATCGCATGAACTTCCAGGCCGCTTTCCCGAAGACGTGCGACAATAGAGGCTCAGATGCCGGAGGAGGCTCCTGTGACAAGTGCTGTACGGTAAGGAAATTCACTCATGATTGGCTGCCATCTGTTGCGGAGGAAGAGCTATCTGCTCTTTCATTCAAGCGTATCAATGTGTCTCGAAAAACATGATAGTTCCGTAACAAAACCCGATCCAACAGAACTTCGGTCTTGGGTCATAAGAATATGTTATGTCCGGCTTTGTGAATGCCTAAAGGTTAAAATTTTTTTATCACAAGGCCTTAAAAACGCTGGACCTGGGTGACACTTTTTGTCACAGTGATGATTGTCTGGTTAAAAATGGCAGGTAAATGTCATGGTTTGGATCAGGCAGAGAAGAAACTCATCTGACTATCTTAGGCCAGCCGAGAAGACATGAAGCCCTTAATCCTCGTGCCACGACCACCAAGAAACGGCAGCTTCGCTTCTAAAACTGAGTCTGGTTTTAAGCCTCATACTCTGTGGAGATTAGCCAATGGCTACAACGTCTAGTGGATCGACTTTCAGTGGCACCGTAGGGCCAGGGCAAAGTCAGGTTGCGCTCTCGGGCGCGAAAGTTGTTTCTGCAACTGTGTCAGGAAGTGGTGCAGTCCTGACTGTTTCGTCTGGCGCGAGCCTGATCGGAACGACTGTGGTTGCTGGTGGGTCTATTCAGCTTTACGCCGGTAGTGGCAGCGCAAGCGGCAATATTATTAGTTCGGGTGGCGTCCTGAACGTTGCACCAGGCGCCGCGACTAGCAAGGATACGATCTACTCTGGTGGCGTAGTGAACTACTCCAGTGGTTCGACGGTTACTTCAGGGGGAGAGACGGTCTCGTATGGTGGCCGCGTTGTTCTGGGATATGGTGCCATCGTTAGCGGAGTTGGCGCAACAATCAGCTCCGGTGGAACAGTCGAAATCATTAACGGCGTCAATTACGTCAATGGCGCGACCATTAATGTTCTCGAAGGCGGCGTCGTTGATTTCAACGCTGTTCAGTACAGTTCTGGATACACGTATTCCGGTGTTGTCAGCGGTAACCGTCTGGCAGCCTATGTGAACGGTGGCTTCACGGCTTACGTCTATCTCAGCACCAGTGCCTATAGCGGTCAGACCTTCTACGGCAGCAAAGATCCGTATGATAATGGGCTGGACATCATCATCTGCTATCTTGCAGGCACGATGATCCGGATGGCCGATGGCAGCGAACGTGCTGTTGAAGATATTACGATTGGCGACGAGGTTCAGACGCTCGTTGACGGTCAGGTTCAGACGCAGGCTGTCACCTGGGCAGGTGCCAAGAAGCAGGTTGTTCAGGCTGGTGTGTCAGATGACCGTGCAGGCTATCCAGTGCGGGTGCGGGCGGGAGCACTTGGCGACGGTGTTCCTTACAAGGATCTACTCGTGACGGCTGATCATTGCCTGTATTTTGAAGGTCGTTTCGTTCCCGTCCGTATGCTGGTCAATGGCGCATCGATTGATTACGATCGTTCGATCACTGAATTCACCTACTATCATATCGAGACCGAGCGTCATTCCGTAATCTGGGCTGACGGCGCTCTGGCTGAGAGCTATCTTGATACCGGCAACCGTCGTGGCTTCTCGCAGCACGGTCAGATTGCTGTTCTCAAGCCCCGGTCAACGAACTGGGTGGAGGATGCTGCCGCGCCGCTCTGTGTGGACCGGGAATTCGTAGAGCCGATCTATAACCGGATTATTGAACGCTGCGGCAATGTGGTGCGTGCGACTGAGACCGTCAGTGATCCAGCGCTCTCTCTGATCACGAATGAGGGGCATAAGGTCGAGGCTATCCGCCATAACGGCCAGCAGGTCATGTTCCTTCTGCCTGCTGGTACGACCTCCGTTCACATGGTGTCTCGGGCTTCTCGCCCATGTGACATCGTGGGGCCGTTTGTGGATGATCGTCGGGAACTGGGCGTACAGGTGCGCGATATCAGCTTGTGGTCTGGCAACAAGCACACGGTGATCGACACGCATCTCATGCACGATCATTCTGGATGGCATGGCCGTGAAGAAGGCTCGCGTCGCTGGACCAACGGAAATGCGTTCCTGCCACTTCCTTCGCGACTGACTGAAGAAACGCTGTTGAGCGTCGAAGTCGTTGCGGGTGGTCCGTACTTTGAAAAGGCTGAGAGCTCTGTTCTCCTGAAGACGGCCTGAGCTTTCCGACGCGCTGTTAAGAACCCTGCTGCCGTATCACGGTTCGGCAGCAGGGTTCTTCAGATTATTACCAGCTATACCCTATGCTGGCCTGCTCATTACGCCGCTCTCCGTAATAGCAGTATTCTCCATCTGATCCGTAAGCGAAGCAGTTGGCGATATAGTTCTTGTCAAAGAGATTACGGACGCTTGCTGACGCTTTCCATCCACGAAGCGAGTGAGACATGTTTGCCAGATCGTAGCTGATGGATGCGTCAAAGAGAGCGTATTGTGGGAGCCATACGCTGCCATATGTCGCTTCACCCCCATAAGTTTTCGCCGAGTAACGCATGCCACCACCGAAGCCAAAGCCTTTGAGGGGTCCGGACGGCATTGTGTAGAATGCGAACAGCGACGCATTGCCCTTGCCGGACTGGATCAATGGCTTGCCGGTTGAGTCGTCCTTGATTTTCTGGAAGCTCACGGCTGCTGTCAGCATAAGATTATGGAACGGCTCGGCGTGGGCTTCAAACTCAAAGCCATCCGAATGAACCAGTCCGCTCTGTACGCTGTATCCCGTATTGGCGACTGAGACGAGGACGTTACTCTGCTCGATATGGAAGCCAGCCGCCGTGAGCAGAACGGACGTGCCGGGAACCTGATATTTGAGACCGCCTTCAAGCTGCTTGCCGAGGGAAGGGTTGGCCTGTCGTACAGTCGCGCCTCCATCATTGGAGACAGAACCAGACTGTGGCTGGAAGGATGTCGAATAGCTGATGTAGGGCGAGAGGCCGAAGTCGAAATGATAGAGGCCTGAAGCGCGCCAGGTAATCTGGCTGGAACTCTGACGGCTGTCGGAGGGTGTCAGAGACTCAACCTGATGGGAGCGGTACCAGTCATTGCGGATGCTGCCTGTCAGGATCAGCCGATGCCATCGGATTTCATCCTGACCGTAAGCGCCGATCTGATGGGAATGCGTGACGTAATTCAGATAGGGCGAAAGAGCAGGAATGTTCATGTGATAGTCAGGGTGCAGCACGTCCAGATCCGGGGCTTCACCATAGGCTTCCGCATCGTTCGCTTTCTGCTGCATGTAGTCAAAGCCGAACATCAGGGCATGACGAAGTGGCCCGGTGCGAACACGACCTTTGAACTGGCTGTCAAAAGCCAGATTGTAAGTGTGCTCCTGCGTTCCGTATGCGGAGCGGGAGAGCATTTCGCCGCTGGTGCCATCATCGCTGTCGTAATAGCCATTATTATAGACACTGCGGTAAATGGTCTTGATGTCGTCGTAACGTCCGCGGGTGCTGAAACTCCAGTCATCATTGAAGCGATGATTGAAGATATAAGTAATGGCGCCTTGCTTGCGGTTGAATTGCTCGGATGGCACGTCGCCATCATAGAAATCGCGGGGCAGATAACCGTATGACGCCCTCTTGAGCGAGCCGACCAGAGGCACACCGCCGTATGAGCCGCTCTCAGGATCATACTGATAATTGCCGAGAAGGGTGAGGGTGGTTGGTCCGTCACCGCCAAAGGTAACGGCCGGGCTGATGCTGAAGCGTCGGCTTCCTGTTCTGCTGAGTTGGGTATGCTGTCCGTTGATCGTGCCATAGAGCCGGTAGCGGACGAGACCGTCATTAGTCGCAAATCCACCGACATCTGCATCGACACGATAAAGATCGAACATGCCGCCGGTTGTGTTGATACTGCCGTAAAACCGCTGGTCTGTTGGCAGTTTGCTGGACAATGCGGTCAGGCCACCGGGGCTGGACTGACCATAAAGCGCAGAAGCTGGCCCTTTGAGAAGTTCAACACGATCAAGCCGGAACGTATCTGTCTGGGCCACGGCAAAACCGGTTGGGCTGTCCTGAAACTTCAGCCCATCCAGGAAGGTCGGTACCGTGAAACCGCGCAGATCGAAGAGGTCATAGCGCGTCCCTTCTCCGCCACGTGTGTCAGCAGTGATGCCGGCGGCATAGCGCACGGCCTGATTGAGGGTCAGGACACCGCGGACATCCATTTCGTCACGGGTAATGACGGTGACGGACTGTGCGGTTTCGACAAGGGGGGTGTTTGTCTTTGTTGCGGAAGACGCAATCGTCGATGTTTTGCGACCGCGGACTTCAACCCGATCAACTGAAGGATTGTGGGTCTTGGATTTCTCACTGGCAGTCTGAGTGGTGGTTTTGGACTGGCGGGGTTCGTCGGGTTTCTTTTCCTGATCGGCAGCGAAGGCCGTGTCGCTCAGGATGAGCGAGAAAAGAACCGTGTAAATCATCCTGTTGCGCTGCATACCCAACTCATTTCGTTACCGGCTTGTGCTGGCTGCGAGGCAGAAGCCGGTTTTATTGTTAAGAATGATACTTAATTGCGCTCCTATCTGTGTTCGGAAATGGCATCAAGCAGCCAGAAGGCTGTTGGCCCAAACGCGATTGAATTCTGCCTGATTGCTGAGATTTGGTCCGTCTGAAGAGCAGAGAGTGCTTGGAGCGACAGCTTTATGAACTGCGTACGGGGCGGTAATCTGAGGACAACGCCTTACGACCGTATGGCTGAAGTGGGGCTGGCGCGGAGTGTTCGGGGGGCAACACCAAAAGTTTTGTGGAACATGGCGCTGAAGCTGCTGGCATTGTCATAGCCGAGATCGAATGCGACTTCGGCAATAGACTGGCCAGTTGCAATCCGGGAAGCCGCTTCAACGACCCGCACGCGACGCCGCCATGCGGCAAAGCCCAATCCCATTTCCTGCTGAAAGAGCCGGGTGAAAGTCCGCCGGGCCATTCCTGCTTCCCGCGCCCAGTAATCGATGTCACGGGAATTCCCTGGGTGTGCGATAATCGCCTCACATACACGACGCAGACGGGGATCGGAAGGAAACAGCAGGCGATCTGCGATGCGAGGTACACGGCCAATTTCATCAATCAGAAGGCGGCCGATAGTCAACATTCGCTCGTCCATGGCGAATTCGAAACTCATGGCAATGATTGCGTCTATGAGACCTCGTATCAGGGAAGAGGCTTCAAACATCTTGCAGGGGAGATCAGCGGCTCCGGTGAAGCCCGGATCGACATAAATGACCTGAAATAGCAGATCGGTCCGGCATGTTGCCTGATGGACGGTGTTGGCGGGAAGCCAGAGCGCCTGACCGGGGCGAAATACAAAACTTTCATCATGCGTGTTGACGGTCACGCTACCGGCCAGAAATACCGACAGTTGTGCGCGGTCATGGGTATGAAACCCATCCACGAAACCTCCGGCATAGTAATCCTCGAAACCAACCACAGGGGGTGGATGCAAGGGCAGGTCGGATGTCCGTTTCATGGTGTTTCGATCAAGACTGTCTTTAAGGAACGGGCCGTGGCGTTTCAGGGTGCTCGGCGGCCTTCTCTCCATAAACAGAGAGATGAGGCCGCCATCCAGTCCTTTCGGGCAAGAAAGGCTCGGAAACGTCAGTCCTGTTTCAGGATGCCGCAGGCGACGCGGGCACCGGAACCGCCGATTGGCTGGGTTTTGTAATCGTCGGCCTGAGCGTGAATGACCACCGAACTTCCGTCAGCATCCAGCAGCGCTGCACGTGAAGACGTGCCTCGCAGGGAAACAAACGTCGAGTAGATTTCTGCGGATGCAGTGCCGTCCGGGGCGGCATAAATGTTGGGCAGATCGCCAAAATCATTCGCATTGTCATTCAGGAGGCCATGCACGACGGACTTGGCCGTGTGAACATGCGCTCCAGCGCTCGTGAACTTCGGCGCGGCGCAGTCGCCTTTTTCATGGAAGTGAATTCCGTGCCAGCCGGGCGTAAGGCCTTTGGCTTCGATATGCAGCAGAACACCCTTCGGGGCTTCTGTAACCTGAAGTGTGCCCGCCGGTTTCCCGTTTGTATCGATGAGGCTTGCTGTGGCTGTCTCGGCAGAGAAAGCAACGGATGGCGCGGTTACCAGGCCGATCGTCAAAAGGGCCCAGAGCGTCGGTTTCAGTGTGAACATTGAAAAATGCTTTCTCTGTTGAGGAGAATGGAGTGCGATCCTGTGGGTGACGTTGTCGTAAATCAGAATGAATATCAACAACGTTTGCGTTTACCATCTTCTCTTCTGCGAGAGCATCATGGAGCTGCGCCTGTTTCGTTTTCCCGCCACATTAGCGGAAAGGCCATCGGGTATGGACAGCGCGCCATAACGGCGAATTCTCAGCATCCGTTATATGACAAAACGAAAACCAGTCACGAACACCGTTTCTTTCGTTTTATTCTTGCGTGAAGCATGGCAGAAGGCGATTTCGTCCCGCGTGATAGCTTCATCACAGTGGTCAGGGAAATTATGCTTTTCAAAACTCTTCCCACGCAGACCGTTATTGGCCTGTGTGCACTATTCGCGTGTACTTTTACCGCGCTGACCAGTGAAGTCGCGCCTGTTGGCCTGCTGATCGACATGGCGCAGGCATTCCATATTGCCGAAGGTCAGGCAGGACTGGCTGTCAGTGCATTTGCTCTGATGGTTGCTCTGGGCGCCGTGCCGTTGACTATTCTGACGGCTGCAATCGATCGCAAGAGACTGATGCTGCTGTCTTTGGGTGGCTATGTTCTTTCCAATCTGATTGTCGCTCTTGCTCCGACATTTCTGGTCTTATGTGCCGGCCGCGCTCTTGGTGGAATCGCGCACGCGCTGATGATGTCGATTGTCTCAGCTTATGCGGCCCGGCTTGTGCCCCCCAAGATGACCGGAAGAGCCATTTCGTTTGTCTATGGTGGAACGTCCTTGGGTTCTATTCTGGGTGTGCCCGGCGCGGCCGCTATCGGGCATTTCGCCAGCTGGCGTGTTGCGATGCTGGTTATGACAGGTATTGCCGTGCTGCTGACGGCCTGCGTAGCCTTTTTCCTGCCGCCAGTCGCGACATCCGGAGACGCAAGCACGAACTTACCCTCAATGGGGTCGCGGAAAACCATGCGGATCTTCCTGATGGTTGTGGCTATTGATGCGATCTTCTTCGTCGCTCACAACATGCTCTACACATATGTCACCCCTCTGCTGCTGGCCCATGGCCTTCCCAAAGGGGTTCTCAGCGTTGCGCTTCTTCTGATCGGCGCTGTGAGTATTCTGGGGCTGTGGGGGGCTGGTCAGATTGTTGATCGCTGGCCTGCCGCAGGAATGTTTGCAGGGGGAATGGCCATGCTGATCGGCATGGGGCTCATGTATGGGCACATTCTCTCTGGATGGGGGGCTGTAGCGTCAGTTGCTCTTTGGTGTAGCGGCTATTCGGGCATCATCCCGTTTGTCATGTCAGGGGCAATTCGTGCACGCGCAACCCGCCCGGACGTGGCCGGAGCGGCCATCAATGGGGGTAGCAATCTTGGTATTCTTCTGGGCTCCGCGCTAGGCGGCCAGATTTTGACCTGGAGCGGTTTCAATACACTCACCCCGATTGCCATTGTCATCACATTGAGTGCCATTCTGCTGGCAGTTCTTAATCCTGAATCCTTTCCTCGAACGCTTCATTCCTCTGAGGATGAAGCTGCCTCCTGAAAACGGAAAAGGGGCTGGATGAAAATCCAGCCCCTTTTTTCTTTCGATTCAGTCTTGGGAGACCGGATTTCCGGCTATCAGAATGATGTGGACAGCGTGCCCATCATCGCGAATGGCGGCATGATGTAATAGGTCGGTGCCGTATCAGCACTGATCTTATGACCATAGACACCTGTTGTGGCCTTGGCATTGTTGGAGAAGTAGTAAACCCCGCCCAGCTTGTACTGACCTGTCAGGTTGGTGAAGTTCAGCTTGAACACCGGGGACTGGGCAATGAAGAACTTCGGCAGATGATAGCCAAGCGTCAGAGAGTCAGAGAAGTAGGACGGCATGTACTGATCGTTCATGAAGGACGAGGCCTGCTTGGACGTGTAATGCACGCTGGCATTCAGGAAGAACGGACCTTCATTATAGGTCAGACCAACGCTGCCTGAGAACTTCGGCGACATGACGGCCGTCTTGCCCTTGGTCCGCAGATAGTCAACCGAACCATCGTCTGCCGTGGTCTGGAGATTGTTGTCCATCGTCGTGTGCAGGTATTCGAACGCGAAATACGGGCTGAAACGATGGAACAGTGGACGGGTGGACAGCATGACATCCACGCCACGGATTGTTTCGCCGCCTGCGTTGATGGTCTGGCTGACCTGAACGTCGTTGCTGAACATGTTGACCGACAGCAGACGGTTGGAGACGTTCATGTTGAAGAAGCTGATATCCGCGAGAAACAGGTCGTCGTTATAGCGGTAGCCCAGTTCTTCCTTGATGGAATACTGAGGCTTTGCTCCTGCGCCAGACGTCGTCATCTTACCCGTGCGTGTGCTGTAACGTGAGATCATGTTGATCGGGGACGGAGCACGGAAATCACCTTCAGCATTGATGTAAAGCTGATGATGAGGGGCGAAATTGTAGGACCAGGAGAAGCGCGGCGTCGGCGAGAC
>Ga0157360_1000079_pt1 | contig 54145 bp, 50 predicted proteins | sample AttlaeALBM1_FD_111483 | JGI IMG/M metagenome (GOLD analysis project Ga0157360, IMG submission 111483) | Fungus gardens microbial communities from leaf cutter ant in Ribeirão Preto, State of São Paulo, Brazil - Atta laevigata ALBM1 | ecosystem: Host-associated > Fungi > Mycelium > Unclassified ...
AAAGGGCTGAAGACCCAAAGCCTGCCAGACAGGCCAGGGTCATTTTCAGCGTGATGCGGGTTTTGACGACCGGTGAAAGAGGAAGGAAAAGGCCGTTACTGTGTCCGGCCACGGAATTTTACGACAGGAAGATGGGCGCGATTATAGTCCAGCTCCTCGCGCGTCAGCTGATAGCCGATTTCCAGCGTATAGGGATTGTCCTGAAGGTTCTTGGCTGCCGGAAGGTCAATCAGGCGAAGTTCCGTCCGTACCGTCTGGGCGCTCACATTGGGTTCAAGCTTGAACGTGTCTGTGAAGACCTTTTTGTCCACGATCTTTCCGTCATGCATGATGACGATAAAATAGGGAACGTCGATGCTGCTGCCTTCAGCCGCCGGGCCGCGTGTCAGGTTCATGGCAAGGCTGACGCGGGTCCGCACCATCTGTTCACCCTTCGGCCCTTTGGGGCCGCGTTGGCAGTCTCCAGCGATGGATGTCAGCTGGGCATGACTGACCAGGCTGCCAACATCCAGTCCACGTCCGTCATAGACGAACCTGTCAGAGGCTGCGCTCGGAATATCCGTAGCAGGGCAGGCAGGAGCGAACATGCCCGGATTGGATTCGTCGCACCCTGCCAGTGTCGAAAGCGCGACAACGGCAAAAGCCGGGACAAACAGGGACGTGGCAAGGCGCCGGAAGGCTGGCATCTGCTGTAGAAACTCCCACAAAGCGGCCCGGACGTTGCGACATGCCTCAATCCGGTCGATAATGGTCCTACATATCGAACTCCGCCCGCTTGGGGAACACCATGCCAGAACAGACAACTCTTGCACCAGAAAGTGCTGCACACCAGAAGACGCTCCGGGTCCTGCTCGCCGGCCCGCGTGGTTTCTGCGCCGGTGTGGATCGTGCGATCCGCGTCGTTGAAGAAGCCCTGCGTCGTTATGGCGCGCCAGTCTATGTGCGTCATGAAATTGTTCATAACCGCACCGTGGTCGAGGGATTGGAAGCCAAAGGCGCCATTTTCGTTGAAGAACTCGACGAAGTGCCAGCCGACGGGCACGTCGTTTTCTCGGCTCATGGTGTGCCGAAATCCGTGCCGGCTGAAGCGCAGCGCCGCAACCTGCTTTATCTAGACGCAACTTGCCCGTTGGTGTCCAAAGTTCATCGTGAGGCAGAACGTCATTTTGCTGGCGGTGGTCCGGAGCAGCTTCATATCCTGATGATCGGTCATGCCGGCCATCCGGAAGTCGTAGGCACGATGGGTCAGCTTCCTCCTGGGGCCGTGACGCTTATCAACGATGCCGAGGAGGCCCGCACGATCCAGCCGGAAGACCCGGCAAAGCTGGCGTTCATCACGCAGACGACGCTGTCCGTCGATGATACGGCTGAAATCGTTGATATTCTTCGCTCTCGCTTCCCGCTGATCGAAGGGCCGAAGCGCGAAGACATCTGCTACGCCACGACCAATCGTCAGGAAGCTGTGAAAGCCATCGCGCCTGAGAGTGATCTGGTCATTGTCATTGGTTCGCCGAACTCCTCCAACTCGCAGCGCCTGCGGGAAGTGGCAGAGCGTTCCGGTGCACGTCGTGCCCTTCTGGTGCCGAAGCTGGAAAACCTCGACTGGTCCGTGCTGGAAGGCGTGGAGACACTCGGTATCAGTGCTGGTGCGTCTGCTCCGGAAAGTCTGGTGCAGGAAATGGTGACGGCACTTGCTGCCAAGTACACGCTGAAGATTGAAGAGCGGATCGTGAAGGAAGAAAACATCAACTTCCGTCTGCCAGGTCCGCTTGCTGGTGAGGACAACTGAGATTTCATGGCCGTCTATACGGAACTGGCGGCCGAGACGCTCGAAGCGTTCCTTGGCACATATGACATCGGCACCCTGATCTCGTTTCAGGGAATCGCTGAAGGCGTCGAAAACAGCAACTTCCTGCTTCAGACGACGGGTGGGACTTTCATCCTCACGCTTTTTGAAAAGCGCGTGAAAGCCTCGGATCTTCCATGGTTTCTGGGGCTGATGCAGCATCTGTCGGGGAAGGGGATGAACTGTCCTCTTCCTGTTGCCGGGCGTGACGGGGAGGCTCTGCGGATTCTTGCAGACCGCCCCGCCGCCATCACGACCTTCCTTCCGGGACGCGCCGTCCCCAAGATCACCGCTGAAGCCTGCGGGCAGCTTGGTCAGGTTCTGGCCACCTTCAACGAGAAGGGACGGGACTACACGGCGGAGCGTCTGAACGGGCTCTCCGTGCACGCCTGGAGGCCTCTTCTTGAAAGCTGTCAGGGGGCTGGGGACGATCTGCTTCCCGGCCTGACAAATGAACTGGTGCAGGCTCTGGACCGGATCGAGGCTTCCTGGCCCGCAGAAGGGACGCTTCCACAAGGCCAGATTCATGCGGATCTGTTCCCGGATAATGTCTTCTTTCAGGACGACTGGATCTCCGGGCTGATCGATTTCTATTTCGCCTGCACGGACCTCTTCGCCTACGATCTGGCCATCTGTCTGAATGCGTGGTGTTTCCGGGACGAAAAGGTTTTCGAACCTGCCTTCGCTCAGGCCATGGTTGATGGCTATGAGACGGTCCGTCCTCTCGACGCTGGGGAAAAAGCTGCTCTGCCCATTCTTTGTCAGGGCGCTTCCATCCGCTTTTTGCTGACGCGTCTCTATGACTGGATCAATACCCCCGCTGATGCGCTTGTGACCCGCAAGGACCCACTCGCTTATCTTGGACGTCTTCGGCATTTTGCGGGATACGCTGCGGGGCATGCCAATGTCTGAGACAGAAAGCCTGCTGGTGGAAATCTGGACGGATGGTGGCTGTAAGCCCAATCCCGGTCCAGGCGGATGGGGTGTTCTTCTGTGCTGCAAAGGCAAGGAGAAGGAAATGTGGGGCGGTCATCCGGAAACGACCAATAACCGGATGGAACTGACCGCCGCCGCCGAAGCACTGGAAGCGCTCAAGCGTCCCTGCCAGATCAAGCTCCATACAGATAGCGAATACCTTAAAAATGGCATTACCCGTTGGCACACAGGCTGGGTTCGGCGGAACTGGCGTAATGCGGCAGGGGACCCGGTGGCCAACATGGATCTTTGGCAGCGTATTCTGGATGCGGCCAAACCGCATGAGATCGAGTGGCTCTGGGTTCGGGGGCATTCCGGGGACGTGAATAACGAGCGGGTGGACGTTCTGGCCACGCGGGGGCGGGAAGAGCTCTGAATAAAGCCATGTTTTCTGCGTCTTACTGAAGAAAGTTCAGAAAAATGCAGAAAGTTGAAAAAAGGGGCTTTACCGACCCCGTCGGTTGGACTACATACCTCCTCACCGGTCCCGAATAGCCCAGTTGGTAGAGCAAGCGACTGTTAATCGCTGGGTCGTAGGTTCGAGTCCTACTTCGGGAGCCACTTTTCTTCTTGAAAAACTGGCCACGGTACAAAGAAAAAGCCCCTCACGGGGCTTTTTTCATTTGTGCTGTATTTGCTTTTGACCACCAATCCTTTCGGGCATTGGCGGTCAAATAAAGCATTCAGAGAATTTCAGGGCGCACGTCTTCGAGACGATCCAGCGACCATAGTTTCGGGAAAAGCCGGATCCACACAACGGCCACCAGAATGGTTCCGACGCCGCCTGCAATGACCGCAGCCTCTGGCCCGATCGCAGCTCCAAGCGTGCCGCTTTCAAATTCTCCCAGCTGATTGCTTGAGCCGATGAACAGGGAATTCACAGCCGAGACGCGCCCACGCATGGAGTCTGGTGTGGCGAGCTGGATCAGTGACGAGCGCACCACGACGCTGATCACATCCGCTGCACCCAAGACCATCAGAGCAAGAACAGAAATCCATGTAACGTGAGAGGCACCAAAAACAATGGTCGCTACTCCGAACACGACAACTGAAATGAACATGGTCACGCCGGCCCGTCGTCCTAATGGGTGTCTGGACAGCCAGGCGGATGTAACCAGCGCGCCTACAGCCGGAGCTGCTCTAAGGAAACCGAGGCCAATTGGTCCAACGTGCAGAACGCTATCTGCATAGACTGGCAAAAGAGCTGTCGCGCCACCCAGCAGAACGGCAAAGAGATCGAGAGAAATCGCTCCAAGGAGATCCCGGCGTCGGTTCAGAAATCCCAGACCTGCAAAAACGGATGCAAACGTTACCGGCTCTTTTGTGGGGACGGTATGGTGGAGCTGAAGTGCCAGTGTTCCGAAAAAGGCGAGTGCGAATCCAAGTGTCGCCAGGCTGTAGCAGGTTACCGCTCCCAGGCCGTACAGCAGGCCACCCAGACTTGGCCCCACGATAGACGCGGTCATGAACAGGGACGACAGAAGTGCCTGCGCGCGTGGCAGAAGTTCAGGGGGAGCGATGGCAGGCAGAAATGCCTGCTGACAGGGCATCTCAAAGCTGCGAAGCGTGCCATAGAAGGCTGCAAATGCATAAACGAGTGCAGGTGTCAGGATCTGCATGGCAGCAGCGGCTGCGAGAGCACCTGTGCTCAGAATTTCCAGGATCTGGCAGACCAGAACGATGTTCCGGCGATTGAACCGGTCTGCCACATGCCCGGAAATGAATGTCAGCGGTACCATGGGCAGGAACTGTGCCAGTCCCAGATAGCCGAGCGACGCCACACTGTGGGTCAGGGCATAGATCTGCCAGCCGATGGCAATGGTCATGGTCGTGGCGGAAAGCTGCGAACAGATTCGGCTTATAATCAGAGGGCGAAGGCCGGGGAGGGCCCGCAATGCTGGGTCAATCATCCCACCACATTAGGCATTTCTGCTGCTCAAGTTTATTGCAAAATTCCGAGACGGAAGGCAGATGAAGGTCATGACTGCCACACAGACACCCAAACCCGTAACGTACGCTACTGTCACCTGGGACCAGCTCCATCGTGACGCCCGTACCCTCGCCGCAACGCTCATGGAAAAGCACGGGCCGTTCCGCGGTATCGTTGCAATCACGCGTGGTGGACTCATCCCGGCTGCCATTCTGGGCCGCGAGATGGGCTGCCGCCTGATCGAGAGCGTTTCCGTCATCAGCTATGCAGGTGAAGAAGGCACCCAGCACGAGCCGAAGGTTGTGAAAGCTCCGTCAGCAGCTGGCGATGGCGAAGGCTTCCTCATCGTCGATGATCTGGTCGATTCCGGTATTACGGCGAAGTACGTTCGTGAAATGCTGCCCAAGGCTGTTTTCGCCTGCCTGTATGCAAAACCGGACGGCAAGCCGCACACCGATCACTATGTGACGGAAGTCGCTCAGGACACGTGGGTGCTGTTTCCGTGGGACACAGCGCCGCTTTTCGTGCCGCCGCTCGTAAGAAATGAAAAAGAGTGAAAAAACCCTATTGCTTCTGAAACTTACTGCCCCTATGTTCCGCCTCGGTTCGGGGCGTGGCGCAGCCTGGTAGCGCGCCTGTTTTGGGTACAGGAGGCCCCCGGTTCGAGTCCGGGCGCCCCGACCAGTTTCAAGATTTTCTACTGCGCCCTTAGCTCAGTTGGATAGAGCAACAGCCTTCTAAGCTGTGGGTCGCTGGTTCGAATCCAGCAGGGCGCGCCACCCAGCGCGCCTGTCTCCCTTTCACCAGATCATCTGGAAAAAAGGGACAAAAAATTAATCTCAAAAATGTTTTTTTGGCTCAGACTGACTATTTCGAGAAGCCCGTTTCCAAGGCTTTGAGAACATAGCGATTCGTGTGCATCAGGCTGGCCCGTCACTGGCACAGTCCGAATCCAGTTGCCTGAAAGTGGAAGTGGTTTGCATGGAGGCTGTCATAGTCTGGAGACAGGACAGTCCCGAACACCTCGCAGGCCCTCTTTTTTAGAATATGAAGATAATGCCCGTTCGGTCCGGGCTTATTCCACGCACCGACTGAAATTTCCTGTCCGTCTGCAAGAATAAATCCCGAGACATCAATTGCATCCGCCGTAGCATGGCTACTCTGGGCGCCGGGACGGTTCCTGACATCTCGACAGGCAAAACTTCCCAGATGAGTGATACCGCGTAAATCCATTCCAAATATTTCCCGTGTCACAGGCTTGGCAATCAGTGCTTCAAACAGATCCCAGCGGACTGCGAGGTTGCAGGAGGCCAAAAAGCTTCGAGGTTCGAGAATAATTGCTGGATCACTGACCGTCACAACATCAGTCAGAGGGCAGTTTTTTGTGCCCGTATGATTATGTGGCTGAAGATGAAGAGAAGATGTGCGGAGGGACGCCCGACAAAAGGAATCTGAATTTGCCAGAATACGCAGCTTGAAGGGCGTCATGAACGTCCAGGAATTTTTGAGATCCAGTGGTTGCGTTGGATCGTATTGAGGTGGGAGCCACGCTTTATGAAAAAGGCACAGCCCAGTCACGACGAGGCATAGCAACACCGCGGTAAATCCTCGCCTGCGCATCGTTGCGCGTCACCTTTCGCTTGGAAGCAGCATTGTCTCTCAGGGAGACTGCGGAACAATGTTGATCATTTCGTTCGGTTCTGGCTCATTAACCGGCGGAAAATTCCTTGCCTGGCTCCGCTGGGGGCGACGGGTACGGCTCGCTGGCGACAGGCTCTGTTCCTTCCCTGTGGCAAGTGCGCGCTCAATGGCTTCCAGAACGCGCATATCCATCAGTCCTTCCTCTCCATCAGGCTCAGGATCCTGATCGTTCAGGATACAATCTGCGAAATAGGCAATCTCGCCTCCGAATTGCTCCGTTGGTGTGTGGTTATGGGAGGTCGTGTCATCTTCAGTCGTGACGGTGTAGCTGATGCCCGTATCCGGACCGAACATGAAGCACGGTGAAGACCTGACAGATGCTTTTGTACCAACCAGCCGAAGTTCTTCTGTCGGTGCACAGGCAAAACTGACGGTGAAGGTTGCCAGGCCGTATTCTGCAAATCGCAGGGTGACGGAGACCGTGTCCTCGAAATTGAAACCTCGGCCAGGTGTCTGGAAGCCATGGGCAGATACACCAACTGGCTCACGTCCAATAAGGTTTCGCAGGGCGTTCAGCGGGTAAGTTCCAAGATCCGGAACCGGGCCAGACCAGAAACCAGAGTGCCCGCGATGGTTGGCTTCCGCGAAGTTCTGCCCGAATGAGGCATTGAAGAACAAAATGTCACCGAACTCGCCATTACGGCTGCGGTCGATCATTTCGACTGTGCCCGGTTCACAATGCAGCCGGTAGGCGACCATCAGCTTTCCGCCGCCTTTTTTCTGGGCAGCAATAATCGCTTCGGCGTCCTTGACGCTTCCTGCCATAGCCTTTTCGAGCAGAAGGTGTTTTCCACCCTCTAGAATTGGAATGGCATGTTTTGGGTGAAGCGCGTTGGGGGTGGCGAGATAAAAGGCATCAATGTCTGGGGATGCAATCAGACTGGGTAGATCATCGTAATGATAGGCAGGAATATTGTATTCTCGAGCCAGCTTTTCTCCTTTTTCCGGATCTCCGGTCACCAGTGCGGCCAGAACTGCATTTGGCGTACGTGCGATGCCAGGCATGAATGCCTGCTGGGAAATCTGGCCACCTCCGACGACAGCGAAGCGGATTTTCTTATCAGTCATGCTCGTTACCTTTTTCCCCTGTTGAAAAAGGTAACGAGAAAATCTCCGGATCCGTTGCGATCTTTCTGATTTTCTCTCCGCCTTCCTGTCAGGGCTGCGCGAGCCCTTCCAGAAGACGTGCAATGGCTTCAGCTCCAGGATCAGGAACATCTTTTAGTTGTGCCAACGGCACATAAGCGGCACGGCCCGCACGAGCATGCATTGTGCGTGTGGCATCCGCTCCTTTACGAGCAGCCCGTGCAGCTTCATGCAATCCGCCGCTCTGAAGGGCGGCTATGGCAGGGAAGAGGGCATCCAGCATAGTGCGGTCACCGGGCGACGCGCCGCCATAGCTGTGCATGCGCTGCAATCCCGCTTCCAGGCCGGATCGCCAGTTTTCCTGCTGTCCCGCAGTGGAAAACATGATCGACAGCAGAACTCCGCTTGATCCACCAGCGTTACGGGCGAGAAGGCGCCCGATTGTTGCAGTGAGCTGTTGAGGGGAGGCCAAGGGGAGGCGGTCGATATCTTTTAGTATAACGCGACCCGCTTCCGCAAAGGTTGAACCTGCATCTCCGTCACCAATCAGGGCATCCAGAGCATTGAGATCCTTTTCGTTGTCGATAAGGATCTTTGCACCCTGGCGGATGAATTTTTCGACATAACCATTAGAAGACGCTTTGAAGGCGAAAGTCTCAGGGAGCGATGGGGTGGGCTTTGTCTGAACGTCTTTAAAAGGGGCAATACCTGGCCATGCCCATGGCTCCACAGGAGCTTCCAGCGCTTCAGTAAAAGCTGCTTTTGCAGGAATTGCCGACAGGGAAAATCCGTACATATCCAGTGACGTCATCAACGGGGCGGGCCCAATGATAAATGCGGTGCGCTCCGCTAGAGACGTTCGCGCGAGGGCATCTACGATAGCCTGCGCCTCCAGAACAGGCACCGCCCCTAACATGTTGACCATGATGGCGTGTTTTTCATCCGTCAGATGTTCGGTCAGCGTCTCTGCGGCACGCGCAACCAGCGCATCCAGTTTCTCTACGGCGATGCGTTCTGCTCCAGGCTCTCCGTGAATTCCAAGACCAAGCTCGGCTTCATGGTCGTCCAGCCGTGTCTCGTGCTGTGGGTCGTAAACATTGACGTCCGTCAGTGCCAGGCCAATCGACGCCGTCGCCTTGATGGCATCCAGGGCGGCCTGTTTGACATCAGCCAGACTGGCTCCAGCTTCTGCCGCATGTCCTGCAATTTTCTGAACAAGCACTGTTCCCGCGATGCCACGGGCATGTGGCCCTTGTCCCAGCGCAATGTCATCCGCCACAATGACCAGCTCAACATGCTTCCCCAACGACCGGGCCTGTTCTGCGGCAAGACCGAAATTCAGACGATCGCCCGTGTAATTTTTGACAATCAGCAGGCAGCCAGAGTCACCTGTCACTTCCAGAATGGCCGCGAGAATGGCATCGACATTGGGGGAGGCGAATAATGCGCCACAGACCGCGGCGGTCAGCATGCCTTTGCCTACAAATCCAGCGTGGGCAGGTTCGTGCCCGGAGCCGCCGCCAGAAACAATGGCGACTTTCGATTTATCCCAGTGCCGCCTGAGAACAACGTGGATATTGTCATGTCCCGAAAGGCGGCAGAGATGACTTCCAGCGGAAGATCTCAGAAGTCCGTCTATGCCTTCGGTGACGAGAGTGTCGCGGTGATTGTAAAAGCGCTTCATCGTATCCTGGATCCTCAACGGACTGATAACGAAGAGAACACCTCAACCTGACTTACGGACCAATCACCTTCCCGCGACTCTCCCTTTGATACAGATATTCTGGATCAGTCTGATGGATTATTCTTCGTATAGGCGTCTCTTAAAGCCTTTTCGATTTCAGGGGTTGGTGAGCCCAGAACAGTCTGTTTCAGCGCGTTGTTGGCCTTGATCGAGAGGAGCCCCCAGGAGCCCGAATGATCGGTGGCCAGAACCAGTTCCAGCTGTTGTGCCGCACAGTCATGAGGCTTGCACATATGACCAAGCGCATATGTTTTCCCATTCTGTGTGAAATATTCGACCGGGGTGGACGTGCCTTTACCTGAGACAACCCAGGCCGGAAGCGTAATCATTGTCTTGTAAGCCTGTCTGAAACCTGACGTGTTCAGCAGGTCCTGCGTCGTAGTTGGTGCAGCAGCCACTGTCATGGTTCCGCAGACTATGGTGCAGGCTAGCGTAAAGATTTTGAGGCGCTGTTTCATGAAGCGTCCTTCTTTCGCGTCAGATGTGATCCATCAGACGGACACCCTGTGCTTTCAGATCGCTGAAGAGCGCAGTCTGGTCGCCAGCAATGCCACGGCAGGCTCCGAGGGCGATGTCTGTCCTGAAACCACAGCGCATGGCGTCCCGGGCGGTTGCAGCAACGCAGAAATCCAGCGCCAGCCCGCAAACAACAACATGGGTGATCTTCAACCCGCGCAGGAGGTGATCCAGCCCGGTTGACGTTTCATGGTCGTTGTCGAAAAAGGCGGAATAGCTGTCGCGATCCTGAGCCATGCCTTTGTGAATGATATGGCTCACCGGTTGGAGGTTCAGAGCCGATGGAAAATCAGCGCCTTCAGATGCTGCAATACAGTGCGCTGGCCAAGGGCCACCTTCTTTCTTGAAGGAACAATGGTCCGCCGGGTGCCAGTCCTGCGTCGCTACCACAGCGGAAAATCCTAACTGGGAAAGGGCATTGATCGGCGCAATGACCTGATCCCCAGCTGGAACAGCCAGCGCTCCGCCGGGCAGGAAATCGTTCTGGACGTCTACAATAATCAGGGCGGACTGCTGAAAATCAGGCAAGGGAGGTTCTTCCAGAACTGAGTGAGATCACAATACTGACGATCTTAATCAGTCCCGGGCAGCATAAGAAAGGCGGCTTTTCAGAGACGGGTTACAAGAAGCTGGTTGATGCGGAAACCCTCAACGTCCACGACTTCAAAGCGGAAGCCGGACGACTCAACGCTGTCAGCCTTTCGGGCCATGCGGCGGAGCCGGTTCATCACGAAACCACCGACCGTATCGAAGTTCTGCGCATCGTCGAACAGCGGAATATCAAGCTCACGGATGACATCTCCGATTGGAGCTGCACCGTCGATCAGCCAGGAATTTGCATCACGTCGAACAATGGCCTGCTCTTCGAACGGGCTGACCAGCCCATCCATCAGAGCGCCCATAATGTCCTTGTAGGTAATCAGACCAACGACTAGACCATATTCATTCACAATCAGTGCAAAACCCGCGGAATGGGCATCGAACTGCGCAAGTGGTTCCCAAAGATTCAGCGTGTCGGGCAGGGAGAGAACATCGCGGCGCATCTTGAAGATCTGGCTTGCAACCGGCGTCAGGCTCTCTTTTGACTGCGGTTCGTCAACCACCGCCACCAGCACGTCTTCCGCACGAATGGACCCAATGACACGATCCAGACCACCATCGCAGAGCGGGTAGCGGGAGTATGGACGAACGCGAACCTTGTCCCGCTGGCTTTCTGGCGTTTCCTGAACATCCAGAAACACAATCTCATCTCGTGGCGTCATTGCAGACGTGACGGAACGATCCTGCAGGCCCAGAACGTTCTGGATCATCTGGTGTTCCTGCTCCAGCAGGATACCCGAAGCCGTACCTGCAGCCAGAATAGCCCGAAGGTCTTCTGGTGTGACAGGTTCGACCGTTGCAGCCGCCGGAATTTTCATGACACGCAGGAGGACGTCCGAGATACGGGAAAAGACCCATACGGCAGGATAAAGCACTTTGAGGGCGAGAGCCGGGAACCAGCCAACCTTCAGCGCGATCCGGTCCGGCGCATTCATGGCAATCCGCTTGGGAAGCAGATCGGCAAAGAGAACGAATAAGCCTGTGATGAGAATAAAAGAACAGGCCGACCCCGTATTCGATGCTAGGGCCGGAGAGAACCCAATCCATTCCAGACCAGCAGCAATAGGCTCACTCAGCATCGACTCGCTGATGATACCGCCCAGAACACCTACGGCATTCAGGCAGATCTGCAGGACGGTAATGACCTGTCCGCTGTTGCGCCGCAGTTTGAGGAATGCGACGGCCCTGGGATCACCAGCTTCGGCCTTAGAGCGAAGCCGGACATCCCGGGCCGCGGCAAATGAGATCTCGGACAGGGAGATCAATATGGAGACCGCGATCAGGACGACGGTCGCGACAAGACCCAGCAGGAGAAGAATAATCATGTGCTGGGTAGGAGATGATACTGACATGCGGGCGGCATCATACTCCGAAGAACAGAAACAAAGCCAATTATCTTCGGATGGCAGCCATGCGGGTCGATAATGTCATAAGACTGTCAAAGACCGACCAGTGTTCTCCAACCGGTCTCGTCAACAGTTTCAAGCCCCAGATCAGCTGCTTTCTTTGCTTTCGAGCCGGCCTTTTCCCCAAGAACTACCAGAGACGTCTTTTTGGACACACTATCTGTGACCTGAGCCCCAAGACGTTCGGCAATGGCCTTGGCTTCCGGGCGCGTCATGGTTGTCAGGGTGCCGGTGAACACGATGGTCTTGCCGGAAAGGTGGCCATCTGAAGGTGCGGCTTCTGCCTCAATCGTGTGCAGTTCAGCTCGCAGGTCATCCAGCGTGGCAACATTGTGCTCTTCGGAGAAGAAAGCGACCAGTTCATCCGCAATCGCGCCCCCAACGCCCATGATGGACCCAAGGGCTTCTCTCTCTTCCGTACCTGTCTGTGCCGCAACCATGGCATCACGCCAGTTTTCGAAAGTACCGTAATGCCGGGCTAGAAGCTGTGCGTTGCGCTCTCCGATGCGTCGGATACCCAAGCCGAAAATGAGACGGGCGAGGGAGATGGTTCGGCGTTCTTCAATGGCATGAAGCAGGTTTTCGACCGAAAGCTGTCCCCAGCCATCCCGCTTCAACAGTGCATCCTGATGGTTTTTCAGGCGGAAAATATCCCCAGGCTTGAGAATGTAACCCGCAGCATGAAATTCCCTGATGCTCCGTTCACCCAGCCCATCGATATCGAAAGCCGCACGGGACACCATATGAATCAGGCGTTCAACGACCTGCGCTTCACAGGTCAGACCACCTGTGCACCGGCGTACAGCTTCTCCATGGACGCGTTCCGCCAGAGATCCGCAAACAGGGCAGTGGTCCGGAAAAACATATCGTGGACCGCGCGGCTCATCACTCTCGACCACCCCTAATATCTGGGGAATGACGTCCCCGGCGCGTTGCAGACGCACCAGATCACCATCACGAACGTCTTTACGCTCAATCTCGTCTTCATTGTGCAGCGTCGCACGGGAGACGATCACGCCGCCTACATTGACCGGCTCAAGATGAGCGACGGGTGTAAGTGCGCCTGTTCGACCCACCTGAATTTCGATCTTGATCAGACGTGTCATCGCCTGTTCAGCCGGAAATTTCCAAGCAATCGCCCAACGGGGGGCACGGCCTGCAAATCCTAGGCGATCCTGAAGGGAAAGATCGTTTAATTTGAAAACGATACCGTCGATATCGTAGTCCAGACCTGAACGTTCCCGCGCGAGCTTGTCCACGTAGGCAGGAATGTCCCTGGCGTGTTCAATCAGTTCTGATAATGGATTGACGGTGAAGCCCCAGTGACGAAGCGTCTCCAGATATCCCCAGTGTGTGTCGCTGACGGGTGAAGATGAGTACCCCTGGGCGTAGGCGAAGAGCGAAAGCGGTCGACTACGCGTGATCTCCGGATCGAGTTGCCGAAGAGAGCCAGCAGCGGCGTTGCGAGGATTGGCAAAAGGTTTGATGCCGCGTTTTTCCTGCTGCTCATTCAGCTCAAGAAAGTTCTTCTTTGACAGAAAAACTTCTCCCCGGATTTCCAAAACATCCGGGGCATCATTCGGGAGAGTGGCAGGAACATCGTTCAATGTCAGAAGGTTCGCGGTGACATCTTCCCCCTCGATCCCATTGCCGCGCGTGGTGCCACGAACGAATTTACCGTTTTCGTAGGTCAGGCTGATGGAGAGCCCGTCAATCTTCGGCTCCGCGACAAACTGAAGGGCCTGAAGACCATCTTCCGTCAGCCCGAGAAACCGGCCAACGCGAGACACAAAACCATCAAATCCTTCAGCGCCGAAAACGTTATCCAACGACAACATGGGCACGAGGTGCCGGTGTTTGCCAAATGCGGAGTCAGGAATGGCCCCCACGCGTTCGCTGGCACCGCCTTCACGTTTCAGTTCCGGGTGAGCCTCTTCAAGCCGCAGAAGTTCCTGACGCGCAGCGTCATATTCCGCGTCGGAAACTTCCGGATCATCTTTGCCATGATAAGCTTCGTCCCAGCGGGCAAGCAGGGTTTCAAGTTCGGCGTGACGATCGGCAGGAATCATGCGGTCTGTCCCAGGAGGCTGTCAGCGGCGCCGCGAGCCGCATCGGTAATAACGTCACCCGCCAGCATCCGCGCGATTTCCTCGCGTCGAGCTTCGCGGGAAAGGGGCTCGGCAAGTGTTTCAGTGCGCTCATTGCGGATACGCTTGGCAATGCGAAGGTGATGGTCCCCTCGGGCGGCGACCTGCGGACTATGGGTAACGACCAGAACCTGAACGTCCTGGGCCACCTTGTGCAAGCGGTCGCCGATGGAAGAGGCTGTCGCCCCGCCGACGCCAGAATCCACTTCGTCAAAGACCAGAGTGCCAATGTCGGAACGCTGGGCCAGCACAACCTTAAGGGCCAGCATCAGGCGGGCCAGTTCGCCGCCTGATGCCACCTTCGCACGTGGGCCGGGTGCCTGGCCGGGGTTGGCGGCGATCAGGAAGGAAGACTGTTCCATCCCCCGACTGTTCCACTGCTCCGGCGCTAAAGGTAATAACGAGACAATGAAGCGGGCACGCTCCAGCTTGACCGGTTTCAGTTCGCGCGTGACGGCCTGTTCCAGCTTCTGGGCAGACTGTTTGCGGGCTTCCGAAAGCAGCCGGGCCGCATCTTCATAAGCCAGTCGGGCTTCGGTGAGAGCTGTTTCCAACCGCGCCAGCTCAGCATTGCCAGAATCAAGGGCTGCAAGGCGGGCTTTCAAGGATGCGAGAAAAGACGGCAGTTCCGCGACCGCGACATTATGTTTGCGGGCTTCGGCGCGAAGCGCGAAAAGCCGCTCTTCAGTCTCTTCCAGAAGGCGAGGATCGCCTTCCGTATCGGCCGCAAGGCGGGTGAGAAGCATTTCGGCATCTGCCAAAGCCTCCTCGGCTTTTTCCAGAGCGTCCAGAGCCTCCTGCGCCTGTCCCTGATGCGCGGAAGACTCGTTCTCGGCATCGGTAGTGGAGGGAAGAAGGCGCACGAGAGCCCGGCTTGCCGAGCGTAATGCCGCAGCAGGACTGGAAGAGCGTCGATCACGCGGTGTGAGTTCTGCAAGAGCGGCCGCGACAGCTTCGCCGCGCTTTTCATCCTGCTGCAAGCTGACGCGCAGGGCAGCAAGATTGTCTTCCTCACCTTCTTGCGGAGCAAGGGTTGAGAGATCATCGACCGTCGCACGAAGCCATTCTTCCTCGCGCGCCGCAGCTTCCATATCGCTGCGTGCCTTTTTGAGAGCCCCACGGGCGGTTGCCCATTGATGGAAAGCTGCCGATGTCTGAGCAAGCAGTGCGGGCTTTACGCCAAACGCGTCCAGAAGATCCAGATGTGTGCTCTGGTCTGCCAGCCCCATCTGTTCGTGCTGGCCCTGAATTTCCACAAGCTGGGATGCGATACGGCGCAGGAGCGTAATGCCAACCGGCTGGTCCGACACATAGGCACGGGAACGGCCGTCCTGCGTGACAATGCGACGTAGCACGAGAGGCTCTGACGGATCTTCCAGAGCAATGCCCTGTTCGCCCAGAAGGGTGAAAACCGGGTGCTTAAGTGGAACTTCAAAAATAGCCGCGACACTGGCCTGCGTTGCGCCAGACCGGATCAGGCCTGCATTGGCGCGATCGCCAAGGGCAAGCCCCAGGCTATCCAGCAGAATGGATTTACCAGCGCCGGTCTCACCCGTCAGAACGGTGAGACCGGAGGCCAGGGCCAGATCGAGCTTTTCGATCAGAACCACGTCACGGATCGAGAGATGGGTCAGCATGACGGGAATGTTGTGTGCGGTGAGGCGTGTTTCAAACGCCTCACATCAGAATACGCTGTGCCAGGCGCGCGTAAAGAAGCCGCGTGGCTTGCTCGTTGGCTTCTGGGTGATGGGCTGTTTGAAATCATCAGACAGGAGTTTGCTGTCCCGCAGATTTGCATAGGCATAGCGGTACCACTGGCTGTCCGGATAGTTATAGCCGAGAACAGAGGCTGTCTGGCGCGCTTCATTTTTCAGGCCAAGGGCCAGATAGACTTCCACCAGACGTTCCAGAGCCTCAGCCACATGGTTTGTGGTCTGGTAATCTTGAACTACGCGCTGATAACGGGTCATGGCCGCTTCATAGTTGCGCTGCTGCTGATACCAGCGGCCGACAAGCATTTCCTTGCCAGCCAGATGGTCACGGCAAAGATCGATCTTGAGCTGTGCATCGCGGGCGTAAGACGTCTACGGGAAGCGAGTAATCACTTCTTCCAGAGCATTCAGAGCTTCGACAGTTCCCTGCTGATCACGCTGCACGTCAGCAATCTGCTCATAGTAGCAGAGCGCGCGCAGGTAGAAGGCATAGGCTGCATCCGGACTGGTCGGGTGCAGCTGCAGGTAACGCTCAAGCTGCTGCACGGAAAGAGCATACTCACCCTGCAGATAATAGGCGTACCCTTCCATCAGCTCAGCGTTTCCGGTGAAACCGGAATACGGATAATTCTGTTGAAGAAGCTCGAATTCGCCACCCGCCAGCTCGTAACGGCCGGACCGCAGGGCGTCGATACCGTAATTGTAGAGCGTCTCTGCATCCGCCGTCTTGGGAATGACAGGCTTCTCATGCTTGTGAGAAAACAGTGAACAGCCCGACAGAAGCAGGAGCCCACTGACGGCCGTAGCCTTCAGGATCAGACCCCGCCCGCTGGAGGACACTTCAAAATGACGTTGAGTGCTGCTTGGCATACCTGCTCTTCCCGTGAAGCCCGTCTTATATCACGGGAATGCGGCGGCGAAAGACCCGCCAGTCATCCTCATGCCGCAACGCGTGTGCGTCGGCTGTTTCGAGCGGGTGCAACGTCGGCTTCCGGCTCAAAACGCCAGTTGCGACGATCCGAGAAAACAGCGTGAAGAAGCTCGTTGTTGATCTTGTGTCCGGACTTGTGACCAATAAAGCCAGCCTTCAGACGGTGACCGCAGCAATAAAGGTCTCCGATGGCGTCCAGAAGCTTGTGGCGGGCAAATTCCCGCTCAATTTTCAGGCCTGCGGGGTTAAGGATATTATCCCCGTCCACAACCACGGCGTTGTCCAGAGATCCGCCGCGCGCAAGGCCAATACTCTGGAGATATTCAATATCTTTGCGGTTTACGAAGGTTCTGCAGAACGAAACTTCTTCGAGAAAGCGCTGTGGATCAAGCTGCATGGCATAACGCTGGTTACCAATTGCAGCAGCTTCGAAATTCAATGAAATAGCAAGCGAAAGCCCACGTTGTGCGGGGCGGAGTTCGGCAAAAGCGCCGTTGTCACCTTCCGCACGGATATTGCGGAGAATTTCGATGATTCGACGTGGCTTCTCAAGAACAGCTGTTCCGGCACAGCGGATCAGAAAAGCAAACGCATCCGCCGAGCCGTCAAGAACCGGAAGCTCGGGCCCGCTGACGCGAATCAGGGCGTTATCGATTTCCAACGCGTGCAAAGCGGCCATGAGATGCTCGATGGTCGCGACCCGAAGAGACGGGTCATTTTCACAGGCAACAACAGTGGAAAGCTTCGTATCAATGATCCGGTCATAACGGGCCGGAAAAGAAGGTGAACCTGGATAGTCACTTCTCTGGAAACGGATTCCGGTATCGGCCTTGGCCGGAAGCATTTCGAGATCAACATTGATGCCGCTGTGCAGAGCAATGCCACGGCATGAAATCGGCGAAGAGAGAGTTGTTTGCAGGGTCTTCAAATCGGGGCGCCCGGTGTAGGGAGGTGCCTGATTGGTGTCAGACACGCTGGAAAGGATCTGTCGGATCTGGTGATCCGCTGATGCAGACTTTCCGTGATGCGCTGGCTTGGCCTGCATGAAACCCCCGATGATTTGAACTGCTGTAATAAAACCCAGTCATCGGTTCAGTTCCACTCAATGATTGTTGCCGGATATTACCCAGCCTCTCCCGCGAGGCAGGTCATCGCGGGAGAACCATAACGCTGTCAGCGGCGCAGATAGGTTGGGATATCCAGCGTCGAATCGTCCGTTCCATCATTGGGTGCCTGATTGTGGCGAGGGTCCTGAGATCCATGCTGATCGGAAGGGTAAGCCTCACGCGAGTGCGGCTCCGACCGCGGTGCCGGCTGCGTAGGCTGCTGAGGCGCCGGGCGGCTGCGGAAAGCACCTGTCATCAGGCCAAAGAGGCTGCGGGGCGCTTCAGGTGCTGGATTCCGAGGCGGTTCAGAAAATAGTCCAGCGCGCGGAGAGCGCTGGGACATATCTTCTTGAGGCGCTGGGGCGTGCTGCTGTGGAGCAACATGTGGCGGCGGTGCAACCGGGCTTTCAGCTGCAGGCGCAGGCTGCGACTGCTGGGGCTGAGCGTTTGGGTCCAGGCTGAAATTCGGGCGAGGCGGCCCACCAGCATAGGTTGAACCTGGCTGGAAGTTCTGCGGCGTCTGCCGTGGCTGGGACGTATTCTCACGTGGAGCAGACGCGGTAGATGCCTGCTGCACCGGGGGCGGTGCGGAGGTCGTTTCCGTGCCCTGCGGTCCATTCTTGGACTGGGTATCAATGCCGGTGGCAACAACAGATACGCGGATCCGGCCATTCATGTTTTCATCAATGAGTGCACCAAAGATGATGTTGGCCTCTTCAGCCACTTCCTCACGGATACGATCCGCCGCAGCGTTCACTTCATAAAGTGTCAGATCTTCACCGCCCGTGATGTTGATCAACAGGCCGCGAGCCCCTGCCATGGAGGCATCTTCAAGAAGCGGATTGGAAATCGCGCGCTCGGCAGCAGCAACGGCACGGTCTTCGCCGTCTTCCTCGCTGCTGGCTTCGCCTGTTCCCATCATGGCCTTGCCCATCTCTTCCATCACGGCCTTGACGTCCGCAAAGTCGAGATTGATGAGACCAGGAGAGACCATCAGGTCCGTGATGCCACGAACGCCCATGTTCAGAACGTTGTCAGCCATTTTGAAGGCTTCACGGAACGTCGTGTTCTGATTGGCCGAATTGAACAGATTCTGGTTCGGGATGACGATCAGGGTGTCGACGTGCTTCTGAAGTTCGGCAATGCCGGACTCAGCAGCCAGCGTACGACGGCGGCCTTCGAAATTGAACGGTTTGGAGACAACACCAACTGTCAGAACGCCTCGTTCCCGCGCCATGCGTGCGATGACAGGCGCCGCACCCGTTCCTGTGCCACCACCCATACCGGCCGTGATGAAGACCAGATTTGCCCCTTCGAGCTGGCGCTCAATTTCCTGTGCAGCTTCTTCGGCGGCTTCACGGCCAATCTCCGGCTTGGCACCAGCACCAAGGCCGCGCGTCAGATGCGGACCAAGCTGGACACGGCGCTCAGCCTTGGAGTGGGCAAGCTGCTGCGCATCCGTATTGGCTACAACGAACTCAACACCCTTGAGCTCCGAATCGATCATGTTGTTTACGGCATTCGTGCCGCCACCGCCTACGCCGACGACAGTAATGCGGGGGGCCAGTTCAACGTGAGAGTTCGGGGTCGGGGTAAGGTTCAAAGTCATGATCAGGTCCGGAACTGCGAGGAGGCAAAGTAAAAAAGGGCGTTGATTCTATTTAGCTCATCCACGATCGCGGATGAAGCCCACGAAACGCTTCAGAAGGCCGCCAGGTCGGGGTTCGGGAGCAGAAACGTCTCCAAAATCCCGATCAGCGCCCGCTGCCCAGGCCAGAAGCCCCGCAGCGGTGGAAAAACCGGCCGAAGCTGCAGCAGTCTCCGGCAGGCCATGAACGTTCAGCGGTTTGCCCATGCGAACCGGCCGAGCGAGAATACGTGTGGCGACAGGAACAATGCCTTCCATAAGGGAAGCACCGCCCGTCAGAACGACACGCCCGTTGGCGAGCCGACCCAGGCCGGCATTGTCCAGAGCATGGCGCACAAGTTCAAGCGTCTCTTCAACGCGAGGCTGAATAACGGAGATCACTTTAGAGCGCGGAATACGGGCCAGACGGTCCCGTCCTTCCCCAATCAAGGGAACAGAGAGAATTTCGCGCTGGTCGTCAGAGCCAAGCTGTGCGGCACCATACATGGTTTTCAGGCGCTCTGCCGTTTCCAGAGACGTGGAAAGTACGCCAGCAATATCGCGCGTGACATGCAACCCACCGACCGGGATCTGCGCCGTATGGATCAGCTTGCCTTCACAGAATACGGCCAGAGACGTTGTGCCGCCTCCCATTTCAACAACAGTGACACCCAGATCGCGCTCTTCGTCTGCCAACACAGAGACACCGGATGCAAATGGACTGGAGACCAAACCATCCAGTTTCAGTTCCGAATGCTGGAGAACCGTATCCAGCGTGCGCAGGGCGCTGGAATTCATATCCACAACATGCAGCTTTGTGGCGAGCTGCTCACATTGATGCCCGCGCGGATCTGCAATACCCGGCATCGAGTCAACGACATAACCGATCGGAAGCGTATGAATAACGTCGCGCCCTTCGGACCACGCCCGTGCCTGGCCATCCGCAATGAGACGCTGCACATCGCCGTCCGTAACTTCCCGGCCACCAATTGGCAGATGCGCATCAATCAAGCGACTTCGGGGATGGCCGCAGGACAGATTGACAACGAGCGAGTCCATGCGTCGCTCGGCTGCTTCTTCGGCCTGTCCAACAGTTGCACGGATCGCGGCTTCAGCTTCACGGATATCGACAATAGATCCAGATCGAATGCCGTGTGAACGACGTCAGCCATAGCCTAGCACCTGAATGGATCCGTCGGGCTCGCCCTTCCCAATCAGGCACGTCATTTTGGTTGTGCCGATATCCAGCGCGCCAAAAACGCCATTTCGCCACACACGCGGCTTGGACGTTTCCTCAGGCGGTAGCGGCAGAATCTCCCGTGGTGTTCGGTTCAGCGCAACATCACGCTCCCCGCCCACCGGAATCAGAGACCGGCCCCGCAGACCGCGCCGGCGACGGAAGGCCGGAAGATCGGACGTTGGTGTGAGATCGGTCATGGCTGTTGTGTCGTCTGGTTACTGTCAGAAGGAGGGGCGGGTGTGTCGGACTTGGCTGGCTCAGACTTGGCCGAAGCAGCGTTTGCCGCATCAGGCGGCGGAGACGGAGCGGGAGTTTGATGAATGACCATCCTGTCGGGCAGTCGCATGTCAATCGACACGACGGGCCGGTCCAATAACTGCATGGTGACCTGGTACCGGGCCAAACGGGCAAAGGCTGCTGCTTCCTCGCCTTCCGGCAGGAGCACAGTTGTTCCGTCTTTCAAAGTGACGTTCCAGCGGCGATTACCCACGCGGACCAAGGCTGTAACGCGCGATTTTACATCAGGCTGCTTCGCCAGCGCGTCGATCACGCTGGACGCAGCCATATTGGCTCCGTCACCGACAACCAGCGGAAGCTGAAGGAAAGCCTGGGCGTTCTTGCCCGTCAGTCCCTGATCCGGAACCTCTTCGCCTACTCGGTTGATCAGGGTGAAATGGCCATGGGTCTGCCAGACAGCGACAGGCGTGCGTTCCGTTAGATTGATGATGACCGTATCTGGCATACGACGCTCGACCGTGGCGTGATCGACGAACGGCAGTTCATCAATCCGCTTGCGGGCGGCCTCAACGGAAAAACCAAAAATCGGCCGACCAAGACTTGTTCCCAATGCCTCGTAAATCGACTCTTCACTCGTCATGCCCCGACCATTGATGACGACATGACGGATGGGCAACGGCTCCATTGCGACAAGTTTTTCGCGCAACGGCGCGAACCGCTCTTCAGAGGCTGCATCGTAAAGAAGGCGCGCTCCCATAATGCCTATTCCTCCGACCACCAGCAGCACAATGCCGGGCCGGATCAGACGTCGTTGACGACGCCAGAACAGCTTTGCCCGTGATGGCCGATCTTCATACGGCGGCATGGCCGACTGGCGGTTGGCCCGGAAAGACGGATCACGGTGGAAATCGGGTTCCTGAGGGCGGCCGTCCCTGCGCATCAGCGGTTCAGTGCCTCCCGAACCATCCAGTCACACAGGTCTGGATAGGAAATACCACAATAGGCAGTCTGTTCCGGCAACAGGGACGTCGGAGTCATACCAGGCTGTGTGTTGACTTCGAGAATGATGAGCGTGTCGGTTTCGTCATCATAGCGGAAATCTGTCCGGCTGGCCCCGGCGCAACCCAGTGTCTGATGAGCGCGCAAAGCGTAATCAAGCGCACGTGCCGTGACATTTTCAGGCAAGTCAGCAGGCACGACGTGACGGGAGCCACCAGCCTTGTACTTCGCCTCAAAATCGTAAAATGCAGCGGTTTCAGCTGGCAGGATATCGGTTACGGCAAGTGCGCGAGCCCCCATGACACCGGCCGTCAGTTCACGTCCAGGGATGAAGCTCTCTGCAAGGGCTTCCTTGCCAAAACGCCATGTCCGCGCGATTTCGGCGCGGCGGTTGTCTCCTTCGCGGATGATCTCAACCCCAACGGAAGACCCTTCCGCGACCGGCTTGATCACATATGGGACGGGAAGGGGGTCAGCCTCCGCCAGTTCGGCAACCGTGACGACGCGACCTTCTGCAACCGGTAGGCCAGCTGCGGCAAGAAGGATACGCGTAGCCCCCTTATCCATTGCGACAGCGGACGCCCGGATGCCAGAATGCGTATAGGGCAGGTTTAGCCATTCCAGAACGCCCTGAATGGCCCCGTCTTCACCTTTTGGGCCATGCAACGCGTTGAAAACAACGTCCGGAGCGGCAGCCCTCAGGGCCTGAATCGTGACAGCAATATCGGACCCGACATCCACAGGCGTAACATCATGGCCTTTCTTGCGCAGGGCAGAGATGGCGGCCTCACCGCTGACAAGGCTGACAGGTCGCTCGCTGGACGTACCGCCATAAAGAACTGCGACCTTCATACCGTCTTCTCTCCCGTATTCCTGCGACCAATGCGTCTGATTTCCCAGTGCAGGTCAATACCGCTTTGATCCAGAACTTTTCTGCGAACGGTCTCACCAAGTGTTTCAAGCTGTTCGCTTGTCGCTTCGCCGAGGTTGAGCAGGAAATTGCAGTGCTTCTCACTGACCTGCGCACCGCCAAGCATCATCCCGCGGCAGCCTGCTTCATCGACCAGCGCCCAGGCCTTGTGACCTTCCGGATTGCGGAATGTAGATCCACCCGTACGGGCACGAACGGGCTGAGAGGCTTCACGAGAGGCCCGGATTTCCGCAAGGCGTTCACGAATGGCCTCGGGGTTGTCAGGTGTACCACGCAGGCGGGCACGGACAACAATTGCCCCGTCTGGCAATTCGGAATGGCGATAATCGAAACCGAGTTCTTCGCAGGACAGTCGATGCAGTTCACCATCAGCCGTCAGGATTTCGGCCCAGTCGAGAACAGCTTTGATATCGGAGCCATACGCACCCGCGTTCATGCACACAGCACCGCCGATAGATCCCGGAATACCGACCAGAAATTCCAGCCCCGCCAGTCCTGCCGCAGCGCTATGTTCTGCAACCGTGACATCCAGAGCCGCCGCGCCCGCGACGATGCCGTCTGCCTCAACCTGAATATCCGAAAAGCCCCGGGCCAGACGCACGACGACACCCTCGATGCCGCCATCACGAATGATGACGTTCGAGCAGGCTCCAAGAACGGTGAGCGACAGATCGGTTGGGCGGTTACGCAGAAGATCGGCGAGATCTTCAACATCTTCCGGAACGAACAGCCAGTCCGCAGGGCCACCAGTCCGGAACCACGCGCGTGCACCCAGAGGCGCATTGGCCGTCAGGCGTCCGCGCAGTCCGCTGACAGGAAAAGTCTCGATCATACGGCGCTTTCCGCTGTCGGCTTCTTGGCGTTCAGGGCTTCAAGATCATGCGGGAGTGTCTGAGCCCATTGCGTGATTGTACCCGCGCCAAGGCAGACAACATAATCACCCGGCTTGGCGATGGCGTTGATCATTTCCGGGAGAAGCTCGGGAGAAGGCAGCGGGACAACGGATCGGTGGCCACGATCACGTAGTCCTTCAACCAGAGCATCCCGATCTGCGTCTTCAATCGGACTTTCCCCGGCGGCATAGACATCTGCCACGATCACGGTATCCGCATCATTCATGCAGGTGCAGAATTCGCCAAATAGCCCTTTGAGGCGAGAATAACGGTGAGGCTGCACAACAGCGATGACGTTCTTCGCGCCGGCCTGACGGGCAGCTTTCAGAACGGCCGCGATTTCAACCGGATGATGGCCGTAATCATCAATGATCGCCACGCCATTGTATTCGCCAGTTCGGGTAAAGCGACGCTTCACACCCTTGAAGGACGCTAGGCCAGACGCGATCACGGAATCACTGATTTCCATTTCCAGCGCCACGGCAATAGCGGCCAGCGAGTTCAGAACGTTATGGTGTCCCAGCATCGGCAGGCGGAAAGGTCCAGCCCGACGCGTCCGGTTATGGGCACGGTTCGTCACCACAACCTCGAATGTCGCACCGCGCTTGTCCATCACAACCTTTTCGGCGCGGACATCTGCCTGCGGGCTGAAGCCATAAGTGATGATGCGATGGTCGGACAGGCGTGGGATCATTTGCTGAACCTGCGGGTGATCAACGCACAGGACTGCAAAACCATAGAACGGAATGTTGGAGACGAACTGGTCATAGCCCGCCTGCATGGCTTCTTCCGTTCCCCAGTGATCGAGATGCTCGGGGTCCATGTTCGTGATGACGGCAATAACGGCCGGAAGGCGCAGGAAAGACCCGTCGCTTTCGTCAGCCTCTACGACCATCCAGTCTCCGGAACCCATGCGCGTATTGGTGCCGTAAGCCTCAATGATGCCACCGTTGATAACGGTCGGGTCCAGCTTGGCATGTTCCAGAACACAGGCAACAAGGCTCGTCGTCGTCGTCTTGCCGTGTGTACCGCCAATGGCGACGGACCAGCGCAGGCGCATCAGCTCTGCCAGCATTTCGGCGCGACGCACGACGGGAATCAGCTTTGCGCGTGCGGCAACGACTTCCGGATTGTCTTTCTTGACAGCCGTGGACGTCACGACAACCTGAGCATCGCCCAGATTGGCGGCATCATGCCCGATATGGATCTGGATGCCCGCCTGACGAAGGCGCTGCACATTCGCGCTTTCCGCAATATCCGAACCCTGAACCCGGTAGCCCAGCATATGCAGAACTTCCGCAATGCCGGACATTCCGATACCGCCGATACCGACGAAATGAATGGTTCCGATGTTCAGGGGCAGGGCGCGCATGGGGCAGGTACTCTTGAGGTAATAGGACAAAAGAAAAAGATCAGGACTTGAGACCTGATTCGATGAGGTCGGCTACCTTTGCGGCAGCATGAGGGCGAGCAAAGTGTCGGGCGGCTTCCGCAGCGGCGGCCAGACGGTCTGGATGGGTCAGCAGATCGGCAACCAGGGCCGTGACGGCGGCGGATGTAAAGTCCGGCTGGCGGATCATCCACGCTGCACCTGCATCCTGAAGAGCCTTGCCGTTGGCACCCTGCTCGTCCGAAGCTGCGATGGGCAGCGGAACCAGAATGGACGGCAGACCCGCCATGGCCAGTTCGGCCACAGAAGAACCGCCTGCGCGGCCGATCACCAGATGAGCGGATTTCAGACGGTCCGGCACGTCATTGAAGAAGGGCTCGACGTCAACATCAATGCCCGCTTCTTCGTATATGGCGCGAACACGGTCTGTATCCTCGGCGCGAACCTGTTGTGTCACATGCAGACACGTGCGGAACCCGAACGGCAAAGCCGCCAAAGCCTGCGGGACAACATCCGAGAACACACGCGCACCAAGAGAGCCGCCCCAGACAAGAATGCGGACGGTTTCAGTGGGCGCGGCATAGGTCTGGCCAAAGAGTGCTTCAATTCCCGCCCGAACGGGCATGCCTGTTAAGGTTACGTGAGAACCCTGCGGCAGGCGGGCCACGGTCTCATAGGATGTGGCAATCAGCGGAGAAAACCGTGACAGAAACGCATTGGCCTGACCCAGAACAGCATTGCCTTCATGGATGACCATTTCCGGCCGACTGGCTTTTGGCAACATCCGGGATGCCAGCAAAGGCGGAATGGACGGATACCCGCCGAACCCCACAACAGCTGCCGCATCCAGCGTCTTCAGAATCTTGCGGGCTTCCAGCATTCCGTGCAGCAGAGCCGTAACACCCCGCAGCTTGCTGCCAATACCCTTGCCCGCCACGCCAGCACCGTCCAGCACATATTGCGGGCGATCCTTGAACAGACCCGTCTCACGGCGCCCATGTCGGGCATCCGTCATGAGAACGAGATCATGACCACGTTCCGCCAAGACCGTCGCAACAGCTTCAGCGGGGAAGAAGTGTCCTCCCGTTCCGCCAGCAGCAATGACAATCGGGCGTTTCATGGTGTGTGTCTTTCAAGCAGGGAACCGGGGGTGTAGGGCGTCGCGACGCGCTGGGCAATCCTGCCGGGACCAACGTGATGGCGCGTCAAAGCCAGAACCATGCCCATCGTCATCGCTACGGACATGGCCGAGCTGCCGCCATAGGAAATAAACGGCAGGGTCATGCCTTTCGTGGGAATAAGATGGAGCGTTGATCCCATATTGACGAAGGCCTGCAATCCGAAACCGGTGACCAGACCGGCTGCAGAGACGATTACAAACGGATCTTCTTCCCGCATCAGCGTCAGCAATGTGCGAAGAACGATAATCCCGAAAACAATGATGATGCCAAAGCACAGCAGCAGCCCGTACTCTTCGCCCGCAACAGCGAACACGAAGTCAGCGTGAGCATCAGGCAGCAGGTCCTTGACGCGCCCTTCGCCTGGGCCTCGCCCCAGAAGACCACCATTGCCGAAAGCGCGCAGAGCTGTGTCGATCTGATAGTGATCGCCGACATCCGGATGCAGGAAGCGCTCAACACGGGAACGGACATGCGGGAACATGACGAACGCCATGCCAAACGCACCAACCATGCCTGCAACGCAGAGGCCGACCCAGTACAGGCGCAGGCCATCCACGAAAAGCTGCGTCATGAAAACCATCGTGATGACGGACAACATGCCGATGTCAGGCTGGGATTTCAGAAGCGCCAGAATAACGCCGAAGCATGCAAAGGCGAGAAGCATGCCGGGAAAAGCAATATTTCCGCGTAGCACTACAGTTCGGCGGCCAGACAGAAGCCAACCCGTGACCACGGCAAAACAGGGCTTGAGAAACTCGGAAGGCTGGACGGACATCATGGGCAAGGCAATCCAGCGTCGTGCGCCCTTGATCTCCATGCCATGAACAAGTGTCATGGCCGTAGCAGCGAGGGCGATGATCCCCCCGATGAAGGCCAGCTTCTTGACGCCTTCACGGGACAGGTAAGATACCCCCAGCACGATCACTCCAGCGAGCGTCAGGAAGATGACCTGTTTGAGAATGAACATGTTGCGGGAGGCGCCGATACGTGACGCCACGGCTGGACTTGCCGCGAGCATCAGAACGTAGCCCAGGCCAATCAGGATGCCGACGCAGGCGAGCGTGACCCGGTCGGTATTGCGCCACCAGCGGGCGACAGCCGATGAATCGACACGGGAGGTACCCGCCATGACCGTCACCCTTCCTGTTCTGTTGTGAGCATTTCGCCCGAATGGCCTGATTTCACAATATTATCGCAAATCTGGAGAAAGTGTGACCCACGATCCTCAAAACTGCGAAACTGATCAAAACTTGCACAGGCTGGCGAGAGCAGAACGGTTTTCACGCCTTCCGCCAAAGCCGCCTCAAACGCCGCAGGAACGGCACGATCCAGCGTTTCGCAGAGCGTACAGGCCACGTTATGGGCCTGGAGCGTTTCCGCTAGAATGGCTGCGTCCCGACCGATCAGGAACGCCTGCGCAATCCGGTCAAACCACGGGACCAACATGTCGATGCCGCCCGCCTTGGCTGTTCCGCCTGCAATCCACATGACGCTATCATAAGACCCGAGTGCCTTGGACGCAGCTTCCGCGTTGGTGGCCTTGCTGTCATTGACGAAAGCTACACCATCGCGTTCAGCGATTTTCTGAAGTCTGTGTTCGAGGCCGGGGAAGGACGCTAGCCCATTGCGGATCGCGTCGTCATTCAGTCCAAGATGGCGCGCCATAGCCCAGGCTGCGGAAACGTTCTGAAGATTGTGTCTGCCCGGCAGAGCATCACCCACAAATTCAGGCACCGTATCCGGGTTTAACAACGTCACGGGGACGCCTCGAGCTACGAGGTCGTCTGCAATTTTCTGGCACCAGGGATCATCCTGTCCGATGGCAGCCAGATCATCTGACGTCATATTGTCAAAGACATGGGCTTTGGCGACGGCGTACCCATCCATATCGCCATGACGATCCAGGTGATCAGGCGTGATGTTCAGCAGGCAAGCTGTTGAGGCATGGAAATTGTCGAGCCGTTCCAGCATGTAGGACGACATCTCGATGACATAGACGCCGTGATCAGGAAGCAGGGGAAGGGCGAGAGATGCCGTTCCTAGATTGCCACCCGCTGCGCAAGGAACTCCCGCAGACTGGAGCAGATGGGCCAGAAGGGCCGTTGTTGTGGATTTTCCGTTCGTACCGGTTACGGCGGCAAAACGTGCCTGTGATCCGGCTTTTCTGACTGCGCGATAGAGCAGTTCGGCATCGGAGAGGATCTGGATACCTTGCGCGCGCGCCAGTTCGGCAACGGGATGCGGGGTCGGGAGAAGATGGGGAATACCTGGTGACAGCACGAGGGCTGTCATACCCGACAGATCCGTCAGAGGAGCGAGCGTCAGGCGGTCGTGAGGTGGAAGGACAGGGTTGCGGTCATCCCATGCCTGAACCTCGGCCCCCATGCCCAGAAGCGCATCAACTACGGCTGCACCATTACGGCCGAGACCGCAGACGGCGTATCGCTCACCTGCAAGAAGATCTGTCGGAAATCCGTTCATCTCAGTTTCAGCGTGGCCAGACCACACAGCCCCAGAACAATGGATACAATCCAGAACCGTACGACGATCTTCGGCTCCTGCCAGCCCTTCTTTTCGAAGTGATGATGCAGCGGAGCCATCAGGAACACACGTCGTCCGGTGCGTTTGTACCAGAACACCTGAATGACGACGGACAGCGTCTCCGCCACGAACAGGCCACCAACGATGCACAGAACAAGCTCATGCTTGACGGCGACGGCAATGGCGCCCAGCGCCCCGCCAAGTGAAAGGGAGCCTGTATCGCCCATAAAAACGGCTGCTGGAGGCGCATTGAACCATAGGAAGCCAAGCCCGGCGCCAATCAGTGCGGCACAGAAAACCGCCAGTTCGCCAGTGCCTGGAACCGGATGAAGCTGGAGGTAATCCGCAAAGACGTGGTTGCCAACCAGATAGGCGATCAGCGCAAAAACCAGTGCAGCGATCACAACCGGAACAATGGCCAGACCATCCAGACCATCCGTGAAGTTCACGGCATTGCCAAATCCCGTAATCGTAATCATGGCAAAGAGCGGGAAGGCATAACCCAGCGGCAGGAGGATATCCTTCACAAAGGGAAAAGCTACGGCGTTGCGAATTTCCGGTGGCGTCAGATGCTGGAGCCAGATGCCAGCAATCAGGGACGCCGCAAATTCACAGCCCAACCGCATCCGCTTTGAAACGCCCTGTGTGTTGCGCTTAGAAAGCTTCAGGTAATCATCTGCAAACCCGACTGCTCCGAAAGCCGCAGTCGTCAGCATGACCGCCCAGACGAAACCGTTTGTCAGATCTGCCCAGAGAAGTGTGGCTGAAAACAGGGCAATCAGGATCAACATCCCGCCCATGGTCGGCGTGCCCGCCTTTTCCAGAATATGACGTTCAGGGCCAAGTGCCCGGATAGGCTGGCCTTCGCGCTGGATCCGCTTGAGTTGCGCGATGAACGGATTGCCGAGCGCAAGCGAGATCACCAGTGCCGTCAGGCAGGCACATCCGGAACGGAATGTCAGATAATGGAAAAGGTTGAAGAAGCCCCCATGCGACGAGGCATGTGAGGCAACAAGATTGAAGAGCATCAGGCAGAAACCGGGTTGGAAGCGTTATCGAGAGCGGCGATGACATCGCGCATCCGGCTACCCAGGCTGCCTTTGACAAGCAGAAGATCGCCGGGCCGGAGGGCGTTGAGAAGGAGAGGGGCGAGCGAACGTGAGTCTGGCGCGTAAGCCCCGCGCAGAGTTTCAGGTAGAGCGTCGTAAAGGGCGCGCATATGCTCGCCACAGCAGAATGCAATTGCATTGGCCGCAATGACGGCATCTGCCAGAGAACGATGCTCGGCATCCGCAAATGCACCAAGCTCGCGGATATCGCCTAAAGCAGCGATGCGGCGCTTTGCGGGCAGCAGGGCGAGTGTTTCCAGCGTCGAGCGGATACTGGTCGTGGAGGCATTGTAGCTCTCATCAAGCAACTGAACACCATTCAGCACTGCACGCATCTGACCGCGCCCGGCACCCGGAACAAAATCCGTCAAGGCACGAGCCGCTTTGGAAACATCTTCCCCAAGTGCAGCAGCCGCCCCCAAAGCCAATGCGGCATTGCGAGCAAGATGGCGACCTGGCGCATTCAGATAAATGCTCATGTCTCCGACTTCTGGAAGCGTCAGGACAAAGTCACTTCCGTCTGACGTACAGACAAGACCTGTGAGCCGGATTTCCGAGGTTGCAGAAAGACCACTGTGCCAGAGCTTCGCATGGGCCGGGAGTGCCGCACGGAACAAATCCTGCCCGATCGCATCGTCGGGAACGATGGCCGTGCCATTCGCAGTCAAAGAACCAAAGAGCGTAGCCTTTTCGCGCGCGATTTCTTCCACGCTTCCCATATGGCCGAGATGTGCCGTCCCAATCGTGGTGATGATCGCCACATCCGGACGCACTTGCGCGGCCAGAGGCGCAATTTCGCCGACATGGTTCATACCAACTTCACTGACGCAGAACCGTGCGTCCCGTGGCAGACGGGCGAGCGTCAGAGGGACACCCCAGTGGTTGTTGTAGGACGCGACGGCCGCATGTGTTGGACCAAGAGCTGACAACGCCGTACGCAACATGTCTTTCGTGGTGGTCTTCCCCACACTTCCCGTAACGGCAATGACCTTTCCGTCAAAACGGTCACGCGCGTAACGTCCGAGTGCTTCAAGACCACGCATCGTATCCGCGACGATCAGCAGGCGAGGATCTGTCGAACCCTGCGTGTCATGCACCATGACGCAAGCCGCGCCAGCTTCGAGGGCCTGTGCAATGTGGCCGTGCCCGTCACTGGTTTCGCCCTTGAGGGCAATAAACAGATCGCCGGGCTTCAGGGTGCGTGTATCAATAGAAATACCCGTCACGCTGACATCGGCTGCAAGCGTGCCCTGTGTAGCGTCACGAAGTTCCTGACTGGTCCAGAGAATGCTCATGCGGCACCTGCCAGTTCACGGATAACGCTGCGATCATCAAACGGAATAACCGTCTGGCCAACAATCTGCCCCTGTTCATGACCTTTGCCCGCCACGACCAGAATGTCACCGGGCTTAAGGGCCTCCAGACCGGCTGCGATGGCCGACCGGCGATCACCGATTTCCAGTGCATCGGGGCATGCCGCGTGAATGGCAGCGCGAATGCTCTGCGGTTTTTCCGTGCGTGGGTTGTCGTCTGTGACAATTGCCACATCCGCCATACGGGCGGCAACTTCGCCCATGAGCGGACGCTTGCCACGGTCCCGATCGCCACCGGCCCCAAAGACCACGACCAGACGGCCTTTTGTATGCGGGCGAAGGCTTGCCAGAACGCGTTCCAGAGCATCAGGCGTATGGGCGTAATCTACATACGCTGCGGCGCCATTGGATAGTTCAACAGCCCGTTCGCAGCGTCCACGCACACCCGTCAACTGTGGGAGCAGATCCACAAGGCCATGTGCGTCGTCTTCTGTCTGCCAGCACATTGCCGCAGCCAGCATGGCATTGTCGGCCTGGAACAGCCCCGGCAGACCAAGCGTCATCTCCGGTAAATCTTCGCCATAGAGAGAGAGGCGCACAATCTGGCCCGTCGGTGTTGGGCGTGTCTCCAGAAGACGGAGGGTCTGTCCCGTTTTGCCTGTCGTCCGAAGCGTCATGCCGCGTTGTGCTGCGATAGCGTGCAGTGCGTTCAACGTGTCCGCGTCCATGTCGGCATTGACGGCAGCAATACCACTGGCGGGCAGAAGATCTTCGAACAGACGAAGTTTTGCTGCACGATAGGCCTCAAGAGTGCCGTGATAATCCAAATGGTCCCGCGTCAGGTTTGAGAACCCGGCGGCATTGAGTCTGACACCATCCAGCCGGTGCTGCTCCAGACCGTGAGACGAGGCTTCAAGGGCGACGTGATCCACACCATGCTGGGCCAGAGACGCCAATGTGGCTGCCAGCGAGACCGGATCGGGTGTTGTCAGTGAGGGCGGAGGCGGAACATCGACATTCGCAATGAGTCCCAGTGTGCCGAGGCTGGCGGCCTTGAGGCCTCGAAGAGTCCAGAGCTGCCGCAGAAACTCAGCCGTACTGCTCTTGCCGTTCGTTCCGGTGACTGCCGCAATGCAGGAGGGCTGCGGCCCCGCAAGCGTTGCCGCCGTCAGTGCAAGCAGACGTTTGGCGTCAGGCGTCAATAGAACCGGGACGTCTGCTTCAGCGGGATGATCTGCGATGATAGCGACGGCACCATTTGCAATAGCCTGAGGAATAAACGCTGCTCCGTCCTGTTTCGCGCCACGCAGTGCGAAAAACAGTGTGCCTGGTCGAACCTGTCTGCTGTCCGCTGTGACAGTCAGGATTTCAGGGTCGACGGAAGGCGACAGAACGGAACCATTCTGCCGGAGAAGTTCAGAGAGACGCATGGGCAGGCTCAGTGCTGTGTCTTGGGAGGATGCGCCTGATTGCGCGGATCACCGGGGTCGTTTCCGGGGCCGAGGGCACGGTAGCCCGCTGGCACAGACGGATTCATGGGAATGGCGAGAGACGCTTCAATTGCGTCTTTGTTGGCCGTGTCCGGGAACTGGTTCAGGATTGGTCCAACGCGTGAGATGATCTTCTTTACGGTTGGCGCGGCGTTCCATGCGGCTGTGGTCCAGCCATGGGTCGCGGCCGTTCCCTGCGGGCTGTCGAGCATGACATAGACCGCGTAATGCGGGTTGTTCATCGGGAAAACGCTGGTGAAGGCCGAAACGTTGACGTGCTTCAAATAGCCGCCATGGGCACCGATCTTTTCCGCCGTACCTGTCTTGCCGCCAACATAGTAACCCGGAACTTCAGCCGACTTGCCGCTTCCAAGTGTGACGTCGAGACGAAGCAGTTTGCGAAGCAATGCAGAGGTCTTCTCTGACAAAACCCGTGTTCCCACCGGGGTCTGTGCGCCAATGTCATCGCCATTATCCGTCTCATCCGGTTTGTAGGCGACGGGACGCACTTTGGCTTCTGGAGTTTGCGCCTCATCCTGCTGGTCGCGCGCTACAAGTGTCGGCTTGAGAAGGATACCGCCATTCACGGTCGCTGCGGTTCCGCGGACAATGGCCAGAGGCGGTTCGGCAACACCGTGACCAAAGCCGACGGTCATAACAGTCGAAATACCCCAGTTTTTTGATGCTGGTACGAGCGGCCGCCCGGCTTCAGGTAGTTCAACCGGAACGCGGTTGAAGAAGCCCATGTCGCGCAGCCACTCCTGCTGGCGTTGAGCGCCAACATCCAGAGCGATATGGGCCGCAGCCGGGTTTGACGAGTAGGCCAGAACGCCGGGGAGAGACAGCCAGGGCGCAAAATGATCGGTCTTCATGTCACGGATGGTGAAGCGTCCGACCCGGATGGGAATGGTCGAGAAACGATCCCAGATATGTACAACGCCAAGCTGGAGACCCATGGCCGCGGTCTGAAGCTTGAATGTCGAGCCTGGCTCGTACATGCCCGTCACAGCACGGTTAAAACGGGCATCGTTGGGAGCGTGGTTAAATTCATTGGCGTCATAGTCAGGCAGACTGACCATGGCGAGGATCTCGCCGGTCCGAACATCCATGACAATCGCTGAGGCACCAATAGCCGAGAACTCGTCCTTGGCAGCCGCAAGCTCATCATGTGTAACGGCTTGAACACGAACATCCAGAGACAGCCGAAGCGGCGTACGGTCCGAATTCAGGCGCTGATCGAAAAAGCGTTCGACGCCAGCAATGCCATGGTCGTCAATATCTACGCTTCCCATGATCTGGGCAGCGGTCCGGCCAAGAGGATAGTGACGGCGCTCGCCAGCCTCAAAATAGATGCCAGGAATACCAAGATTGTTGATCGCGATTTCCTGCACCGGAGAAATATCGCGGGCAATGTAGACGAACTGCTTTTTCAGTGAGAGGCGACGGACTGTTTCCGCCTCATCCAGTTTTGGCAGAACGGTTTTCAGCTTCTTCGTCGCATCCTCCGGATCAATCAGCTCCATAGGATTGGCATAGACCTGCGCCACGGGAAGGGAGAGAGCCAGTGCCTGGCCGTTGCGATCCGTGATGGTTGCACGCTTGACGGATGGCAGAACGAAATCGCCAGCCATCTCACCGCGCGGATCACTCTTGGGAATTTCCGGAACCTGAGGGGCGATCTGGCGCTTTTCCGGCTCCATGGGCATCAGAACGGTTGCAAAGGTCGCCTTAAGAGCGACAGCACCATAGATCGCAAGAAACCCCATGCCAGCCACCAGAAGGCGGCCATGCATCTGGTCAAGGTTCAGACGATGAAATGAAGGCTTTGGTCCCGTTGCCTGCGAGCCGCGCTGCTCCGCCCGTTTTTTCTGGCGCGCTGCGCGACGCGAACCTGATGGGGGTGGCACGTCCTGAGGCATCGTGCGGCGTTGCGTCCTATGTAAGGTGCTCGCCCGAAGCTATCCGGAAAATACTTAACGAGCAGTTAACAAGAGAGAAGGGGCTCAGTTAGCCAACGGAACCGGCGGGGGCAATGCGTCTCCGTCATTTCCCAGTGCAGAACTGGCATGATGATGGATGCGCGGGCGCTCTTCTTCCGCAACCCGCGTCAGGGAAGCTTCCCTGACCTGATGCGCAGGCTGGCTATGCCAGGCTGTTGCAACGACAGGTGTCGGGCGTGTTCCACGGTAGCTTACAAGTCGAACGCTAGGTGTCACATCCGAACGTGGCGTGCTCAGGTGAGGAGCAACGGGACGCGTCGTTGCAACAGACGCCAGTTCGGTGTCCGGAGAGTGAACGATCCGGTCCGCGTGCGGATGAGCCGCATGTGGTGGGATAGCCTTGGCCGTCATGACATGCGGCGTTGTCGGAAGAGGCTGCGGCGTAACTGCTGCAATGACAGGGGCATGTGTAACGGGTGCGGCAGGGCGCACAACCGGCGTTGCGGGCAGCGGAAGGTGGGCTTCGGTTGCGGCGCGGTTCACAACTTCATGCAGACCTTCACGCGGATCAATCGCAGCAGCGCGCGATCCAGGAGCCGGAAGACGCGCTTCCACGCTCGCCATGCGAACAAACTGATCAGGCGCCATAGGATGCAGATCGGGAACGAAGCGGGCTGCCAGCGTATTCAGGCGATCCGGCTGATTGAGAAGCGCCCACTCCGTCCGCAGCATGGCCGTCTGTGAGCGGACCTTCTGCGTCTCTTGCACGATCTTGGTGATCTTCTGGTCAAGGACCGTCGTCTCATGTTTCTTGGTATAGAGAAACAGGCCAGACCCTGCGGCGAGGACAGCGCAGGCGATGGTGAAGGGCCGGATCATGCTCGGTTTCCTGAGGCGGACGGTTGTGGGGCGGAATTACGAACCAGGGCGCGCAGACGTGCGCTTCTTGCTCTGGGGTTTTCCCGCGCTTCCTCTTCCGTGGCAGGCAGGGGGCGGGAATGGAGAAGGGAAAAAGCCGGCGGCTCTTTCCGGGCAGGGGCCGGATCGTAGCGGGACGGGTTAGCGGTACGGCCAGCCAGTTCCGCCATGGCACGCTTTGCCAGACGATCTTCAAGGGAATGGAACGTCACGACGACAAACACACCGCCGGGAGCCAGAAGACGAGGGGCAGCGTCCAGCGCGCGTTCAAGTTCGCCAAGCTCATCGTTCACGGCAATGCGAAGGCCCTGAAAGCTGCGGGTGGCAGGGTCGATCTTGGAGCGATCTTTGGGAACGCAGGAGCGCACGATATGAGCCAGACGGCCTGTTGTCGTGATCGGCTCTTCGGCGCGCGCGGCAACAATGGCGCGGGCAATACGGCGGGACAGCTTCTCTTCGCCGTAGCGATAAAGAACATCTGCCAGATCGCCTTCCTTCATGGAATTAACGAGGTCAGCGGCAGATGGTCCGTCAGTTCCCATCCGCATGTCCAGTGGACCATCATTGCGGAAGGAAAACCCGCGCTCTGCCTGATCGATCTGAAACGACGATACGCCCAGGTCCAGAACGATCCCGTCAAATGGACCATCCTGACCGACGAGCTCTTCCATGTTCCCGAATGTTCCCTGATGCATGATCAGGCGGCCATTGGCCTGTTGAGCCATGGCCTCGCCGCGGGCAATGGCCGTGGGATCACGATCAATACCGTGAAGCGTGCAGTCCGCACTGTTCAGAATAGCGCGGGCATAACCACCACCGCCAAAAGTGCCGTCCAGATAGCGGCCACCATCGCGGGGGGAAAGCGCCTCAAGCACTTCCTTTAGCATGACGGGGACATGCCCCTGATGGACGAGGGTAATCGCGTTCATGCCGCAACTCCGTTGGCCGGTCTGCGGCTGCCTGTCAGTTCTTTCGCCCGTGCGCGTGCCTGGAGACGGCGCTCTGCGGCGGCTTCCGGATTCCAGATCTGGAAAACTCGCCCCAGTCCCATGAAGGAGACTTCGTCTGTTAGCGAGGCATGCGTACGCAGGACATCGGGAAGAATGATCCGGCCTTCCTTGTCGCTGTCCAGTGGGTAGGCATCCGCATACAGGCTGGCAGCAAGGTCATCGTGATCTTCGGAGAACGGATCGTACTCGTCGAGCGGCTGAGCCAGAGAGGCGAAAGCAGCGGATGTCCAGGCCTCGATGCAGGGATGCAGATGCGATGGACGAAGAATCACCAAGGCCTCACCAGGCTGTGCCTGTGTTCTGAGAGCGGATCGGAAAGGAGCCGGAATGGAAACACGTCCCTTGGCGTCAAAGCGGTTCTGATGCGTGCCGAGGAACATGCTCATTGATGATGTGCCTCCCTTCACTTCAGGACCCGCGCAAGGTGTTCAGGTATTTCTCTGTTCTTTCTTGGGATACCATGGGATTTTATGGGACGTCAAACACATATCTGCGAAAAACGGCAGAAAACTGCGGCTATTTTCAATGCGGGAATTGTGACGCGATTTTTTGCTATTTATTAGGAATTATCAGGGATAATCGCCGGGCGAGATCTATACCTGCCGCTATTTGTTCTCTTTATGTTCTCATAATATCTCTTCTGGCGAGTATTGGAGAACGGTTTTGATCAGAGGTGCCAGACGGCCTGTAAGCCGGGTTCTGTCCGCCAAAGGCGGGACGATCATTCCTCTGGGACATACATTGCTGCATGCCTCACGCAACCAACCCGAACGACGGAGTGAGACGCTCCCGGCCATCTTGCGACAGCCTGCCGTTCCTATTCGGTTTTGCTCCCGGTAGGGTTTACCGTGACCGACGCCGTTGCCGGAATCGCGGTGCGCTTTTACCGCACCGTTTCGCCCTTACCCGCAACATGTTCCAGAAGGAACAGTCCGGCGGGCGGTCTGTTTTCTGTGGCACTGTCCCTAGGGTCGCCCCCGCCGGCTGTTAGCCGGTACCGTTTTCCCATGGAGCCCGGACTTTCCTCCATGACAGGGATCCTCATCCCGGTCACAGCGATCGTCCAGCCGTCTGGCGGGCGGACCTTGCGCCGGGAGCGAGTGCGGGTCAAGGGCAGACTTTCAGTTCATTTGTCGCCATGATGCTGGAATGCAACCAACTTTTGCTCTGCGGATCTTTCTTTTCTGGCTGGAATGGCAGGCCCGGCGGCGGGGGATAGTCTCCCGTTCAGTGCCTGTCGATGTGATCCCGGATATTCCTGCGCCTATGCCGTCAGCCGCCGCGCTCGCCCAGATCCGGCGCATCACCGGGCGCCCCAGCTTCCCTGAATGTCTGTCTTCCCTTCGAATTCGCAAGTGGATCGAGATCAAGGTCCCTGGTGAAGTCGGGGAGCGACCTGCACGGCTCTATCGCCCAAGGGGGAAAGTCACTGGAGTCGTGCTGTTCCTGCATGGCGGAGGATTCGTTCATTGTGACACAACATCCCACCACGGCATCTGCTGCCGACTGGCCGCAACATCGGGCGCGATGATTTTGTCACTCGACTACCGCCTTGCCCCTGAGCATCGTTTTCCGGCTGGTCTGAGAGACGCACAGGAAGCCCTCAAATGGCTCCGGCAGGTTGTTGCGCCCGATCTTCCGATCGCAGTGGCGGGGGACAGTGCTGGTGGAAACCTCTCAGCCGCGCTTACGCACTGGAGTCGGACTGACCCTGATATCACTTTGTCTGCCCAGCTTCTTTATTACCCGGCAGTCAGCGGCCCCATCATTCCACCGTCCCGGCAGGCATACGGCCAAGGCTATATGCTTACGACGGAGCTACTCCACTGGTATTGCGGTCAGACGCTTGCATCCCCGGCGGACCTGTTCGATCCGGAGTTCTCGCCTGTCTTTGCCGAGACCTTCAGGGATCTCCCGCCTGCGATGATCGTAACCGCCGGATTCGATCCGCTGAGAGGCGAGGGGGAGCTTTACGCCCGTCTGCTCAGAGATGGTGGTGTGCCGGTTCGGTATCGACGGTTCCCGCGCATGATTCACGGCTTCCTGAACGGTTATGCCCTGTTCAGGGACGGTCGGACAGCATTGCGGGAAGGGGGAGAATTTTTGCGGGAAGCTTTCAGGAAGGCCGGATCACGCCCTTCCTGAAAATTGCTCCTGTCAGGGTTGAAGCTGACGGAAAGAACCGGGCGTCCCGGCATCGGTCTGGAGCGTCCGTTCGCTACGATCAATCTTCAGGCTGAACAGCTTGTCGGCTGAAGGCTTGTCGCCCGGGCAACCGTTTCCATGGCGTCCCAGAACGTCAATAACCGGGTTATTATCCGCAGCAGTACCATTCACGACGAAGACCAGACACTTTTTGGGCATGTCCGTCAGGCCGTCATTGGTCACGACGAGGCGGAGATGTTCCACAAGGGCTGTATTGTCGAACCAGCTCAACTTGTTGAACGTGAACTTGTCGTAGGAAAAATCCAGAAGTCCGGTACGAACGACCACGAACATCAACAGAAACGCCGGCACCACAATCAGGAGCCGGCGCATCAGGTGCTGTTTGAGTGTACGGGGCGGACGCCGTGTGCCCCGTGAAAAACGGGGCTTTGCGTTCGCGTTGTCAGTCAAAAGCGTTTACTCCATGTCTTCGTGCCATTTGTCGCCACGTTCAGCGAGCATTTCCGCAGACGTCTCCGGTCCGTACGAACCGGCACTGTAAGTCTGCATCGGCACCTTGTTCTCGCTCCAGGCTTTGAGAACAGGCTCAGCCCAGCGCCATGCCGCTTCGACCTCGTCGCGACGGATGAAGAGAACCGGATTGCCCCGTACCGCGTCAAGCAGAAGGCGCTCATAAGAATCAGGGAAGGGAAGACCTCCCTCCATCCGGATCGTCGTATCCAGATCCGCCGTTCGCAGGGTGTATGCGTCCAGCGCAGGATTTTTGACGTTCAAATGAAGCTCGATGCCTTCATTGGGCTGAACGCGGATCACCAGAACGTTTCCTGCGGGTGCCGACCCAAAAAGCGTGGTCGGAGCAGACCGGAAACGGATAACGATCTCACTGACCTTACGTGCAGAACGCTTGGCTGTGCGGATATAGAACGGCACGCCCTTCCAGCGTGGCGTATCAACCCAGGCACGAACAGCAGCATAGGTTTCCGTGTTGCTCGGCTGGCCCAGTTCCTCCAGATAGCCGGGGACGCTCTGGCCACCGACGACACCTGCCGTGTACTGGCCACGGATGGTCTCGGCTGCAACCGTTTCATCGGTGATGGGACGCAGCGCGTTCAGAACTGCCAGTTTCGCATTGCGAACCGTGTCGGCTTCCAGGGAGTCCGGTGCTTCCATCGCGACAAGACACAGAACCTGAAGAAGGTGGTTCTGGATCATGTCCCGCATTGCGCCGGACGTGTCGTAGTAGGATGCGCGCCCCTCTACACCAACGGTCTCGGCAGCGGTGATCTGCACGCTTTCAATCTGCTCGCCTGACCAGATCGCATTCATGATCGGATTGGCAAAGCGAAGTGCCAGAACGTTCTGGACCGTCTCTTTCCCAAGATAATGATCGATACGGTAGATCTGGCTCTCCGGGAAATACTGACCCACACCATCATTAATGGCTGTGGCGGTCGCCATATCCGTGCCGATCGGCTTTTCCAGAACCACGCGTGAGTGAGGTGTTACGAGACCATGGCTGTGCAGGTTCTCGCAGATGCTTCCATAAAGCTGCGGCGCGGTAGCAAAATAGTAGACACGGATGCGGTCAGCCGGAGCTTCGGACAGAACGGCGGAGAGATCTCCCCACTGACTGTCGGCTCGGGTGCCATCAAGTGTGACGTAGTGTATAAGGCCCAGAAAACGGTCTACAAGGACCGGTGACCGGACATCATCGGGTATGAAGCGTTCCAGCGCCTCTCTGGCGCGGGCAACGTAGCCCTCCCGGTCGATATCCGTACGGGCCGTCCCGATGATGCGGGCATCATCAGGAATCTGCCCCATACGGAGACGGTTATAAAGCGCAGGCAGAAGCTTGCGCATCGTGAGATCGCCGGTGGCGCCAAAGATAACATAGTCGAATGGCTCGACCTGCTGGACGTGTTCCATGAGTGCTCTCTGACCTCTCGAACCCGGATTGTCGGGGAAAAGGGTTTAGGGTTCAGACCTTTGCAGGCACGGTCTAGTTCCGCTTTGGGGGGCTTCCTGTCAAGGGAACGGGCATGCACGACATCGGGAGGTTACATCACGGAAACGCGTGCGTTCCCTAAATGTGCGCATAAATCCGTTGACCTCCCAAGCCCCGGCGCGATAAGCCGCGCGGCTGGTATCGCATCTTTGCGGCACCCTGGACTTATGCCTGAAAAAGGAAATCGAACATGGACGCAGAAAGCAAAATCGAAGGCGCCGCAACGGGTGGCATTGCTGCCGACCGCCTGCGCTCCATCATCGAGCGGGTTGAGCGTCTGGAAGAAGAACGTAAGGCTCTGGCAGGGGACATCAAGGATATTTTCTCCGAAGCCAAGTCTGCCGGGTTTGACGTGAAGGTGATCAAGCAGATCATTAAACTGCGTAAGCAGGAGCCTGCCGAGGTGGAAGAACAGGAAACCCTCCTCGACATTTATCGTCGTGCTCTGGGCATGTAATCTGGATTAACTCAGCATCGTCAGACTTCCCTAACATCCGGACCGGAACATGATGTCCGATATTTCATGGCTGCCCACCTGGGCAATGATGTGTCTCCTGATCATAGCCGGTCTGTTTGGGCTGGCGTTGCTGTGCATGCCATTTGCGGTCTTCGGCGTGAAGCCAAGGTTGCAGGAACTGGAGTTCCAGATCGCGGAGCTGCGCGCTGAATTGCAGTCTCTTACGCTTCGCCTGACCGCACCTCCTTCAGACAGGACGGTGGCGTCAGGCCAGAGCGTGGAGGGCACCCTGCGTGCGCCTCTGCGATCTACAACAGAGAAGATGCGCTCTGGGGAGTCTGCACCGTCAAAGACGGCAGACTATTTCGAGCCCGCAGCAGTTGTCCGTGCCGACGGCCCGACCTACGAGGATGGCCCGATGGCTGCTGATCCAGAGGTTCTGCGTCGTGCCGTTAAAAAGCAGGAGCCAGCGAAAAGCTGGTCTCGTGCGCCTTGGGAAGATGAGCGTCCTCAAACGGGCAACCGTGAGCGTGAAGAACTCGCACCGCGTTCTGTAGCAACCCGCAATGACGACGAAGAAACATTCCGTCGCCGTGCCGAGCCAAAGCTCCGCTGGCCGCCAAGGGGCTAAAGCACTGCTGTGACGATCAGTGCTGATCCAGAGCGAGATCATCTCGGTGGATCAGAACATCCCGGCCCCTGTAGCCCAGAAGCTGCTCCATTTCTGCTGAACGATGGCCAACCAGCTTGCGGCATTCGTCAGCATTGTAAGACGGCAGCCCCCGGCCGATTGTGTTGCCACTCTCATCCTTGATGAGCACAAGGTCGCCACGCTCGAAATACCCATCAATGGCCGTAACGCCAGCAGGCAACAGAGAGGCGCCAACAACCAGAGCCTGTCTGGCGCCGTCATCAACAATGAGCGCCCCTTTGGGGTGCAGGCTGCTGCCTATCCATCTCTTGCGCGCCGAGCCGGTATCGGTCTGGGGCAGGAACCATGTGCACAGGCCGCCATCCAGGAGCCTCTGAAGAGGATTCTGCATCTGACCTGCTGCAATGACCATGGCCGCACCAGCGCGGTTAGCAATGCGTGCCGCCATGAGCTTGGTCCGCATACCCCCGGATGAGTATCCCGGCGGAGGCTCACCACCCATCGCCATGATCTCATCGGTGACCTGTTCAATCACAGGAATATGGCGCGCACTCGGGTTTGTGCGGGGATCAGCAGTATAGAGGCCGTCAATATCAGAAAGAAGAACCAGACAGTCCGCCTCAATCATCTGGGCAACACGCGCGCCAAGGCGGTCATTATCGCCAAACCGGATTTCGGATGTGGCAATCGCATCATTTTCGTTGATGACGGGAATGCATCCGAGATCGAGTAGTGTCTGAAGGGTGGCTCGGGCATTGAGATGCCGTTCACGGCTCTCGGTGTCATCCGGTGTAAGAAGAAGCTGGCCGGCAACGAGACCATGTTCGCCTAATGCCGTGCTCCATCCCTGAGCCAGGCCGATCTGTCCAACTGTGGCGAGAGCCTGCTTTTCGTCGAGCCGAAGTCGACGGCTCATCAGACCGAGCTGATGACGGGCAAGCGAAATCGCACCAGATGAAACAACAACAACTTCCGTACCCGCTTTCCGCAGATTGGCGATGTCTTCGCAAACGCTACGGAGCCAGTCCGTCCGCAGCGTTGCCTGTGCGCTATCAACCAGAAGAGCGCTACCAATCTTGATGACAATCCGGCGCGACTGCGCCAGGTGAGGGGCAGCGGCCGGGGATGTCATGCCTGTTTGCTTTCCTTGGCAGCATTGACGCGATCCTGAAGCAGCCGGAGTAGCTCAGGCAGCCCCTCTCCAGTCACGCCAGAGAGCGTCAGTACTTCGGCGCCAGAAGCTTTGGCGAGGGCACGCTTCTTGGCCGATTTCTGTTCGGCTGTCAGAGAGTCGCACTTGTTGAGCACAATGATTTCCGGCTTCGCGGCAAGGCCCGGATCATAAGCTTCAAGCTCATGCCGGATCAGGCGCCAGTGCTTTACGATCTGCGATTCTGTTCCATCAATCAGATGAAGCAGCGTTGCGCATCGTTCGACGTGACCCAGGAAGCGATCCCCAAGACCCGCGCCTTCACTTGCGCCCTCGATCAAACCGGGAATGTCCGCGATGACGAATTCTTCCGTGGTGTTCAGGCGCACGACACCTAGCTGCGGATGCAGCGTCGTGAACGGGTAGTCCGCAATTTTCGGGCGTGCACGCGATGCTACGGAGAGCAGCGTCGATTTGCCAGCATTCGGGAGGCCAACAAGGCCAACATCCGCAATAAGTTTCAGGCGCAGCCAGACCCAGCGCTCTTCGCCCGGCCAACCCTTGTCGGCACGGCGTGGCGCACGGTTGGTGCTGGTTTTGTAATGGGCGTTACCACGGCCACCGTCACCGCCTCGGCAAAGGAGAATTTCCTTACCGGCTTCGTCCAGATCCGCAAGGAGGGTTTCGCGATCTTCATCGAAGATCTGTGTACCGACGGGGACGTCAATGATGACATTATCCGCAGCCGCACCGGTACGATCAGAGCCAGCACCATTTCCGCCCTTGCGGGCCTTGAAATGCTGGGTGTACCGGAAATCGATCAGCGTGTTAAGGGCAGGGACTGCGCGAAAAAGAACGTCGCCGCCGCGGCCGCCATTGCCGCCGTCAGGGCCGCCGAATTCGATGTACTTTTCCCGACGGAAGGCGATCACGCCGTCACCGCCATCGCCGGAACGTACATAGATCTTGGCCTGGTCGAGAAATTTCATCGTATTATCCGCAACATATGAAAAAGGCCGGCCCTAAGAGAGGACCGGCCCTTCCGCTCGCGCTTGGGGCGCGGTGACTTATTCGGCGGCTTCCGGCAGCGCCACGGAAACGTGGACGCGGCCTTCGGCGCGACGCTGGAACTTCACATGTCCGTCCACGAGGGCGAACAGGGTGTGATCGCGACCAACGCCGACATTGCTGCCAGCCTTCATCTTGGTTCCACGCTGACGGACAATGATGTTGCCTGCCAGAACGCTCTCGCCGCCGAACTTCTTGACGCCGAGACGGCGACCGGCGCTATCGCGCCCGTTACGACTGGAACCGCCTGCCTTTTTTTGTGCCATGGCTGTTTATCCTTCCTGGTGCGGGCTATCAGGCCGCGTTGATCGCGTCGATGCGCAGCACGGTGACGTGCTGGCGATGGCCGTTCTTGCGACGGCTGTTCTGACGACGACGCTTCTTGAAGATGATGACCTTGGCCAGACGATCCTGTGCGACCACCGTAGCCGTCACGTTTGCGCCTGCAACCAGAGGGGCGCCAACGGTGACGCTGCCTTCGCTGCCGACCATCAGGACGTCGGAGAAGGTCACGGTGCTGCCGGCTTCCGCCTCAAGCTTCTCAACCTTCAGGATGCTCTCGGGAGCAACACGATACTGTTTTCCGCCCGTGCGGATGACTGCAAACATTCTGGAAACTCTCGCTGTTCCGATCTCGTGGCTGCTTTTGCCGGGGTATTCCCGATCTGGCGCAACCCAGTCGCTTCTTATCGTTGGTTCCTGTCATATCTGTGAAAGACGGACAGAACAGGCGGGTCGATACAGGCCAGCAGCCTTTGCGTCAATCAAAAACAGCATAATGAGGCGCTTCAAGTATGCTTTTTTCAAGGTACTTGGCAGAGCCCTCTTGCAATGTCCTGAAAACCTCGCCATAAGCCGCTCCATCGATCAGGCCTGTTTGCGCAGGCTGTACGGAGAGGTGCCAGAGTGGTCGATTGGGGCGGTCTCGAAAACCGTTGTGCCTTCGCGGGTACCGTGGGTTCGAATCCCACCCTCTCCGCCAGATAAATCAAGAATTCTCATACTTTTCAAAGAGTTATTTGATTTGTCGAAATTCATCCCACCTTGAGACCCACCTTAAAAAATGCGTCATCACGCGGCGCTCGGACGCGATATGCGTCGTTTTATAAATTTCCCGATGTGACCTGCTGACTGATGTCCTGCTGTCTCCAGAGACATCTAGATGATCTGAGGGTGCGACTGAAACAGCGCCCCACGAAAAAACGCTCAGAAATTTCTTGAAATCGTCGTCCGTGTTCGGCTAACGTTCTTAAGTTAGCTGACACTACAGTACGAAAACCTCTAGCAAGCCCAGAAGGCTCTCTGCCACTGCTTCAAGCAGAGACCCTGTAGAACACTGAACGCCGAAAAAAACCAAACGAAATTAGTATCATCGTTAGTCCCCTGAGGGGCTGGTTGGAAAGGCGTATCATGAGTTCTGTTTTCCCCCTTCGTCGCTCTGACGACATCTTCATAACGCGTCGGTAAGCTTCTGAGCGACTACGCGTGTCCCTCTCGACGATCGACAGATATGTCGCAGCGGGCGAGCTCGAACGCTTGAAAATCGGTCCAAGGCGAACTCTGTTTCGACTGCGCGATGTCGAAAGACTCGTCCGTCGTGACGGCAGCGCTTCTTCCGCCATGCAGACCACACTGAGCAACGTCTGGTCGTAGCTGCTGATTTTATCAGCGCAGGATATCTGCGGATCTTTCCTTTCCATGATGAAAGCTAGCGCTATGTTTGACGTCGCTGAGATTGACTTTGCTTGGGACAGCCCTTGGGACTCCCTGGAGATGAAATGCGTCTATCAGGATATTGTTTTCTGGATCCTGTGTGATGTTACTCGAGAGATTGACCCCTATTACAAGACTAATTGCTACAAAGTAGATGATCCTGATAATATATTTGCAAGACCAACTACCGTAAATGACTTACATAACTTATTTGGGGCATGTCCTTCGGAGATTTCTAAAGGATGGTTCCTATTCAACAGAACAAGCAGTAATTTTTCAGACACTAAGGTTTTTGAGATACTTAACACATTTCTTTTCCTGAAAGACAAATCTACGATTGCACAGCCAACGGTAGATGAAATCATGGAGCTTTTGTTTGCCCGTGCTTCGCATTGGTCAGATAAACTGACGATTAAAGATCTCCTGCCGCAGCTGGCTTCTGGCAGGATGATCCAGGTCCATGATCAGTCCCCGTCTGGAGGGCTGCCGCTGAACGTTATCGCGGAGCAAGTCCTGTTTTATAAAAGGCCGATACGATCTGACGAGCAGCTTATTCTTGCCCGTGCTTTGACATATCTCGGATGGCGACGGCATCGTACCGCCCAGACGCGCCGATGGATTGCTCCCCCTGATTTTCCGAAGAGAGATCCTGGTAAACATCGGTGGTATTACAGGTGAACACGTCCGCCAAAGCACGGCGACTTCGCGGGTACCTTTGCACGCGAGAAAGCATCACGCAGGCGACTATCGCGGCGTTTGACGGTCATCATAGCCCTATCGCCCGGGTTTGACCTGACCAACATGAGGATCGATGGATACCAGCAAAAACGGCTGGTGACTGCGGGAATGTCCCTGATGGAACATCGGAAGACGATCCAGTTGCGCGACGGGCAGCCAGAGACGACCGTCCGGAGCAAGGCAAGGTGCATCAGCCCAGTGCAGACGTGAATCCGAGATCAGTTTCGTGATCTTTCCGGAAGCGTCTCTCTGATAGACGCCGTTATCCTTCAGATTGGTGAAGTAAAGGTTTCCTGCAGCATCCATGGCGCTGCCTCCGATCGGAGGTAAGTCTGCCCAGGGTTTCACAGCCGCAGACAGATCGGTTGACGACACATTGGGATCATCGAGCAGAGCTGTCGGAACTTGAGACCACGGCCCTTCAAGCGGCCCGAAATACAACCATTTCCCGTCCGGACTCACTTCAAGCGGATCGACATTCACCAGAAGCGGCTGATGCGGACCGTTCTCCAGGACGTGTCCATCCATGACAATCGGTCGATCTGTCCGTGCGCGTGTGGACGCGTCATTGTCCAGAACACGACGTGCCTGACCTGTTTTGATATCAAGAACGATCAGCGCTGCCTTGCCCGCATCTGTGAGATAGGCGTGCGTTCCGTTGAAACGAATATCGTCGATATAACTGCCTGCCTTCGCGATTTCTGGGCCCAGAGGATAGATCCGCAGCACATGACCTGTTGCCGGATCAATGCGGACCAGTTTGGCTCCGGCAGATACGGGGCTGCCTCCAAAAGAGGGAGTTCCAGTATCAACAACCCAAAGCATTCCATCAGGAGCAACATGGAGGGCATTGACGCTGACAAACCGATGCGTCGCATCCTGCCCGGGCTTCCAGCCGTTCCAGTCAGCATCCGGAAACGGCTCTATCTCTTTGCTTTTCGTCAGAAGACCCACGGCCGGTCCGGAAAACCCGGTCCAGCGAGGGCCTGAGACAAACACATGACCGCCAGCAAGGGCTACGGCGTTCCAGTCTATTGCGTTAGTAGTCGCCTCAATCCTGATGGTCTGAGCACGGGCAGGATCAGGATGCCCGCATACCCCAACGAAACCCGTGAAAACGGCAATGGCGATCCTGCGCAGGCCTCTTTTTGTGAAAGCATGCGGCTGATTCTGTTTCATGACTCCCATGCCTTCAGATCCCGGCAATAAAGCCGGACGGCGTACCATCGGCAGGGTCCACGAACATCACGTCATCTGGGGCCCGTCGCGGCGTGTCGATAGCCAGAAAAACAACTGGATGGCTCAGAATGCGGGGTACGGCATGCACCGCTCGACGGGGGAACACCAGAAGATGGCCGGGTGCAAACGGTGCCTCCTCCTTGGGATCATCAATCCAGAACGTGCCTGTCCCGGAGAGGACATGAAGCACTTCATCGCACTGGGTATGATAATGCGGTGGCACGCCCCGATAGATCCGGAAGACCCGGATACTGGCTTCCGGTTTGTCGGTCAGATAGGTGTCCAGCAGCATCGTGTCTGCCGTTTCAGGGAACGCCGCCGCAATTTTATTGAGATCGAAGCGACCTCCCGTCCGGTTCGGGGTCATCAGATGTTCTTCGTCATTCATGAGGTCTGCTCCTCTCAAGCGCTTTGACTGTTTTCGTCATGGTTCTCTCCGTTCAGGCAGGAAAACCTTCGAGCACGATTTTTCCTTTGGCCTGACCGCTTTCGATCAGGGCATGAGCCTCCCGAAGATTGGCGGCGGTAATCAGCCCGAGATTTTTGCCAAGCGTCGTGCGAAGACGACCTTCATCTACGAGATGCGACACCTCGTTCAGGAGTTTCCCTTGTGTGCTGATGTCTGCCGTTCCGAACAGTGAGCGGGTGAACATCAGCTCCCAGTGCAGGGACAGGCTTTTGCGCTTGAGGGGTACAGCATTGAGTTCAGCAGGATCATCAATCAGGCCGAAATGTCCCTGAGGGGCAAGAAGTTCGACGATCTCTGCCAGATGCCGATCTGTCTGCGTCGTCGAAAAGACAAAACCGGGAGCGCCCGTAGGAAGGGCAGCAACCTGTGTGGCCAGAGGCTTACTGTGATCGATTACGTAATCTGCCCCGAGAGATGTGACCCAGTCCTGCGTTTCGGGGCGCGAAGCTGTGGCAATGACCGTGATGTCAGTCAGAACCTTGGCCAGCTGGATCGCCATGGAACTGACCCCACCTGCGCCTCCGATGATTAGAATGGATGGCTTCGTTCCCGGGACAGACCGACGAATGTCCAGACGATCGAAAAGCATCTCCCAGGCGGTGATTGCTGTCAGCGGTAAGGCCGCGGCTTCTGCCCAGTTCAGAGAGCGAGGTTTGCTTCCGACGATCCGCTCATCGACCAGATGAAACTCGACGTTGGTTCCTGGACGGTTGATCGCACCGGCATAAAAGACCTCATCGCCGACAAAGAAATCCGTCACGTCCGGTCCGGTGCCGACGACAACCCCCGCCGCATCCCAGCCCAGAACACGCCACTGACCCGCCTCCGGTGTTGCGCTACGGCGGACTTTTGTATCAACCGGATTGACCGACACAGCCCTGACCTCCACCAGAAGATCCCGACCTGAAGGAACAGGTTTCGGTAGATCAATATCCTGAAGAGACGCCGGATTTTCGATGGGAAGCGGCGTCTGATAACCGATGGCACGCATGATGTCTGATCCTCTGTTGAATGAGGAGAAGAGTGAGCACTATGCTGCTTTCAGACAAGAACGCACTTTTAACGCCCATAGTGTCGAAAATGATACCGTTATGACCCGTATTCGCCATCAGTCGCTCGATTGCAGCCCCGGTTGCGCTGTTGAAGCAACGCTTCAGCTCATCGACGGAAAATGGAAAGGCGTGATCCTTTATCACCTGCTTCAGGGGACATTACGCTTCAACGCCATCCGCAAGCGACTGCCCAATATCACGCAGAGAATGCTGACGACCCAGCTTCGCGAGCTGGAGCGTGACGGGTTCGTGTTAAGGACGGTTTATCCCGAAGTCCCGCCAAAGGTGGAATATAGCCTCACCCCGCGTGGGCAGACCCTCAAGCCCGTCATCATGGCTCTTAAGGCCTGGGGCGATGAGCACACAGAGTTCAGGCATGATCGTGAGGCCTGTGCAGATCATGATGAAATACTCACTTCTGCCGCTAAAAGGACTGAATAATTGCTCAGTAGTCATTCGGCTAAGGAGGGGGAGCGGTCAGGCTGCTTTGGAGCGCTCAGATGACTTTTTGTGCCGTTCATCCAACTGCGTGTGACAGCGCGCTACGCGCCCAAATCGGTCGCTCTCTGCAGATGAGCACAAGCTCCGAAGCGGACGTTCGCCTCTGCTCCCTTAATCAACGATTCTTATGTATTAGGACTAGTGCGACCATCTTCTTGATATAATGTGGTCATCTAGCGGCTGGAGCGGATATTCGTGTCGGAATCGAAACCATTAATTGTTGCAAGCTAATGGCGCGCAAGAGTTATTGCCAATGACTGAAGAGCGAAGTGCTGAGAACCAGCGGTGGGCGAAGCCGTTCGAGGGCTGGGATACACCTGTTCTGCCATATAGAATGCAACGAAATTGGGGGGGGTATGAATGCCGATTGACGAGACTGTTTCTGTCGTCACGCCGAGTGGTTCGATCGCTGTTTTGATCAAGAGCGGGTCCAGCGTCGTTTTCATCGGGGCGAATGGAGCGGGCAAAACACGACTAGGCGTTCACTTTGAACGGCACTTTGCGAAGGGCACCGTGGAGACGCACCGGATAGCGGCCCATAGATCGTTGAAGTTAAACCCGAACGTCGTGCCTCCTAGCCTTGAGATTGCCCAGAATCGTCTTCGTTTTGGTCTGGACAATGAGCAACGGCAAAGTAAGGAGGTCAGCCGCTGGGGCCAGAAGCCCGAGACCATTCTGCTGAATGATTTCGACCATGTTCTCTCTGCGCTGTACGCCGAGAACAACGACGTCTCAGTCAAGTTCCGTACGCAGGCAGTGGCTAATCCGGGTAGCCCGCCGCCGCCGCCGCCGCCGGCAAAAATCGATAAGCTAAAGGCGATCTGGGAAAGGGTGCTCCCTCACCGCGAACTCGTCGTCCTCGGGGGCAACATCAAGACGAAAACTGCCTATGGGACTGAATACCCCGCCTCGGACATGAGCGACGGCGAACGTGTCATCTTCTACCTGATCGCTCAGTCACTGCTGGCTAAGCCGGACACACTCCTGATCTTCGATGAGCCCGAGTTGCACATCAACAAATCTATCCTCGCGAAATTGTGGGATGAGATCGAGTCCGTGCGGGCCGATTGTGCATTCCTCTATATCACACATGATGTGGAATTTGCGAGCTCTAGACATGCAGCTACGAAGTACGCCCTACGTAGCTATCAGAAGACGCCCAACGAGGCGTGGGACATTGAACTCGTCCCGGAAAACGCAGAGATACCCGACGATGTGGTCGCCACCATCATCGGTAGCCGCCGCCCCGTGCTTTTCGTCGAGGGAGACGGAGGTAGTCTTGACGCTTCTTTGTACCGGCGGACGTATAATGAATTCACGGTTATACCTATCGGCTCATGTGACCAGGTAATTCACACCGTCAGTAGCTTTGCTGCTCGTTCGGAACTGCACCGTGTTGGTTGCGCCGGTCTGGTCGACAGGGACGGACGTTCAAGCGATGAGGTAGCATATCTCGAAGAGAAGGGTGTGTACTGCCTTCCGGTTTCGGAGGTGGAGAATCTCCTGCTTCTGCCAGGGGTGTTTTTGGCGCTAGCGAAAGCGCTACATTTTTCAGACGGAGACGCCCAATCACGGCTGAATGCACTGCGCGCCTTCGTGCTGACCCAAGCCAATCAGCAGATCGATGCAATTTGTATCCGCTACACAAAGCGGCGGATCGACGCGGCGATGAAACGGATTGGACTCACAGGCACCGATCCGGCCGCTCTGGAAGCCGAGTTCAAAGCTGCTGTAGCAGGAATAGAACCACTGACGGTCTTTGGGGAAGCCAAATCCGCACTCAGTGCTGCGATCGCCGCGCAGGAATACGAGAGAGTCCTCTATTTTTACGACAACAAGGGGTTATTGGCTGAATCAGCGAGGCAGCTCGGCTACCAACAAAGGGCGCTTGAAGAATTCATTGGCAGAGCGCTGAGATCGGAAAAGAACATCGAGCTTCACGCGGCACTCGCCGTTGTGTTGCCGACAGTGACGCCTCGCCCTTGAGGAAATCACGTCGGATTTTGCGGGGAAGCCGAATGTCGGTTATCAGTTTATTGTTGTCCGATATCGGACATTCACGATGCGAGATTAATCCGAATAGATTGCCTCCAAATCCGGTGATATTGCTAGGAAGGCATCGCTTATGACCTGGCGCATCCAGAGATTATCGGCCGTTCTCTGCCAGAGGATCGATACAGAATAGTCTCCCAGATCAATGGGTGCCGCGCAGACAGTAAGGCCTGAAACAGCACCAAGGCTCTGGGCGGCATGAATTGGCAGCGTTGCAACGGCACGCGTCCCGATCAGGAAGGGAGGAAGGGCAGAGAAATGTGTCAGCGCCGATTGCACCCGCCGTGAGTGACCAAGATCTTTCAAGGCTTGATCTACAATGCCCTCGCGGCCTGAAAACGAGACCAGAAGATGTGGCAGAGACAGATAATCTGTCAGTGTTAGCGGCAGTGTAAGGTCGCAGGCGACCGGATCAAGCAGGCAGGCATAACCAGACCGCCCGATCTCCTGCTGCTGTAATCCGGAGCGTACATTCGGCTGTGCGACAACAGCAAAGTCGATTTCTCCCACTTCAAAAAGGGCCTCCACGCGGTGTGTGTTAGCCTGCCTGAATGTCACTGAAACACGGGGCGCTTCTTCTGCCAGCCGCTTTGTGATTAGCGGCCCAATTGCAATCTGGAAATCGTCAGACATCCCTATGGAAAAATGTTGTCGGCTGGTTGCGGGATCAAAGGCAGTAACAGTCGAGAATGTGTTCTGGATCAGAGCGACCCCGCCCTGAAGCGGTTCCGCCATAGCGATTGCCCGAAGTGTTGGCTGCATACCCCCACGGGTGCGGACGAACAAAGGGTCATCCGCCGCTTCCCTCAGGCGGCCCAAAGACGCACTGACGGCTGACTGGCTCAGTGATAATCGTTTTGCTGCTCGGGAGACGCTGCGTTCTTCCCAGAGTGCCAGAAAGGTAGTGATCAGATTGAAATCAAGACGTGAAATATCGACCATAGTGATTTTGACTATCAAAACAATCAATTTGCCCGATAATGTGAGAAAGTCCACTCTTTCTGTCACTGTAATCCACTACATGCATGAGAGAGCCGGACATGAGCCAGCGTCGCGTTGCCGTTATTCAGGCGGGAACCAGTCTTTTTGACACTCCCCGGACACTGGATTGGATGGAGGCCCATTGCGAAGCCGCTGCAGCGCAGGGGGTTGAACTCGCAGTCTTTCCCGAGGCGTATATTGGTGGATATCCAAAAGGGCTGAGTTTCGGCGCTGTTCTTGGAAGCCGCTTCCCTGAAGGGCGTGAGGATTACCTTCGATACTGGAAGTCAGCCATTGACGTTCCGGGAGCAGAAACAGCGCGGATTGGCTCTTTCGCAGCGAAGATGAAGGCCCATCTCGTTGTTGGGGTTATCGAACGAGATAGGGCGACGTTGTATTGTACGGCGCTCTTCTTTGGGCCGGATGGGACACTTCTTGGCAAACATCGCAAGCTGATGCCGACCGGCACCGAACGACTGGTCTGGGGAAAGGGAGACGGTTCGACCATTCCGGTATTCGAAACAGAGATCGGACGTATCGGGGCTGCGATCTGCTGGGAAAATTACATGCCGGACCTACGCCAGAGCATGTATGCCCGTGGCATCAATCTCTGGTGTGCGCCTACAGTAGACGAGCGCGACATCTGGCAGGCGTCCATGAGGCATATCGCTTATGAAGGGCGGACGTTTGTTCTCAGTGCCTGTCAGTATATGACGCGCGCGGATGCGCCGGAAAATTATACCTGCCATCATGGTAACGACCCAGAAACCGTTCTCATTCGTGGCGGAAGCGTAATCGTCAATCCGCTCGGTGAAATCATCGCAGGCCCGATCTATGATCGTGAAGCCATCATTACGGCGGATATTGATCTGGATGATGTCATCCGGGGGAAATATGACCTTGACGTGGCGGGGCATTATGCCCGTCCTGATATCTTCAGCTTGCAGGTTAACAACGCCTGTCAAAATCCAGTATCGTTCTCTGGGCAAGAGATCGATGCTCCACTTCCCACGATGAAGATCGAATAAAATAACTGCTGCCTCTATCGCCTTGCCGTAGCTACTGAATCCCTCCCTTTAGATGTCACGGCAAAGTCCGTGTCTGGGGATGAACTGCTCTGAGGGGGTAAACGGAATGTCGGCTATCGGGAAGAAATAGCCGAATACAGACATAGCCTGCGCCCATGGCTGCCGCCTATCCGTTCATCTAGGATTTCTATCGCGTGTATCCGGTTCGCGCAGAAATGACGAAATTACTGCCTTAGGCTCAGGACCCATTGATTTGATTGTGGAAATCTGATTCAGGCTCTGCGAGGAGACTGGCAATGAGCGACCTGTTTTGGCTGACGGATGAACAGATGGATCGTCTGCGGCCCTTTTTCCC
>Ga0157360_1000081_pt1 | contig 51983 bp, 36 predicted proteins | sample AttlaeALBM1_FD_111483 | JGI IMG/M metagenome (GOLD analysis project Ga0157360, IMG submission 111483) | Fungus gardens microbial communities from leaf cutter ant in Ribeirão Preto, State of São Paulo, Brazil - Atta laevigata ALBM1 | ecosystem: Host-associated > Fungi > Mycelium > Unclassified ...
CCGACAGGCTTGCATTTTTTGCTCTATGCGGTAAGTCTGGCACATGGCCTATATTATTACCGATTATCCCGAGCTGGACGACAAGCTAAAACACCTGCCTTTGCGCAAAAGGCGGGAAATTGCCTTTATTATGAAAACCTTGTTTGAGCAGTTTGCCGCGGCGCAAAAGCATAAAACCCATGAGCGCAAAAAGAACGGCCATATTGTCGCGCTGGTTTTGTTTGGCTCCACCGCCCGCGGCGGCTGGGTGGAAGACAGAGGCAGCGGCTATTTCTCTGATTATGACTTGCTGGCGGTGGTGGATAAAGAGGAATTCACCGATTTTGAATATTGGGAAAAGGCAGAAGACCTGCTTATTCGAGAAAATATCCGCGATCGGCTGAAAGCGCCGGTTGGGCTGATTGTCCACAGCAATGAAGACATAAACAGCCAGCTTGGTGTGGGGCGGCCTTTCTTTATTGATATAGTGCGAGACGGTATTATGCTGTATCAGGCCAGGGGGCACAGTTTTGCCAAACCGGGGAAATTGCCGCCGGAGCAGCAGCGCGAAGAGGCGCAGAAATATTTTGATCAATGGTATCCAAGTTCTTTAACGGCTTTGGAACTTTCCAAATTTTCTTTCGGTAAAACGAAAGGCGAAATGAATACCTATATGCGCGATGCCGCTTTTCTTGCTCACCAAGCCACCGAGCGCATTTATCATTGCCTGTTGCTGAGTTTGAAGCTTTACAGCCCCAAGCTGCATCATATTGGCAAATTGCGCGACCTGGCGGAAGATGCCGCGCCGGAGCTGGCTGATATATGGCCGCGAAATAAGAAATTTTACAAGCGCAGTTTTGAGCTGTTGCGCCGCGCTTATGTTGAGGCGCGTTATTCACCGCATTATGCCATCACCGCCGAGGAGCTAACCTGGCTCTATCAGCGCATAGAAGACTTGCAGCAGCGGGTGAAGCAGATTTGCGAAACCCATTTGCAGGCAATGGAAAACCTAAGCCGCTAACCGCCGCGTTGATAGGCAGCAAACGGCCGCATAATGCCGCCGCGCAGCCTTAAGCTGAGCCTTGCCTGAACGGATCAAAGTCACACCGCTGCCGGCGGTAAAAGGCAGCAAGAAGCGCTGAAATAAGGGCGGCCGCCTGTTTTGTCGCGATATTTTGCCATTTGGCGGACGGGCGGCAAGGGTGACAAGCAGCCGCGCGGCCAGATATAGGCGGCAAGGCGGAAACCCGGAAGCGGTGAGAAAGAGCCTGAGCCTTCCGCCAAGCCGACGAGCGCCGCCGCCGCAAACCCGGCGGCAGTGTGGCAGCAAAATTATCAGGGAGGAGCAGGGGGAACATATGAGCAGCCGCCCCGCATTCCTCACCGGAGCCACAGCATATTTGCCGGCAGGAAGGAACACTACAGGCAGAACAACGCCCAATCCTTCCGCTCACTCCCCCTGCGGTTGACAGACCGGCAAGCACCCAAGCTACAAACCCGGCGCAACAGGCCCTTCATAAGGACGCAGCGCCGGGCAAGAGCCGTAAAATCAGCTTGAGCTTTCATCTTTCTGCGCGGCAATAATACTCGGCCTTTGTGCCAGCCGATCATAATAATGCCGAATAGCGGGGAAGGCGTCCAGAGGAACATTAACCATTGGCGCCCAGCGCAGCATAACATAGAGATACGCATCAGCTATGGAAAAACTGCCCGATGTCAGGTAAGATGTTTCCCCTAATTGCCGCTCAACCGACTGCAGGCGCTGTTCCAGCTTTTTCACGGCAGCCTGTTTCTCGGCTGCTGTCGCCGCCGGGGTGAATAAAGGCCCAAAATTTTTATGCAGCTCGGTGGCGATGTAATTGAGCCATTGCTGTAATTTTGCCCGCTCAAAGCTGCCGCAGGGCGGAGCCAGCTTTTTATCGCCATGAGTATCGGCCAAATATTGCAAAATAGCCGGCCCTTCGGTCAAAACGCGCCCGTCATCAAGCTGCAAGGCGGGCACATAGCCGTTAGGGTTGATCTGCAAATAATCTTTGCCGTCCGCCGTGCGCTTGCTGGCGCCGTCAACACGAACCAGCTTATGCTCTCCCCCCAGCTCATGCAGGATAATATGAGAAGCAAGCGAACAGGCCCCCGGCATAAAATATAATTTCACGATATTCTCCTTTAAAACAAAGGCCCCCCCTTGCGCCAGACTGGGCAGAAAATAAGGCAGAATTGCGGCGCAGAATCGGTTAAAATTTGCCGGAAAACAGCTTTTGTGCTAAAGCGGCGCGTCCGCCCCGGTTTATCTGAGGAAATATCCTGTTTATGGCTGTATCTTCCGCTTCTTTATTGGCGACAGGTTTGCGCCTTGGCAGCCTGTTGTTGCGCAACCGGGTTTTTGTTGCGCCTATGTCGGGTGTTTCTGATCTGCCTTTTCGGCGGCTGGCTTACGCGGCCGGGGCCGGTATGGCGGTAGCGGAAATGGCTGCCGCGCATCTTGTAACCTCGCCTGTGAGCGGGGCCGGCCATTGGCAGGAAAGCCGGCGGCGGCTGCAAAATAGCGCAAAGGGTGAAGATCGGCCGCCGGCCGTGGCGCAGCTTGTCGGTCGGGAGCCGCGCATAATGGCGCAAGCGGCCAGAATAGCAGCCGATTGCGGGGCGCAAATGATTGACATCAATATGGGCTGCCCGGCTAAAAAGCTGGCGGGCAAGGCGGCCGGCGGTGAAACAGCCTGCGGCGCGGCGCTAATGCGTGATGAAGCTTTGGCTTTGCGGGTGATAGAGGCGGTTGTGGCGGCGGTGGGGCTGCCTGTCAGTGTGAAAATGCGGCTCGGCTGGGACAAAAACACAATGAACGCGCCGCGTCTGGCGCGGCAGGCGGAGCAGGCGGGGGCGGCTATGATTACCGTGCATGCCCGCACGCGCGAGCAGTTTTATCAGGGGCAGGCTGATTGGGCGGCTGTGCGCGCCGTGCGCGAGCAGATTAGCGTGCCGCTGATTATTAACGGCGATATAGACAGCCGCGCGGCCGCGCAACAGGCTATAGCGCTTTCCGGCGCAGACGGAGTGATGATCGGCCGCGCCGGCTATGGTCAGCCCTGGCTTGCCGGGTCTATTGCCGGGCATAAGCCGCCGGCCGATATTGCCGCCTATAGCGCCGCGCATTACCGCGCCATGCTGGAGCATTACGGCTTGCAGCGGGGGCTGCGCCATGCCCGCAAGCATATGGACTGGTATATACAAAAGCATGCTGCCGGCTGTTACAGCCCGGCTGAGCGGGCGGCTATGCTGGCGGCGCAGGATCCTGCCTGTGTTGAAGCCTGGCTGGCAAGAATTTTTGCCCGCAAAAACAGCCGGGAAAGCTGAAAAGCCGCCAGTGGCGCCGGCGATCATTTCCCGGTTGCTTTCAGGCGAGAATTCTGCCAAAAAGGAAGAGAGAATTATAGCCGGTATTCCTCTCTACGGGGCAGGAACTCCGGCAGGCTGTGCCTCATGAGCAATTTTCAGCCTGTCGGTTATTGTTAAAAATCGCTGTAATTTCAGTGAGATATGCGGAGGGGTGGCCGAGCGGTTTAAGGCACCGGTCTTGAAAACCGGCATGCGGGAGACTGTATCGTGGGTTCGAATCCCACCCCCTCCGCCATAATATTATTGCCTTGCGCCTGTATTGTTATGCGGCTTTGCGCCGCGGGCTGAGACTTTCGGCAAAAATATAGGCGTTTTGTCAAAAGTTTTAGCGCGCCTATCGGCCGGGCGTCAGATCGATTGCCGACATTGGCTATTTCTGACGCCTGGCTGCTATATCTAGTAGCGCATGACTTTTGAGCATGGCGCGTTTGCGGCAAAACTCATCTATTTTTTGACAAAAATTTCAGCGCGCCAGATCAGGGCCAGAGCGCCAAGACCGGCCAGCCGATGAAGAACAAAGCGGCGATAAACACCACGCCGAAAATAGCGCCCAGCCGCCAGAAATCTTTCGATTTAATATAGCCGCTGCCATAAATCACCACACCGGGGCCGGTGGCATAAGGCGTGAGGCAGCCCATCAGGCCGATAGAGAATAAAAGCAGCATGCTGAGCTGTTCCATGGGCATATTGGGTATGCCTTTGCCAATAGCCAGAATTACCGGCAGCATAGTGGCGGTATGGGCAGAAAGGCTGGCAAACAGATAATGGGCGAAATAGAAAACCAGCACCAGAATAATAATGGTAAGATTGACGGAAAGGCCGGCCAGATGCGCGCTCATGGCGCCGGAGAACCAGTCAATAAAGCCGGAGCGCGTCAAGCCATTGGCCATGGTCACCAAGGTTGCCAGATTAACCAGCGTATTCCAGGCGCTGCTGTAACCGGTAATATCCTTCCACGGGACAATGCGCAAAGCCAGCATAAGCGAGACAGCCAGCAGGCAAACCACCGTGGCATTGATGATATGAGTGCCGAATATCCACAGGAAAAGGCTTAAACATACCAGACTGATGAGAATAATCTCATTGCGTGTCAGCCCGCCAAGCTTTTGCAGCTCGCCTTTGGCCCAGCCCGCCACTTCCTCGCTATGAGTGATCTCCGGCTTATAAAAACTATAAGCCAGCCAGGGGGTTATAATCAGCAAAATAACGGCGACAGGCAGGAAAGATAAAAACCAGTGCAGCCAGCTCATCTGCACTCCGGCGATTTTATTGACAAATTCCAGCCCCAGCATATTAGGGGCGGTGCCGGTCATAAACATGGAAGAGCTGACACTGGTGGCGACAACCATCATCCACATCAGATAGCCGCCAATGCGGCGGGAAGAGGGATCATTGGGGAAAGAGCGAAATAAAGGCGGCAGATTTTTGATAATGGGGAAAATAATGCCGCCGGTGCGCGCGGTGTTAGAGGGCGTAAACGGCGCCAGCATTACATCAATCAGCATAATGGCATAGCCCAGCGTTAAAGTGCGCTTGCCCATGAATTTGACCAAAATCAGCGCGAGGCGGCGCCCCAGCCCCGTTACCTCATAGCCCAGCGCAAAAATAAAGGCGCCGAAAACCAGCCAGACGGTGGTATTGGAAAAGCCCGCCAGCCCCCATTTCAGCGCTTCCTTGCCGCTGTTAAAAGCAGGATTGGCCAGCTCCTGCGCGCCGAACAAGACATAATTGCCGGTGATAATGCAAATGGTAACCGCGATAAAACTGACGGCCGTTGCCGGAATAGGCTCTAAAATCATGCCGGTAATCATGCCCAGAAAAACGGCAAAATAGCGCCAGGCCTGAGGCGGCATGGCTTCCGGCGCGGGCAGGATAAACACCAGCCCCATAACAATAAGAGGCGCCAGAGATTTCCATAAATTACTGTTTTTCAAACCGGACATAATATTTCCGCTCACGCAGTGGCCACAGGCTATAGACAGACGCATAGCATAAACCGGCCCGCCGCGACAGACAAGCCTTTCAGGCGCTGCAATCTGCCCTGAGTCGCGCACTCTGTCAAAGCGAAAAAGCGCCGGGGCGGCGGCAAGGGCCGTATGTATCCTTGCTCCGGGCTGTGCCGGGCTATCTGCCGGCTTGCGGCTCTGTGCCGTGCCATTATCTGCCCTTAATTGCCGGTTACTGCTGAGTCGGCAATATCCGGCTTGAAGGAGAAAATAATGCAAAAACGTTATCTTGGCAAAAACGGCCCGGAAGTTTCCAGCCTGGGGCTGGGCTGCATGGGCTTGAGCTTTGGCTATGGCCGCATGACGGCAAAGACCGAAGCGGTGGCGCTTGTCCGCGCCGCTTATGATGAAGGCGTTACCTTTTTTGACACGGCGGAAGTTTATGGCCCGTGGATCAATGAAGATGTGGTGGGAACGGCGCTCAAGCCTGTCCGCGACAAAGTGGTGCTGGCCACCAAATTCGGCTTTAATATTAGCGGCGGCCGGCAGGAGCCGGGCCTGAACAGCCGGCCGGAGCATATTCGCGCTGTGGTGGAAGGATCGCTGCAAAGATTGCAGACAGACTATATTGACCTGCTTTACCAGCACCGGGTCGACCCTGATGTGCCGATTGAAGATGTCGCCGGGGCGGTGAAAGATTTGATCGCCGCGGGCAAAGTGAAATATTTTGGCCTGTCGGAAGCCGGGGCGGCCACAATCCGCCGCGCTCATGCCGTGCAGCCGGTAGCGGCGGTGCAGAGCGAATATTCGCTGTGGTGGCGCGAGCCGGAAACAAAAATTTTCCCCGCGCTGGAAGAGCTGGGGATTGGCTTTGTGCCGTTCAGCCCGCTGGGCAAGGGCTTTTTAACCGGGGCGATGACGGCAGAAACAAAGCTGGAAGCGGGCGATTTCCGCAATACTGTGCCGCGCTTTTCGGCCGAGAATCGCCGCGCCAATCAGCCGCTGGTTGAGCGCTTGGCGGCGATTGCCGCCGCTAAAGGCGCCACCCCGGCGCAAATGGCTTTAAGCTGGGTTTTAGCGCAAAAGCCGTGGATTGTGCCGATTCCCGGCACCAGCAAACAGAATCGCCTGCGGGAAAACTGCGCCGCGGTTACACTGCATTTAAGCGCGCAGGATATGGCGGAAATCGCCGCCGCGCTGGCGGCCGGCCCGGCGCAGGGCGCGCGCTATGCCGAAGCGCAGCAGCGCCTGATTGACAAGTGACACAAGACGCCGCGCGCGGCCGGCAGGCAAATGCCCTGTCTGGCCGGGGCGTTTCCTGCTGTGCGATGGAGTGATAAAGCCATTGCGCCCGGGCGCTTTTTTGTTTTATGATGGCAGGCGGGGGCACAGGCGCAAAGCGCGCAGCAAAAAGAGCGGTGTATTATTATGGAAGATAATCCTGCCCGCCGGGCGGCCGGCCATATTCAGGCCATTCTGGCTGAAAAACTGCCGGGTTTCAGGCCGCTTGCCGCCTGTATTCTCGGCTCCGGCCTGGGCCGGCTGGCTGATAAGATTGCCGATGCGGTTACTATCCCCTATGAGGATTTGCCGGGCTTCCCCGTTAGCTCGGTGGCCGGCCATGCCGGGGAGCTGGCGGCCGGCTATCTGCAAGGCGTGCCGGTTTTATGTATGAAGGGGCGCGGCCATTTTTATGAAGGCCGCGGCATGAATATTATGACCGCGGCGATACGCAGCTTTAAACTGCTGGGCTGCGAATTTGTCTTTGTCACGGCGGCGGCCGGCTCCTTGCGGCGGGAAGTGGCGCCGGGCAGCCTGGTAGCGTTGAGCGATCATATCAATTTATTGCCGCAATCGCCGCTGGTGGGGGCGAATGACGCGGCTTTCGGCCCGCGTTTTTTCAGCATGGCCAATGCTTATAATGCCGATTTGCGCGCTGTGCTGCGGCAGGCGGCGGTAAAAAGCGGGGTTGCGCTGGCCGAGGGCGTTTATGTCGCCTATAGCGGGCCAAATTTTGAGACAGCGGCAGAAATCCGCATGATGCAGATTATCGGCGGCGATGTTGTCGGTATGTCGGTAGTGCCGGAAGTGATCGCCGCCCGCCATTGCGGCCTGAAAGTGGCCGCTGTGGCGGCGATGACCAATTATGCCGAAGGCCTGTCAGACACTGTCCTGTCACATGAGCAGACTTTGCGCTGCGCCGCGGCGGCGGCCGATAATTTTATTCGCTTGATTGAGAGCTTTTTTGCCGGGCTGGCGCGGCAGCCGGCTGCTGTTTCCGGCAAAGCGGGGAGCGGCGGTGATCAAGCCGGCTAAAACTGCCGCGCCGCTGCCGATGCCGAGCGGCGGCGTTTATTGTCAGCCTGCTCCATGTAACCTCTCTGCGCGATAAAGACAGGCCGAATTTGGTGCCGCTTTAGGCGCGGCTCGGCCGGCCGCCGGCGGCTTTATTGGCACCTGATAGAGGTCACGCCGCTTTCTTCTGTTGATAAAAGGCAGGCGCGGTGTCTGGCGGCTCTGTCCGGCCGGGTTTTGCGTTTCCCGAAAAAAGAAATTATGTTATATCTGCGGCCGATAAGGGGCTTGCCTGACAGAGCTGCTTGACAAAGCCGCCTGATAAAAGCCGGGGTTATATATGGCGCGAGCGTTTATTCTGGTTCTGGATTCCCTTGGTATTGGCTCAGCGCCTGATGCCGGCAAATATGGTGATGAGGGCGCCAATACCCTGCTGCATATTGCTGAATCCTGCGCCGCCGGCCGGGCGGATAATGCGCGCCGGCGCGGGGCTTTGCTTATCCCCAATTTATGCCGTCTTGGCCTTGATAAAGCTCTGGCGCTGGCTTGCGGCCGAGGTTTGCCCGGCGCGCCTGAGAGGGGCGCTGCCGCTGCTGCGCATAAAGCAGGGCATGAGCCTGTATTGTCGGGCGCTTATGCTGTCGGGCAGGAAATCAGCGCCGGCAAGGACACGCCTTCCGGCCATTGGGAAATGATGGGCCTGCCGCTCCTGCAGGCCTGGGGGAGCTTCCCGCCGCCGCGGCCGGGTGATCCGGCTTTTGCCGAAGGCAGTGTCTTCCCGCGCGCGCTGCTGGAGAAAATTTATCAACAGGCCGGGCTTGCCGGCTCTTTGGGTAATTGTATCGCTTCGGGGACAGAGATTATTGCCCGCCTGGGGGCGGAGCATTGCGCCGGCGGCAGGCCGATTTTTTATACATCGGCTGATTCGGTTTTTCAGGTGGCGGCGCATGAAGAGGTTTTCGGTCTGGCGCGCCTTTATGATTTATGTGCCCTTATTCGCCGGGAAGTGGATTCTTATAATATTGGCCGGGTGATTGCCCGCCCTTTTACCGGCAATGCCGGGCAGGGTTTCAAGCGCAGCCCGAACCGGCGAGACTGGACAACCCCGCCGGCCGAGCCGACTTTGTTTGACTATGTCCAAAAAAGCGGCGGCACCACTATCGCTATTGGCAAAATCGCCGATATTTTTGCCCATCAGGGCATAGATACGGCGATCAAGGCCTATGGCACGAGTGAGCTGTTTGCCGCTACTTTGCGGCAGGCGCGGGAAGCGCCGGATAACAGCCTGACCATGACCAATTTTGTTGATTTTGATCAAAATTTCGGCCATCGCCGCGATATTGCCGGCTATGCCGCCGAGCTGGAATTATTTGACCGGCTGCTGCCGCAGATTTTCCCGCTGTTAAAGCCGGAAGATCTGCTGGTGATAACGGCCGATCACGGCTGCGACCCAAGCTGGAGCGGCAGCGATCATACGCGGGAATATGTGCCGCAATTATTTTACGGCGCTTTTGTCCGGCCGGTCGCCTGCGGCCGGCGTCAGGGCTTTGCCGATATGGGGCAGACTGTGGCGTCCTGGCTCAAAGTGGGGCCGCTGCGCCATGGCCGCTCATATTATAATAGCATTTATAATACCATGCCGGGCAATAGCCCGGCTATAGGGTAAGCGGTTATTTCAGGCGGCCGGCCGCGCCGCGCCATCAGCCCGGGGAGTGCGTTCATGAGCGTTCAGGCAAGATTGAAAATTATGTCTTTCCTGCAATTTTTTATCTGGGGCTGCTGGCTGATAACCCTGGGCTCCTATATGATAAAAACCCTGGCTTTCAGCGGCACGGAAGTGGGCAATGTCTACAGTATGCAGGGTATTGCCGCCTGCATTATGCCGCTGCTTCTCGGCATTATGGCCGACAAATATATCGCCGCCAACCGGCTTTATGCGCTGTGCCACGGGTTTGGCGGCATAATGCTGCTGCTGCTGGCGCAAATCACCAGGCCCGAAACCATGATGTGGGCGATGCTGTTAAATCTGATGGCCTATATGCCCAGTCTGGGCCTTGCCAATGCTATTGCGCATTCCTGCCTGAAGCGGGAAAAGCTGGATATTGTCGCCTGTTTCCCCGCTATTCGGGTTTTCGGCACTATCGGCTTTATTGCCGCTATGTGGGTTGTCAGCCTTTCCGGCAATGAATTGCAGGCCGCGCAGCTTTATCTGGCGGCGGCGGCCTCTTTTGCGCTGGCGCTGTATAGCCTGACGGCGCTGCCGGCGGCGGCAGCGGGCGGTGATGCGCCGCCGGAGCGGCAAAGCCGGGGCTTTGGCCTGGAGGCGCTGGCGCTGTTGCGCCAGCCGCTGCTGGCGGTATTTTTTACCTTTGCCATGTTGCTGGGCGTAGTTTTGCAGATTACCAACACGTTCGGCAATCCGTTTTTGCAGGATCTGGCGGCGCAGCCGCAGGCAGCGGGCAATGTGCTGTTGCGCTATCCTGATATTTTATATTCCCTGTCGCAAATATCGGAAATTGCCTTTATCCTCACTATTCCCTTTTTTCTGAAAAAATTCGGCATTAAAATTGTTATGGCTATCAGCGTTATAGCCTGGATATTGCGCTTTGGTTTTTTTGCTTTTGGCGGCGCATCGGCCTTTGGCATGAGCCTGCTGGTGCTTTCTATGCTGGTTTACGGCTGCGCTTTTGATTTTTTCAGTATTTCCGGCTCTATTTTTATTGAAAAAACAGTAAAAAGCGCCATGCGCGCCGGGGCGCAGGGCCTGTTTATGACGGCGGTCAATGGTTTCGGCACTTTTATCGGCATGTATCTGGGCGGGCGGATTATCGATTATTTTACCGATGCGGCAGGGCGCAACTGGCAGGCTGTCTGGCTGGTTTTCGCCGCTTATAGCGCCGTATTGCTGGCGCTGTTTCTGGTGATTTTCCGGGTTAAAGAGCCGGTTGCCGCCGCCGCGCCAGCAGAGCCGCATAATGTATAACAGCGGCGGCTTTGGCCGCAGCCTCTTGCTGTGAGCGCCTTGCCTGCTATGTATTGGCATCAGGCGGCGCGGCTGTGCCGGCCGGGCACGGAGCAAAAAAAGGGGAATTTATGTCCAGATTATCACAATGGATACGGCGCGTCCGGCATCGCAATGCCGTTATTGCGCATTTGCCGCAGGATATGGCGGCGCTGGCAGAAATTATGAAAACAGCGCAGCGGCAGATACAAAATGCGGCTGCATTATCTGAGGAACAAAGCCGCCGGCTGCAAGGCGAGCTGTATAAGATCAAGCAGACCGTCAATCTCACGGCGGCGGCGCGCCCGGCCGGCAAAAAAATAAAAGTGGTTTTTCTTGTCCATCATATTGAGGCCTGGGATAGCCTGGCTGATATTTATGAGACCATGCGGAAGGCGGAAGATTTTGAGCCGTTTGCGGTTTCGATTCCCCGCCGCTTTCCCGGTGAAGAGCATTACGGCTTTGAAGATATAATCCATGAAAAATTGACGGAATGGGGTATTGCGCATTTACGCTTCAATATGGCAAACAGTTTTGAAGGGCTGGATATTCTCAAAGCGCTGGCGCCGGATATTATTTTCCGCCAGTCGCAGTGGGATTGGGATATTCCCCCCGGTTTTGCTACCGAAGAGCTGCGCTTTGCCCGGCTGTGTTATGTGCCTTACGGCGTTACCTGCATTGTGAATACACAGAAGCTCCCCGGCGATCGCGATCCGGCCGCCGATTCCGATTTTCACCGCGCCGCCTGGAAAATATTTTATGCAACGCCTTATCAGGAAGAGCTTAATCAGCGCAGCGCGCAAAATCTGGAAATTGTCGGCCACCCCAAGGTCAAGCGCCTTATCCGCCTGGGGCGCGAGCAGGAGCATTGGCCGATCAGGCAGGCGGGCGCGGGCCGCCGCTTCCGCCTTATCTGGTCGCCGCATCACAGTGTCGGCAAAGAATGGCTGCGTTTTGGCCTGTTCCCGGCGGTGTATCAGGATATGCTGGCCTGGGCGAAAAGTGACGAGACGGTTGAGATCGTGCTGAGCTTCCACCCGGCCTCTATTACGAAAATCACGGAAGCCGGCGGCGCCCTGACAAAAGCCGATATGGAGACCTTCCTGCGGGAATGGGACAGCCTGCCCAATACGGCGCGCCACGGCGCCGGCAATTATGCCGGGCTGATGCAGGCTTCCGATTGTCTTATAACAGACGGCTTGAGTTTTCTGGTAGAATATCAGTTTTTCACCAAGCCGGTCATTTTTCTGGAACGCGCCGATCATTTGCCGTTTTCTCCCGCCGGCGAGCGGATTATTGCCGGCACGCACCCGGTGAAAACGGTAGCCGAAGCGCGCAAGCTGGCGCATGATTTTGCCGCCGGCTGTGTGGACAGCAAGGCGCAGATAGAGCGCGATAATACGGCCTGGCTGGCCGGGGAAAAACTGGCTGCCGGCAGCGCGGCCGAGCGTATTGTGCGCTCTATCCGCCGCGCTATCCGCGCCGAAGAGCGGCCTTAGCCGCCGCGCCGGCCGCGCGCTATAGGGGGGTGCGCTTTTGCTCTTGCTTAGGCTGAAATAGCGGCCAGACCGGCTTGAAGAGCGCCGGAGCAGAAGCAAAAGGAGCGCCGCAGCGTGCTAAAACAGGCATGGCAAGGGGCCGCAGCGGCAGTTCCCGGCGGGAGGGAAATCAGCCGGGGCATAGGCTCCGGCAGAGAGGCTAACAAGCGGGCAGGGCAAGGATTATGGCGGTGAGAGAGGGATTCGAACCCTCGATACGGTTTCCCGTATACACGCGTTCCAGGCGTGCGCCTTCAACCACTCGGCCACCTCACCTTACCGCTTTTCTGCTTGCAGCTCCCCACCCTTTGCAGCCGAAACAGCGCCAGCCGGCAAGCTGCCCGCACTATAGCGGGAAGTTGCGGCAGCGCAAGATGATTTTCTGTATCTGCCCTGAAAATCGTGGAAATTTTGCCTGCAGAGCAGCAAAGCGGCTGCCCAATCTCCTGCTAATGGCCGATAAAGCCGGAAAAGCATAGGTTGCGGCGCGGTAAAAGGGGCAAAACAGAGCGGCCGGAACAGCGGCGCCGCCAAGCCCGCCGCCCCCGGCAAAGCCGGTGATTCGCATTAAAACAAGCCTGTTGTGCCGGCTTTAATGCCCGTTATCATCGGCTGCCCGCACCAGCAGCGAAAAAATATCTATGGCGCCGGGTTTGTCCTTGACATCGCTGCCAATATAAAACCTGGCCGGCCCGGCCAGGTTTTGCGGAACAGGCAGGCGGAACAACAGCGCCGAGGCCGTTGGCGACAGCTCAAAACGATAATAAACGCGGGCGCCGGTGCCGAAATCTGCCGTAAGATTAAGCTGGCCGATACCGTTATCGGCATTGCGCGCCACCAGCTTGAAAGTGGCGGTTTTGCCGCGCAGCGCCGCTAAAGCTCCCTGACCTGTTTCAATAATCGCCGTATCATCAGCTTTATAAGAGGTAAGACGGATAAAATTGGCATCAGGCTCATTATGCAGATCGGCGGCGGCGGTTCCGCGCACGTCCAGCCCGGCAACATTGGCCGGGTTAAAAATCTCTACCCAGCCGTTTTCATTATAATTATTTTGCCGGGCCGGAGCGGTGGACAAGGCCATATGTTTGCGCGCCGATCCGGGGAGGCCAAAACTGTTATAAAAAGACCAGGCAACAAAAAGCGCAACAAAAATAGCCAGAGCAGCAATAATATAATGGCTCGATCGGGCTTTTTTGAGCAAAGACGGCGCTGCCTCATCAGGTTTTGCCGCGACCTTCCGGTTTACTTCCTGCTCCAGATAATAAAGCGAAGAATCACTGTCTTTATCGTGCTCCGGCCTGCCGGCGGCCTGCCGGCGGCCGGCAGGGTGATGCGGCGCAGCCTGCTCTGCCGCCGGCTTTGGCGGCCTGTCTGTCGGCGGAGCAGGGGAGAACATTTCCGGCAGCAGATCCGGAGGCTGTTCCGGCTCTGCCATAACAGCGCCCGGCGCCGGCGCGCGGTATTGTTTTTCAATAGTTTTTAATAACTGGGTTAAATGCCGGCGTTTTTCCTGCTTGTCGGCCGCGGCTGCATTTTGGGCGATAAGAGATTTTTCTTGCATGAGCCAGACATTTTCATACACTTTTTGCCGCTTTCCCGGGTCTGATGCGTCAATTTTGGCAAAAGCCTGATGAATGAGCTGCTGGAATTTTTGCAAGGCGAGCCTCTTTTTCCGCTTTATAGAGATAATACAGGAACTAAAAAACGCACATTACCGGGCTGCCGCAGAGATAATTGCACCGGTGACAAACACCCTGCCGAGCCGGCAGCAGGCGCGAAGGCGGCGCAATTTACGCCGGAGCCAGACCGCAAAAGGCCGGAGAATCACCCGGTTTACTGAAAACTTTGGCGAGCATAGGGCAGTAAAAAGCGAAATGCAAGGCGGGCCGGCGGCGCTTTCGCCGCCGCTCTGGTGAAAACGGCGGCAATAGCCGCCATAAAGCGGGAAAAGCAGCCATAACACAGCCGCGCCGGAAAAGCGGCATTGCGCATTGCGAGATAAACCTGCTTCAGCTCTGCTGAAGCCCGGCTTTTAAAGCGGCGCCAATGCTCGGATTATAATGGTGCCGCATACCGGGCTTGAACCAGTGACCCCATCATTACGAATGATGTGCTCTACCAACTGAGCTAATGCGGCGCACGAATCAGCCAAAGCTGAAAATATAGCAAGCCTGATAGCCAAAAGACAGGGAAAAAGCAAGATAAAGTTTTATCAGCCCGGGCGCGGCCTTGCCGGCGCAGGCTAATATAGCGCCGCCAGAAACAGCGCCAGACCGCTGAGAAAAATAAAAAGAGCGGCCGCCCATTCCATCGCGCTTTGCAGCCGCCCTGAGCTGTCTTTGCCGGCGCTGAGCCGGAGCGCTAGCTTTTTGGCCTTGACGGCCATATAAGCCAAAGCCGAAACAACCAGAAATGTGCCGAGAGACATGGCCAGAACCGCGGCTGCCCCCAGAGCAAACAGGCCATTCAGCAAGGCAAAGCCCATTACCACCAGCGCGCCGGTGCAAGGGCGAATGCCGACCGAAAATATAAGCGGCAGTGCCTGCCGCCAGTTCATCGCCTGCAGGCTGTCAGCCGCGCCGATATGCGCGTGGCATGTGTTATCATGCCGGTGATTATGCGCCGCTTCCCGGCTATGGCTCCGGCCGGTTTGTGTCTTATGTTTGCCTGAGGCGGCGCTTTTGCGCCACAGTAGGCGCAAGCCTAAAAACATAATCAGCGCCGCGCCGATCAGCTCCAGATTACGGGTAGCCGCCGCTTGCGCCTGCCGGCCGGTAATAAGGGCAAAGATCAGGCCGACCAGAAGAATAGCCGTTGCCGCCTGCAGCAGGGAAGACCAGAAAGCCAGGATAAGGCCGCGTTTCAGAGTTTCATTATTGGCTATGAGATAAGAGGAGATAATCGCTTTGCCATGGCCGGGGCCGGCGGCGTGCAGCAGGCCGTAAAGGAAAGACAGGGCGATAAGCCACCAGCCGGCCCGGCTGTCCTGCCGGAAAGCGCTCATAAGCGCCGTAATTTCCGCATCGAAATTTTTTTGCGCCGCCTGTAAATGCCGCAGCAGAGAGGCCAAGAAATCCGGCTCGGCCGGGGCATTATGCTCTGCCGCGGCCCAGGCCGGGACAAGGCTTGCGAGCAGCAGCATGAGCAAAGGCAATAGCCGGGCAAAACGGGGAGAAAGCATGAATTTTCTCTGTAATGGCGGGGTTGAAAAGAACAGGAGACTTATTTTTGGCTGTTTTTGCCAATAAAAGCAGAAATTTGCGAAAAAGGCAAAAGCGTGAGCACAAAAAGGATAAAAGCCGCCAGCACAATAGACGGGCCGGAAGGCGTGTTACAATAATAAGAGGCATAAAGCCCGCTTATCGCCGCGGCAATAGCGATAATAACGGCAATGCCGGCCATTTTTTCCGGCGTGGCGGCCAGGCGCCGCGCGGCGGCGGCCGGTATAATCAGCAAGGCGCCAATTAACAAAATGCCGATAAGCTTTACCGCTGCGGCAATAATCAGGGCGAGCAGCAGCATAAAAGCCGCGCGCGCCTGCCTGGGGCGCAGCCCTTCGGCCTGGGCCAGAGCATCGCTGACCGTGGCGGCAATCAGCGGCCGCCATAAGCGCGCCAGAGCCGCCAGCGCCGCCGCGCCGCCCAGCCAGATCAGCGCTATATCGGCGCGCGAGACAGAGAGAATATCGCCAAACAGATAAGCGCTTAAATCCTGCCGTATTTGCGGCAAAAAACTTAATATAACCAGACCGCCGGCCAGACTGGCATGCGAGAGAATGCCCAGCAGGGCATCGCCCGGCACAAGCTGCCGGCGCTGCAAAAGCAGCAATATAACCGCCACAGACACGCTTACCAGAAAAACAGATAAGGTCATGGATATAGTAAAGGCAAAGGCCAAAGCTACCCCCAAAAGGGAAGAATGCGCCAAAGTTTCGCCGAAATAGGCCATGCGCTGCCACACCACCACGCAGCCCGGCGGGGCAGCGGCGATAGCGAGGCCGATTGCGCCGATTAAAGCGCGGACAAAAAAATCATCAAGCATAGGCGCTCTTGTCTGCTCTCTTTGGTTTTAGCTCTCTGCGTCACTATTTGCCGGCCGCCGGCCCGGCAGCGGGCCTTTTATTCGTGCCGGTGATCATGCCGGTGTTGATACAGCGCCAGCAGCGGATCGGCCGGCGCGGCGCCGGCCTGCCGGCCGAACAGGCCGGAATAAGCGGCGCTGGCGGCGACATCTTGCGGCTTGCCGCTGCAGCAAATATGGCCGTTAAGGCATAAAACACGATCCGAGGCGGCCATAACACTATGCAAATCATGCGAAATCAGCATAATGCCGCAGGACAAGCTGTCGCGCCAGGCGCGTATTTGGCGATACAGAATCGCCTCCCATGAAAAATCTACCCCTTGCAGGGGTTCGTCCAGAATAAGCAGATCCGGCCGGCGCGCCACGGCGCGCGCCAGCAAAACGCGCTGCAATTCCCCGCCGGAAAGGGTGGCTACTTCCGCTTTGGCTTTATGCTCCATGCCCACTTCTGCCAGCGCCTTGCGCATATCGGCTTCTGCCGGCGGCGCGGTCAAACACATCAGGCGGCGCACAGTTAAAGGCAGGTTTTGGTCAAAATGCAGTTTTTGCGGCACATAGCCGATTTTCAGGCCGGGCAGGCGCTCCACCCGGCCTTCAGTCGGCGATACAATGCCGGCGGCCAGTTTGGCTACTGTGCTTTTGCCGGCGCCATTGGGGCCGATAAGGGTGATAATTTCACCGCGCGCGACCGACATAGTAATATGCCAGACCAGCCGGCGCCCTTTGCTGCTTATGCCGGCCTTATGCAGCGATACCAAAACTTGCCCGCCGGAATCCGGCTTGCTTTTTGCTGCTTTATTGTGTTTTTTAGCAGCGGGCGGGGGGTGAAGCTGTGTCATAATAAAAACAGCCGAAATTCGGCAAAATTGCAGGTAACGAGCAGAGCCGCCATGCCGGCGGCTCCCGCAGCATAAAGCAAAACCGCTGCCATGCAACAGAATTTTCTCTGCCGGGCAGCCGGCAGGGCGGCGGTTAAAAGCAGAAAGGCCAGACCTGTGGCAATAAGAGCGCATAACAAAAAAAATCGCCAGCCCCGGCTTCAGGCTGCCGGCAGACAGCGCAGGAGAAGCGGCCTGAAGCCGGGTTTTGCTGTTTTGCTGCTATTGGCCGGCCTTGTTCCGGCTATAGCGTCTGCGCCGGGCGGCAGCGGCGGCGGGGCGGCCAGGCCGCCGGAACTTGCTGTCTCCATTAAGCCTTTGCATGCGCTGGTAAGCGCGGTTATGGGCAATACCGGCGCGCCGGCGCTGATTGTGCAGGGCAGCGGCTCAGAGCACGGCTATGCCTTGCGGCCGCAAGATGCCGCAAATCTGAGCAAAGCAGATATTATCTTTTGGGCCGGGCCGCAAATGGAAGTGTTTTTGCAAAAGCCTTTGCAGAATTTAAGCCCGAAGGCTGAAATTATCACTTTATCGGCCGCGCCGGGTGTGCGCCTTTTGCCGGCGCGGGCGGGCGGCGCTTTTGCGCTGCCGCCGGGTGATGAAGGCCATAGCCCGGCCAAAACCGCCGCCGCCGGCACGGATTGGCATTTCTGGCTTGACCCGGATAATGCTGCGGCCGCTGTCGCCTATATTGCCGTAATTCTGGCGCAAAGAGACCCGGAGCGCGCGGCTTTGTATCACCGCAATGCTGCAGGCTATCGCCAGAGCCTGCAAGCGCTTGCCGGCCGGATTGAGACAGAACTGGCGCCGCTGCGCGGCCGGCCTTTTATTGTCTTTCACGAGGCTTATCAATATTTTGAGCGGCGTTTTGCCATACCGGCACTAGGTGCCGTTACCGTCAACCCTGAGCAGGCGCCGGGCGCGCGCCGGGTGGCGGCAATTCGCGCCCGGATAATAAAAGCCGCCGGTGAAACGCCGGCAGGGCTTTGTGTTTTTTCCGAGCCGCAATTTGAGCCGCGGCTGGTGCAAACTCTCATTGACGGCACCAAAGCGCGCAGCGGCGTGCTTGACCCGCTGGGCAGCCGCCTGCCGCCCGGGCCGCAGCAATATCCGGCGCTGATTCAGGCTCTGGCCGATTCGCTGCGCCAGTGTTTGTCTGCCGCCCGGCCGTAACAAGGCCGGCCTCCGAGCCTGGCAAAAAGGCGATGTGTTGTCTGGCGCGGTAATTCGGGCATGACGCATAAGCTATGGCCAAGCCTGCCGGAGAAGCTCTTTGCCGGCAGGGAAGGGCGGCGTTTTTGCCGTTTTGCCTTGCCTGCTCTCAGGATAAAAGCGCAAAGCCCGGCCGGAGCCGGCCAAAACAGCGCCCGGCCTTATAGTCTTCCAGCCGGCAAAAAGCGGGGATACCAAGGGCCTTGTTTACCACAGGCCGAACATCTTCCACCACAGGCCGCCGACCAGGATAAAAACCAGCATATTGACAATACTCATAATAAAGCCCACCCCCCACCAGCGGCCAAGGCTGACAAAGCCGCTGCCGAAAATAATCGGCGAAGTGCCGGTGGCATAATGGGTAAGGCCCATCATCACGGTAGAAGCGGCGAGCATAAGCAGCGTGAAAATATTGAGATATTCTGCCGGGATAAGATGCGCGCCAACCGTCAGGAAAGCCAGCATCATGGCGCTGACATGGGCGGTCGTGCTGGCAAAAGCATAATGCGAATACATAAAAGTGGCGATTAAAATCGCCATGGCAACAGGCCAGCTCACGCCGCTATGCTCTATCGCCAGACGCAGATTATCGGAAAACCAGGCAATCACCCCCAGCCGGTTCAACTGCCCGGCCAGCATAACCAGCGCGCCAAACCAGATAAGCGTGTCCCAGGCGCTTTTTTCGGCCAGAATATCCTGCCAGCTTAAAGTGCCGCATAAGAGCAGAATAGTCAGGCCGATAAGCGCCACCAAAGTGGAATCCAGCGCATAAGCGGGGCCGAAAAGGGCTGCCGGCAGGCCGGCCCACAAAGCCAGCATGAGCAGGAAAGTCAGCAGCATGGTAATTTCCGACCCTTGCAGGCGGCCGAGGCTTTTCAGCTTTTCGCGGGCAAAGGGCACGGCGTCCGGCGTTTGCTTTAATTGCGGCGGTGACAGAACATATATCACCAAAGGCATGAGCAGCAGCGCCGCCAGGCCGGGCAGCAGCATATAGAGCGCCCAGCTGTTCCAGCTTAAGCGGAAGCTGCCGCCGGTGGCTTGCGCAATATAATTGATCACCAGCGGGTTAGGCGCGGTGGCGGTCACAAACATGGCGGAAGTAATGGGATTGGCATGATAATTAACCAGCGCCAGATAAGTGCCGACTTTGCCCTGCGTGCCTTTGGCCGGGTCAGAATTAAAGGCGAGGGCGATCGAGCGCATAATCGGGTGCATAATGCCGCCGCCGCGCGCCGTATTGCTGGGGGTTATCGGCGCCAGCAGCAGCTCACACAGCGCCAGGCCATAGCCGATGCCGATGGTGCGCCTGCCTAAAAGGGCGATAAAACAATAGCCGAGCCGGGCGCCCAGCCCGGTTTTGATCAGCCCGCGCGCCACCAGAACCGAAACCACAATCAGCCAGATAAGCGGGTTATTATAGCTCTCCAGCGCATCGGCAACCGCTTTGGCCGAAGTGGCGGAAGTGGTTTTAGACAAGCCGACGACGGTAATAGCGATAATGGAAACCGCGCCGATCGGCATGACTTTCAGGATAATGGCCAGAATGGCGGTGATAAAAATAGCAACAAAATGCCAGGCTTCCAGCGTCAGCCCGGCTGGCCTGGGGGCGTTATAAAAGACACAGTAAACAATAAGACAAATAAGGGCGGGGAGGAGGCGGAAAGGGAGCTTTGCCTGCAATATATGGTATAAATTCGGCTTGCTCATTATTCTCTGCCCTCGCTTTTGCTGCCTGATTGTGAGCGCAGCTTTGATTGTCCATGCCTCACAAACGCCGCCATCATAGCGGCGCGGCGGCGTTTCGGCAAGAGTAATGCCGCGCTGCTCCGGCCCTGTGCAAAACGGCCGATAAGCCGGGAGCAAAGCGCGCTCCGCCGCAATTGCGCGCCCAATCTGCCGCCTTTGCCGAAATTTTAATAAAAATTGCCTCTGCGTCTGGACAAAAGCCGCTATTATCCGTATGAAGGGGGCGCGCAGCGGGTGATTAGCTCAGTTGGTAGAGCAGCTGACTCTTAATCAGCGGGTCGTGGGTTCGAACCCCTCATCACCCACCAATAAAATTGATAAGACAGTGTGTGGGAATTCGAGTCTTCTCGACCGCACCAGTTTTTAAAGAGGGTTTTCAGATGACAAGACACGTATTTTTTAGTTTCCATTACGATGAAGATAATTGGCGTACTTCCCAGGTGCGTAATATGCGTGATAGAAATGGGGATAGAATCTCTTATGACAATGATTGGGAAAGCGTTCGGCGTGGTAATGAGGTTGTTATTCAGCGCTGGATTAAAGACCAAATGCACGGTTGTTCTTGTGCTGCCGTTTTAATTGGTTCTGATACAGCAAATCGTAAATGGATAAATTACGAAATTTGTGAAGCTTGGAAACAGGGCATGGGCGTTTTGGGGATTTATATTCACGGACTGAAAGATAATTCCGGCAGCACGAGCAGCAAAGGAAAAAATCCCTTTGATTATATAAAATTCAATGGCGGTTCGCTTTCGTCTGTAGTCCCCGTATATGATCCAACTGTTTATGGCGATAGCAATGCGACATACGCAAATATAGCCAATCATATGGAATCTTTAATTGAAAAGGCTGTTTGTGTAAGAAAAACCTATCCATGACAGAAGAAGAGCAAGAGCTTATGCGCTTTATAGAGGATTTTGGTAATAAAATACTGAATGAGGAAGCAGCTCTTTTTATTGGAGCTGGTTTGTCAGTTTCGGCCGGTTATGTGGATTGGAAGAATTTGCTCCGCCCTATTGCCGAGTCTCTGAATTTGAATGTTGATAAAGAGTTTGATTTACTGTCTATTCCTCAATATGCCTATAATAGGCTTAATAGCCAGCATGAGATCCAGCAACACCTTATAGATTCTTTGACAAGAGACGTTCGGCGCAGTGAGAATCACGAAATTATAGCCAGATTGCCAATAGGGACTCTTTGGACGACTAATTATGACCAACTGATTGAGGAGAGTTATAAAGAGTTTGGAAAAAGACTTGATATAAAAGTAGATAATGGCGATTTGAGCACCTCTCTGAAAGATAGCGATGCTACTTTATATAAAATGCATGGCTGTATTACGCACAGAAATAAAATCGTTCTTCTTAAGCAAGATTATGAGGAGTATGAGGAGACGCATAACTTATTCGCAGATAAATTGCGGGGGGATTTTATTGATAAAACTTTTTTATTTTTAGGATACAGTTTTTCAGACCCCAATATTGCGGCTATTATAGCGAGGGTTAGTTCTCAGCAAAAAGATAATAAAAGGACGCATTATTGTATAACGCGTATACCTAGTGATAAATATGATTTGAATAAATATCAGTATGAATGTAGAGAGCGGCAGCGTTATGGCATTCAAACGATAGGGGTGAATTGTTATGAGCAAATCCCTAAAATACTATCCCAATTAGAAACTTATATCACCCGTTCGTATATATTCTTATCTGGTGCTGATGAGCGGGACTCTCCTGTTTCTGCTATTGATTTATCTAGACTTTGCCGTGAGCTAAGTCGCAAGCTTATTAACAACGGATATAGTCTGGTTTCAGGCTTTGGATTAGGCATAATGGAGGAAGCTATAGTCGCTGCGTATCGCGCCGTGGCTGAGAGAAATAAGAATGTTTTTTCCAAGCAACTCCAAATTTATCCTTTTCCTCAGGGCGAAAAAGATGAAGTTCTACGGAAGAGAAAATTCTCCAATCACAGGAAAAATTTGCTTTCTATGTCTGGGGTAGTGATTGTTGTTTCGGGCAACAAAAAAGATTCCGCCGGCAATAGTATTAGTGCTGATGGTGTTCGAGAAGAGGTGGGGATAGCCAAGAAGATCGGCAGATATGTAATTCCTGTTGGGGCAACAGGCGACGTAGCGGCGGAAATCTGCTCTGAAGCTTTGAAGAAGCCTAGCGAATTTTTACCAGGGATCAGCTCAGCAGAAGAAAAATTAAAGATTCTCAGCGAGAGCAAAAATATCGATGAAATTTTAGACAAAATTTTTAGCATTCTGGCAGAAATAAAAGAGAAGCCTCTAAAAATTTAGCTAAAATTTTCCCCGAAAAATAGATAATGTGCCTGATAGAATTTGAATTTATAACTTCTTTATTCAGTGGCTCGCGCTTTATTTATGTTTGTTTATAGCTATTATACTAACCCTTATATTAGCGGGTCGTGGGTTCGAACCCCTCATCACCCACCATTGATTTGCCTGAATTATCAGCTTTCGGCTGTTGCGCGCGGCGGCGGGCCGGCTGCGACAAAAGCGTAAAGCGCGGTTTGGCGCTGTTTTCCGGCTGGTAATTTTCTTAAATTTCAGGTTATATAAACAGAAAGGCCGTATTGTTGGCGCATAGTGCGGCGCCGGCGCTGTTGATAAAACAGAGAAATGGACAGGAAAAGAGTTTTTTATGGAATGGCTTGCCGATCCCAATACCTATATCGGGCTGGTAACTCTGGTTTTGCTGGAAATTGTTTTAGGCATTGATAATCTGGTTTTTATCGCCATTCTGGCCGAAAAGCTGCCCGCCGGCCAGCGGCATAGAGCGCGGCTGACCGGGCTGTTTTTTGCCTTGCTCATGCGCCTGTTCCTGCTCAGCCTGGTCAGTTATATGGCGCATTTGACCCGCCCGCTTTTCACGATTTTTGGCTTTGGCTTTTCCATACGCGGCCTGATTATGATTTGCGGCGGTGTTTTCCTGCTTGGCAAGGCGACCATGGAGCTGCATGAAAGGCTGGAAGGCAATGGTGAGCGGCAGGACAATCAGAGCATGGGGGCGGTGTTCTGGCAGGTTATTGCGCAAATTGTCATTCTTGACGCGGTTTTTTCTCTCGATAGCATTATTACCGCTGTCGGCATGGTGCCGCATGTGCCGGTGATGATGGCCGCGGTGATTATCGCTGTCGGCCTGATGATGCTGGCCTCGCGGCCGCTGATGGATTTTGTCAACCGCCACCCCACTATTGTTATTTTATGCCTTGGCTTTTTGATGATGATCGGCTTTAGCCTGGTGGTGGAAGGCTTTGGCTTTGAGGTGCCGAAAGGGTATCTTTATGCCGCTATCGGCTTTTCAATATTGATTGAAAGCTTTAACCAGCTTGGCCGTTATAAGCGGGAAAAACGCATAACCACCAATGATTTGCGCTCGCGCACGGCCGGCGCCGTGCTGCGCCTGCTGGGCGGCGGCAAAGGTGACAGCAGCCTTGCCGATGCGAATGTTGATATTATTGCCGAGCATGCGGCGGCGGCTGAAGTCTTCCGCCCGGAAGAAAAGCAGATGATTCGCGGGGTGCTGGATCTGGCTGAGCGCCCGGTGCGTTCCATTATGTCGCCCCGGCATGAGGTGGAATGGCTGGATCTGGCCGGCAATGCGCGGGAAATGCGGGCGGAGCTGGAAAAATTGAAGCATAGCCGCATTATTCTGGCGCGCGAAAAAGTAGATGAATTTGTCGGCGTTGCCCTCACCAAGGATTTATTGCTGAATCTGGCGGAAGGCAAAAAGCTGAACTGGCAGAAATCCATGCGTCAGCCGCTGGTGGTGCATGAAAACAGCAATGTATTGCGCCTGATGGAACGGCTGCGCCGCTCTCCCGTGCAACTGGCGATAGTGGTGGACGAACATGGATCCTTTGAAGGCATTGTAACGCCGACCGATATATTGGAAGCTATTGCCGGTGACTTCCCCGATGATGAAGATGAGGCGGTTATTATTGCGCGGGAGAAAGATGGGACATTGATTGCCGAAGGCTATGCCGATATAAGGCAGCTTGGCGGCGTGCTGGATTGCAACCTGGTTGACGACAGCAAGCGCTATACCACTTTGGCCGGCTATATGTTATGGCATTTCGGCCATTTGCCGCAAGTGGGCGAAGCTTTTGAGGCTGACGGCTTCCGCTTTGAGGTGATGGAAAAAGAGCGCCGCAATATCAGCAAAGTGCGTATTACCGCCCTGCCGCCGGAAGCCGGCTAAAGCGCCGATACAAGGCCGGCATGGAGATAATAGGGCGGCCGGCGGAAAGTAAGACTATAATCATGACGCAATTTTTGCTCACTATTGGCCGGGACGACAGGCTGCGGCCGGAAGAATGCGCTTATGCCGATATTGTTATTATCGAAGCTGCCGCAATGACGGCCGGGATACACAAACGGCTTGACGATTATAATCAGGCCGCCGGCCTGAAGAGAGAGGGAGGCAGGCGGCAAACAGCCCGGCCGCTTTGGGCGCTGTTTTTGCCTTTTTCCTGGTTTCAGAGCGGCAAAGATAGGCAAGAGTCTGGCGCCCTGCCGGTGCCGGCTGCTGTGCCTGTAACGCTGTTTTTCTTTGCTGTGCCGCCGGGCGCCGCGGCCGGGGAAAGAAACAGCAGGGCGGCAGCGCTGTGGGCGCGGGCAGCCGCCTTTACGGCTCGGCATGACAGCCTGTTAGTGCTGCCTTACCGGCAGGACGATGAGCAGGCGCTGCCGGCAGAAGATCGCCCGCCGGGGGTAAACAGCCTGACTCTCTGGCTGGAAAAAGCGCGCGCCGGCGGTTTTAAAGGGGTTGTGCTGAGCTGCCCGGCTTTACCGGCGGCGGCGGCGCGCGCTGCCTTTATCGCTTTTGCCGGCCGGTTTATGCGGCAGGCGCGCGCCGCCGGGCTGCGTGCCGGTATTATGGGGGCGCTGCAAGTGCCGGATATTCCGCGTTTGCTGGCTTTTGCACCGGATTATCTGGGCTGCCCTGCGGCTGTGGGCAAACAATGGAGTGAAACCGTGAGCGCAATGGCACACAAAGCTGAAGCAAGCGGCCCGGCCGGTCACGCCAGAGCCGCGCCGGCCGAAAACCGGGATAAAATTCTGGTTTCCGATTATATTGTGCCGGTGCATATCGGCGCTTATGCGCATGAAAAAGCGGCGGCTCAGCCGGTTTGTTTTAACATTATCGCTGAAATTGTCCGCCCGGCCCGGCCGCCTCAGGCCATAGGGGAGGTGTTTTCTTATGATATTATTCTTGACGCTATAGAAGCGTATGCGGCGGCCGGGCCGGTTGAGCTGGTGGAAACACTGGCTGAGCAGCTTGCCGCTTTTTTGCTGACATTCCCCCCGGTGCGGCAGGTGACTGTGCGGGTGGAAAAACTGCAATTAGCCGCCCGCGCTGTTGGGGTAGAGATCACCCGCCGCCGCGAACAGGGCTGAAACAGGCGGCGCTCCCTGCGGGCCGGCCCCGGCGCTTAAGGCGCTATTCAGGTTTCACGGCGCTTTTTGCTTCTGCCGCTATTTCCGGCTCTGCCTGCGCCGGCGCTGCAGCGCTGCTGGCGGCGGCCTGATCGCTCTCTTCCGGCGGCTGATTTTTTTTTGCCGGCGGCAAAGCCGTCTCTTCCTGCTCTGCGGCGGCCGGGCCTGTCTCGCTGCCGGACTCCGGCAGCGCGGCGGGCGGCGGCTCTATAGCCGGCCGATACTTCCGGCCGCGGCGATACATAAATTGCTGCGCTTCAAAAATAGCGACAATAAAGACAGAGATAATCAGCGGCACAATTAAATAAAGCAGGCGAAAAACAATGAGAGCGGCGATAACATCGGTCTCATTCATAGTCGGCATGCCTTTGATAAAGATAATTTCCAGCACGCCAAGGCCGCCGGCCGGGGCATTGACCAGCAAAGTAGCGGTAAAAGATGTCAGAAAAACCGCCAGAATCACAATAAAACCGGGATTGCCGCTTTCCGGCAGCGCGGCATAAATAATCCCCGCAGCGCTCAATAATTCCAGCGGGCCGATAAGTAACTGCTGAAAAACAATTTTGGGCTTCGGGTAAACAATCTGCGCTTTACTGCCGATTTTAAGCGGGCGCAAACGCAACAGGCTGCCCAGCACATAAAGCCCGACCACAGCCAGCAGGCTGCAGCCAAGGGTAAAAATAAAACGCTCAGACGGCCGCTCATAAATGAGGTTGATAACATCAGGGCGCAGAATAAACACCAGGCCGAACAGCAATAAAGTGCCGAGAATAAAGGTAAAGGAACAAAAAGCAACCAGAATGGCAATTTCCGCCCCGCTCAGGCCTTTGCTGCTATAGGCGCGATAGCGCACCAGCGCGCCGGAAAAAACAGAAGCGCCGATATTATGCGACAAGGCATAAGTGGTAAAAGAGCATAAAGTGATAAACAGCCAGGAAATATGCTTGCCTAAATGGCGCAGAGCAATGCGATCATAGCCGGCAAGGGCGGCATAAGAGAACAGGGCAAAAATAATCGCCAGTGCCCAATGGCGGAAACTGAGCGCCCGCAAACGGGCAATAACATCTTCAAGGGAGATATTTTGCAGCTTGTTGTAAAGCAGGTAAATAGAGACAAGCATGGCGGCAAGGCCAATTAAAGTCCAACCATATTTTTTCAATCCTTGTATGATCATAATGGCGGCGTTTCCGTTCAGAATACCGGTTGTTACAGGGCAGGCGGGGCAGGCGCCGCGGGCATTGCCGGCGGCGGCGCTTCCGGCTCGCCGGCGGCAGCAGCGGCAGCGGGCGCCGTTATTATTGTGCGCCTTGCCGATAAAAGCGATAATAAGGCAGCGGCAATCTCCCTGCCGGTAATAATAACCGCTTCAACGCCGCTTTCGGTCAGTTGCTGTTTGCCCTCTTCCGTATCGGCGCAGGCCATAATAGCCAGGCTGTCTTTATGCTGCCTGGCCAGAGCGGCGATATGCGCCGCCTCATAGGCGTTATCAATGGTCAAAATCAGGTTCTGCGCCTGTTTTATATTGGCAAGCTCCAGTATCATATCACGCGCGGCATTGCCCATTATGGTTTCAAAGCCGGCGCTGCGCGCTTTTTCTACCAGGCGGGGATTATTTTCAATAACCAATACCGGCTGCGCCGCCGCTTGCAGGTGCTGTGCCACAATTTCCCCTATGGCGGCAAAACCGACAAGAATATTATGCCCGCTTTGAGTGCAGGGGCTTATGGCATCTTCCAGCCCTGCCGTCAAGGATTGCGGCGCGGCGCTGCCGGCGGCGCCTTTGCCGGCTTCCGCCTGTTTTAACCGGTAGCTGAATTTTTCAGCAGCGGCAAAAATCAGCGGGTTAAGCAAAATGGAAATAATGGCGCCGCCGATAATGCAATCACGGGCTTCATTATTCAGCAGCCCGGCCGCATTGCCGAAACTGGCCAGAATAAAAGAAAATTCGCCAATCTGCGTCAGGCTGGCGGCAACGGTCAGCGCTGTTTCCGCCGGCTGCCGGAACAGGCGCATGAGGCAAAAAGCGGCAAGAGAATTGCCGATAAGGATAATAGCCAGAACAGCCAGCAGCGGCACAATTTCCTGCATGATTTTGCCCGGCTGGAACAGCATGCCGACCGAGACGAAAAACAGCACGGCAAAGGCATCGCGCAGGGGCAGGGTTTCTTCTGCCGCGCGCTGGCTGAGATCGGATTCGCTCATAATCATGCCGGCAAAAAACGCGCCCAGCGCCAATGAGACGCCGAAAAGCTGGGCCGAGCCAAAGGCTACCCCGAGCGCAATGGCCAGCACCGACAGGCTGAATAATTCTCGCGAGCCGGTTTGCGCCGCCATTTTGAGAATTTTGGGGATAAGACGGCGGCCGACCAGCATCATAACCGCCATAAAAACCATAAGCTTGGCCAGAATTAGCGCTATCAGCCCGCCGGTGCCGAAGCCTTTGCCAAAATGCAGCCAGCTTGTCAGGTGATCGGAGGCGGCGGCCGCGCTGCCGCTTTTGCCGGCAAGAACAGGCAGTAACACCAGCAGCAGCACCATTACCATATCTTCAACAATCAGCCAGCCGACAGCAATGCGGCCGTGCTCACTTTCCAGCAGCGATTTTTCCTGCAGGGCGCGCAGCAAAACCACTGTGCTGGCGGCCGACAAAGCAAGGCCGAAAACCAGGCCGCCTGTTGTGCCCCAGCCCTGACTCCAGGCAAAAAGCAGGCCGAGGCATGTGCTGAACGCCATTTGCATAATAGCGCCGGGAATGGCAATATGGCGCACAGAGAGCAAATCTTTGAGCGAAAAATGCAGCCCTACGCCGAACATAAGCAGAATGACGCCGATTTCCGCTAATTGCTGCACCAGGCTGGAATCGGCCTGAAAACCGGGCGTATTCGGCCCTACCAGCACCCCGGCCAGCACATAGCCGACCAGCGGCGAAATACGGAAGCGGTTGGCAATAGCGCCGAAAATAAAAGCCAGACAAAGCCCGATGACAATGGCCGTAATAAGAGGAGCGTCATGTGCCATGCTTGCGCGCCTGCCTTTCTTTGTCTGGGAATGCGCCGCCTGTTTTATTGCCTATAGTGCCGCCGGCCCGGCCGAAAGAGGCAAAAACCGCTTTTGTTGTTTAGCCGCTTTTGCTCTACGCTGTTATTATAAAAGCAGAATCTTTATCAGTTTCTAACAGCGGCCGTTTTATACAAAAAATTTCCCCGCCGGCCGCACGAACCACATCGGCCGCGGCATTACGCCGGCCGCCGGCTTTCGGCTCAGGCGTGGCCTCTCTGCCGGTTGCGGAGGCTGAGAGCGGGAAGCGAATTGCGCCCTGAAAAGAGCCGTTTGCCCGGCCAGGCCTCATAGCGGCGCTGTTCCGACATCAGGCTACATCAGGCCGCCGGCCGCTGTTTCGCTGCTGCCTTTTGCCCTTATGAGCAATTATCATGGCGTCTTTATGGCGGCAGAAAACGATAGCCGGCAGCGTTTATTGCACAGCGCTTGCGCATATGCCCGGCCGGCTCTGCCTGCTCACACCCGCCGGTTCAATTCCCGCCGGCTCAGGTGCCGCTCTGGCTGTGTTGTCCGGCAGAGGCCAAGCCTTTTACGCGCCCCAGGCGCGCCGATAAAAGCAGAATCTTTATCCGTTTCTAACGGCGGCCGTTTTATGCAAAAAATTTCCTCACCGGCCGCACGAACCACATCGGCCGCGGCATCAGGCTAGCCGCGCCGGTTGCGGCTTTACGCCGGCTGTGCCGGCCGCCGCGGCTGCGCTGAACCAAGCTTGCCTACGGCGCAGGCGCGGCCTCTCTGCCGGTTGCAGAGGCTGAAGCCGGAAGCGGATTACGCCTTGAAAAGGAGCGTTTGACTCGGCCGAACCCAGCCTGACACAATGAGCTGAAAGGCTGTCAAGCCTTGTCTTTGATCTGCCGGCCGGCGCTGCTTGCTCACGCCCGCCGGTTCAATTCCCGCCGGCTCAGGCGCTGCCCTGGCTGTGTTGCCCGGCAGCGGCCGCTTTATCGGCCTTTTTTTGCCGATGTTTTGCCTGCCAATCGCCGAGAAAGAGTAAAATCGGCGCGGCAATAAAAATAGAGGAAGAGGTGGCAATAATAACGCCGATAACAATGGGCAGGGCAAAATTATGCACAGCCTCTCCCCCCCAAATAGCCATAGGCAGCATGGAAAGCGCAGTTGTGGTCGAGGTGAAAATACAGCGCACCAGCACCTGGTTAATCGACATATCAATAATTTCGCGCAGCGGCTTTTTGCGAAACAGGCGCAAATTCTCGCGCATTCTGTCATAAACCACCACTTTATCATTGACCGAATAGCCGACAATGGTCATTAAAGCGGCAATAGCTGTCAGATTAAAGTCAAACTGGAAGAGGGCAAAAACACCGATGAGCTTGGTTGTATCGAGAATAAGGGTGATAATAGCGCCGGCAGCAAAAAACCATTCAAACCGCCACCAGATATAAACCGTCATGGCAATGGCGGCGAGAATAACCGCCAAAAAGCCGCTGCGCGCCAGCTCTCCTGATATTTTAGGGCCGACAACCTCAGTGCGGGGAAAGCGGACATCAGGATAAAGCCGGCTTATGGCCTCTTTCACCCGGGTAACGGCGGCTGTTTGCGCTTCTTCTCCGCCATTCTGGCGCTGCAGCCGCACCATTACCGCTTTGTCTGAGCCGAGATTCTGTAAAGCGATTTCTCCCAGGTCAAGGCGAGATAAAACAAGGCGCAGCCGAGCCGGATCGGCCGGGGCGGCCGTTGCCGCTTCCACCTGAATGCCGCCTTTAAAATCAATGCCGTAATTAAGGCCGGGTTTAAAAAACAGGATTGCCGAAGCAACAGACAGCAGAATCGATACGCCAATGCCGATAAAGCGGGCATTCATAAAGCGGAAATTCGTATGCTGGGGGATAATATTAAGGAAGGAATGAATGCGCAGCACTTTTATTTTCCGCTTGCGCACAACATAATGCATAATCAGACGCACAACTGTTACATCGGTAAACAGCGAAATAATAATGCCGAGCGACATGGTAACGGCAAAACCGCGCACCGGGCCGGTGCCGAAATACCATAACAGCGATGTAGCGATAATAATGGTAACATTGGCGTCAATAATAGTGGAAAAAGCATGTTTAAAGCCGCGATCCAGCGCCGCCAGCGCCCCCGCGCCGCGCTCGCTTTCCTCCCGGATACGCTCATTGATCAGAATATTGGCGTCAACGGCAATACCGATACCCAGAATAATGCCGGCAATGCCGGGCAGGGTCAAGGTGGCGCCCAACAGGCTCAAAGCGGCAAAGGTGAGGATTGTATGCAAAGCCAGAGCAATATCGGCGATAAGCCCCCACAGGCCGTAAAGCACAAAGACAAAGGCAGCCACCAGAATAAAGCCGATAATGCCGGTATAAAGCCCCATTTTAATGGCATCGGCGCCGAGATCCGGGCCGACAGAGCGCTCTTCAATCACTTTAAGCGGCACCGGCAGAGCGCCGGCGCGCAGCAGAGCCGAAAGGGTAACCGCCTCGCCGGAGGTAAAATTGCCGGTAATCTGGCCGCGGCCATTGGGAATAACCGATTGAATAACCGGCGCTGTCAACACTTTATTATCCAGCACAATGGCAAAAGCGCGGCCGATATTGTCGCGCGATATGCGCGCAAATTCTTTGGCGCCCTCACTGTTCAGCTCAAAAGAGATCATCGGCCGGTTGGTATCCGGCTCATAAGCGGCGCGCGCATCGGTCAGCATGGCGCCGTCGAGTGAGATTTTATCTTCAATCGGGTAACGGTCGCCCGATCCTTCCTTATAATCCGGCAGAATAGAGACACCGGGCGGCGGATTGTTAAAATCTGCGCCGTTGCGCACCAGATGGAAGCTCATTTTGGCCGTAGAGCCGAGCAGGGTGCGTAATTGCGCCGGATCCTGCAGGCCGGGAACCTGCACTTGCAGCCGGTCATTGCCCACGCGCTGGATAGAAGGCTCAGACACGCCAACACTGTCTACCCGCTGGCGGACAATTTCCAGGCTCTGATCCAGCGCATTGCCGATATAATAGGCCATGGCGCCTTCTGCCAGCGCCATTTTTACGGTATCGCCTTCTTCTGTCAGGCGATAATTGTAAACAGGGGTGGAAAATGCTCCGGCTTCCAGCGGCGCAATCAGGCTTTTGAGTGTTTCAAGCGCTTTTTGCCGCGCCGCCGCATCGGGGATAGCGGCGACAACATCATCACCGATAATGCGGGTGGATTGCGCCTGAATATGCGCTGCCCGCAGCCGGCTGCGTGTCGCGTCAAGCAGGCTGCGCAGGCGATCCCGCGCCATGGCCTGGCTGTCAAGCTCCAGTTGCAGGGAAGAGCCGCCGCGCAAATCAAGGCCGAGTGTTACCCTTGTATCGGGGAAAAAGGGGATATAATGGCGGATAGCGGCAATTTGGCTTTCGCTGAACAGATTGGGCAGGGCGACAAAAAGGCCGAGAATCAGAACAATACTGTAAAAGCTGACAAGCCAACGGGGTGTGCGCATGCGATTTTACCCAAAATTCCATTGCTGGCGCCGCTGTGCCAAAGCGGCGCGTCCGGGCGGGCGGCTTTGGCAAACAGACAAAGGACGCGGCAGCCGCAGGCGATACAGGCGGCGCCCGGCAGGCTGAGCTGCCTTTGACTGCCTGCAATATCCTTTGTCTCTAGCAGGGAAAACGGCTTGAAACAAGCCGCAGGCGCGTTTTACCGCCAATAATTGACAGGAAAAAGCCGCCGGCCGATAAAAAGCCGCCGGTGATGCCTGAATCGGCCGCGCCGGCCGCCGCGCTTGCGGTTTTTCAGGCGGCCTGGCGCGGGCGGCCTGTTTTGGCCGCCTGCCGGCGCCAGAGAATAGCCGGCCGTCCCGGCAGAAAACTATTGCGGCTTTCCCCGTTTGCGCTGTTGAGGGCCGCGGTCAGGCCGGAGCTTAACAGGAGATTATGCTGCTCTTGCCGGCGGCCATAGGCCAGGCTCAGCAAAAATTCTGCCGCGCCGGCGGCGGCATTATCGTCATGCAAAGCCGCCAGCACGGCGCCGTGCTGTAAGGCTTTGCGCACGGTTTTTTGCCAGTTGCCCGGCCATTTGCGGCAAATCGTGGCGGCGCGCAAGCCGGCCAGCCGCTCGGCCTTTTCATATTGTTCGTCAAAAGGGCGCTGCTGCGGCATGCAGATAAAGGGCTTGCCCGCCGCGGCTACAGCGGAAATCAGGCAATCGCTGGCGGCTCCGGCAACAATATCGGCGCGGCAAATAAAGGATTCGATAGAATCAACCCAGCCGTGAAAATGCAGATTGGCCGGGCAAACAGCCTGCAGGCTGTGAGGGCAGTTTTGCCCGATAATGTGAATCTGCCAGTCCGGCAGGGCGCGCGCGGCCTGAGAGAGCGGGCCGGCTTCGGCGCTCATATGGCGCTTGCCGCCGGATTCCTGCCCGGTTACCAGTAATAATAGCGGTTTTTGCCGGGCCGGAACAGTATTTGCCGGGCTTCTATACCGCCCGGCGCTGTTGCCGGGTTTTGCCGCCTGCATGGTTTCGCCTTGTGTCAGGCCGGGAAAATAGCGGGAATGAGCCCGCAGCCATTGCGGCGTGGCTTCGGCTTCCAGCAAAGGGTGAAAGGGGCATAATACGGCCTCTGCCCCGGCAAAAGCGCGTAAATGCGCCGGGTCATTGCGCCGGCCGGAAAGGCGCATAAAAGCCGTTGGCACGCCTTTTATCCGGGCCAGGCTTGCCACTTCCACGCAGGAATCGATCACCAGCAGCGCCGGATTGGCGGTATCGATCCAGTCAGCCAGGCGCTGAAAATGCCGTTGCCGGTCTGAAAAAACGGTGCCGCCGGCGCCTGATGCCGCCGCCGCGCTCAGGGAGCAAGGCGCGGCGTCCGGTAAATCGACAATAGGCAGCGCTTCCGATCGTCCCCTCAGGCCGCTGCCCAGCAGGGTAAAATAATCCGGGGCCTGCCGGGCAATGGCAATAGCGCGCCGGCGATGGCCTTCACCGTGACGGTCAACATAAATGCCGATAGGCCGGTTATCGGCCGTTTGCGATTTTTTCCCGTTATATATCATAATCAATACCTGAAAAGGTGAGGCAAACTAAAGAAACAGATCAGATAAACTTCCTGCTGTGACTTTGGGCGGAATGATTATGTATTTAACGAATAAATACTAAGAAAAAGAAAAATTATTATTCAAAAATATTTAAATGCAACTTTTATATATTTATTATATTATGATAATAAATATTTTACAGGATTTTATAGCGTAAAAGAGGCAAAGGGTATATTTTTAATTTTTATAGTTTGTGCCTTTTTTTATCCATAAAGTTTGCCGATAGACAAAGCTGGCGACAATATGTCTCACCGGCGGCTGTAAAGTCGCAGGGGAGATTGGATAAAAAAGAAGAAAAATTAAGCTTTTATTAACCTTTTGCGCTTTGAGTCGCGATGGCTGCGGCGCAGTTTTGCCGCCGGTGTTCTGTATTGCGTATCCCGGCTGTCCGGCCGGGGCTGTTGGGGGCCGGGTTCTGCCGGCCTGTTAAGGCTTATAGGTGACGGGTTAAAAGTGAGGAGTCTTTTATGCGTAATGTGGATAGCGACCTGGATCGTTATAAATCGGCTGTTTTGCCGATAGAGGATAATATGTTGTCCTCAGCTCTGGAGGAAGGAGAAATCAGCCGCGAGGATTTGCAGCTTATTGATGATTTTGCCGGTTTGCCCAAAAGCCGGCAAAAAATTGTGCTGGGCATGGTTCGGCGCGGGCTGCGGCAAAAAATACTCTCTGTGCCTGAATGATTGCGGGTTTTAGAGGCCTCTTGCGGGGGGGCAATGAGGGGCAGGCTGCGGCGAGGGGGGCGCAGCGCCAAGCCGGCATTTTGTGGTGCGGACGGCGGGACTTGAACCCGCAAGATCTAAGATCGAAGGATTTTAAGTCCTTTGCGTATACCGGTTTCGCCACGTCCGCCCGGCGGCCGCTTTTTGCTGCGCAACCCGGCGAGAGGTGACACGCCGGCAGCAAAGCGGCAAGCCGCGCTATAGCAGGCGCTGCTTTTATGCGTTCCGCCCGCAATAATGTTCCTCTATCATAATTTAGGCCGGGCTGTGAAGCGTTTTTTGTCAAAAATCTGTATATAAAACGAAAACCCCGCTGCCGCGGCCGGCAATTCCTGATAACAGGGCTGCTGTTTTGTGTTGCTTTTGCCTTTATAAACGGTAAAAACAGGGGCAGGCCGGCAAGATAGCCTGGCCAGCGGATAAACAGAGTTAAAAGACAGCTATGATAAAAAAGATAATAGGCCTGTTCCTTGTCGCGCTGCCGGTTTTTGCCCTTGCCGGTCAGGCTCAGGCGCTAATGGTCTCGGATCTGCAAAAAAAGGAACTGGCGCTTTTGGTCACGCAGATCAATAATGCGGCCGCGCGGAAAGATACGGCGCCGATTATTGCAATGATGCCTGAGCGCCTTTATCAGGAAATGGCGCGGCGCCTGCATCTGAGCGAGCAGGCTTTGCAGGCCGATTTTCGCCGCTCTTTAAACGAGCAGTTTGCGCATTTGGCCGGCAGCGGTTACCGGCTTGACGGCCATGCTATCCATTATGCCGCCACGCCGGACGGCCGCTTTTATGCTCTGGTGCCGACACGGGTTGAAACCGATAAAGCGGTGATGGAATTTATGACGCCGGCTATTTATGATAATACAAAATGGCATTTGATCTATGGCGGACAAAAGACCATGCAAAACCCTGTCTTTGCCGAAATTTATCCTTATAGCGCCGATATTGTTCTGCCTGCGGTCAAAATTATAGCCAAATAAGGGCTTAAACGGGGTTTAAGCCGGCGGCCGGGCTTGCCAAGCCGGCAGGCGCAGTATAATAAAGAGAGCAAGCAAGGTTTAAGATTGTGCGCCGCGCTTTAATTGCGGGCGGCGCTGCGGTTTTTGCGGCCGCGCCGGTGCCGTGTCTCATCTCTTCGGATAAAAGGGGTGGAATTAAGCCCCGTTTAAATATGCCTTCCTTCTGACAGAAGTTTGCAAGCGCCGTTTGGCCGCCGGATCAGCCGGCAGCCCGCCGGTTTGTGTAAAGCGGCTGATACAGCGCGGCAAAGGAGCGGCTGCGCTCAGAGCCGGCTGCCGGCGCGCCGCCGCCAATATTAAGAGATAAAGAAGAAAAGAAGAGATGACAGAAAATTTACAAAAAGGTTTTGCCGCCTTGAATCTGCCGCCGGTTTTAGTAAAAAACCTGGCCGAGATGGGGGTTGTCATGCCCAAGCCTATCCAGGCTGAAACTATTGCGCCGCTCTTGCAGGGGCGTGATATTCTGGCTATTGCGCAGACAGGCTCAGGCAAAACTTTTGCTTTTGCCCTGCCGATAATGACAAAGCTTATCGGTCTTGGCGCCCGGCGCCGGCCCAAAGCGGCGGTGGCTCTGGTGCTGGTGCCGACACGCGAGCTGGCTATGCAGATAGAAGAAGCGGTGCGCCGGGCAAGCAAGAATACGCATTTGCGCCTCGGGCTGGTTTTGGGCGGGGTTTCCCGCCTGCGGCAGATAAAGCAGATGGCGGCGGGGGTGGATATGCTGATCGCCACGCCCGGGCGTTTGATGGATCATATCAAAGAAGGCAATATTGATGTGTCGCATACGCAGTTTCTGGTGCTTGATGAAGCCGATCGCATGCTGGATATGGGCTTTATCCGCGATGTCCGCGCGATAGCGGCGCGGCTGGCGCAGCCGCGGCAGACGGCTCTGTTTTCAGCCACTATGCCGAAGGAAATCAGCGCTTTGGCGGAAAGCCTGCTGCATGATCCGTTAAAAGCGGCAACGGCGCCGCAAGGCACAGTGGTCAGGCAGATTCATGAGACCGTTTATGCTGTGCCGCAAAAAGATAAAAAAGATGTTTTAACGCGTTTGCTGGCGCAGGCGGATTTTCGTTCGGTTATTGTTTTTACCCGCACCAAGCACGGGGCCGATAGTGTCGGGCGTTTTTTGGCCAAAGCCGGCTGCCCGGTTGAGGTTATTCACGGCAATAAAAGCCAGAATGCGCGCAGCCGCGCTCTGGATTGTTTCCGCCGGGGGGAGATACGGGTTTTGGTGGCAACCGATATTGCCGCGCGCGGTATTGATGTTCCCGGTATTACGCATGTTGTCAATTATGAATTTCCGATCGAGGCTGAAAATTATGTGCACCGTATTGGCCGCACCGGCCGCAATGGCGCGGCAGGCGAGGCGGTCACGCTTTATGATGCGGCGCTGGAAGCGGCGCGTCTGCGCGCGGTGGAGAAGGTAACCAGGAAAAAATTGCCCCTTACCGCTTTGCCGGTTTTGCCGCCGGCGGTTTACCCCGGCTTTGAAAGGCCGGTAACAAACAGGCCGGCTATGGCAGCCGGCCGGGGGCGGGTGGATAAAACCGCCGCTGCCCGCGGGAAAAGGCGCAACAGGCCTGTGTTCAAACCTCTGGCGGGGGTAAAAACGGCCGAGGGCGCAATAGCTGCGCCGGAAGCAGGAGAGCGGGGAGACTATTTTGCTGCCGCTGCCCGGCCCGGCCGGCGGCCGGGTAGTCGCAGCAATCGGCCGGGCCGGCGGGCAAGAGCGGCAAAAACTTTCGGTGAAGAGGGGAGAGACGAGCCGGGCCGGGGAGAAAAATCCCGGCCGCATCAGGCTGCGCCGCAGGCGCGCCGCGCCGCGCGTCATAAGGCTGCGGCTAATCTGCCCATACCTGCCGGGGCATCGCCAAAGCCGCATTGGCGGAGCGGGCGTAAATAGGCTATAATCAGCCATGCGCTGCCATAATTGGGGAAAGGCGTAATGAAGCAGAAGAAACAGGCGCGCTTTTTGCCGGCGCGCGTCACCTTTCTGGAAATGCGGGCCTTTTCGCCGCGCCGCTCAGCGCCGCTTGTTACGGCTCCGGGCGGGCGCTCTCTGGCGCTTATGCGGGCAGAACATTGCCCGCCGCATTTTTATCGCTATTTATATGAGCATATAGGGCGGCCGCATCATTGGCTTATGCGCCGCCGCCAGAGTGATGCGGCGCTGGCGGCCGTTTTACAGGCTGATACCACATATTTGCAGATTTTATATTGCGGCGGCTGCCCGGCCGGCTTTGCCGAAACCCTGTTGCGGCAAAAAGGCGATAAAAGCGAGGCTGAGCTGCTCTATTTCGGCCTGTTGCCGGATTATCAAGGTTTGGGGCTTTCCCGTTTTTTCCTTGATGAAGTTGTTCAGGCTGTCTGGGCCGGCGCAATAGATATAATGCGGGTTCAGACCAATTCGCTCGATAATCCGCGCGCTTTGCAGCTTTATCAGCAAGTGGGCTTTGTTCCGGTTGCGGTAAAAAATGTAGAAATTGAAGCCTGGGATTAGCCAAAACAGCCGGTTTTCACGCCGCCGGGCGGTGCCGGGGCCGCAGAGCGCCATACGGCACCTGTTCTCTGCGGCTTTGGCAGCGCGCCTTAACGCCGCGCTTTTATATAAACAGCAATGCAGCTTTGTTTCATGCCTCGCAAACCGCTTCTATGCCGCCGGGCGCGGCCGATAGTAATGGCCAAATACGCATAAGCGCGCGGCCAGACTGCTTTTGCCAAGGCATAGGCTCAAACAGCAGCGGCAAACAGCTACAGAGCGCTTTGCAAGCATCATTTCCTTTCAGCCTGCCTCCGGCGCGCGCGACCGGCAAAAGCAAAAAGGCAACAAAAACAGGCAAGATAAAAAGCTGATAAGCAAACGGAAAATGGCTCCCCGGGCCGGATTCGAACCAGCGACCAACCGGTTAACAGCCGGTTGCTCTACCGCTGAGCTACCGGGGAACAATGCTGAGCAAACAGCGTTTCCTGCCTATAGCAAACAAAACCCGGCTTTGCCAAGGGGGGAATGTGTAAATTCACAAAAATAATTCTTATAGCCGCCGAAGAGGGCGGCCGCCTGTGCAGAAAACAGCCGGGCTTTGATAAAAATCAGCGGGAGAGACAAACACGGCTTGACCTTTTGCCGGCATTCCCTTATTGCTGGGCCATGCTTATCGGCCTCATGGCGGAATGGTTACGCAGAGGACTGCAAATCCTTGTATCCCGGTTCGATTCCGGGTGAGGCCTCCAATCTGTTTTTTCTGCCCGGCTGTGTTGCTTATGTGCGGTGCCTGCCTTGTTGTTGTAAACAGCCGCCGCGCGCCCGGTTCAGCTTGGCTATACTTGCTATAAAGCGGCTTGTTCTGTGCTTTATTAACAGAATGCGTGATTATTCTGTTAATCTTTTGGTTAAGCGCTTGTTTACTTTTTGCCAAAGCCCGGGCGCCTGTGCTAGATTTAACAAGCGGAAAAACGGCTTTTGCCGCCGTGTGTCTGATTTTTTAAGAATGCGGGCGGTTTTACCGTCTGGGGGGGGAGGCCGCGCGCTGGTGCGGCGGGCGTAAAAGGGGTTTGGCTGATGGAAGTGGATTTTACGCGTTTGCGGCAAAGAATGGTGGATAGCCAGCTAAGACCGGTTGATGTAACCAGGCTCCCTGTTCTTTCGGCTTTTCTCGCTATGCCGCGTGAGCTTTTTGTGCCGGATAACCGGCGCAATGCGGCCTATGCCGATGGCAGTGTGCCGGTGGCGGCGGCCAAAGCCGGGCAGCCTGCCCGCTATATGATGCCGGCTGCCGCTTTGGCGCAGCTTATCCAGCTTGCCGATATTGGCAGCGATGATTTTATTCTGGATATTGGCGCGGCGACCGGTTACGGCGCGGCGCTGATGGCCGAGCTTGGCAGCGCCGTTGTCGCGCTGGAATGTGATGATGAGCTGGCCGCCTTTGCGGAAAAGCTTTTTGCCGCCCATAAATGTGAAAATATAACTGTGGCAAAGGGTGATTTGCCGCAGGGTTGGACAGCGCAGGCGCCTTATGATGTTATTGTGCTGGAAGGGTCGGTAGATTTTGTGCCCAAACCGCTTTTTGCCCAGTTGCGTGAAGGCGGCCGCCTGGTCGCTGTGGAAGGCCGGGGCAATGCGGCTATTGCCTGGCTTTATGAGCGGGAAGAAGGGGTTGTCTCGCGCCGGCGGGGTTTTAACCTGGCGCTTTATCCTTTGCCCGGCTTTGCCGAAGAGGCTGTGTTTACTTTTTAGTTACCTGCCGCGCCTATAAGGCGGTAGAATTTGGAGCAGCGTGTAATTTAGCGTTTTTTATTGCATTTTTGCCGATGGCCTGTATAAAGCCCGGTATTTTTGGCCAGCGGCAAGGCTGAAACTCGTAAAGATTTTGTCGGGTCGGCGTGGGTTCTGAATGTTATGATAAAAAGATTGTTGGGAGTATTGCTGTTATCCGGTGCGGCTTTGGTGCCGGCGTGGCCGGCTCTTGCCGAAAATTTGCGCGGCGCTCTGACCAAAGCCTATACGAATAACAGCGCCCTCAACTCCGATCGGGCTTCTGTTCGGATTTATGATGAAGATGTGGCTATCGCCAAATCCGGCTACCGCCCTTATATTAACGGTTTCGGCTCATATTCCCGCGGGCGCAGTGCGACAACAACATTTTATACTACGGCGGGAGCTATCGGCATTCAGCTCAGCCAGAAAATTTTTGACGGCTTTGTGACCAAAAACTCAGTGGCCGCTGCCAAGACACAGGCGCAGGCGCAGCGGGAATATTTGCGCAATAGCGAGCAGAATTTGCTGTTTGCCGCAGTGGAAGCCTATGCCGATGTTTATGCCGCCCGCCGGATCGCCGCTTATCGGGCGGAAAATCTGGCGGCTCTGGAAGAGCAGGTGCGATCCGATAAAGCCAAGCTGGAAGTAGGAGACGGCACCCGCACCGATCTGGCGCAATCGGAAGCGCAGCGCTCTCAGGCGGTATCGCAGCTTTCGCAGGCGCGGGCCGATGTAAAATCAAAGGAAGCAACCTATCGCCGGATTGTCGGTGAGCCGGCGGGCGCGCTGGATCCGCCGCCGGCCTCTGCCGGCCTGCCGAAAACGCTGGATCAGGGGTTTTATATTGCCGCGATGGTGCACCCGGCGATCTTGTCGGCCAAATATGCGGTTGATGCGGCCGCTTATAATGTTAAAACCAAAGAAGGCGCTTTATTGCCGAGTGTTGACGCTACGGCAAGCACCTCTTATACGGATATTTATAACGGCCCGACTACCGGCCAGGGGCGTGCCAATTCTATCGGCCTGACTTTGAATGTGCCGGTATATCAGGGCGGTTCCTTGTCGGCGCAGGTGCGCCAGTCCAAAGAGCAGTTGGGGCAGGCGGAAATTCAGGTCGATTCCATTCGCGATCAGGTGCGTGAGCAGCTGGTTTCCGCCTGGTCGCAGCTGGAAGGGGCGCGCTCAGCCGCTTATGCCTATCGCGACAGTGTTGCCGCCGGCAAAATAGCGCTTGAAGGCCGGGTTCAGGAAAATATTGTCGGCCAGGCTACGACTTTAGATGTGTTAAATTCCCGCTCTATGCTGATTGATGCGGAAGTCGGGCTGGTTAATGCCGAGCGTGATCTGCTTGTTGCCGGCTATGCGGTGAAAGTGGCGCTTGGCGGTATGGGCGCTGTTGCTTTGGGGCTGCCGGTGCGTCTTTATGATCCCAAAGAACATTATAATGCCGTGCGCAATCAGGTAATCGGCGTAAACACGCCGGACGGGCGCTAAGGCGGCCGCTGCCGGCGATATTATGCGGCTCTTTTGGGCTGCCTGCGCGTTTTATGCCGGCTTGAGCCGGCAGCCTGCGGGGTGGTGCGCGCTGTCTTTTTTGGCCTTTGCCCGGCGGCCGGGCTGTATTTACCTTTTGATAAGTTAAAAAAGGCTGTTCTTGTTAGTTTTTTTTTAATATTCTTGCTAAATGCAGGGTTTCAGGCCGATTCGGTTTATCGCTTGAGCCGGCAGAGCTTTGCGGGCGAGGCGTTTTTCTGCGTTTTGACAGGTCAGGCCTGAGCAGTTCAAGGACGGTGCGCGTTTTCTTGGCGAATTTAAGGTTGGATAGATTCTTATGGCACAAAATTCAGACGCATTACAAGAACCCAGCATGGACGAGCTTTTGGCGTCGATCCGGGAAATAATAGAAGAAAATACCGGATCTGCGCCGCAGGAAGGGGCGGCTCAGAGTGCCGCTAATGCTGTCCGGCCTGCCCAGAACGGCAGTAATGCCTCAATGCAGGTGCGCAATCACGACACGACAATGCCCAATTTGAAGCAGGATATACGCTTGCGTGACGGCGGCGCTGCGCCAATGCGGCCGGGCGGCGGCTATAATAATGCCGCTCAGGGGGGGTATAATGGCGGGCGGGATCCTGCTTTTTCGCCTAATGCTTTCCCCGGGGCGGCCAATGCCCATGCGGCGCCGGCGCGCGGCCTTGGCAATAATGCCGGGAATGCCGGGCGCAATGGTTTTCCCGCGCCGGATTCTATGAACGCTCTGGCTGAGCGCATAGGTTTGCACCGCAACAATGCCGCCGCTGCGGCAGAAAGCTATGCCCGGCCTTATCAGCCGGATAATAATGCCTCTCCTTTGCCGCCTTTTGCGGCTGCTCCGGCGCATGGCGGCCCGGCGGCGCAACCGCGCCCTTACCCCTCGGCTCAAGCGGCCTGGCCGCACAATAGCGGGCCGATGAACCCTAATGGCAGCCCGGTAAATAACGGGCCGGCAATGCCTAATAACGGGGTTATGCGCCCGCGCCTCAACCCGGCGGCCGGTGAAGCTGAGTTCCGCCATAATAATGCCGCCCGGCCCGGCCGGCTGCCGCCGGCAGAAGCTAAAGCCGGCCAGGCTGCGCGGCCGGCAATGGAGCCTGAGCGCGCCGGCGGCGACAGGCCGGCGGGCGATGGTCATTTTATGGCTAAACATATATTTGGCGCTGATTTTGACAAAAATCTTCCGGCTGATGTTGAGCATTCTACAGAAAATTTGCTGCGCCCCTTTATTGCTCAGTGGCTTGATGAGCATTTCCGTAATTTGTTTGAGAAAATTTTGCGGGAGGAAGTGCAGCGTTTCATGCAATCCATGCGCCGCGGCTAAGTTTTTGCCGCTCAACAAGCCGGCAGGCGCCTGGAGAGGGGGGAGCGCTTTTTCGGGCGCTATAGCCGTTAAAGCCGCCTTTGGGGCCTTGGGTTGGTTTTGGGTGAGTTATCGCTGATGAGGCAAGCTTTGCGCCTGTTCAGCGCAGCAGCTTGCTGCCCGGCAAAAGCGGCAGAAGAGCCGCCGGCCGCGGCCGCAGCGGTGCTGCCGGGTGGGGGCTGCCGCTTTGGCCGGCCGCCATGTGATTCGCTTTTTGCTCTCTGTTGCAGTCTGGCGAATCAGGATTCCTGCTGTCTTTAGCTGCTCTCGCTCATCTTTGCCCCGGCGGGGCCGTTTTTGCTGTCACCCGGCCGTTTTTTGTTTTGCCTGCGGTTTTTGTTGATAATAGGCCTTAACACTGCTCTGTTCCTCTGCCTCTTTTTTGCTCATATTTAAAGCATGAGACAGCCCGCTTTCGGCTTTATCGGCCGATTTTTGCCGCTCAGCAGACCGGCTGGCCGGTTGAGAAAATTTTCCCGCGCGTCAGCCTCTTGCCTTTTAGCCGGGCTTGCCGTTATAGATAAAGCTTGTATTGGCGGCGCAAAGCGTAATCAGGTTCACACAATGCTCGATAAAACATATGATCCGAAGGCTATAGAGCCGCATATCACCAGTTTATGGGAAAAGCAGGAAGCTTTTAAAGCCGGCGCCGGCGCTCAGCCCGGGGCGGAAAGTTTTTCGGTGATGATTCCGCCGCCCAATATTACCGGATCGCTGCATATGGGGCATGCGCTTAATGCCACAATTCAGGATATTCTGGTGCGCTTTGCCAGAATGCAGGGTAAAAATGTGTTGTGGCAGCCGGGCATGGATCATGCCGGCATTGCCACGCAAATGGTGGTAGAGCGCCGGCTGGCGGCAGCGGGCGAGCCTTCCCGTCAGGCCATGGGGCGGGAAAAATTTATTGAGCATATCTGGCAATGGCGCGAGCGCTCAGGCGGCCGGATTGCTCATCAGCTTCGCCGGCTGGGAGCCTCCTGCGATTGGTCGCGTGAGCGTTTTACCATGGATAGCGGTTTGTCACAGGCGGTTGTGACGGTGTTTGTAACATTATACAAGCAGGGTCTTGTTTATAAAGATCGGCGGCTGGTAAATTGGGATCCGCAGCTTTTGACCGCTATTTCGGATCTGGAGGTAGAGCAGCGGGAAGTGCAGGGGCATCTCTGGTATCTGCGCTATGCTTTGGAAGGCCGGGTTTTTGACCCTGAAGATTCTGCAACTTTTATCACTATTGCCACTACCCGGCCGGAAACTATGCCGGGTGATGCGGCTATTGCCGTCAACCCGGAAGATGAGCGCTATAAACATCTTATCGGCAGCTATGCGCTTTTGCCGTTTGTCGGCCGCCGGCTGAAAATAATCGCCGATGATTATGCCGACAGCGCCGCCGGCAGCGGCGCCGTAAAAATAACGCCGGCGCATGATTTCAACGATTTTGAAATTGGCCGCCGCCATAATCTGCCGCTTATTCGTGTCTTGAATGAGGCTGCGCGGCTGGATTTGCGCGCTAATGAGGATTTTTATCAGGGGCTGGAAAAGCATGCCGCCTTGCAGCAATTTGTCGCGGCGCTGGACGGGCAGGAGCGTTTCAGCGCGCGCAAAAAGCTGCTTGCCATGCTGGAAGAAGCAGGGCATTTGGCAAAAACCGCGCCGCATAAACATATGGTGCCGCATGGCGATCGCGGCGGCGTGCCGATTGAGCCGATGCTGACCGAACAATGGTATGTCAATGCGGCGCATCTGGCCAAACCGGCGCTGGCGGCCGTGCGCCGCGGCAAGATCAAATTTGTGCCGCAAAACTGGGAAAAAACCTATTATAACTGGCTGGAGAATATTCAGCCCTGGTGCATTTCCCGCCAATTATGGTGGGGGCACCGAATCCCCGCCTGGTATGCGGAAGACGGCACAATTTTTGTTGAAAAGACAGAGGCGGAAGCGGCGGCGGCGGCGCGGGCGCATTTTGGCCGGGAGGTGCCGCTGCGGCGCGATGAAGATGTGCTGGATACCTGGTTTTCTTCGGCTTTATGGCCGTTTGCCACTTTGGGCTGGCCGGCAAAGACGCCGGAGCTGGCGCGCTATTATCCGACCAATGTTCTGGTAACCGGCTTTGATATTATCTTTTTCTGGGTCGCGCGCATGATCATGGCCGGGCTGCATTTTATGGATAATGCGCCGCCTTTTCATACGGTTTATGTGCATGCTTTGGTGCGCGACAAATATGGCGCGAAAATGTCTAAATCCAGGGGCAATGTTATCGACCCGCTGGATCTGGTTGAAGATTACGGCGCAGACGCGCTGCGCTTTACTTTGGCCGTTATGGCAGCGCAAGGCCGCGATGTGAAGCTTGATCCGGCGCGTATTGCCGGTTATCGCAATTTCGCCACCAAATTGTGGAACGCTACCCGCTTTGGCCAGATGAATGCCATGTCTTATAGCGCCGGCTTTAACCCCGAAGCGGTAAAAGCGGCCGTTAATCGCTGGGTTTTGAGTGAATTAACACAAACGCAGGCGGCTGTGAGCGGGCATATTGCGGCTTTTCGCTTTAATGAAGCGGCGGCTGCGCTTTATCATTTTGTCTGGCACAGTTTTTGCGATTGGTATCTGGAGCTTTCCAAACCGGTTTTGCAGGAGGAACATCACCCGGATCTGGCAGAAACCCGCGCTTGTCTGCTTTATTGCCTGGAGCAGATTTATAAAATGCTGCACCCGTTTATGCCGTTTATTACCGAAGAATTATGGGAAAAAACAGCCGCCAAAGGGCAAAGCCGGCGGCAATGTCTGGCTCTGACAGCCTGGCCGCAGCCTGTTTTTTATGATAAAAAGGCGGCAGCCGATATTAACCGGCTGGTTGAGCTGATTACGGCATTGCGCTCTTTGCGGGCGGAAATGCGTGTGCCGGCGGCAAAAGCGGCGCCTTTGGTGGTATTGGCGGCCGATAGCAAGGCGCAAAAATGGTTGAAACGGCACGAATCGGCGCTAAAAAAGCTGGCGCGCGTTGAAGAGCTGGTTTTCGCCGCTAAAGCGCCCCGGCAAGCGGTGCAGATTATCGTGCAGGGCGTGCTGTATTATTTGCCGCTTGGCGTGCTGATCGATATTGCGGCAGAAAAAGCGCGGCTGGAAAAAGAGCTGGCGAAGATCGGGGATACTATTACGAAATCTCAGAAACGCCTTGATAATAAACAATTTATGGCCAATGCCCGGCCTGAGGTGATTGCCGCTGAGCGGGAGCGTCTGGCGGAACAGGAAGAAAGCCGCAGCAAAACAGAGCAGGCTTTGGCGCGCATTGCGGCCGCCTGAAAGCCTGCCCCGGCCTGCAATGCCTGCTGTGCCGGATTGGGGTTGGGCAAGGGGGAAGGGGGGCGGCGGTTTATTATGTGATGCAGGCTTTGGCGCCGGAAGCAGGGGGAGAAAGTTCGGGCGCGCTGATCGGCCGGGCGGGTTTGCGAGCCTTGTCCGGGGCGATTCGGGCACCGTTGCGGGCCATGGCGGCGGCATTCCGGCTGGAGCGGGCTTTTAGGGTCTGAGCAAAAACCTTGATCCGGTGGCCGGCTTGCCCGGCCTGGCTTTGATGTCCGCCGCAGCGGTGAGTCGGAGCAGGCGGATATTTTCCGGCGGCCGGCGAGGGCAGTTTTGCGGCGCGCATTGCGGCCGCCTGAAAGCCTGCCCCGGCTTGCAATGCCTGCCGGGCCGGTTTGGGCTTGGGCAAGGGGGCGGCTGTTTATGATGTGATACAGGCTCTGGCGCCGGAAGCAGGGGGAAATTTCGGGCGGCTGATCGGCCGGGCGGGTTTGCGAGCCTTGTCAGGAGCGATCCGGGCGCGTTGCAGGCCATAGCGGCAGCATTCCGGCTGGAGCGGGCTTTTAGGGCCTGGGCAAAAACCCTGAGCCGGTTTGCCCGGCCCGGCTTTGAGGCCCGCCGCAGCGGTGAGTCGGAGCAGGCGGATATTTCCCGGCGGCCGGCGAGGGCAGTTTTGCGGCGCGCATTGCGGCCGCTGCCGGGGCTTGATTCGCCGGCGGTCTGGCGCTTTTACCCTTTTATCGCTTTAATGATTAAGAATTTTGGACAAAAAGTCACGGGCGCGCGGAGTGCGGCCCCCCATATTGGTGAAAAATTCTTCACTTGGACAATCTTCCAGAATTTCGCCTTTATCCATAAAGACAACGCGCTTGCTCACTTTGCGGGCGAAACCCATTTCATGCGTTACGCAAACCATGGTCATGCCGTCCTCTGCCAGGCTCACCATAACATCAAGCACTTCCCCCACCATTTCCGGGTCAAGGGCGGAAGTCGGCTCATCAAACAGAATCACTATGGGATCCATGGTCAAAGCGCGGGCAATAGCCACCCGCTGCTGCTGCCCGCCGGAAAGCTGGGCCGGATATTTCTCCTTATGCTCCAGCAGCCCGACCCGGCGCAAATAATGGCAGGCTTTTTCTTCTGCCGCCTGTTTGGAGCGTTTAAGAACCTTGATCTGGGCAATCGTCAGGTTTTCCATCACGGATAAATGCGGAAACAGCTCAAAATGCTGAAAAACCATGCCGACATGGCTGCGCAATTTCGGCAGATTGGTTTTTTTGTCGTGAATAGCGGTATTATTGACCCAGATCTCACCGGCCTGTATCGGCTCCAGCGCATTGATTGTTTTGATAAGAGTAGATTTGCCTGAGCCTGAGGGGCCGCAAACGACCACAACTTCACCTTTGTCAATAGTCAGGGAACAATCTTTCAGAACCTGAAAATTGCCATACCATTTATTGACATGCTTCATTGTAATCATATGCTGTGCCATATAGTCTCCCGTCAGGCGCGCCGGATCCGCAATACAGGCTGAGGGGCGCATAATCCGCCTGCCTTTGCCCGCCGGCCCGGCCAAAATAGCGATTTTGTTTTTGCAAGTCCAGCCTTTGCGCCGGCTCGGCCTGTTTTTACGGTTTTACCGCTCCGGTCAAGAGCAAAAAAGCTGTTAATCGGCAATTTCTGCCCAGACAGGCACATGATCGGAGGCTTTCTCCCAGCCGCGCATATCTTTTTGCGCAAAAGCATGGCGCAGCCTGTCTGCCGCTTCCGGCGAAAGCAGCATATGATCAATGCGAATGCCGTTATTTTTCGGCCAGGCAGCCGCCTGATAATCCCAGAATGTATAGGCGTGTTCTTTTGTTACAGCGCGCAGGGCATCGGTCAGCCCGAGATGGCATATTTTATGAAAAGCCCGGCGCGCGGGCGGTAAAAAGAGAGCATCACGCTGCCATTGTTCCGGCCGGGCCGCATCTTGCGCAGCGGGAATCACATTATAATCGCCGGCGAGAACAAATCCTTCTTCAAGCGCCAGACGCTGCCGGGTAAAATTGTAAAGCCGCTCCAGCCAGGAAAGCTTATAGGCATATTTTTGGCTGAAAGGCGTCTTGTCTGTCGCTGCTTCCGCCGTATCCCAAACGGGGTTGCCATTGGGCAAATAGAGCGAAGCTACCCGAATCGCCCGGTTTTTCAGCGAATAAACAGCCTCAATAAAACGGGCCTGCGGATCTTCTTCCGCCTCTTCCGGCTGCGGCAGCCCGCGGGTTACTTCCTCCGGCCGCATTTTAGACAATAAGGCAACGCCGTTAAAGCTTTTTTGCCCGTGTGTTTCCACATAATAGCCTAAATCTTCAATCGGCCCGCGCGGAAAAAGAGCGTCTGTTGATTTAATTTCCTGCAGGCAGACAATATCAGGCTGATCTTTCTGCAGCCATAACAGCAAATTATCCAGCCTGGCCTTGATACCGTTAATATTCCATGTTGCGATTCGCATAATATCTGCCCCGCAATGAGACGCTTTTCCCGCCGGAGTCCCTGCCGGAGCGATAAAAAGCGCCAATAGACGCGCAAAACCGGGCGTTTGCCCGGCCGGCCGCCGCGCTTAGTGTATAAGGCCTATTTAGAACAAAACAGAAGAAAATACACAAGGAAAATAGCGATAACGGTCAAAACATAGGGCAATTAAAGCCGTTAGCGGCCAAAAAGGCTTACGTTTGGCAGTTTTTCAGCGCAAAGGGCTTGACGCAAGCCGCTTGCCGCGCTAAGAGAACAGCATTGAACTTGCTGTGAGGCAAAATATGTTCGCTGCGCCATGCGGCGAATTGCGCCTCAAACAGAGTTGATTTTACAATTCAGGTGGGACATGCCGTTCACATGAAGCCTGAGGCTTCCTCTGTTTTGGAGCAAATCGCATAGTGGGAGATTTGCTCGTTTTCGTGTATGTATCATAAGTTAACCCTGTGGGGTGAGAGTTCTTTTGAATAAAGGAAGGTTGAATGCCTACCGTAAACCAGTTAATTCGCAAGCCGCGCAATGCGCCGGTAAAGCGTAACAAGGTTCCTGCTCTTCAGGAAAATCCGCAAAAGCGCGGCGTTTGCACTCGTGTTTATACGACAACGCCCAAAAAGCCGAATTCGGCTCTGCGTAAAGTGGCTAAAATTCGCCTGACCAACGGTTTTGAGGTGATTGGCTATATTCCCGGTGAGGGGCATAACCTGCAGGAGCACTCTGTTGTTATGATCCGCGGCGGGCGTGTCAAGGATTTGCCGGGTGTGCGTTATCATATTATTCGCGGTGTTCTTGATACGCAGGGTGTCAAAAACCGCAAGCAGCGCCGTTCCAAATATGGCGCCAAGCGTCCGAAGTAAGTGAGAGGTTGAATTATGTCTCGTCGCCATAGAGCTGAGAAGCGTGAAGTCAATCCGGATCCCAAATTTGGAGATGTGATTCTCACAAAATTTATGAATGCCGTTATGTTTGACGGTAAAAAGTCGGTCGCTGAGCGTATTGTTTATGGCGCTCTTGATCATGTTGCGCATAAAGCGAAAACAGATTCTCTGGTTTTATTCCATCAGGCGCTGGATAATGTCTCGCCGCATGTGGAGGTGCGCTCTCGCCGTGTCGGCGGCGCTACGTATCAGGTTCCGGTTGATGTGCGGCCGGAGCGGCGTCAGGCGCTGGCTATTCGCTGGCTTATCAATGCGGCGCGCTCGCGTAATGAGACAACTATGGTTGATCGCCTTTCCGGTGAGCTGATGGATGCCGCCAATAATCGCGGCGCTGCCGTCAAAAAGCGTGAAGATACGCACCGCATGGCAGAGGCCAATCGCGCATTTTCGCATTATCGCTGGTAGTAAGGCTGTAAATTAGGGTAGGGCAATGGCTCGCGAATATAAAATTCAGGATTATCGTAATTTCGGTATTATGGCGCATATTGATGCCGGTAAAACAACAATGACCGAGCGTATTTTGTTTTATACCGGCAAGAACCATAAAATCGGTGAGACGCATGATGGCGCCTCGACGATGGATTGGATGGCGCAGGAGCAGGAGCGCGGCATTACTATTACCTCGGCTGCGACAACAACGTTCTGGCAGGGGCGGGACGGTAAAAAACGGCGTTTTAATATTATCGATACGCCCGGGCATGTGGATTTTACGATTGAAGTTGAGCGTTCCCTGCGGGTTCTGGACGGCGCTATTGCCTTGCTTGATGCTAATGCCGGGGTGGAGCCGCAAACAGAGACAGTATGGCGCCAGGCGGAAAAATATCGCGTGCCGCGTATGGTTTTTGTCAATAAAATGGACAAAATCGGCGCCGATTTCTACCGCAGCGTAGAAATGGTTGAGTCGCGTCTTGGGGCCAAAGCGCTTGTTGTGCAGTTGCCGATTGGTGCGGAAAATGATTTTTCCGGTGTGATTGATCTGATTGCAATGAAGGCTCTCACCTGGGACGGCAATATTGGTTCGCCGGCTGAGATTGGGGAGATTCCTGCCGATATGCAGGCCAAAGCGGCAGAATATCGGGAAAAAATGGTAGAAATGGCGGTTGAGGTAGATGAAGCCGCTATGGAAGCTTATCTGGAAGGCAAGGAATTTCAGCCTGAAGAATTGCGCGCCCTTATTCGCAAGGGGACAATAGCAGTTGAATTCCACCCGATTATGTGCGGCACGGCCTTTAAAAATAAAGGTGTGCAGCCTTTGCTTGATGCCGTTGTTGATTTCCTGCCGGCGCCGATTGATGTGCCGGCCATTGCCGGCATTGATGTTAAAAGCGGAGAGGAGACGACTCGTGAATCGTCTGATGAAGCGCCGCTTTCTATGCTGGCCTTCAAAATAATGAATGATCCTTTTGTCGGCTCTCTGACCTTTTGCCGTGTTTATTCCGGTAAATTGGAAAAAGGTGTGTCGCTGCAAAATACGGTTAAGGAAAAACGCGAGCGTATCGGTCGTATGCTGCAAATGCACTCTAATTCGCGTGAAGATATTGATGAGGCTTTTGCCGGTGATATTGTTGCGCTTGCCGGGCTGAAGGAAACGACAACCGGCGATACGCTGTGTGATCCGCTAAAGCCGGTTATTCTTGAAAGAATGGAGTTTCCGGAGCCGGTGATTGAGATCGCCATTGAGCCGAAAACCAAGGCCGATCAGGAAAAGATGGGTATAGCGCTTAATCGTCTGGCGGCGGAAGATCCGTCTTTCCGGGTGAAATCTGATGAAGAATCCGGGCAGACTATTATTGCCGGCATGGGTGAGCTGCATCTTGATATTATTGTAGATCGCATGCGGCGTGAATTTAAGGTTGAGGCGAATATTGGTCAGCCGCAGGTTGCCTATCGTGAGACGATTACCCGCCAGGCCGAGATCGATTATACGCATAAGAAACAGTCCGGCGGGTCCGGTCAGTTTGCGCGGGTTAAAATTGTCTTTGAGCCGCATGAAGGCGAAGATTTTATTTTTGAATCCAAAATTGTCGGCGGCGCAGTTCCGAAGGAATATATACCGGGCGTGCAAAAGGGTATTGAGAGCGTTATGGGGGCAGGGCCTTTGGCCGGTTTTCCAATGCTGGGTGTGAAAGCAACATTGATTGACGGCGCTTATCATGATGTCGATTCCTCCGCTTTGGCTTTTGAAATTGCTTCCCGGGCGGCTTTTCGTGAAGGCGCTCAAAAGGCCGGAGCGCAATTATTAGAGCCTATAATGAAGGTTGAGGTGGTAACGCCTGATGATTATATGGGTGATGTAATTGGCGATCTTAATTCCCGGCGCGGGCAAATCGCGGGGACAGAGGCGCGCGGCGTGGCAACTGTTGTTAATGCTATGGTGCCTTTGGCCAATATGTTTGGTTATGTTAATACATTGCGTTCTATGAGCCAGGGGCGGGCGCAATATACCATGCAGTTTGACCATTATGAGCCTGTGCCGGCTGCCGTTGCGCAGGAGATTCAGAAGAAATACGCGTAATCTTTTGATTATGTTGTGAAATTTAACATTGCCCTTTAGGGATTTATATGGAGAGCTCAAATGTCGAAGAGCAAGTATGAGCGGAACAAGCCGCATGTTAACATAGGGACGATAGGCCACGTTGATCACGGCAAGACGACGTTGACAGCGGCGATTACGAAATATTTTGGTGAGTTTCGGGC
>Ga0157360_1000082_pt1 | contig 51959 bp, 55 predicted proteins | sample AttlaeALBM1_FD_111483 | JGI IMG/M metagenome (GOLD analysis project Ga0157360, IMG submission 111483) | Fungus gardens microbial communities from leaf cutter ant in Ribeirão Preto, State of São Paulo, Brazil - Atta laevigata ALBM1 | ecosystem: Host-associated > Fungi > Mycelium > Unclassified ...
CGCAGGTTTCAGGTACCTGTGTCCGCAAGGACGTGGAAGTTCGAGTCTTCTTCTGGGCACCATACGAAAAACGGAAAAGCCGACGAGAAATCGTCGGCTTCCGTTTTTTCTAGCCCCAGGGTTCCGACATCATGGCCGCAGCGAGTGCTTCAATCCATCTCTATGATGGTGACCTTCCCGATGATTTCGATCTCGGCCCCGTCGTTGCCGTCGACACAGAGGCAATGGGCCTCAATCCTCATCGTGACCGCCTTTGTCTTGTGCAGCTTTCTGCCGGTGACGGCGAAGCGCATCTTGTCCAGATCCGTCCCAGATTACTGGGCGGCCGTTATGAGGACTGCCCCAATCTCAAGGCATTGATATCCGATGAGAGCGTGACCAAGCTGATGCATTTTGCACGCTTTGACGTCGCCCTGCTACAACATGCGCTGGGTATTACCGTATCACCTGTTATCTGCACAAAAATCGCCGCCCGACTGGTGCGCACTTTTACTGACCGTCACGGTCTGGCGCATCTTTGCCGTGAGCTTCTGGGCGTTGATCTTGCCAAGCAGCAGCAGACTTCCGACTGGGGCTCCGAAACACTTACCCCCGAACAACTCAGCTACGCAGCCTCGGATGTCCTGCATCTGCACGCGCTCTGGGCCAAACTCGAAGCCCTGCTGATTCGTGAAGGACGGCGGGAGCTGGCACAGGCCTGCTATGACTTCCTGCCTGCACGTGGGCGCCTGGATATCCTGGGTTATGAAGAGCCTGATATCTTTTCTCACCGCGCCTGATTACCTGACCGGACGCATCATGCGTCCCGGTCAGACACATCCAGATATTCCCGGGATCATAGCGAAACGCCACAGAAAGGCCTTGCTCAGATGGGACTGGGTGATTGACCTCAGGCCAGCAAAGCGGGAAGAGAACGCATGACCGAGCTTCCCTCATCCGGTTCGCGGAGCGTGACCGATCCGGAATACGGCCCCGGCGCCGCACTTGATAGCGCCTGTGCCACCCTTTCCGCAGAAATCACGGGCCTGTCGGCGTTGAAAACCGCCCTTATGATCCCCGATATGCTGGGCCATTCCTTCACCGAGGCCGTTGCATTGATCGCCCGCACCAAGGGGCGCGTTGTTGTCTCCGGGATCGGCAAGTCCGGCCATATCGGCAAGAAGATCCAGGCGACCTTTGCTTCCACTGGTACGCCCTCGTTTTTTGTACATCCTGCCGAGGCCGCCCATGGCGATCTTGGCATGATCGATGTCCAGGACGCGCTTTTGCTACTCTCCCAGTCTGGTGAAACCAGTGAGCTGGCAGCGCTGCTCGAACATGCGGCCCGTCATGCCCTTCCGGTGATCGGTATGACCTCTGCGCCAGCCTCCACCCTTGCGCGGGCCAGCAGCGTTGTCCTGTGCCTGCCGCGCGCGCGCGAAGCCTGTCCGATGGGGCTCGCACCGACCACCAGCACCATCATGCAACTTGCTCTTGGCGATTCACTCGCCATCGCCCTGCTGGAACGTAGGGGATTTACCGCAAATGATTTCAGCGCCTTCCATCCCGGGGGCCAGCTTGGGGCGCTGCTCAAGCCGGTCCGCAAGCTCATGCATGTCGGCAATGCCATGCCGCTTGGCACGGCCAGCATGACGCTTTCGGATGTCATCATGGAAATGACACGCAAGGCATTCGGCTGCATCGGGATTATTGATGAAACCGGGGCACTGATCGGTCTGGTAAGCGATGGCGATCTGCGTCCTGCCCTGACGCGCAATCTCGATACAACGACAGCAGGCGAGATCATGAATCGCGACCCGATCACCACAAAAGGTGACATACTCGCTCAGGAGGTCGTTCACCTGATGACGGCACGACGCAAAGCGATCAATAGTCTCTTTATCCTTGACGATGACCGGCACCCTCTGGGGATCGTCCGACTTCATGACCTGCTTCGCACGGGAATCGCATGACGGAGAGTTCGCCTCCTGAAGACCACAAGCGCCCGCAGCGCGATGACTTCTCTCGCGATGCTGTCAAACTGGCCGCATTGCGGGAAGCCATGCGTGAGCAGGGGCAGTCGCGCGAGCGCGCCATACCGACCTCATCCGATCTCGCTTCGCGTCGTCGCCTGCTCGACACGGCCAAATGGGCGCTTCCCCTTCTCGCCGCCCTGCTTCTGGGATCGATTGCCGTCTGGCCCGAAATTGCACGATGGCTCAGCGCCAATCGCGCTGTCATGCAGGAAATGGCGCAGATGCGCGTTGAGAGCGGTAATCTCGAAGGAGCCATCTATCGCGGTCTCGACGCCCATAACCGCCCCTATATGGTCACAGCGCGCATTGCCCATCAGAATGGCCCTGATCGCATCGATCTGGTCGATCCGGTTGCTGACACGCATATGGCCGGCGGTAACTGGGCACAAATCACGGCAGACAAGGGTGTCTACATGCAGCATGAGCAGACGCTGAACCTGACCGGTCATGTCGTACTCTATCGCGATGATGGTACGCTCATGAACGGATTGACCGCTGACATCGATCTGCATCGGGGTGTCATTGCCTCGAATGACTGGGTGCATGCCGAAGGGCCATTTGGCATCCTGGATGCGCAAGGCTATTTTATCGACCAGCATGACAATCTGCTGCAATTCGTCGGACCGCAACGCGTTATCCGCAATGATGACCGTCAGGATGCCATGCCTGCCCTTACTTCACCCGCACACAAGGCCCCATGATGCGTCGCCTCATCCCTGCCCTGACCCTGAGCTCGCTTCTGATCGGCCTGCCTCTTGCCGGTGTAACACTCGTCGGTCTTTCCAGCTCCGGGGCTCTGGCACAGGCCATCGACATGTCTCATGGCGAGCAGGTTCATATCAGCTCTGCCGGTCCTCAGACCTATGACCACGACGCCCAGACAGTTACATTCGTTGATCAGGCGCGGGCTGTAAGAGGCGATGTGACGATCGACGCGGATCAGCTGATCGGTTTCCTGCGCAAGAAGGCACCCGACCCCAATGCGCCACCACCGCCCCAGGGTGATTCAAAAGCCGACAACGGCAAAGGAGACGGCGATGGTGCCATGGGCGGCTCGATGGAGCTGTACCGTATGGAGGCCATTGGTCACGTGCACATCTACACATCCACTGACCAGGCCTGGGGAGACAAGGCGCTGTATGACATCGATCAGGCTGTCCTGGTCATGACAGGCAAGGCGCTCAAACTCACAACCCCCCAGGACGTCATGACAGCGCGGGATGTGATGGAATATCATGCCAACACGCGCATGTCGGTCGGCCGTGGCGACGCCACTGTCACCACCAATGACGGCAAGCGCATCAAGGCTGATGTTCTGGTCGCTTTCAGCAAACCGGATAACGCCGGACCTGCTCAGGCGAAAACCGCCTCCGGCAGCGATGGCTCGGCGCAGCGTTCGTCCAAACTTGATCGTGCCTATGCCTGGGGCCATGTCATGTTGCGAACACCCAACGAAACAGCAACAGGTGACCGGGGCGTCTATGTATTTGACACACAGATGGCACGGCTCATCGGCCATGTGCATGTTACAAGTGGCCAGAACCAGAATAACGGCGCCTCTGCCATCGTGAACATGAAAACGGGTGTCGCGATCATGAATCCGGCGCCGGGCCAGCGCGTCGAAGGCATGGTCATTCCCAATGAAGCCTCGAGCAGCAAGCCCGGAGAGACACATCCATGAGCGACAACGAAACCGTCATCCTGCAAGAGGTCATGGATGACCCTCAGGTGAAGACGGGGCTGATCGCCCACGGGATCGGCAAGAGCTATAAAAAACGACAGGTCGTACGCAACGTCTCCCTTCAGGTACAGCGCGGCGAAGCCGTCGGACTGCTTGGACCGAACGGTGCAGGCAAGACCACCAGTTTCTACATGATCGTTGGTCTCGTACAGCCTGATACAGGCACAATTACCCTTGATGGTGCCGATATCACGCAGCTGCCCATGTACCGGCGAGCCCGTCTCGGAATTGGCTATCTGCCACAGGAAGCCAGCATCTTTCGCGGGCTGAATGTCGAGCAGAACATCCTGGCAGCTCTTGAGGTGATCGAACCGGATTACGATCGTCGTCAGACCATGCTTGACGGACTTCTTGCTGAGTTCGGCATTTCGCATCTGCGTCATTCGCCCTCCCTGGCCCTGTCGGGTGGCGAACGTCGTCGTCTGGAAATTGCCCGTGCCCTGGCCAGCCAGCCGAATTACATCCTGCTCGACGAGCCGCTTGCAGGTATTGATCCGATTGCTGTTGGCGAAATTCGTGATCTGGTGTCACATCTCAAGGATCGTGGTATCGGGGTGCTGATCACGGATCATAACGTACGCGAAACCCTTGAGGTCATCGACAGGGCCTATATCATGCATTCCGGTCAGGTCCTTATGGAAGGCCTCCCTGAGGAGATCGTCGCGAATGAAGACGTACGTCGCGTCTATCTGGGAGAAAATTTCTCCCTTTGATTCCTGATGGCGCGTCTTTCACTCCAGACGCGTCAGACCTCTGGTCTGATCATGACCGGGGCGTTGCAACAGGCGATAGGATTACTGCAGCTTTCCAACCAGGAGCTGCTTTCCGAACTGACTCTCATCGCAGAGTCCAATCCTCTCCTGGTCGTCTCTTCCCCGGAGGACAACACACCCGAATATGATACCGCACCTGAAGACTATCGCAGCGGCGATCTTCCTCAGGATCTCGACCCCGAAGATCCACAGATCGCAACCGACTGGGATGACGACCCTCTTCTGCGTCATAGTGGCAACAGTGCTGAAGAGGGACTGTGTCAGGAGCCTAATGCGCCGCCACCAGGCCGGATCGAGGTGTTTCTGACCCAGATAAGCCGGTATTTTAACAGGATCGAAGATCGGTTCATCGCCCTCGCCCTCGTTGAAGCCCTTGATGCTTCCGGCCGTCTGGAGACGTCTCCTTGCGATATCGCCAAGGCACTTGATGCTTCAGTTGAGCATATTGAAGCCGTTCGCAGGAGAATGCTTTTTTTCGAGCCTGTTGGCTGCTTTGCCCTCTCCCTGACAGAATGTCTCGCCACCCAGTTTCGTGCCCGGAACCGCTATGATCCGGCAGTAGCAACGCTTCTCGATCATCTGGACTGGCTGGCACATGGCGAGCATGACAGGCTCAGAAAAGCCTGCGGACTTGATGCCCGGGACTATGCCGATCTCTTGCAGGAACTACGGGGATGCGAGCCCAGACCGGGTGCTTCATTCGCCCCACCGGACCCTGACCCCGAACCTGATCTTTTCATCCATCCTGGTCCTGATGGCCCTGTTATTTCTCTCAACCAGGCAACGTGGCCAAAGCTCACCCTTGATGAGGCACTCTATCGCCGTCTTCTGTCAGGCCAGGAAGAAGCAAGACTCTATGCACGAGAAAAGCACGACGAAGCGACTACTTTGCTACGCGCTGTCGAGCAGCGCGCCCGTTCGCTTCTTCTCATTTGTCAGGCAATCGCCAGATATCAGGCTGAGTTTCTCGAAAAGGGCATCACAGCCCTCAAACCTCTGACACTTTCACAGATTGCCGAAAAGACCGGCTTGCACGAAAGCACTGTAAGCCGTGTCACTACGTCAAGAATTATAGGGACGCAGCGTGGCCTGTTACCTCTTCGACGCTTTTTTTCGACAGGGCTGGGAAATGGCGATGAACAGACCAGCGCAGACTCGGTCAAGGCACGCCTTAAACACCTGATCACGGAAGAGAAACCGGACGGCATTCTCTCTGACGATGCGCTCACCCGCGCCTTGCAGGACGAAGGCCATGTTATTCAGAGGCGCACTGTTGCAAAATACCGGGAAGCGCTGGGTATCGCCAGTTCGGCGCAACGCCGAAGGGAATTCAGACTGAGAGCCCATCTGGCCAACGCTACCGAAAGCTGATCTACCCGGTTCTGTCTGCCTGTAGGCAGGCTATATTGCCGCGACTGCCGTGATTTCGACTGACCAGTCGGGATTGACTAGGCGTGCCTCAACTGTTGCACGCGCTGGCTTGTGGTCGTGATCAAGCCAGGCATCCCAGGCGCGATTGACCGCATCGATTTCTGTAATGTCAGTCATGAAAATCTGGACGGAAAGAAGCCGGGTCTTGTCCGTCCCTGCCTCAGCCAGAATCGCGTCAATCTGGTGCAGAATATCGGTTGTCTGTCCTTCCGTATCCAGAGAGGAATCATCAGCAACCTGGCCCGCCAGATAAAGCGTATTGCCATGACGCACCGCACCGCTCAGACGATGTTCTTCAGCGAAGCGCTCGATATCAGCAGCAGAACTCTTCATCTCAATGCACCCAGGCCGGAACCATTTCATGATCAACAATCGCTTCGAAGGCGCTTGTTCTGTCTTCGGCCAATGCCATTGGCGTTCCATCCGCTGCATGAATGGCAAAAGCGGCTTCACCCTCGTAAAGAACGGGTTTGACGTAAGCGACGTGGCTCATCCCGAATTCCTTGAGATCCTGATGAGTCATGTGACGCAGATCCGATAAGGGTGCCTGCACCTTAACCGCTTCATCGTCATGAACAGTTTTGCTCATAATAAATTCTTCCTATCGAGTCGGCCAGAAAACAGAGGGCCGACCGGGTCAAAACACCCTTGAGTTCAAGATAAAACCTCTTCCTCGCAGAGGCGAGACCCGATTATTCGTCATCGAGATCACGAATGGTTCGACTGCGTCGTGGTTTGGGCATCTCGATATGGGTAGCCCGCGCAACCGGATGACCGGGCCGACCGGCACTGATCTCGATTCGCTTTACCCGCACTTCCGGCTGAGGACGGAGCAGATCGATATGAAGCAGCCCGTTATCGAGCCATGCTTCACCAATCTCGATATTCTCTGCCAGCACAAACGCTTTCTGGAACTGACGCGCGGCAATACCACGATGAAGGAATATCCTGCCCTGGCTATCATCGGTCTGACGGCCACGTATAACCAGCTGGTTATCTTCCTGTGTGATATGCAGATCGTCCATCACAAATCCGGCGACGGCCAGGGTAATGCGCAGCGTGGTCTGATTCAGTTGCTCGATATTGTAAGGCGGATATCCATCGGATGCCGTCTTGGATGCGCGCTCGAGCATCTGCTCAAGATGATCAAAGCCCAGAAACATGGGTGACGTGAACAAGCGGCCTGACATGCAGCCTCCTCCATGAGCGAGACGGTAGCGCGATCAAGCCCTCAAGCGGCGCTGGATCACATGTCCGATATGGTCATGTTTGCCAGCAGGCGCAAGACACCCGCTCTGCCTGTCCATCAAATACGCAGCGACGATCCTCTGTTTAAATCTGGTTTTCTTCTCATCGAGTCGTTACATCCCCAGCATCATGACTGCGCTTCCTTTCCTCCCGGACATCGAGTCCATCGCCCCCACTCCAATTCTGATCGCCCCACAACCCGTCCTCAGGGCTGTAGCGCGGGAAGTTACTGCCGACGACATGGCACTTGTCAGATCGCATCTGCCCGGCATGTTTTCGGCCATGTACAAAGCACCCGGCATCGGTCTTGCTGCGCCCCAGATCGGCCTCGGCCTGCGCTTTGCTCTTGTCGACGTCGCTGATGAAGGGGAGCGCCATCCGCTTGTGCTAATCAATCCGGAGATCATCGAGGAATCCGAGCAGCTTTCCGCTCGTGAAGAGGGGTGTCTTTCTCTCCCCAACCAATATGCCGAGGTCGTGCGCCCGCTCAGCGTGCGTCTGCGCTACCGCACTCTGGACGGCACCATTGAGGAGATGGAAGCGGACGATCTTCTGGCCACCTGCATCCAGCATGAAATCGACCATCTCGACGGCATCCTGTTCGTCGACCATCTTTCCAAGCTCAAGCGCAACATGATTATGCGCCGTCTGGCCAAGGAACAGAAAGGGCGCTAACACCATGCGTCTTGTTTTCATGGGTACGCCGGATTTTGCAGTTCCGGTTTTCGAAGCCCTTCGTGCCGATGGGCACGACATCATACACGTTTATACGCAACCCCCCCGTCCGGCTGGTCGCGGCAAGGCGTTGCGTCCCTCCCCTGTGCAGAATGCGGCAGAGCGCGCGGGTATCCCGGTACGATGCCCGGTCAGGATCAGACACAATGAAGAGGAACAGGCGTTTTTTGAATCACTCGATGCCGAGCTTGGCATCGTGGTTGCCTATGGGCTGATCCTGCCCCAACGCATGCTTGATGCTCCGCTCAAAGGATGCCTGAACGTTCATGCCAGCCTGCTACCCCGCTGGCGTGGTGCTTCTCCGATCCAGTCCGCCATTCTCTCCGGCGACAGACGCAGTGGTATCTCGATCATGCAGATGGATGCCGGTCTTGATACGGGTGACGTCCTTGCAGAAGCGGCGCTCGATCTGACCGAAAACGAAACAGCCTCGACCCTGCATGACCGGCTTTCCTGTCTTGGTGCCGAGTTGTTGCTCGAAACACTGCGCCGCCCCTTCGCGCCTGTACCGCAATCCGATCAGGGTATAACCTATGCCGAGCGTCTGACGCGTGAGACTGGTCGACTGGACTGGCATAATCCGGCTGACAGGCTGGACAGGCAGATCAGGGGGCTGACACCCTGGCCGGGGGCTTTTACCACACTGAATGGTACCGTACTCAAGATCGGTCAGGCCCGTATCGTCGAATGCGCTACCCAGGAGACGCCAGGCAGCGCCCTTGATGACATGCTGACAATCGCCTGCGGTAAAAATGCCCTTCAGATTCTCACACTGCAACGTCCTGGCAAGGCAATGATGGCCGCTTCGGATTTTCTGCGCGGCACGCCTGTTCCCAAGGGGACATCTCTTGGAACATGATGGCCCTGCTCAGGGTTATCGCCGCTGGGCCCTGAAAATCGAATATGATGGGACGGGGCTGGTAGGCTGGCAAAGACAGAATAATGGCCTATCCGTGCAGGAGCTGCTTGAGAAAGCAGCCTCTCGCCTTGCAGGCGATGCACCCGTCATGAGCGCAACTGCTGGTCGTACCGATGCGGGAGTCCATGCCTCGGCAATGGTCGTGCAACTGGATCTGCCGGAGCAGGATCGTCTTGATGCGCGTCAGATACGCGACGGAATCAGCTTTCATCTCAAGCCGCATCGTATAGCCGTGCTGGAGGCCGCCCCGGCAAGCAAGGGCTGGCATGCCCGGTTTTCAGCGATATCCAGACGTTATCGTTATACGATCCTCAATCGTCCCACACGCGCTGTACTGAATGCAGATCATGTATGGCATGTCCGACGCCCCCTTGACGAAGTGGCCATGCATGAAGCCGCCCGGACGCTTCTCGGACGCCATGATTTTTCATCATTCCGTGCCGCCTCCTGTCAGGCCAGCAGCCCGGTGCGTACACTGGACTGCCTCAATGTGACCCGAGACGGCATGCTGATTTATCTGGATGTCGAGGCTCGTTCCTTCCTGCATCATCAGGTGCGCAATCTGGCAGGCTCATTGCAGCTTGTTGGTAGCGGGCAATGGCCGATAGACAAGCTGCGTACTGTTCTCGACGCCTGCGATCGACGGAAAGCTGGGCCTACAGCGCCACCGGAAGGGTTGTGTCTTGTCGGCGTCGGATATTTGCAGGACCCGTTCGCCTGACTGTCTGATCTGATAGGCTGCCTGCCGGGCTTTCCTGACCCAGCCACCCCGAAAACACTCAGGATTTTGGCAGGGGCACCATGATTTCCCGCAGTGCATTGTAATGCGGCGGCAGAAGAGCTGCGATGACATAGAGGATTGCAACAGACAGATTGATCAGAACAACAAGAGCAGCAGCCCTGCCACCGCTGATCTGTAATGCCTTGCGGGCTATAAACCAGCCAAGCCAGAGTTCATACAGTTCGACCCCCAGCATTACACCGGCCAGACCCGCAGGCGTTGAGGCACGACCAGGCATGACAAGTTCGACCAGGCTCAATGCAAACAGTGAGAGAACCAGCGGCAGCCAGCTACTCCACTGCAGAGCTGTTGCATAGCGCAGCCAGAGCGCCTCGCGTTTCCAGAATTTTGCAGCGAGCTGGGAAACGACCAGTCTGGTCAGCAGGGCCGTGATCAGGATCATGACCTTGGTCATCTGGACGGCATCGAGCTTCTGCCCCAGCTGCGATAGTCCAATCACCAGAAACAGGGCAACGCTCGGTGCTATCGCTGATAGCAAGGCCTCAGGCGTGTTACGAAACGCCTCAAGTCCCTGGGCGTCACCGCGACCCAGCTGCAAGACACCGCGCAGAATGCGCGCAGCAGCCCCTGCCGGTGTTTCGGTCGGAGTGGGAGAACCAGTTTTCACAATCCGAAAGCCTCAAGAAAATCACGATAGATCAGGACCAGTGCCTGCAGATCGGCAATGGCAACACATTCATCCGCCTTATGCATTGTGGCACCTACCAGCCCGAATTCGGCAACCGGACAGTAATGGGCAATAAATCGGGCGTCCGATGTACCACCGCCAGTATCAAGCTTCGGGACAAGGCCCGTGTGACGCGCCACGACACGCGACAAGGCCTCCACAGCATCTCCTGGTTCTGTAAGAAACGCTTCGCCACTGATACTCGCTTCGAGCCGTACCCTGTCTGCATGACGGGCAGCGACCTCGTTTATCCACTTTACCAGATCTTCGCCGCGATGCTCGGTATTGAATCTGATATTGAGCCTTGCCGTCGCCTTGCCTGGAATTACGTTGCTGGCGGAATTACCGACATCCATACTGACGACCTGCAGAGAGGAGGGCGCGAAATGGACATTGCCTTCATCCAGGACACGCGCAGTCAGCTCACCCAGGATCGACAGCAAACGATGGATCGGGTTATCAGCCAGATGCGGATAGGCAACATGACCCTGAACTCCCTCTACCGTGATTTCGGCATTCAGACTACCGCGACGCCCGACCTTGATGACCTGACCAAGCCTGTCAGGGTTGGTCGGTTCACCAAGAAGACAGAAATCGGGACGATGTCCCTGCTCCATCATCCAGGGCAGTACTGCTTTTGTCCCGTAAAGCGCAGGACCTTCCTCATCCCCTGTGATCAGAAGGCTGACAGACCCCGTGAGAGCCCGTTCAGCCCTGAGACTGGCCACCGCAGCAATAAAGGCCGCGATGCCGCCCTTCATATCCGCAACGCCGCGCCCATACAGCATTCCGTCGACGCGTTGAGCCCCGAACGGATCGTGACGCCAGTTGTCCCCTGGCGGCACAACATCAGTATGCCCGGCAAAACACAGATGCGCCCCCCCTTCGCCCATACGCGCGAAGAGATTGGGCGTTTTGCTACCTTCCGGCCCACGATCGACACGCTCTGTCCTGAAACCGAGACTGGCCAGCGTCTCGGCAAGCAGTGCCATCGCTCCATCATCCGCGGGTGTGACAGAGCGACAGCTGATCAGCTGACCCGCAAGGCTGACAACATCAAGAGACACGATCAGTCGCGCAACAATTCGTTGATCGAGGTCTTGGAACGTGTGCGCTCATCAACACGCTTGACGATGACAGCGCAGGCAAGATGCGGCGCGTCAGGTGTACGACCGGGCAATGTACCAGGCACAACGACCGAATAAGCCGGAACACGTCCCATGAAGATTTCGCCTGTCGCACGATCAACAATCTTGGTCGACGCGCCGATAAACACGCCCATGGACAGTACCGAACCGCGCTCGACGACAACACCTTCGGCCACTTCCGAACGGGCACCGATGAAGCAGTCATCCTCGATGATGACCGGTGCGGCTTGCAGGGGTTCCAGCACACCACCAATACCGGCACCGCCGCTGATATGCACGTTCTTGCCTATCTGGGCGCAGGAACCGACTGTCGCCCAGGTATCAATCATCGTGCCGCTGTCGACACGTGCACCGACATTGACAAAGCTCGGCATCAGAACCACGCCGGGAGCAATATAGGCGGATCGACGTACAATGGCACCGGGCACGGCACGAAACCCGGCTTCAGCAAAGCGGAACTGATCCCAGCCATCGAATTTCAGTGGCACCTTGTCAAAACCGGGAACACCACCACAGCCACGTTCCGCCACACGGCTGTCAGTAATGCGGAAAGAAAGAAGAACCGCTTTCTTGAGCCATTCATGTACAGTCCAGCCCTTCTCTCCGGGCTCTGCCACACGCAATCTGCCTTCATCCAGAGCGGTCAGTGCGCGCTCGATCGCTTCGCGCGCCTCGCCTTCCGTCTGCGCATTGAGCGTATCACGACGCTCCCACAACGAGTCGATCACAGTACGCAAATCGGAAGCGGGCATTTCGGGGCGTCCTTTTGACGGGGTTACTCAAGTGAGCGGACCATGCTCAGGACGCATCAGGAAGTCAACGAATCATGCGTCAGATAAGCGTTAAGGATGAATTAAATACCCGACCCTATACTGGATCGTGAGCAAGGAAACGGAGGCTCACCCCAGAAAACCATGCTATCGAGAGCACCGCAGCATTTTCCTTTCTCTCCTCGGGAATATACCAGATGAACGCATTCATGATGAACACCATGCGTTCGGCACTATCGAATCTCGTGTCAGGTCATTCGAAACACGCCTCGCCAAGCCTCACACGAAAATGGAAGCAGCGCGAAGTCGAGTTTCAGGCATCTTTACTTGAAACCCTGCGCGCTGCCATTTCGGTATCCGAGGGTCTGCGCATGGCCTTCGAGCAGTTCTGCGAACAGACAAGACCTGATCGGGGTATTCTCATGAGTGCCGGGGCTCTGGTTATTCCTCCCCCTTCGGAACCACAGCTTCATATTCTTTATTCATGGCCGGATCCTGACGATGTCTCGCATGACGAAACCAGCAGTGCCCGGAGCTACACAAATCTTTGTCTCCGGGCCATCACGGAAGTCAGGCATCAGGGCGAAATAGGCATTTTTGTCTATTACCCGCAGCGTTTCCCGACCCGGGCGGCAGAATCCTGCCGTCGTATCCTCGGCACGCTGATACAAACGGCTGCGGCGATGATCGAGGTGGATTATCGCTACCGCGTCCTGATGCGCGCCCTTCCCTACGACCCCCTGACCCACCTTCCGGTCTGGTCGCTTTTCAGGGAAAAAGTCGAGCAGCGCTTTTCCCGGCTGGATCGGGAACATCTTGCAGCCACGCTTATGCTCGTCTCTTTCTCAGGCTTGCTGAACACGCCGGATGAGCTGGGGAATGCCGAAGCCGCTATCGAACAGATTGCGCATGTGCGTGATGCGATCATATTTCTGCAGCGTGCGATCAGACCAACCGACCTGATCGGACAGCTGGATCGCGAAAGTTTTGTGCTCTGGCTTGATGGCGGGGATCGTTTTGCCTCGGTAGAACGAGCCGATCTGATCTGCAAAAGGCGCTATATGTGCGCGGCAGGAGCCAATCCCCTGGTATCGGTCAAGATTGGTCTCGTCACGCGAGAGCCCCACTCGACCGATACCGTGGACGTATTCTTCGAAAGAGCCCGCCTCGCTCTTACAATCGCACAGGAAGAAAACGTGGACTGGTATTTCGCCCACGAAGACGCCTGATCAGGCTGCCCTGATAATCGTACCGGAGCCTTTATGGGTAAACAGCTCCAGCAGACAGGCATGAGGCACGCGCCCATCAAGAATAACCGCTGCACTGGCGCCGGCCTTGACAGCAGCAAGACAGGTCTCGACCTTGGGGATCATTCCTCCGGAAATTGATCCATCCTCGATACGGCGCTGCGCTTCCTCTGCCGTCAGCTCTGGTATGAGCGTGCCATTTTCATCCAGTACGCCGGCAACGTCGGTCAGCATCAACAGACGAGAAGCATTGACACTCCCCGCAATCGCACCTGCCGCAGTATCGGCATTGATATTATAGGTCTCTCCTTTTTCACCTACACCGATGGGCGCGATGACAGGGATCAGACCTGAGCCAAGGAGGGAATAAAGAACGCGCGGATCGATTTTCGTCGGCTCGCCAACAAAACCCAGATCCTGTGTTTCTTCCTGACCCGAACGTGGATCACGGCTGCGATGCATCAGCTTGCGTGCCTGAAGCAATCCACCATCCTTGCCCGAAATACCAACCGCCAAGGCTCCCGCACGGTTGATAAGGTCAGCTACCTGTTTGTTGACGCTCCCTGACAGCACCATCTCGATTACATCGATAGCAGCCTGATCGGTAACACGCAGTCCATCCACGAAGCGTGAATCGATATTGAGGCGCTTGAGCATGGCACTGATCTGCGGCCCACCACCATGCACAACAATCGGATTGATACCAACAAGCTTCAGAAGCGCGATGTCCCGCCCGAATGCACTCGACAGATGATCCTTACCCATGGCGTTTCCGCCATACTTGACCACGATCGTGTCGCCAGCATAACGACGAAGGAAAGGCAGTGCGCTCGCAAGGAGAGCTGCCTGCTGCTGGCCCTCATCATTCATGTCAGGGAGCGTGAACTCCAATGTATCCCTGGTCATCCCTGCTCCCCTTCAACCATTGAGTTCCCGATCGAGCGGGCAATTTCAGCACGCAAGGTGTCGATACCCAGACCGGTTTCGCTGCTGGTTATCGCAATATGCGGATAGGCAGCAGCATGTCTGGCCAGAACAGTCTCGACCTCGGCAGTTTTTGCCTTCAGCTTGTTTGGCCCCAGGCCATCAGCCTTGGTCAGTACGATCTGAAACAGCACAGCGGCACGGTCGAGCATTTCCATGACATCACGATCGGCCTGTTTCAGCTCTATACGGGAGTCCAGAAGAAGGAAAACCCGCGTCAGGGTCGGACGCCCACGAAGATAGGCAAACATCATCGTCTGCCATTCTTCCTTTACCGATTTCGCCGCTTTTGCAAAGCCATAGCCCGGCATATCAACCAGAGCCAGACGACCACCGAGATTGAAAAAATTCAGTTGCTTGGTGCGTCCGGGTTCCGAAGAGGCACGCGCAAGTCTGTTACGCCCCGTAAGGGCGTTGATCAGACTGGATTTACCAACATTCGAACGCCCCGCGAAAGCCACTTCCGGCCCCGCAAGAGGCGGAAGCTGATCAAGCTTCTGCGCCCCGAAGAAGAAATCGCATTCAGCCGCAAAAAGCAGACGGCCATTCTCGATCTGCTCTTCGGTGAAAATGGTCGGATCTTCTTTCTGGCTCACGGCTTTCTGACGGCTGTACCGCCCTTCTTCACACCCCGGTCAATCTGCATCTGGATCAGTTTCTGCTGCCCATAGCTGAGAACGTTATTCCAGGTGTAGTAGATGATGATGCCAGCCGAGATACGACCAAGGAAGATCGTATAGATAACCGGCATGAACTGCATGATCTTCTGCTGGGCGGGATCCATGCTGACCATGCTCTGTCGCTGCATCAGCCAGATGGTGATGCCAAACAGGATCGGCCAGATGCCTATATGCAGCATTTCGGGCATGAAGGCCGGAGTGAACGGCAGAAGTCCGAACAGATTGAAGATTGTAGTCGGGTCCGGTGCGGAAAGATCGCGTATCCATCCATAGAAAGGCGCATGACGCATCTCGATCGTGATGTTCAGCACCTTGTACAGACAGAAAGCAACCGGGGCCTGAACCAGAAGAGGCAGACAGCCACCGGCAGGATTGACACCCTCTTCCTTGTAAAGCGCCATGATCTGCTGGTTCTGTGCCAGCTGGTCACCCTTGTTATGTTCGCGAATGGCCTGGATACGGGGAGCAAGTGTCCGCATGCGTGCCATGGAGGCGAAAGACTTGGTCGCCAGAGGATAGAGGATCAGCTTGATGATCAGGGTCAAAGCCAGCAGGGCGATGCCGAAATTGCCGAACTTGTCGTAGAGCCAGTGTAATACGTGGAACATCGGCCGGGTGAGAAACGCGAACCAGCCAAAATCGACCGCCTTGTAGAAGTACGGAATATGCAGGTCATTCGTGTACTGGTCGAGAAGATTGACCTCCTTGGCCCCGGCAAAGACCATGCTCGTCGTCTGAACTGTCGAGCCCGGCGCAATCTGGACTGGCTGGCTGGACTGGGTATCGACGATATACGATCCCTCCTTGGCGTTCGGTACAAAGCGATAGCGAACCGAGACGGCTGCTTTCTGGTCAGGAATGACAGCTGTCAGCCAGTATTTGTCGGTAATACCTGCCCAGCCACCCACACCATCGGCAGACCAGGCGGCATTATCCGCTTTGGTCGCCCCCTTGCGCATGGTCTTGTAGGATTCCTCATCCAGACGATCATTGACGACCGAGAGCGGGCCTTCCTGCACAATCATACCGCCGGTCTCGACGGGTTTGTAATCACGCTCGACACGCTGATAGGGTGTCAGGGAAACCGGGCTACCTGCCTGGTTCTGTACACTCTGGGTGATGTCAAACAGATAACGACGATCGAGCTTGATCTCGATCCTGAAAAGCAGGCCCTGACCATTATCCCATTGCAACGTGACGGGATGATCAGGTGATAGCGTCTTGTCGTCGCTGGACCAATCGGTATTGGCATCAGGCAGACGCAGCGTCGAACCGGCCGGCGCCTGCCACCCGATCTCGACAAAACTCGGCTGCGGCCCTTCGACATTTTCCAGCAGGCGGACCAGAGGCGAATTCTTCTCAATCGTCTCATGGTAATGAGTCAGAACGAGGTTATCGAAACGCGCACCGCGCAGGCTGAACGAGCCCGTGGCATCCGGCCCCTCAATGGCTATATGTCCGGCCGGTCCAGTTGCGGCTGCCGGGCTGTTCGCCGGAGCTCCTCCTGGCGCCGCCACGGGAAGAGCAGAGACCTTGCCCCCCGCATCAGGAGTCTTGCCCTGAGCCTGCTGTGATGTCCGGGTCTCGACGTCTTTCTTCGCGTGCTGCGGCACGAAATAATCGAAGCCGACCACGATCGCGGCCGAGAGACTGGTTGCCACGATGATGCGCTTGATATCCATCAGCCGAATACCGGTCTTTCCAATGAGAATGAAACAAGTGGTGAGGAACACGGGTCAAAAGCCGCATCCGTAGCGGTTCAAGTGACCGAATTCCGACGACAAAACAATAGGGAGGAGCACAATTCGATATTTTATGCCCTTCAGGGCACCGGATCGAAACCTCCGCTGCAGTAGGGATGACAGCGTAGAAGCCTTCTGATCGTCAACCAGAGACCCCGCCCGATCCCATGGCGGCGCAGGGCCTCCTGGGCATAAACACTACAAGAGGGGTGAAAACGACAATTGGTGCCAAGTTGTGGGCTGACATACCGTCGATAGATATGCAGCAGGGCCAGAAGAAAGGTAAGTACCGTCTTTCTGACCACAGCAATCACAAGGCTTCGCCTTTTCTAAGGGCATGTTCAAGATCTGCAATCAGCTTGACGAAGGGACGCCCTCTGGTCGAATCGCGTCCGATCAGCACAAGGTCAACAGCAGCGAGATCAGTCTCGCGAGCCACATGCTGCAACGCCGCCCTCAGGCGGCGGCGTGTGCGGTTACGCACAACAGCGTTACCGACTTTCTTGGTCACGGTAAATCCCACACGAGCCGGAGCCTCATGTTCCGTTCTCAGAACCTGAAGCACAAGACCCGGTGTGGCAACTTTCCGCCCCCGACTGGCCACCCGGAGAAATTCGGGTCTCTTTCGAAGTTTCTGGGGCTGGTCCGCCAAGTCGTAATCAGGCCGAAAGCTTCTTGCGGCCTTTGGCACGACGGTTGTTGATGACGCGACGGCCACCGACGGTTTCCATACGGGCGCGGAAGCCATGGCGACGCTTGCGAACGAGCTTGGACGGTTGATAGGTACGCTTCATGGCGTCATTCCTCAAGGCAATGATTGACGGCGAGACCAGTGAAGGCCCACCCTGACAAGAAGACGACACAAGGGTGACGCCATCTTCCTCTGTGCGCGGGCTTTTACGAGGCCCGAACTGCCCTGTCAATAAAATCAAGGAGTCTGGTAATGACGCAGCAACAGGATTTATCGTCAAAAGATGCGGAAAAACGTCTGTCAACGCTCCGCCACGACCTGCGCAATGATCTGGCTACAGCATTGCTTGCTGCTGATCTTCTTGCCGGCAATGAGGATGAAACGGTTCGCCGACATGCACTGAGTATCGTTGCTGCGCTGGAAAGAGCGACAGAACACCTGAAACGCTCAAAAAAAACGGCCTGAATGCCAACTCTGCCCGGCGTCATCACGCCGGGCAGAAAAGCCTCAATATGTGTCCTTCTGGATAATCTCGATCTTGTAACCATCGGGATCTTCAACGAAGGCAATAATTGTCGTGCCGAATTTCACGGGTCCAGCCTCACGTGTCACCTTGCCGCCACCGGCACGGATTTTCTCGACTGTCGCCGCCGCATCCGCGACACCAACGGCGAAATGACCAAAGCCATTGCCTATCTCGTAAGGCGTTGCCTGATCCCAGTTGTGGGTCAGTTCGATTTCTGCCTCGCCATGGGCATTGTCGTTGAAGCCAAGATAGACAAGCGTATAACGCCCCTCCGGCACTTCCCGGCGACGAATTTCGCGCATACCGAGTAGCCTGTAATAAGCCATACTCTTGTCGAGATCGAATACGCGGATCATCGTGTGCAAGTAGGTTGCCATGATTTTACTCCTGAAAGATGCGCCTTAACCTGCGCCCTGACTTTCGGCACGGCTCAGACCATAGAGAAACAACCCCAGGCGATCAGCGGTTGCCTCACATTCGTCAGGATCGGTCAACAAGGTAAAGCCTGCCTCAAAAGCGATACCACGCAGCCCTGCAGCCTGGGCATTCACAACCGTATTGGGTCCGATTGTGGGCATGTCGGCTCGCGCTTCCTGACCCGGCTTGAGCATTTTAACCAGAACACCGCCGGGACCGGGCTGCGCCAGATGTAACGCCCGCTCCAGCATACGATCCGTCCCCTCGATCGCCTCTACAGCCAGAACAACTCCATCCTGCACAATGCAGCCCTGACCTATATCGAGCGCACCAAGACCGCGTACGACTGACACGCCTCTCATGATATCGCTCATTGCCTGGGAATCGGGCTGCACACGCCCCAGAGCTCCGACCTTGCCAAGAGACCGGGTAAGAAACTCATGCGCACCACGCACATTGAACCCTTCTTCTCCGAAAATCCGGATGAGTGCGCCCAACAGCCCGTTATCGCCGGCGAAAAGTGCCCGCCCGACCCGGGCCATAAGTCGGGCCCCTTCAGCATCGGGACGCAGATCGCGCAAGGCAGGACGGCGTACGGGACCAATAAGTACTATATCGCGACATTCGGCCTGTCGAAGAGCAGACAGAATTTCACCCGCCGCAGCCAGGCGAATAATCCTGTGGGGCCAATGCCGTATCTGCTCAAGGTCGACAAAATCCTGAAACCCGACAATGAAGACCCTACCGCCCTGCCGAGATATGGCTTCAGCCACCTGAAACGGCAAAGGTCCGCTCCCGGCCAGAATCCCGACAGGTGCGGTATTCATGCGCCCTCGGTTTCTACCGATAGCTGAGAGGGACTCGCTGCACGCACAAGACCGCGCCGGCTCTGCGCTTCCATGAATGCGACAATTTCCTGCACACGTGCGCTGGAGGCAAAATCCCGCTTTACTGAAGCAAGACGTGATTCCAGAACATTTTCGTTGCGCCCTGTCCGTGGATAAAGGGTCCGGAAAGCCCGGCGCATCTGCTGTATTTCTTCTGCACTCACGCCCTGACGACGCAGCCATATCCAGTGCAGACCTACCAGGCGTGCCCTGTTGCCCAGCACACTGCCATAGGGAATGACATCGGCCTCGACACCACAGACACCACCCACAAGCGCCCCACGTCCGATACGTACGAACTGATGCAGAGCAGCAGCCCCCATGATCCGGGCCCCGTCACCGATTTCGACATGACCGCCCATCACCACATTATTGACGATGATGACGCCGTCCCCAATGTCGCAGTCATGAGCCACATGCGCATTGGCCATAATCAGACAATGCCCCCCTACACGGGTCAACGCAGTTCCCTGCGCCGTACCACGATGGATCGTGACATTCTCTCTGATAACCGTATGAGCGCCGATGATGCAGCGCGTCGGCTCGCCACGATATTTCAGATCCTGTGGTGCCAGACCCACAGTCACGAACGGGAAAATCTCGACATGCGCACCAATATCGGTCTGACCCTCTATGATGACATTGGCATGAAGCTTTACCCCGTCACCAAGGGAAACATCGGGACCAACTGAGCACCAGGGCCCGATAGTGACATTCTCACCAAGAACCGCCTCTGGAGCGACCAATGCGCTTGGGTGAATGCTGACAGTGCTGGGCCATTTTGACACGGAACGATCCACGAAGCTGTTTCTAACCCATAATCATGGCGCTGAAGGTCGCCTCGGCAACCGAAACACCATCGACACGTGCGACACCCTTGAAACGCCATACATTGGCGCGGGCGCGCTCCTTGACAACTGTGATATGCAGCTGGTCACCGGGACCAACCGGGCGGCGGAACTTCGCGCCTTCGATGGTCATGAAATAGACGAGCTTGCCCTCAAAGGCATCGCCAAGCGTGAGGACAACCAGCGTCGCCGCTGTCTGTGCCATTGCTTCAACGATCAGCACACCAGGCATGACCGGCTGTGCAGGAAAATGCCCCGTAAAGAATGGCTCGTTGATGGTGACGTTCTTGATACCGGTTGCCGACTCACCAAGCTTGATATCGACCATCTTATCGATCATCAGAAAAGGATAACGGTGAGGGATAGCCGACATGATCCGCATGATATCGATGGCTTCGATATCAACCGCTTCAGCCTTGGCCGTCATTTCCTTGTTATTTTCTTCCGCAGAGGCGTCCAATGTTCTGCTCACTTCTTGTTCCTGAACGCAGCCGGTTAATCGCCACGTTCAACCGCCACTAACGTGACGGCAGGTTTGATATGTCCGCCCGCTTCTAGCAAAACTCTGAACCCGTGACCACAGGCGCGTGCAGGCGAGAAATCAGGTCTCGCTCTTGCCATCCTTTTTTGCCAGACGACGAAGGAAGGCCACGTTACGGAAAAACTCCCTGAACGGCATGGCGGGGCTACCTATGACATCAGCACCGGCCTCAACGTCGGACATCACACCGCATTGAGCTCCGATACGCGCCTTGTCACCGATTTTTATATGGCCGATCAGACCGGCCTGGGCGGCGATGGTGACAAAATCACCAAGTTCGGTTGAACCCGAGATACCCGCCTGTGAAACGACAATACAGCAGCGGCCAAGCTGCGCATTATGACCGATCTGCACGAGGTTATCGATACGTGTTCCCGCACCGATCACCGTATCCCGCATCGAGCCGCGGTCGATCGTCGAATTGGCCCCGATTTCCACATCATGACCCAGAATCACGCGACCGAGCTGCGGCACTGTCTCAAACCCTGCCGGACCAACGGCAAAGCCGAAACCGTCCTGACCGATGCGGGCTCCGGGATAGAGCGTGACCCGATCATCCAGTATCGCATGCGAAACCGAGACATGGGCACCAATACGATTATGCGCACCGATCACCACTCCGTCGCCGATGACAGCATGCGCCGAAAGGATACTTCCCGACCCAATTTCAGCATGTGCGCCGATTGTCACGAAGGGACCAATTTCAACATTCTCACCCAGGATAGCCGTTTCATCGACCACAGCCGTGGGATGCACCCCGGGACGCGATGGAGAGACAGGGTGAAAACGGGCAGCAATACGCGCCCAGGCAAGATAAGGCGCCTTGCTGACGAGTCCTACCACGCCCTCTGGCAGCTTGTCCTTGAAAGCCGGACCAAGGATGACAGCGCCAGCATTGGTATCGGCAAGAAGTGGCAGATACCGTCTGTTATCAAGAAAACTGACTTCCTGCCGAGTGGCCGCCTGTAACGGCGCAACACCACGAAGCTGAAGCTCCGCCGCCCCCGCCGGCCCTACAATCTCGGCCTCGGCGCACGCTGCAAGCTCCGAGATTGAGAAGGGTCCCTGACGATCAAAGAAACGCGGATCACCGGGTAGACCATCGGTGGATGACAGGCTCATGACAGATCAATGCTTCCTGAGGATCGAGGCAGGCGGAGCAGGCTGGGTCGTCGGACCCGGACCAACCTGAGATGTTGTGTCTTCGTCAGCGGTGGTCGGCATTTTGCCTGATTTTGCCAGCACCTCAGGATCAACATCTTCTGCAGGAATAAAGACATGAGGCAAGATCTTGTTCAGAACCTTTGCCGTCTCTTCCGTGATATCCTGACCATCAACATGAAGTGCCACCTGCTCGCTGTGCAAAACAAGATTCATGCTATGCGAAGCGGCTACCTGCCGGACGATACGTACAAGTTCGCGTTCAATCTGGTTAAGCGACACATTGGCCGCCTCCTGGATGATGCGCGCCCGGTTGGCAAAATCGCGCTGCGCTTTCGCACGACGCTCCTGCAAATGACGCTCACGAATCTGGATCTGCTCAGAGGTCAGTGTACGCGCACTTTCCTGCAGTTTCTGCTGCTCGACGCGCCAGCCGGCCTGTTCCTTCTGCGCAGCAGCGGCCAGTTTGTCACGACGCTCGCCAAGTACACGCTGCGCTTCAGCCGCCGCGCTGGACAGACGCATGACAGTTGGAATGCTGATGACGCCCAGCAGGGCAGCCGGGGGCGGTGCTGCCTTGGGCAGGTCGGGTGAGTCAGGAATCGGGGGCTGCGGGAGAACCGGCGGCGCTTCCGGCTGCTGCATGGGCTCGTCGCCATCCTGCGGCATCGGCTGGGCGACGGGCACACGCCTTACGGCGCGAGGCGCCGGCGCTGCAGCTGGCTGGGCTGTCTTGGGCACAAACCAGCCACCATTACCACCAGACGAGGATTGTGCAGCCTGCGCCTGAGCAAGACCCGGAAGACTTACAGAAGCGAGCAGCGCTGAAGCCGCCATAAGGCGGGCTGCCAGGAAAAAAGACATGTAAACCTCTGTTCAAGACCAAGGCGGGCGTTGTCCCTCGCGAGAGACAACGACGGGTTGGGATAAGGCTGTGATCAGAATTGCTGCCCGAAACCGAAGCGGATCGGATAGAGACGGTCATTACGCGATTTGCGGATCGGAACGGCGGCGTCGATATTGACCAGACCGAACGGGCTCTTCCAGGAAATACCCAGACCTGTGGTAACACGCGGTGTCAGGGTATCACCCGTGACTGGTGTGTACTTATCCCCATCGGTCGCAGCATTCGTGTAGCGGTTTTTTACCCGCAGTCCGGCCAGACTACCCGCATCGACAAAGTAGCGCCCCGAAATACCCACATCTTCTCCCATAGGCAGCGGGAAATTGAGCTGAGCGGACGCTGTATAAATGAAGCGACCACCGATCAGATCTTCCTGTCCGGGCTTAGGCGTCGATTTGTCTATATGACCGGAGCGCGGTCCGGCACCACCCTGCAGGAAGCCACGCAGATTTTCACCACCGAGATAGAAGTTGTCGATAATGCTGACGTTGCTGCTTTTGGACCAGTCGCCCATATAGCCCGCGCCGCCCTTGAACTGCAGCCCCCAGCTATGGGATCCCGTAATGGAATCAAGCGGCACGTAGTACTGAACATCGGCTTTGGCGCGCAAATATTTCACGTCGCCACCGAGACCGGCAAAGTCGCCACTTACGTTGATGATGAACCCCTTACGAGGCCGCATCCGGTTGTCACGACGGTCGTAAGTCAGCGTGGTGCTGAGCTGAGACAGCAACGACCAGCCTGCCGAATCCTGAACGTAATAGGATGGGACATATTCATAACCGTAGTTCTGGATGTCACTCTGACTGAAGATATTGCCTACACGGCGGTCAATCAGGGAGTAGCTCCAGGTCTGGGACAGGTAGTTATTGAACGAATACCCCATACGCAGCGTCGCACCATACCGCCCTTCCTTATAGGACTGATAGGTCTGGTAATTATTTTCGATACCGAAAATATCGATACCGGCGACAATGTTACGATCCAGGAAATAGGGATCTGTCAGAGAGAGATCGACCTGCTTCTGGTAATAGGCAACCGTTCCGGAAATACCGGCATCCATGCCCGTACCGAGCAGGTTATGCTGTTTGACCGAGCCGTTACCCAGAATACCAACGTCTGTTGAGTAGCCACCGCCCAGCGAGAATTCACCCGTGGGCTTCTCGACGACATTGGCCGCCACGTTGACCTTGTCCGGTGCAGAACCCTGGGTCTGATCAACCGAAACCGTGCTGAAATAGCCGAGATCCTGGAGTGCCGCCTTCGAGTATTTACGATCGAAAGGTGTATATGGGTCGCCCTCTGCCATCGGCAGAGCGCGCCGGATAACCTTGTCCTTGGTTACCGTATTACCGTTGATGTCGATGCGCTCGACATAGACATGCGGCCCCTCATTCACATCGAAGAGCAGGTCGACAATGTGCTTTTCAGGATTTCGCGCAATCTCGGAACGCACCATCGCAAAAGGATGACCTGTCGCCTGCAGGCGCTCCTGCATGCCCGTCACGTTGTTCTGGATTGCCGTGCCGTCGTACCATTGGTGCTGGAACAGATCGATATATTTCTTGAGGTCTTTAGCCTCAACGTGACGCAGGCTCGACCGGACATCCATCTTGCCGATGCGGTAACGCGGCCCCTCATCCAGCGTGAAGGTGATGATGAAATTCTTGCGGTCAGGTGACAATTCACCTGTCGCATTGATCATATGAAAATCGACATACCCGTTATGCAGGTAGAAACGACGCAGCAGTTCGGCATCGTATTTGATACGCTCCGGATTGTACTCATCCGATGATGAGAAAAAGCGATACCACTCTGTCTCCTTGGATGAAACAACCGAAGCCAGCCGCGCTTCGCTGAACGCCTTGTTGCCAACAAAAACAATCTTGTTGATCAGTGTCTGACGGGCTTCATTGATCTTGAAAATAACATCGACACGGTTATGCGACAACTTGATGATCTGTGGCGTTACCGTTGCCCCGAAACGGGCCTTGGACGCGTAGAGATCCAGCAGTTTCTGGCGATCAGCGGCCGCAGACTGTGACGAGAAGACCGCGCGGGGACGCATGCTGATCTCCTTGCGGAGATCCTCGTCCTTGACCGCGTGGTTGCCCTCAAACGCAATACGATTGACGATCGGGTTTTCAACCAGATCCACAACAAGCGTACCGCCGGAGCGGCGCATCGTGACGTCCTTGAAAAGACCTGTCGCATAGAGGGTCTTCAGCGAGCGATCGAGATCGTCCTGGTTGAAACGATTGCCGGGCTGCACCACCATATAGGAAAGGACGGTGCTGGTTTCGATGCGTGTGTTGCCCTTCACATCGATCGTTTCGATCACCTGACCATCGGCTGTACGCTGATGGGCGGCATGATGCGGAGAGACACGACGGGCCTTCTGAGCCTCGGCCGTGCCTGCCCAGACGGGGAGCATGCAAACCGACGCAAGGAGAACGAGACGTTTACCTGACAAGACGGACGTTCCTTAACTTCATCAACCCAGCGTGAAGGTTTATTTCAGACAATTTAGTTTTACGCAACGAAGCCGGAACCACCGACCGCGTTTATCCCAATCGGACGTATCCGACTTCTACCCTGCGAGGCAAGCACCCCGCGACATGAAGTGTCGTAACACTCTGTGTCAGCGGGTGGGGTAATGGCGCTCTCTTTAGTGGAACAGCCCGAGATTCGACAGATCGTTGAAGGTCGAAAACAGGAAAAGCGCAGCAATAATAGCAAACCCGGCCTGGTAGCTGATTTCCTGTACCCGCCTTGAAACGGGTTTGCCACGCACTGCCTCGGCCACATAGAAAACGAGTCTGCCACCATCAAGCAGTGGAATCGGAAAGAGATTGATCAGACCCAGATTGATCGAGAGCAGGGCCATGAAAGAAAGGATACTTGCAAAACCGTAATGGGCGACCTGACCGGATAGCTGCGCGATACGGATCGTACCACCAAGCTCTTTGGCACTGCGGTGACCGGAAACAATCTGCCAGACACCCTGCAATGTCTGAACTGAAACATGCCATGTTTCCTTCAGCCCGGCGCCAGCCGCCTGTGCAAATGGCATGGGTTTACCCGGCACGAGCTCGGCCATGATGCCAATGCTTCCTTTATCGGGCGCCCCCATCTTGCCGGGCACACGATCAAGAGTGATCGGCAGGGTAAGCGACTGCTCTCCACGTTTGATTCCAAGAGTTGTCTGTACCCCCGGCATCGCGACTGCATGGGCCTGGATATCGGCAAAATTGAATACGTCGAGAGAACCAAGGCGCGTGATAACGTCACCCTTCTGCAATCCCGCCCGTTCGGCCGCACTATGAGGTGCAACCTGGGCAATCTCGTTCTTCATTTCCGGTTTGCCCACCGAAACGTAAAGAACGGTGAAAAGAAGAATAGCAAAGATAAAATTGAAGACTGGTCCCATGACGATCACCAGCATGCGCGAGCCTACAGGTTTGTCATGAAAGGTCTGGCCCGGCACCCAGGCTGCTTTCTGCTCCGGCGTTGCATCTTCCGGATCTTCAAAGCCATGGGGTTTGACAAATCCGCCAAGGGGGATGGCCGAAATACGCCACTCCGTTCCCGTACGATCGCGCCAGCGATAAAGCGCAGGACCAAAACCGATCGAGAACGTATCCACTTTCACGCCACGCCATCGAGCCGCGAGATAATGACCCATCTCATGCACGAATACGAGCACACCAAGGATCAGGGCAAAGGCAAGAACTGTAACCGCAAACTCATGCATGGAGATGCTCCGCGCCTTTCAACGAATTGGTACGCTCGCGCGCCACGAAAATCCCGGCCACACGACGCGCTTCCGCATCCCAGTGCAGAACGTCATCAAGAGTATCCAGAGAGGGCGAACCGAGCTGTTCCATTGCATAGGCAATAGTATCACTGATGCCAAGGAAACCGATGCGGCGATTGAGGAACGCCTCTACTGCAATCTCGTTGGCAGCAGAGAAGATTGTGGGTGAAGCTCCCCCGGCGACAAGGGCCTCTCTCGCCAGACGCAGTGCCGGGAAACGCACTTCATCCGGCGCCTCGAAATCCAGACGGGACAGCACTGCCAGATCAAGACGTGGTGCATTGGTCTGCATGCGGTCAGGCCATGCCAGCGTATTGGCAATCGGCACACGCATATCCGGTGCGCCAAGCTGGGCAATCAGACTGCCATCGCGAAACTGGACCAGACCATGCACAGCCGATTGCGGATGAACCAGAACGTCAATCTGCTCATTGCTCAGACCAAAAATACGTGCGGCCTCGATGACTTCCAGCCCCTTGTTGGCCATCGAAGCGGAATCAATCGTGATTTTGGCACCCATACTCCAGGTCGGATGTTTGAGTGCATGCTCCGGCGTTGCCTCACGCATGGTTTCCAGCGTCGCGCACCGGAATGGGCCACCTGATGCAGTAAGGATAATCTTCTCGATGCTCTCAACCGGGCTGCCGGTCAGGCTCTGGAAAATGGCATTATGCTCGGAATCTACAGGAAGTAACGTGGCTTTGGCGGCAGCCACCTCGCGCAGCATGACATCACCGGCACTTACGAGTGCTTCCTTGTTCGCCAGAGCGATGGCATGCCCATTGCGTGTCGCAGCCAGAGTAGGCTCCAGCCCGGCCGCTCCGGTAATGGCCGCCATGGTCCAGTCAGCCTCCATCGCAGCAGCCTCGATGACCGCATTTCGTCCGGCAGCAGCCTTCACGCCACTCCCTTGCAAGGCAGTGCGTAGCGCGTCGAGCAGGCTTTCGTCGTTAATTACGGCAATTTCTGCATGCAGCGCACGCGCCTGTTCTGCCAGCAGAGCCACATTACGGCCACCGACAAGCGCTCGAACCTGAAAGCGCTCCGGCTCGGCCAGCAGCAAATCAATCGTCGAACAGCCAATGCTGCCGGTGCTGCCAAGAACGGTAATGCTGCGCGGGGACGAGGTCATGATCTTAGGATACTCCAGATCAATGCAGGAAAGCAGAGAGTTATGGATGAAAAGGATGGAAAAGGGTCGCAAGGATATCCAGGGGCGTCGCAGACCAGAAGACCTGTCCGGGCACCGACAAGGAAACCAGTGCCGCCAACGGTGCAGCCGCCAGCAGCCCGTCAAAACGATCCAGCAGCCCGCCGTGACCGGGAATGAGCCAGCCGGAATCCTTGATCCCGACACGACGCTTTGCCGCGCTCTCTGCCAGATCCCCGCACTGGGCTGCACAGCCAAGGATCATTCCCCAGATAGTCCCGCAAATCAGGCCACCCTGCCCTGAGAACCATGCTGTAGCGAACCCGGCCAGGCCCGCAGCGAGAAGGCCACCCAGAGCGCCGGAGCGGGTTTTTCCAGGTGAGATACTTGGGGCAAGCTTGGGACCGCCGATAATGCGGCCAGCCAGATAAGCGCCACTATCACTGGCGATCACGACAAAAATGATGAAAAGTACGGGAAATGCTCCCGTCCCGGGTTGCTCTCGCAACCAGAGAAGGGACAAGCCGCCGAAACCGGCTACCGCAACGCAGATCCATTGAGCCATACCGAAAATAGCGGCCGACAGGGTCAGCCCAAAGGCGACCCGCCACTCGCCTTTCATGGCAATCAGAAGCCCTATAACAGGCCATAGCAGAAGCAGTCCGCCGCGCCAGCTTCTGGCACTGCGCTTCCAGCTCAGCCCGGCCATTGCGGCCCCCTCGTAAACGAGCCCCAGACTGACGAGGAGGATCATCGCCCGATAGGCATTGCCCCCGGTAAGAATACAAAGGAGGGCGACAGGTACGATCACGGCTGCGGAAATAAGGCGCAGACGAAGATCGGACCAGCGCGGATTGGCGCTGCGTGCTGTCACAATGCACTGTCCATTGTCAGGCGTTTTCCAAAACGGCGTTCACGTCGGGAGAAATCAGCCATCAAGGCAGCAAAATGAGTTTCATCGAAATCCGGCCACATGACGTCAAGAAAGGCTAACTCCGCGTAGGCTGATTCCCAGAGCAGGAAATTTGACAGGCGGCGTTCACCACTGGTCCGGACGATCAGATCAGGATCAGGAAAGGGGGACGTCTGCAGATAGCGGCCGAAATCCTGCTCGCTCATCATGGTCGGATCAATTTCACCATCACGTGCGGCCAGCGCGATATTCTGTGCCGCTCTGAGCATGTCATCACGTGCGCCATAAGAAAGGGCAAGAACAAGAGTCAGCCGTGTATTCTGCGCCGTCAATTTGCCGGCCCGTTCGATCTCTCCGCGCAATCCGGAATCGAAACGGCTGAGATCCCCGATAAACGTAAGGCGCACATTCTGCTCGTGTAGCTCTGCAACCTTGTGCCGCAGATAAAATCGCAGCAGAGAAGTAAGGTCAGCCACTTCTTCTGCCGTCCGCTGCCAGTTCTCGGAAGAAAAGGCATAAAGCGTCAGATAGCGGACACCGGAGAGAATGGCGCCCTTGACGCAGCGCCTCACTGCCTCGGCACCGGCGCGGTGTCCGGCTATGACGGATTTGCCTCGCGCCCGCGCCCAACGCCCGTTGCCATCCATGATGACAGCGACATGGCGCGGCACGATGGCGAGCTCGGGCTCGGCAGTAGCGACTGAACTGGAACGCGGAGATGACACGATATGCGATCAGACCTGTTTGATCTCGCGTTCCTTTTCCGCGAGCATGTCATCAACCTTCTTGACGTATTGATCAGTCAGCTTCTGTACGCCATCAGACCAGACTTTCATGTCATCCTGGCTGATTTCGCTTTTCTTCTCATGGGTCTTGATCTGATCCATGCCGTCGCGGCGTACATTGCGCACGGCAATCTTGCCGTTTTCGGCATAACGACCAGCGGCACGGGCCAGCTCGTTGCGGCGCTCCTCGGTAAGCTGCGGAATAGGCACTCGCACGGTCTGTCCATCAGCGGCCGGGTTAAGACCGAGACCAGCATCACGGATAGCCCGCTCAACAGCACCTACCAGCCCGCGATCCCATACGGAAACGGTCAGCATGCGCGCCTCGGGAACCGCAATTGATCCGACCTGGGAGAGAGGGACTTCACTGCCATAAGCTTCCACACGCACGGGCTCGAGCAGATTCGGGCTCGCACGCCCTGAACGCAAACCGGAAAGATCACGGCGAAGACTCTCCATCGCACCATCCATGCGGCGCGTCAGGTCTTCGAGCAGGTCATTCAGCTCAGCAGGCATTGTTCTCTCCTTTATGGACATTCAAAGAGGGACGTCTTGAAGGCGTCCTGTTCAGGCTGTTTCCAGAATTCGGGTAAAACGTCCCTCGCCACGCATCACGCTGGCAAACGCTCCCGGTGCATGAATATTGAAAACAATGATCGGCAAGCGGTTTTCACGCGCAAGCGAAACCGCTGTTGCATCCATGACATTCAAATCACGGGAGAGCACTTCCATATAGGAAAGCTCATCATAACGCTCGGCATCAGGAACACGACGAGGATCAGCGGAATAGACGCCATCAACCTGCGTACCCTTGAGCAGAACATCACATTCCATTTCATTGGCGCGAAGAGCCGCTGCCGTATCGGTCGTGAAAAACGGATTGCCTGTTCCGGCTGCAAAAATCACCACACGCCCCTTTTCCATATGACGTACGGCACGACGGCGGATATAGGGTTCGGCGATAGACGACATCTGTATGGCTGACATCACACGGGTATCGATACCGGCCCGTTCGAGAGCATTCTGCATCATCAGGGCGTTGATAACCGTTGCGAGCATACCGGCATAATCACCCTGTGCCCGGTCCATTCCCTTGGCCGCTGCGGCGACACCACGGAAGATGTTGCCTCCTCCGATCACGAGGCAGACCTGCACCCCGCTGCGGGAAACAGCCGCCACATCGTCTGCAATTGCCTCAACGACCTGAGGTTCTATGCCAAAGGATCCGCTGCCCATCAGGGCCTCGCCCGAAACCTTGAGAAGAACGCGCCTGTAGCGTGCAAAAGTTTCGGTCATCGCTTCCTCTTTCGTTGCAGCCTCGTGAAGGCCATCTCACAACCCGCGCCTCTCTTATAGGGCACAGCCTGTCCTCACAAGAACTTCTCAGGCGTCATCAAGACCTATGGCCCGCAATCTTGCCTTTTCCTCGTCCCATCCGGCGCGTTCACGCACATTCAGGAAAAGATGGCAGGGCCGTTCCAGCAATCGCCCCAGATCAAGACGGGCGCGCTCGCCAATGCTGCGAATCTTGCGCCCCCCCTCACCTATCAGGATCGCCTTGTGACCAGGTCGCGATACGTAGATTGTCGCATCGATACGCACGGAACCGTCAGGACGCTCCTTGAAACTCTCAGTCTCAACAGTTGCCTGATAGGGAATTTCCTCATGGGTCTGCATAAAAATCTGTTCGCGGACCAGTTCTGCCGCCAGCAGACGATCGGGAAGATCGGTCAGGTCATCCTCCGGATAGAGGTACGGACCCTCTGGCAGTTCCCTAGCAAGATGATCGAGCAGATCATCGACCCCATCACCTGATCGCGCGCTCAGCATGAAAACATGCTCGACCGTCAGTTGCTCGGTAATGGACTTAGTCAGAGGCAGAAGCTGCTGCGCGCTGACCAGATCGGTCTTGTTGAGCACAAGCCAGACACGACGTTTCTGCTTGGCCAGTGTGTCGATAACTGCCTGAGCTTCCTCACGGATCCCCGCCTTGGCATCGATCAGCAGCAGCGAGATATCGGCATCCTGAGAACCAGTCCAGGCTGCCGCAACCATAGCGCGATCGAGCTTGCGGCGAGGCTTGAAAATTCCGGGTGTATCAACCAGCAGAATTTGCGTCGTCTGACGCATCAGGATGCCAAGCACCCGGAAACGGGTCGTCTGCGCCTTGGGGCTGACAATCGACAGTTTCGTACCGGTCATACGGTTGATCAGAGTGGATTTACCGGCATTCGGCGCCCCGACCAGAGCGACGAAACCACAACGTGTCGTCATTTCTTATCCTTCGTGCCTTTACGGCTACGGTTCAATCGCCGGAGCAGGGCAGTCGCCGCCTCGCTCTCGGCCTGGCGTTTACTTCCCGCCACGCCTTCTCCTGCCTCACCCATGGCACATACCGCAACTGTAAAGCGCGGCGCATGGGAAGGCCCTTCCATTGAGAGGGTCTCGTATTCCGGCAAGGCCGAGCCGCGCGCAAGCACAAACTCCTGCAATGCGGTTTTGGGATCTTTCGGCGGTGCAATCTGGGAGACAAGCAGGTCTTTCCACCGCGACCGAACAAACCGGCGCGCCGGTTCCAATCCACCGTCAAGATAGAGCGCACCAAGAAGTGCTTCCATGGCATCGGCCTGTACATTGGCCAGACCACGTATACCTGCCTGCTCTTCATGCTCTGCAATAAGCAAGGCCTTGGATACGCAGATACTCTCCGCGATAGGAGCCAGGGCATTGCGTGATACCAGAGAAGCATGGCGCGGTCCGAGTGCTCCCTCGGGCTCGTTCGGAAACTGCTCCAGCAGCCATTCAGCCATCAATAATCCCAACACCCGATCGCCCATGAATTCAAGACGTTCGTTCGAGACCGTCTCAGCAGATCTGGCACCCCCGCGAGGAGCACGGCGACCCTGACGGGAAGATACAGCCGAACGATGGGTCAGAGCCTGTCGCAACAAGCCCTGATCGGTAAAATGATAACCAAGTGCGTCCTGGAGTTCGTCCAGAATGCCGTCGTGACCGTTCATCATCAGACCTCAATGCATGGTGGCAAAGAGATGGCTCCAGCGGATTTCGAAAGGCCACTGCCAGAACTGCCACAGAGGATGGATGGCCTCGTAAGAGAAGAACACGAAACGTGCTTTGCCCACCAGATTGACCATCGGCACATAACCGAGATCAACACCATTATCGCGCTGGAAACGGCTGTCGCCACTATTGTCGCGATTGTCACCCATCGCAAAGAAATAGCCTTCCGGCACAACGTATTCACGCGTGTCGTTTTGCTCACCTTCATCAGTCTGCTTCAGGATCTGATGCGTAACCGGAGGGGCTCCCGCGCTGCCAGGCAGCGTTTCCAGATAGCGTATACCCGTTTGCGGCAGACGATTCTCATCCATGACCGAATAGGCGCCCAGAGACTGCCGCGGCACCAGAGAACCATTCAGATACAGTTCGCCAGCACGCATCTGGATATGATCGCCTGGCAAGCCGATAATACGCTTGATGTAGTCAATCGAGTTATTCTGCGTGTAACGAAAGACAGCCACATCACCCCGATGCGGCGTGGCTCCCCAGATACGCCCCTCGAAAAGATGCGGCGAGAACGGCATGGAGAAACGCGACCAGCCATAATCGAATTTGGTCACCACAATGTAATCACCGACCTGAAGAGTCGGAATCATGGAAGCACTTGGGATATTGAACGGCTCTACGAAGACAGTACGTATAGCCAGCAATATGATCACCCAGATCGCCACAAAGCGAACGATCTCAAGAGGGGTATCTTCTTTTCGCTTGGAGGGCGTTGCCTCCGGAGTCATTTCGGTCATTTCAGTTTCTTAGCGCAGGAGAAGGGGATTTGGCGACAACCTATCACGCAGGAGAGGCAACCGATTCAATGATCACATAAGCAATGGCATAAGGCGTCTCATCACTCAGGCTAAGCTGGACGACGACCTTTTCACCAGGCAGAGCCATGGACTGCAGATATTCCTCGGCCTTACCCGACAGATGCAATTCAGGCTTCCCGATCGCGTCGTTACGCACTTCAATATCGGTCAGCCGGATTCCGTCACGAAATCCTGTTCCCATAGCCTTTGCACAGGCTTCCTTCGCTGCCCATCGTTTGGCGAGAATACCGAGACGTCCGTCTCCCTGACGGGTGTTTGCATAGGCAATCTCCCTCGCGGTGAAGCCCTGTTCCAGAAACCGCTCGCCAGACCGCTCAAGCGCCCGCCCTATGCGTCGCATGTCGCACAGATCCGTACCAATTCCCCGTATCATGAATCGTCAGTTCTTTGTCCGCTCAACCTGCATGACCCCTTGTGCCGATCGCAGGGCTGCGATCATGGCCGAGAGATGCCGCACATCACGCACCTCAAGATCGACAAGGATTTCCATGAAATCGAGCTGCCGGTTGAGAATACGCAGATTGACGACACTGCCATTATGCTTTGACGCCGTATTCGTCAGCGTTGTCAGAACAGTGGATTCATTGGCAGCAATGACACTGACCCGCCCGATATGCGGCGCGCCCCGCTCTCCCTGGGCAAGAGCTTCATAGTCCCAGTCAATCTCCAGAAAACGTTCGGGCGTCGAGGAGAAAGCACTCAGATTCTGGCATTGACGCTGGTGAATCGTCACCCCTTTGCCCTGTGCGATGATCCCGACAATCGCATCACCCGGCAACGGATGGCAGCACCCGGCGAAATGCGTTGCAATACCCGAACCGATACCACTGATAACCGAACCACTCTTGGCCCCGTAACGCGCCTGGTTACCCAAGGCACCACTCAGCCGTCCCGACAGCCCAGGTACCATACGCGGTGCGCGATGGGTCTGTCGCAACTCTGGGTAAGCAGCATTTACAACATCGCGCGGCCCCAGATGGCCGGTTCCGACAGCAACATAAAGATCCTCGATACTTGGCTGACGCAAATCGCGCAGCAGTGTTTCAAGTACCTTTTCGCTACCATCCACGCCCTCCTGACGGAACGCTTTCGCAAGCGCCGTACGTCCGGCATCCAGATTGACCTGACGTTGCTGCAGGGCAACATACCGGCGAATACGGGCTCGGGCCTTGCCAGTGACAACAAACCGTTCCCAGGAGGCTGAAGGCGTGCCGCCACGCGCTGTCATGATCTCGACCTGATCACCATTCTGCAGCTCATGGCGCAATGGCATCAGACGACCGTTGATTTTCGCCCCGACGCAGGCATCTCCTACCTGGCTATGCACGGCATAGGCAAAATCGACAGGAGTTGCCCGACGAGGCAACGAGATGAGCTGCCCTTTGGGGGTGAAGCAGAAAACCTGATCCTGGTAGAGTTCGAGCTTTGTGTTTTCGAGAAACTCGTCCGGGGCCTCGGAATCCTCAAGAATTTCAAGAAGATCCTGCACCCAGCGCAGCTTGTTCATCCCGAGCGCCGCAACCTCGTTACTGGATGCCTGAGCCGCATTGCGCTCTTTATAGGCCCAGTGAGCCGCTACGCCGTTCTCGGCGAAATCATGCATATCCGCTGTACGGATCTGGATCTCGATCTTCTGGTTGCGCGGCTGACGCAGTGTAACCCCTGTATGAAGGCTCTGATAACCATTCGCCTTGGGCGTGGAGATGTAATCCTTGAAGCGTCCGGCAATCATCGGATAGGCGCCATGAATGGCACCCAGAGCCGCGTAACAGGCATCCCGTGAAGGAACAACAACACGAAATGCCATGATGTCAGAGAGCTGCTCGAAAGCGACGTTGCGCTTCTGCATTTTGGCCCAGATGGAATAAGGCGATTTTTCACGCCCGGTTACATCGACGTGATCCAGCCCCACTTCGGCACAGAGCTCCTTTAGCTCCGTCCGTATCTGTTCAATGATATCGGCCCCATGGCCACGCAGGAAATTGAGACGGGCCCGGATTGTCGCATCTGCCTCCGGCTCAAGCTGCTCGAAAGACAGATTCTGCAACTCTGTCTTGACGCGATCCATACCGATGCGCTCGGCTAGGGGCGCATAGATATCCATCGTCTCGCGCGCAATGCGCAGTCGCCGGTCCTGGCGTTGCACATAGTGCAACGTGCGCATGTTGTGGAGACGATCGGCAAGCTTGACAATCAGGACGCGGATATCACGCGACATTGCCAGAACGAGCTTGCGGAAATTCTCGGCCTGCTTTGTACGATCCGACTGCAGCTCGAGCCGTGTCAGCTTGGTTACGCCATCAACCAGACTGGCGACCGTCTCTCCAAAATGCTCTTTCAGAAAGGCCTGGGTTATTCCGGTATCTTCAACAGTGTCATGAAGCAGACCGACCATGATGGAAGGTACGTCCATCCGAAAGCCGGCAAGAATATTCGCCACGGCGATAGGATGGATAATATAAGGCTCACCATTGTCACGCTTCTGCTCACGATGCGCCTTTTCAGCGACAGCGTAGGCCTCTTCGATGCGCGAAAGATCCGCATGCGGATCATATCCTGCTATCCTGCGCAGCAGACCCGCAATAGACGGTACGGAAGCGGGGACGTCGGCGCCAGGGAGAAGGGTGTCAGACATACCGGTACTCTCTCCCACAACACCAAGGATATCAGTTGTGATACCGGATCACGGAATGATCCGGCACCAGAAGCGATCAACGACGGCCACGCCCTCCGAATTCGGCCTCAAATGAGGCTTCGAGTTCAGCAGAGGACATTGTTTCAGCCATATGCGCATGCTCTTCCTCGGAGGAAACATCCTGCAGACCAAAGATATTCTGATCCGTCGGAATAAGATCCATCACCTCTTCATCGACAGGCTCGGGCTCCGGTGCGCGGGCAAGGCCGCGAACAATCCCATCTTTCAATGTGCCGAGATTGACCTTTTCCTCAGCAATTTCACGCAGGGCCACGACCGGATTTTTATCATTGTCACGATCAAGGGTCATTTCTTCGCCACGAGAAAGACCGCGCGCGCGCTGGGCAGCAAGGAGAACGAGCTCGAAGCGGTTCGGAACCTTTTCGATGCAATCTTCAACGGTTACGCGTGCCATAGACTCTTCCCAACCAATATACGCAGATCCACGAGAACTACATCATCTAGCATAAGCACCGTCTCCAGGCAAACTTCCTCTGCAAGACCACTGCTGGGCAAAAGCCCTGAAAGACCGCAGATTACTGCTGCCACAACCACATCAGATGCCATAATATGATGATAGAGCAATGATATCACTATATTCTCGCTCTATAATTCGTTAAACCTCGTTTCGAGACTATTCTTTGCGCAACGGCCGCAAATTCCACTAATCTTCTGAAATAGGCTAGAGATGCTCGACAAAAATGAGAGAACCGCTGTATTTATTGATGGTTCAAGTCTCTACTACACCGCAAAAACCATTGGCTTTGAAGTAGATTACAGAAGGCTCCTTCGCTATTTCAAAAGCAATACGAAGCTCCTGCGCGCACATTATTATGCCGCCATACCCGAGACAGAAGAATATTCGCCTCTCAAGCCTCTGACAGACTGGCTTGCTTATAACGGTTTCATGCTCGTGACCAAAAGTGCACGCGAATTTACCGATCAGTCCGGTCGACGCCGTCTGAAAGGTAACATGGATGTGGAGCTCGTCGTTGATCTCCTTGAACTGGCTGATCGTATCGATCACGCAGTCATTTTCAGCGGTGATGCTGACCTGCGCCGCGCTGTCGAAGCTGTCCAAAGACGGGGAGTACGCGTCACGGCTGTGTCCTCGCTTCGCTCGACTCCCTCTTTAATAGGTGACGATCTGCGTCGTCAGGTCGATCAGTTCATCGAGCTTGGCGATATTGCCGGCGAATTCACCCGCCGTCAGGGTGACTCACCCGCCCGTCCGCGCCCGACGCCAGTCCGGCATCCGGCTGACATCGTCAATGACGACGAGCTCGATGACTGAGACATTCAGCGCAGCAATAATATCGATCTACTGAGAGCGGCACGACCAAGCCTGAAATTTCCTGTATGGCGCACTCCAGCAGGAAACCCGACAGGTAGTCGCAGGACAGGAGGTGGTCATCATACCCTGCCGTAGCACGCATTTGTTTCATCAATGACGCAACGATCACGCCTGAAGCCTCAGGTCCAGCGCCTCCTTCTCCGGGGGCAATCTGAATCCTGCCTGTATCAAAAGCGCAACCCGTGTCCCAACGAGGCTTTAATCAGCGATAAGAACGTGCAGAAGGATGACGAAAATGACTGAGGGCAATTCAACCACTATCGGATTTGTCGGCTATGGCGCCATGGGTGCACTGATGGGACAAAATCTCAGAAAAGCCGGTTACCATGTCTGCGCCTATACCCCATCCGGGCGACAGCAGGATACGCAGACACCCGTCATCGACAAACCTGCGACGCTTGCCGCGCAATCCGACATCCTCATTCTCTGCGTTCCCAACGACGCGGCGATTTTCTCCTCGGCAGAAGGCGATGAGGGATTTCTCGCAGGCGCGCAGAAAGGGACACTCATTCTGAACACCAGCACAATCTCACCGGAAGCTACCGAAAGACTGCATCACCTGGCCACGACCAGGGGGTTGCGCTTTGTCGATACTCCCATGTCAGGCAGCACACCCGAAGCCGAAAAGGGGGAGCTGGTTATGCTGGTTGGCGCATCGCACGAAGATCTCGAGACATCGCGCCCGGTACTCAGTGCAATAGGCAAACTTATCGTTCATGCAGGCGCCGTTGGCGCCGGTACACGCCTCAAACTCGTGATCAACGGTATCATGGGGGCTACCCTCAACGTGATTGCGGAAGCGGTTGGCTACGGCCTTTCAAGCGGCCTGGACCGCAAGATGCTTTATGATGCACTTGGTCAGGTGGCTGTCATCTCTCCCCACCACAAACGCAAGCTTGCCGCTGCAGAACGTGGTGATTTCAGTGCCCAGTTCCCGACACGCCTCATGTCCAAGGATATGGGGCTGCTTGTGTCGGCAGCACGCAGTACGCACAGTTTCTGCCCCTCCATTGCAGTTGCGGATCAGGCACTTGGCCTTGCCACCAGACATCACGCCAATGACGATTACTCAGCTCTGCTCGGGGCAATCGAGAAGAGTGTGGTCCATCAGCACGAGCCGGAAGAAACAGCCTGACGGGCCAGGACACCCTGACGGGTTGACGAAACCCTCTGCGCGCCATAGCTGCGTTGTAAGACCAAGCAGCTCCGCTTTGTCCCCACCATGATAGTCCAGGAGACGAGACCATGGCTTTTGAACTGCCGTCCCTCCCCTACCAGACCAGCGCGCTTGCCGCATCAGGCATGTGCCAGGAAACACTCGAACTTCATCACGGCAAGCACCATCAGGCCTATGTCACGGCACTGAACGGCTTTGTTGAAGCCAAGCCCGAGCTTAAGGGCAAGAGCCTCGACGAGATCATTCTCGCCGTAAAAGGCGATGCAGCTCAGGCCCCTGTCTTCAACAATGCGGGCCAGCACTGGAATCATATTCTCTTCTGGAAGAACCTCACCCCCGATGGCGGCAAGGTTCCTTCCAAACTCGCAGCCAAGATCGATTCCGATCTGGGCGGGCTGGAAGCCTTCAAGGCTGCGTTCAAGCAGGCAGCAATCTCGCAATTCGGTTCAGGCTGGGCATGGCTTGTTCTTGGCACAGATGGCAAACTCGCCGTCACAAAGACCGCCAATGGCTCGAATCCTCTCGCCGAAAGCCAGGGACGCGCCCTTCTGGGTCTCGATGTGTGGGAACATGCCTATTACCTCGACTTCCGTAACCGCCGCCCGGATTACATCACCAACTACCTCGACAAGCTTGCCAATTATGAGTTCGCAGAAGCAGAGCTGCTTTCTGCCTGATCTCCAGTAAGCCTGATAAAAAAAACCGGCATCCTTGCGGAAGCCGGTTTTTTTATAACTGCTTTCAGAACTTTACTTTGCTGTCTTGCCGCCGTCATTTGCAGGCTTTGCTGTGCTGGTCAGGATCTGCGACACATTCTCACGCATCAGCTGGATTTTGACCCCCGGTGCGATTTCCACCTCGATCTCCTTGGTACCTTCTCGTGCCAGCTGCACCGTACCGATCATGCCGCCACTGGTCACAATCCTGTCACCACGACGCAGCGCATTAAGCTGTGTCTTGAGCTCGCGCTGACGTGTCTGTTGCGGACGGATAAGCACAAAGTAGAACACGACGAACACAAGGATCATCGGGAGGAATGAGATAATCCCGCTGTTGGCGAGCATGCGTTTCTTCCATATGTCGATAGATAAGGGATCGGACGCGCCCGAAAGCCTGCCCGATTGGCCCCGGACCATAATTGGTCACGCCCACACGTCAAGCACTGCCACGGAGTAAGGGAAACATCCATGGACGCCGTCCTGATCGAAAAACTGGAGCGTATTGCAAATGCACTGGAGCGCCTGGCTCCCGCACCCGCCTCTTCCGCCCCCCTGACGGGCAGCGATGCTTTCATGTGGCAGGGCAGTACGGCATTGCTGCGCCCAGTCAACAAGGTTCAGGGAGTCGATCTCTCCCTTCTTCGTGGAATCGACCGGCAGACACGCCTTGTACTCGAAAACACGCGTCACTTCGCATGCGGGCACGAAGGCAATAATGTCATGCTCTGGGGAGCCAGAGGTATGGGAAAATCTTCGCTGGTCAAGGCATGCTTTGCCGAAGTCAATCGTGAGCATCCCCATGCACTGGTTCTGATCGAGATCCAGCGTGACGATCTCTCCACGCTCCCTCGCCTGCTCGACATACTCCGTGCCCAATCGAGACGTTGCATCGTGTTCTGTGACGATCTTTCTTTCGAAACCCAGGATGCAGACTACAAATCCCTCAAATCCGTACTTGATGGCGGCATCATGGGACGACCCGAGAACGTGCTGTTTTACGCAACCTCGAACCGACGCCATCTGATGCCACGCGACATGACGGAAAACGAGAGCGGTAGCGCCATCAATCCGCAGGAAGCCGTAGAAGAAAAAGTATCCCTTTCAGATCGCTTTGGCCTCTGGATTGGTGTCCATGGCTGCAACCAGGAAACATATCTTTCCATTGTCGATGGCTATGCAACACATCAGAAGCTGGGGATTTCTCAGGAGGCACTTCACAGACATGCGCTCGAATGGGCCATGGAGCGCGGTGGCCGATCAGGTCGTGTGGCTGCACAGTTCATTGATCATCTGAGCGCCACACTCAGCTGACAGGACAATCGGGCCAGCCCACAGGGCCGGCCCGTCAGGAAGCTTCAGAATGTCGCGTTCAGACGGCCGTAGTAATACGCGCCATAGATCGGGATACCGGAGGAATCCGTATCATAGACCTTGGGACCCAGGTAATTGTTGATCGGGTTTACATGGCGCGGACGCTGGTTGAAAATATTATTCGCACCAATTGCAAAGTGCCAGTGTTCGGTAAAGCGGTAACCGACCTCAAGGTCAGTCAGCCAGACCGGAGTATTCTTGAACTCGGCCCATTCGGTATTCGAGTATTTGAGCGATGTCGGCGCCAGATCCTGATAGCCAAGCAGTGACTTGGTTTCGCCGTAACGGGTCTGGCGCAGGTTCACATCCCACTGATGATAAGTCCAGTAGGCGTTCAGGATCAGCTTGCTCCGCGGCGAGCCGGTCGTAAGATAACCCACAGTCTGGGCATTGGCCGCCGGATCACCAAAAGCGTTGGTATTGATATGGCTGATACGCGTGCGGTTGAGATTCAGCATCGCGCTCAGATTGAGCGTGCCATATCTGTGCAGATGCAGCAGGTAATCCGATTGCAGATCGAGGCCTTGTGTCCGCGTGCTGGCAACGTTGGCAAAATAATTTGCCGTCACGTTTTTCAGGTCGATACCGCTTGGCAGATTGACACCGGTAAGCGCAATTGCATTAAGGGCCGCCGTGTCATTAACCGTTGCTGACCCGATAATACGATCACGAATATTGATCTGATAGACGTCAACCGAAACGTGCCAGTCCTTCAGAGGTTCAGCAATGATCCCCCCTTCGGCACTCGTCGATCTTTCCGGCTTCAGACGCTGGGCGCCGATCGATTTTCCGGCGGCACCCACAGTCTGCAACAGTCCCGTGGCACCGGTCGGCGAAACATTGAGCGCTGAGTAATATTGTTCGGCCATGGTCGGGGCTCGGAAACCATTGCTGATAGTCGCACGTACAGCCAGCTTACTGGTGATGTCGTATCGCGTGGTCACCTTGCCATTTTCGGTATTCCCGACATCGGTATAATGCTCAAAGCGTCCTGCAAAATCGAGATCCCAATGCGGCAGGGGATGGAAATCACCATCCAGATAGCCCGCCCAGATATTACGCTGCCACTTGCCTGCGTTCTGAGGCGTCAAACCGGCAAAACCCTGTGTACCCCCCAGTTCATAGGAAGCAGGCTCGCCAGCCTTGATCTGGTACATCTCAAGACGATGCTCAGCACCGAAAGCCAACGTCATCGGCACGACGTCTGCAATACGGAAATTGCGGCGTGCATCGAAGTTACTGGTCCACTGTGCCAGAGAATAACTCTGACCACGCACAGTCGTAGGGGAGAACCCATAAGTCTTATAGTAGTTCGGGTTGAAGGTATTCTTGTTCCCGATATCGTCATCATCCTGGCCGTAAAGGGTGCTCAGATCCCAGCTGAAACCGAGCAGGTTATCACCCTTGATACCCAGATTGGCCTGGAAGTCGTTTTCCTCGATCGTTTCCAGAGGCGAGAAGCCATAAGGATAGGCGCTCGGCGCTACGGTCGGCACACGATAATTCTCATAAGCCTCGGAATGACGATGAGCATAGGTGATCAGACCATAGGTCTCTATGCCTTCCGTAATGCCCTTGCCCCACTCGATCGAGAGATTTTCGCGGGTTTCCTCCGGGTTGGACAGAATGTTGTTGGAGTTGGCTGGCCAGCTGGAAGTCGGTGTCCAGCGATGATCGTTTGTGCTCTTGAGCTTTGAGACCCAGTGATCAGTGTGATAAACCTGCCCGCTCAGATGGACGAAGCCGTCATTACCCCATTTCAGACCGCCGTCAGCACCAATCAGATACTGCCAGCCAGTGCCGTTATACGCATTGGCGCCTGTCTGAGCGACAGTATTGATGCCGTGACTGGTCTTCTTGGTGATGATGTTCACCACGCCTGCAATGGCGTCCGACCCGTACAGGGCTGCAGCACCATCACGCAAAATCTCGATGTGATCGATTGCACCCGCCGGGATCATGTTCAGATCAACCGGGGTCGAGCCCTGCTGGGGACCTGCATCGGCATAGATATTGGCGGTCGTGTTGCGACGTTTGCCATCGACCAGTACGAGAACTTCGTTGGGATTGAGGCCACGCATGCGAATAGCCGAGGTCAGCGCGCCAGCATCGGCACCATTTGCTGTAACCGTGATCGACGGATCAACGCGCGTAATGGCATCGGCCAGGTTGAGCTGACCCGAACGACGCAGGGTTGCTGCTGAAACGACCGTGACCGGTACCGCGCTGTCACGTGCCTTGCGATTGAAAGCATGAGTGCCGGTCACGATGACCGATTCACCGGCATCACCACTTGCATCCCGGGATTTCCGGGTACGAATCTTCGGTACTGAAGCCAGAGCCTGGTTCGAACCGATAGATGTTCTGTGCAGGGCTGCACCCGGTTTTTTTTTCTCCTTCGAGACGGTGTACCCGGCTGGCTGCACAGCGGCCTGGGCATAAGCAAACCCAAACGGAAAGGAGAGAAGGGTCGCTGCGGCAAGTATTCTTCGTTTTGTGAACATCGTTCGAGCTGTCTCTCCATGGGATCATCAACAGGAGACAGTCTAGGCAGCAATGGAAAATCGTTACAACATCGGAATGTATTTTTCTTTCGCAAGCGGATTGATTGCGACCAAAAAAACACAGTTTGTCGCATGATACCAGCGTTAATGAGCTCTCATACGCAATATTCTTTCTCATTTTTTTATCCAGACGCATGAAACTTACCTCACTCCGCAACAGCCCGAGAAAGGCGCTGTTCCTCTGGGCGGCAAGCCTGCTAATGTCCGGCTGCGTATGATTATGCACGGTCCCGAGGCGAGAGAATCCGGGGGTTTTCCCTCATGAAGCTTTCAGTCACGAGGCTGTCACGACAGGGATACCCATGACGGAAAGCCTAACCATCGACACGACAGCCGTTAATCACGCTGAACAACGCTGCTCTGATGCCCTGCGACTGGGCAAGGACACGGTCGACCTTCGAAAGGTCAAATGCGATCCGGATTACTGGTATCCTGTTGCCTGGTCGCACGAGCTGAAAAAAGGCAAGACAATTGCCACGCGTTTCGGTGGCCAGCCCATCGCTCTCGTCAGACCTCAGGAAGGCAGTGTTTTTGCTCTGGAGGACCGCTGTGCGCATCGTCAGGTCCCGCTCAGCAAGGGGCGTGTTGAAGGAGAGGCAGTGCAATGCTGCTATCACGGATGGGCGTATGGCCGTTCAGGGCGTTGCATCGATGTACCCTATCTCGGCAAGGGTAAACTGCCCAACGGCGTGCGTACCTATCCCTGCCGGGAAGTCGAAGGACTGATTTTCATTTTCCCGGGCGATGCGGAGAAAGCTGAAAGTACAGCTTTTCCGAAACTGGGCTCGGTAGCAGACCCGGCCTATAAAACCCGTCGCTTCGGCGAACAGGTGAAATGTCATTACAGTTTCATGCATGAAAACCTGATGGATATGAATCATCAGTTCATGCACTCCAAACAGATGGGGAAAATGAAACCCCGCTATCTGGGGGGCGAAAACGAGCCGCGCATGGTCGAAGCGCGCTACAGCTTTGCCCGTGTCGGTGGCAAACAACCCTGGGGCGAGACACTGATTTTTGGCGAACGTCGTGATGCCAGCGCGAAATTCGCGCATCGCGATGTCATGACCATCCGTACTGTCTATCCCTACCAGACGCTGCACATCCGTACAGGCGATGAGCCACCCGTCATGGATCTGTGGATTGTCTATGTACCTCAGGATGAGGACCATCTGACCTGCCGCGTTTTCGGGCTCCTATCGATACGCCGCCCCAAACTGAAAGGCGCGCTCGAACTGGCCTGGCCCCTTCTGGTTGGCTTTACAAACCGTATTTTTGCCGAGGACCGCGAAATCGTCGAGCTTGAACAGCAGGCATGGCGCGATCTTGGTGGTGATCGCAATCAGGAAGTATTCCCAGTCATCAACGCACTTCGCGATCTTTTGCGCCGTTCCGGTATCCAGCCTGATACTGCTGCGGAGTAGTTTTCCGGATGAGCCTCCAGCTCGACATCGCGCCCTATACGCTGCGCCCCCTCAGATCCTCTGATGGTGCAGAGGTACATCGCCTGGTCAATGACTGGAGTGTGGTTCGCATGCTCAGTCATCTCCCTTTTCCTTACCCGAGGGATTTGGCTGATCAGTGGATCACGAGCACCATCGATCGTCAGAGTGCCGGAACAGCCTGGCATTTCGCCATCTGCGAAGGTGAAACACTGATAGGCTGTGTTGGCCTCTCTCTCGGTCATCCGAACCAGGCAGCCAAGATCGGCTACTGGATCGGCCGTCCCTATTGGCAGCAAGGGATCGCGACTCTCTGCGTTCGGCAGGTCATTGAATGGGCGTTCGCCACATTACCTGTCTCAGAAATCATTGCCGATGTCGCACAAGACAATCTGGCATCGATTGCCCTGCTCGATCGCCTGGGTTTCGGGCGTTCAGGAGCAACACGCACCCCATTCCTCTCGCGCGGACCTGACCCCTACCCTGTCCTGATCTATAGCAAGAAAAAAGAGAAACCGATCGACAGCACAGGTTCAAAGCCGGGTACGTCGCGCGTTCTGCTTGTGGTCGCTGGAATCCTGATCGATCAGGAGGGACGGATCCTCCTGGCACAACGGCCGCCAGGCAAACCCCTGGCTGGCATGTGGGAGTTTCCCGGTGGCAAGGTCGAGCCTCACGAATCCCCTGAGCAGGCGCTGGTCCGGGAACTCCATGAAGAACTGGGCGTGGATGTCTCCGCCGGCTGTATCGCGCCGTTTGCTTTTGTCTCGGAAAATATCGGTGCCCGACACCTGCTTATGCCGCTCTATGTCTGTCGACGCTGGCGCAATCAGCCGGTCGGGAAGGAAGGGCAGGAGCTGGCTTGGGTAACCGCTGATCAGCTCGAGTCCTACCCGATGCCGGCCCCTGACCGACCGCTCATTCCCCTGATCCGGGAACTCTCACTCGGCTGAAAGAACGATATGGTGCTGGGGAAGGCCTGCCTTATCAGCCCGGAATGCAAAGAGGCCACCAGATTGCGGCTGCCTGATCAGATCCTGCTGCGACATGCCTTTTCGGGCTGTCGTGACATACGCGGTTTTGCGATCATCCCCGCCAAAACAGACCTTGGTCACATTGGCGGCGGGAATATGGATTGAGAAACGCTCGACACCCTCAGGGGTGAAGCATCGTACGTGCCCGCCGCTCCAGGTCGAGCACCAGACATTTCCTTCGCAATCAGTCACGACACCATCAGGGTAACCTTTTTCTTCCGGCAGGTGAACAAAGACACGTTTGTTCTCCAGCGCTCCGTCAGGTGTGACATCGAAACAGTAGATCAGGCCATTTGGCGTATCACAGACATAGAGCCGAGTTCCGTCAGGCGAAACAGTAGGACCATTCGACACTGTGTAACCGGTATCATGACGTCTCAGAACGAACCCGTCTGCACCATGCGCTACGCTGTAAAGCGAACCTGAAGGACTCTCTTCCGAATCATCCATTGTGCCAAACCAGCCGCGACCATGCAGATCGACACAACCGTCATTCAGACGATTGCCGGGCAGATCCGGCTCGACATCCAGCATTTTTACAAAACTGCCTTCCTGTGGATCGAACCGGTAGAGGCCGTCAGGCAAGCCAGCGAGAAAGCTGCCGTCGTTCACCGGCAAAAGGAAGGCAACCCTTCCAGGAGCCGCCCAGTGACTGGCTTCCCCAAGAGCCGGGATGAACCGATGCACTCTGGATCCGTTGATATCAACGAAATAGACGGCGTTTTCGCCAGAGATCCAGACGGGGCCCTCACCAAGCTCCGCGCGGACGTCATAAACACATGACGCATAGGCCTCATTACCTGATTCGGCCATTTCAGTTCTCCCGCGTAAAAGTCATATTATCAGCAGAGTGTAACGCAGAAAGACCCTCCGCGGTTGTTAACCTTTCGGTTCCTCGCAAATGAGAGAAATTTTCCCATGCCCCCTACCGCCTGTCTCCTGATTATCGGTAACGAGATTCTCTCGGGCCGTACGCAGGACGCCAATATCCGCTTTATCGCAACGGGCCTTGCCCAGGCCGGAATAGCCCTCGAAGAAATCCGCGTCATTCCGGACAAGGCACGAAAGATTGTCGAGACAGTCGCCACCTGCCGCACGCAGTTCGATCATGTCTTCACCACAGGAGGAATCGGCCCGACTCATGATGACATCACGGCAGGCTGCGTGGCTGAAGCCGTCGGTGTGCCGCTGGAATGTCATGAGGAGAGCTTCAAGGCACTCGAAGCCTATCTTGGCAAAGAGAAATTCAACAAGGCCCGTCAGCGTATGGCCTGGCTTCCCAAAGGGGCCGTGCCCATCAGGAACAGCGTCTCGATTGCACCGGGCTTCAGCATTGCGAATGTTCATGTGATGGCCGGGGTACCGTCTATCATGCAATCCATGTTCAGTACCCTGCTTCCCACATTGCAGGGAGGAGCGCCGCTCTGCTCGGTTGCATGGCATGCCGATCTGCGGGAGGGCAGCCTTGCAGAGGGTCTGGAAGCGATACAGAACGATTTTCCCGAACTCGATCTGGGATCTTACCCGTTTGAGAGAAACGATGGGCGCAAAGGCGTCTCGCTTGTCGCCAAAGGGTACGAGGAAGAAAAGGTCAAAGCTGCCGGCAATCGTATCCGTGACCTGATTGTTTCTCTCGGAGTGATGCCTGTAGAGGGGGAACCTTCCCCCTGAAATAGCAAGACGCCCGGTTTTGAGGCCGGGCGTCTTGTTGGTCATCTGAAAGGAACGTTGTTTTTCAACAGCCTCACAAGGTGTCGCGTCCCATTGCCAGGAATTTCTCGCGGCGTTTGGCTACCAGGTTCTGGCTTTCGAACGGCATGAGCTCACCCAGCATGTCACTGATAGCCTCACCTACGGAGGCAATCGCCTCGGCCGGGAAGCGCTGAGCACCACCAATCGGCTCCGGAATAATCCGATCGATCAGACGCAACTTGAGCAGATCCTGTGCCGTCAGCTTCAACGCTTCTGCAGCAGTAGATGCCTGTTTTGGATCGCGCCAGAGAATCGAGGCCGCTCCTTCGGGAGCGATAACCGAATAGATGGAATGTTCAAGCATCAGCACCCGGTCGCCGGCACCAAGTGCAACAGCGCCCCCGGAACCGCCCTCACCAATAATAATTGCAATCAAAGGCACGGGGGCACGCAGGCAACAATCAGTGGAACGGGCGATGGCCTGAGCCTGGCCACGCTCTTCAGCATCGATTCCAGGCCAGGCGCCAGAAGTATCAATGAAGGTGAGAATCGGCAGACCGAAACGCCCGGCCATTTCAACAAGACGCTGAGCCTTGCGATAGCCTTCAGGCTTGGGCATGCCGAAATTGTGACGGAGGCGCGACTCCATATCAAAACCGCGCTCTGTGCCAATCACCATCACAGCCTGACCACGGAAGCGGGCCAGGCCACCAACGACTGCCTGGTCATCATGGCCAAGACGATCCCCGGCCAGAGGCGTATATTCCTCAAGCAGACCCTTGAAATAATCGAGGGCACGCGGGCGCTGCGCATGGCGGGCGACCATAACCTTCTGCCAGGGCGTCAGCTTTGTATAGGCGGCCCGGAGCTGCTTCTCCGCCTTGTCGGAGAGCTTGCCGATTTCGTCGGCAATGTTGATGCCTTCGCCGTCCTTCGCCATCTGACGAAGTTCGGCAATCTTGTTTTCAAGCTCGGCAACCGGCTTTTCGAAATCGAGATACTGACGCATGCCCCGCCGATAGCACGGCTTCCATCCTGACAACAATCCGTTGCATCACGAGATTGTCTCGTCTGAGAGCGGATGATGCTGGGCAAGCACCTGCCTGAGACGTTCCTGCATCACATGGGTGTAGATCTGCGTCGTGGCGATATCAGCATGACCAAGCAGCATCTGCAGCGCACGCAGATCGGCTCCACGCTCCAGAAGGTGAGTCGCAAAGGAGTGACGCAGCACGTGGGGAGAGACCATATCCGGATCGATACCAGCCCGAAGCGCCACCTGATAGAGAATCTTGTCAAACCCCTGACGGGTCAGCGGTCTCGTTGGCTGACGTCCGGGGAAGAGATACGGACTGTCGAGATCACGATCATGATGCAGAAGGGCAAGGGCTGCTTCTCTTGCTCCCCGGGAGACAGGAATGAGACGCTCGCGACCCCCTTTCCCTCTGATCAGCACCATGGGTGCGTCACGCACAAATACACGACCAGGCAGAGCGAGCAGCTCCGAGATACGCAATCCGGTCGTATAAAGCAGCTCAAGAGCTGCCCGACTTACCACATCACGCCGGGGCTCGTCATGGCCGGTACAGCCCTGCTCGATGAGTGCAGTCACCTGATCCTGGGAGAGAAGCCTGGGCAAGGCCGCCTGATGCCGGGGCATAGCAACACCCTCGGTTGGATCAGAAACGCACCATCCCTCTCTTACGGCGAAGCGATAGAACTGCCGGAGACAGGAAAGTCGCCGTGCCGTCGTTCGTGAGGAAAGCCCCGCTTTTTCCTGCAAAACAGCATAAGCCGAGATCCACCCGCGATCGGCGTCCAGAAGCGTTTCTGACGCCCCGTCTTTGCCGTGGCGGAGGAAAGTCACAAAATCCTCCAGATCGGCACCATAAGCCTGACATGTGCGTGGGGCAGCATTACGCTCTGCCACCAGCATTTCAAGAAACGCCTCCGCTGCAGGCGGCAAGGCGCTTTCCCGTTTCATGCCGCCACCCGACCTCAGTGCTGGAGAGTTGGAGCAGCAACGGGCTCAGGCATTGCAGGCAGCGTTTGGCCGGACTGGGACACAGATTGCTGTTGAGTTGCAGCGAATTGCGTGCCGGGCAGATCCTTGTGCACGATTGTCTGGACCGGGAGTGGCGGGTTCATTCCCAGCTTGAGAAACGCTCCGCCAAGTCCCAGCACGATCAGAAGAAGAAGGGCAAGGGCAATTCGTGGAAAGCTCAGCGTGGACATGAAGGCTCCTGGACAAGCGGCGCGAAAGCAATGTTTTCGACACGAAGCCTGACCCTGTGGGGGTCTGGTCGGTGGCGAGCGGCTTTCCTGTATGTTAGCCTTGCATGAATGTCACGCCCCACCTTTTTCTCTGAACGAAATCGAACAATGTCTGACCTGCCTGATCCTGCCTGGGGATCGGTTTCCACCCTGCCTGTCTCCTCTCCCGGTATTATTGTTCTGGTCGGACTGATGGGAGCAGGAAAGACGACGATCGGACGCAGACTTGCAGCCCGACTCGGTCTTGATTTTGTTGATGCCGACCATGAGATCGAACGCGCGGCCGGATGCACCATAGCAGAAATCTTTGCGCGCCATGGTGAGCCCGCTTTCCGGGACGGCGAACGGCGTGTGATCCAGCGATTACTTCAGGGCCCTCCCAAGGTTCTGGCCACCGGCGGCGGGGCCTTTGTCGACATGCAGACACGCAGACTCGTCAAAACCCATGCCCGCTCGATCTGGCTGCGTTGCCCCTTGCCAATCCTGGTCAGGCGTGTCTCCGGACGGACGGGGCGCCCGCTCCTCGACAAAGGCAATGTCGAAACCACTCTGGCAACGCTCCAGGCACAACGTCACCCTATTTATGCAGAGGCAGATATCATCGTGGATTGTGGAGATGACAGCGTCGATCACGGCGCCCAGCGTATTATCGAGGCTCTCAATTCGTATGCGCATCCGCTCAGAGTCCCCGTCACGCTCGAATCCCATCGTTACGAGGTGCTGATCGGGTCGGATCTGATCAGTCGCGCCGGAGCCTATCTGGCGCCGGTCCTGCCGCAGAAACGCGCTGTTGTCATAACAGATGAAACGGTTGCCGCGCTGCACCTGCCACGCCTCATGTCCGCCCTTTCAGAAACGGGAATCCAGGCGAAAGCCTTTGTGGTGCCGGTTGGCGAGGAATCGAAATCGCTCACGCGCTACAGCCAGCTGATCAATGACATCCTCGATCATGGTATGGAGCGACGTACAACTGTCATTGGCCTGGGCGGTGGCGTTGTCGGAGATCTCTCGGGCTTCGTGGCATCAAGCATTCTGCGCGGCGTTCCCTTTGTGCAGATTCCGACAACACTTCTCTCCCAGGTGGACAGTTCGGTAGGCGGCAAGACGGGTCTGAACGCCCGCGCAGGCAAAAATCTGGTCGGCGCCTTTTATCAGCCGCAAATCGTGCTGGCTGACAGTTCCGCCCTGGCCACTCTCTCCCGGCGCGAGCGAGTGGCTGGCTATGCCGAGATCGTCAAGGCCGGTCTGATTGCTGACCCAGCACTCTTCAGCTGGTGTGAAGCCAATGGCACCGATATTCTTGATGGTGATCCATCGGCACTGGCCGAGGCCGTTCAGCGCGCCTGCATGTTCAAGGCACGTGTCGTGATGGATGATGAAAAGGAAACGGCGGCTCAGAACGGTCGCGCCTTGCTTAATCTGGGGCATTCTTTCGGTCACGCACTTGAGGCCCATTTCAACTACGATGGACGCCTGCTTCATGGCGAGGGCGTTTCGATCGGATTGCATCTGGCGGCAGCCCTCTCTGTTGCACTTGGTTATTGTCCCGAAAGCGATCTCCACCGGCTGGATACTCATCTGCGTGGTCTGGGCATGCCAGCAGGACTGGACTGGCTTGATGAACAGCTGAGTGCCTCGGAACTGATCGGCTCCATGGCCCGCGACAAAAAGGTTCAGGACGGACGCCTGTCATTCGTGCTGCTGCACGGAATCGGCAAGGCATTCACCAGCCGCGATGTTGAAATGGACACGGTGCGTGACGTTTTGGTGCAGGCAGGCTGCAAGCCGTGATGTTCCGAGACGAATTTATTGATTTTCTTACGAATCAGTCAGCTGCCTCACGATCCCTTGATGAGGTTACACCTGAAAAAACCCGTTAGAACGACGTGTTGCATAAGAAATCATTAATCTCTCGGAATGAAGTGTTGCAGTTTGGACACGGCTATTTTGTCTAATCGTCAAATACCTGTGGAACTCACTTCTCGAACAGGAACTGACGGCTCTATACGCACTTATGCATCGCGCTGGGCTTGTTGTTGCTTCGCCTCTCCGGAGGCAACACGGCAAGCTTGAATGGATGAATTTATGAGGACGAAACTAATGCGTCTCCGCACGGCACTTCTGGCCATGACGTCGATGGCAGCCGCCCCGACGATCGCCATGGCGAGCACCATCACCGGCCCGTATGTC